>ERZ779633.281-NODE-281-length-16504-cov-5.516749_pt1 | contig 16504 bp, 14 predicted proteins | sample MGYA00514195_ERZ779633 | MGnify/ENA primary metagenome ERZ779633 (study PRJEB29562, sample SAMEA4376707) | mouse gut metagenome | isolation source: Cecum | study: EMG produced TPA metagenomics assembly of the A DSS colitis mouse model was used to assess the...
TTCCTGTGGCTACGCCCCATACTTCGTCACGGTCCAGGATTGGGTGGGAGCGGGGATGCTGCCGGTGGAGGACGCCTACCTGGCCCGGAAGAAGGGCCAGTGGTCCCACACGGTGGAATTTGCCGATCTCACAATGTCCAACGGCGGCAATCATGGGTACACTCCCTACCAAAATTACGTTTACGAGCACTACCTGGACGTACCCGACGAGCTGCGGGAGGAGCTGGACGCCGTCCGCTTCCGGATCGGCTCCCCCTACTCCCTGGGCGGCGCGGTCTATGCCGCGGAGATGACGGCAGACTATCTGGACGCGCTGTGCCGGTACGACCAGTCCGCCCCCGCCGCCCCGGAGGGGACGGACCCGGTGCTCTACTTCCTCAACGAGAGCCGGCGGGGCTACTGTATGCACTACGCCTCCGCCGCCGTCCTGCTGCTGCGCGCCATGGGCGTGCCCGCCCGGTACGCCAGCGGCTTCACCGCCTACTCCATTCCCGGGCGGCAGGCGGCTGTGGCCGACCGGGCGGCCCACGCCTGGGTGGAGGTGTGGGTGGACGGCCTGGGCTGGTATCCGGTGGAGGTCACCCCCGCCGCCGCCTTTGAGCAGCTCATCCAGCCCATCGGCCCGGAGCCGGGGACGGAGAGCGTCCCCCCGCCGGACGCCACCCCCGAGCCTACGGCCACCCCCCAGCCCACCCAAGGCCCCGGCGAAACTCCCGCCCCCACCCAGGGCCCCTCCGGCCCCGGCGGAGAGGGCGAGGTCCGGCCCGCCCGGAGCCTGCTGCCCTGGCTGAAGGGGCTGGCGGCGGCTGGCGGCGGGCTGGGCCTGCTGTGGCTCATCCAATTTGCCGTCAAGCGGCACCGGAGGGTCCGTATGTCCGATCCCGACCGGAACCGGGCGGCCCTGTACGCCTACCGCTGCCTGGAGGAGCTGGCCCGGTGGGGCGGCAGCATCGACCCCCAGGGGGTGGAGCTGGCGGAAAAGGCCAAGTTCAGCCCCCACACCCTCACGGAGGAGGAGGCCGCCGCCCTGCGCCGCCTGGTGGACCGGGAGCGCGCCCGGCTGGCGGCGGGGCCGTCCCAGTGGAGGCGGCTGCTGATCCGGTACGTCTGGGGCAGGCCCCCTCACCCGGCCTCCGAGTCCCCGCAAACGTGAAAAACAGCCCGTCCGGCATAGCCGGACGGGCTGTTGGTTCTTATTCCTCCCGCAGGCGGCCCAGCAGCTCCCGCACCGCGTCCATGTTGATGGGCTTGGACAGGTGGCCGTTCATCCCCGCGTCCAGGGCGTGGCGCACGTCCTCGGCGAAGGCGTTGGCGGTCATGGCCACAATGGGGATCTCCTTCGCCCGGGGGCCGCCGGAGGCCCGTATGCGCCGGGTGGCCTCGTAGCCGTCCATCTCCGGCATCTGCACGTCCATGAGGATCATGTCGTACCGGTCCGGCGGGGCGGCGTTGAACCGCTCCACCGCCAGACGGCCGTTGGGGACAATCTCGCACCTGGCCCCCTCTATGTCCAGCATCTCGGACAGGATCTCGGCGTTCAGCTCGTTGTCCTCCGCCACCAGGAAGAACAGGCCCTTGAGGGCGTCCTCCGGGGCTGGGGCGGGGCGGCCCCCCTGGCCCGCCCCCAGGCTCTCCAGGGCCTGCCGGAAGGTGGACACAAAGAAGGGCTTGGCAAGAAAGCCGTCCACCCCGGCAGCCAGGGCCTCGTCCCGGATGTCCCCCCAGTCGTAGGCGGTGAGGACGAGCATGGGTATGTCCGGCCCGGCCTTGGCCCGGAGCTGGCGGGCGGTCTCCGCCCCGCCCTGCCCCGGCATCTTCCAGTCCAGCAGGATGACGTGGAATTCCTCCCCCCGGGCCACGGCCCGCTCCGCCTCGTCCACGGCGGCGGGGCCGCCGGTGGCGTAGGCCACCTGCACCCCGGTGTCCTCCATCATCTCCCGGATGTCCAGGCAGACCTGCTCCTCGTCGTCCGCCACCAGGATGCGGGAGATCCCCCGGTGGACCCAGAAGTCCGCCCCGTCCCCGGCGGCGGGCCGGGGGAAGGACAGCTCCACGGTGAACACGCTGCCCTCCCCCTGGCGGCTGTCGGCGTGGATCACGCCGCCCATGAGGTCCACCAGGTTCTTGGTGATGGCCATGCCCAGCCCGGTGCCCTGGATGCCGCTGGTGGTGGAGTTCTCCTCCCGGCTGAAGGGGTCGAACACGGTGCGCAGGAAGTCGGGGCTCATGCCGATGCCGTTGTCCCGCACCATAAAGCGCAGATGGGCGTACTGGGGCGTGGTGGGGGCCAGCTCCTCCACGGTGAGGGAGATGGCTCCCCCCTCGGGGGTATATTTGATGGCGTTGGACAGCAGGTTGATCAGAATCTGGTTCAGGTGCAGCTTGTCGCCCAGCAGCTCCTCCGCGGGGCGGCCCTTCACCTGGAAGTCGAAGGACTGCTCCCGGGCCTGGGCCTGGGGCAGCAGGATGCTGTACAGCTCCTCCATCAGCTCGGGCAGGGAGAAGGGGGCCACGTTCAGGGAGGTCTTGCCGCTCTCAATCTTGCTCATGTCCAGCACGTCGTTGATGAGGCTGAGCAGGTGGTGGCTGGAGGAGGTGATCTTCCGGGTGTACTCCCGGACCTTGGCCGGCTCCTCCGCGTCCTTGGCCAGCAGGGTGGTGAAGCCGATGATGGCGTTCATGGGGGTGCGGATGTCGTGGGACATATTGGACAGGAACGCGCTCTTGGCCTCGTTGGCCCGGTTGGCCTGGGACAGGGCCTCCCGCAGGAGGGTTTTCTGCTCCAGCTCCACCCGGGTGGCGTCGTCCACGTCCCGCACGCCCAGCACGATGCCCCGGCGTCCGTCCCAGGTGCCCGCCCGCACCGCCTTGATCTGGTAGTAGGCCATGCCGTGCCGGGACAGGGCCCGGTAGTTGATGTAAAAGGTCTTGCTCCGGGACAGGCGTTCCCCCAGGGCCTCCGGGGAGCAGGCCTGGCGCAGGGCCTCCCGGTCGTCGGGGCAGACGGCCTGATCGATGTAGTCCTCCATACTGTCCTGAAAGGGGCGGCCCTGCCGGAAGGCCATCAGGGCCTGCTCCACCCCCTCCGCCATCTGGAGGGGCGCGCCCCGGCCGGTGTCCAGATCCAGGAAATACACCAGCCGGTAGTCCACGCTCAGGGCCTGGATCAGCTCCAGCTGGCGGCGTTCCTGCTCCCGCTGTTCCCGCTGCTCCTGCTCCTTCTGGGCGGTGCAGTCCAGCAGGAACCGGCGGCACACCAGCTCCTCCCCCATCCGCACCAGCTTCACGTTGCCCATGATATACAGCAGCCGCCCGTCCGGGTGGCGCACCCGGTAGGCGATGCCCAGGCTGTCCCCCTCGTCCTTCAGGGAGCGGATGCAGTCCCGGAGCCGGGATTTGTCGCCCTCCTCCACCGTGGAGGCGATGAGGTTGAAGCCGGCGTCCAGCAGGGCGTCCCGGGTGGAAAAGCCCAGAATGTTCAGGGCGGCCCGGTTCACGCTGAGAATCCGCCTGCCGTCCAGGGAATGGGTGATCACGCCGCAGTCCATGGTGGTGAACAGGGACTCCAGCATATCGCTCTTGCGGATCAGCTCCTCCTGGTACTCCCGCTCCCGGGTCACGTCGATGGCCACCCCCACGGTGCCCATCACGGAGCCGTCGATGTCATACAGGGGGGACTTGTAGGTGGTGAGCAGCCGCAGCCCCTCCCCGGTCTGGATGGTCTCCTCGGAGACGCAGGTCTCCCGCCGGGTCATCACCTCCCGCTCGGACTGGATGCAGGCGGGGTCGTCCCGCTCCACGTCCCAGATGTAGGCGTGACCCCGGCCCTGCACCTGCTCCCGGGTCTTTTTCACCGTTTGGCAGAAGCTCTCGTTCACCCGCTCGTGGATGCCGTCCTTGGTCTTGTACCAGATCAGGTTGGGCACGCCGTTGATGGTGGACTCCAGGAAGCTCTCCCGCTCCCACAGGTCGGCCCACTGCCTGCGGCCCTCCTGCCAGCGCAGGAAGCGGAAGGGGATCTCCGCCGGGTCCGGATCCAGCCACAGGTCCCGCAGCCGGGGCAGGTAGGGGGCCAGCTGGGGAAGCTGCTCCCTCGCCGCCACCGCCAGCACCTCCGCCCCCTCCCTGGCGGCGGGGAGGAGGAGGTTCAGGGCGGCGGGGCCGTCCATGCCCCGCAGGTCCAGCAGGAGCACGTCCGCGCCGGCGCACAGGGCGGCGTCGGGGCGTTCGCTCCCGGTAAAGGTATGGGTGAACCGCTCCAGGGGGGCGGCCCCCCGCACGGCGTCCAGCAGGGCCTGATCCCGGCCCATCAGGTAGAATAAAAGCTGACAGCGGTACATTTGCTGAATCCCCCCAAAAGCGGCAAAACCGCCGCCTGCCCCCCAAACACAAGAGGGCGCAAAATTACACAGTCATGGGCATTTTATCAAGTTTGCCCGCCGATGTCAACAGGCTGGATCGGGCGGAAAAGGGGGGAGGGGCAAAGGTTTTTGATCTTGCAATGGCGGGAAATTCCTGCTATAATCAACAGCGAAAAACAAAAATGCGGCAGCTCGCGGGTGCAGCAACACCCGCAAGCCTGCGCAGGTGCGCATTCACCTACACAACGGCCCAAGGGCCGCACCGCATGGGATATTATACGACATTCCGGCCCTCCACGCAAGGGGCGGGTTTTGCCGTTTTCGTTCTGTGCCTGTGTGCATGAGACTTGTTCTTGCGCTGTGTGGGGTTATCCTGCACGGCGTTTTTGTTTTTCACCCGGCCTGTGGGGACGGAAGTCCTGTTCCGGGGGCGTAAGCCCCCGGGGCGGCTGTGGTGAAAACATTTTTCCAGGCGCGGCGGAAAGGAGGTGTCATGCGGCGATGTATCGGATGCGGATAACCGTCTATAAGGACCCCCACGGGAAAACCCTGAAGGGCCCCACGGCGGTGCATTTCCTGGGGGATCTCTGCTCCGGCCTGGGCCTGTTCGGCGTGCTGGGCGCGATCCTGGCGGGGATGGAGAGCTACGGCACGGCGGCCATCGCGGGCGGGATCGGGCTGGGCGTGGCGGGCTTCGGCCTTGCCGTCCTCCTGCACAGGCAGGCCAAGCGGAGCGCGAACCGGAAATTCACCGAGGAGGTGGCCCGGATGGACCGGCAGGCCGCCGGGAGGGAACCGTAAGCCAAAAGGAGCGATCAACCGTGAGACATCAACGGCAGCATTGGAGCATGAACGAGGTACACACACAGACCGTCCCCGGCGGCGGGCCGGAGCCGGGGGAGCTGCTTTACACCCTGGGGCCGGACTGGAAGCGGATCGGGCTGGAATCGCTGATCCGGCTGGCGGTGTCCGCCTTTGCCCTGGGGCTGGCGGCGTACCGGGGCACGGAGCCGGCCCTGCTTCTGCCCACGGCGGCGGCACTGCTGATTCTCGTGCTGTGGCCCCTGCGCCACGGGCGGGACGGGATGGAGCTGCGCCGGGGCGGGGTGGTGTACCGGGGGAAGTTCTACCCCGTGGGCGGCCGGGTGACCTGGACGGGGGTGAACACGGTCTTTCTCAGCTCCACCTACCTGCACCTGGGCCAGAAGAAGGGGATCAACGTGTCCTTTATGAAGGACGCGGAGAAGCTGTTCGCCCGGGCCTATTCCAACACGGTCTCTTAGCGGCTCTATCCACACACCCCAGCGCGGGGATTCAAACAAAAGGAGGTTTTTCCCATGCCTGATATGGATCTCAAGAACGTCATTCTGGTGGCGGCCTTTATCGCCGTGGCCGTGGTGGTTTTCCTCGTCAAGGAGGCCATCAACAAGAAGAAGGGGGAGAGCGGCGAGGATCTGGCCAAGGTGCGCCAGGTCATCGACAAGCTCCTCCCCGGCAGCGGCAGCTACACCACCGCCTACGCCACCTACATGAGCGACCAGTCCGTGGGCAACCGGATCAGCAAGTATTATTACCACTACGCCATCGCCTTCAAGCCCGGCTCCCTTTTCGTGGTGCCCATCAAGTACAGCGGCGGGGAGATCAGCTTCCAGGGCAGCGGCACGATGCTCACCAAGGACAACCTGGGCAAATTGAAGCCCAAGGGCGACTCCTGCGCTTTCTTCGACAAGAGCGGCAAGGAGCTGTGCGCGTTCTGCGTCTACGCCAGCAACACCAGGCAGGACAAATACCAGCCCTTCAACATCCAGCAGAAGGAGCAGGCCGAGGCCTATCAGTCCTTCCTCCAGGAGCTGATTGCCCAGGTGAACGGCTGAGAGCCTGTTTAAAATCTATCAAAACGCCATCCCGGCACATCTTTTTCCGCTGGGCCGCGTTGATTTGACTTGAAATACACAAAGTATTCCTGCGTCAAATCGCCTTGCCCAGCGAAAAAATCCGCGCCTGTCTGGCATTCCGCCAGATTTTAAACAGGCTCTGACAAAAAGCAAGTCCCCCGGACCGCCGGGGGACTTGCTTTTTCGTTCCGTTATACCCGCTTCCACACCGCCCCGCCGGGCACGTCGGTGACCTCCACACCCTGGGCCTTCAGCTCGTCCCGGATGCGGTCGGCCTCGGCGAAGTTTTTCGCCTTCTTCGCCGCCGCCCGCTCCAGCACCAGGGCGTCGATGGCCGGGTCGCCCCCGCCCTGGACGGTGAAGCCGTCCGCCCCGGCGGTTTTGGCCTGGGCGGCCTCCTTCTCCCGGAGGGCCGCCGCCTTCTCCAGCAGGGACAGGGACAGCACCTGGTCGAAGCTGGCCAGCAGCCCCCGCTTGGTCACATCGTTCACCGGGGCCTTGAGCACGTCGTACAGGCAGGTGATCCCCATGGAGGTGTTCAGATCATTGCCCACCTGGGTGAGGAATTTCTCCTTGAGCTGCTTTGCCGCCGCCTCGTCCACCCCACCCTCGGTATCGGTGAGGGCGGCGATCCGCTTGATCAGCTTCTGGTAGGCCCCCGCCGCGTTGTCCAGGTTCTCCCAGGAGAACACCAGCCCCTTGCGGTAGTGGCTTTGCAGGCAGAAGAAGCGGTAGGCCAGGGGGTCATACCCCTTCTCCTCCAGCAGGGCCACGGTGAGCTTGGTGCCCTTGGACTTGGAGATCTTCCCCGAGTTGGTGTTCAGATGGTGGACGTGGAACCAGTGGCCGCACCAGGGATGGCCCAGGTAGGCCTCCGACTGGGCGATCTCGTTGGTGTGGTGGGGGAAGGCGTTGTCGATGCCGCCGCAGTGGAGGTCCAGGTACTCCCCGTTATACTTCATGGAGATGCAGGAGCACTCGATGTGCCAGCCGGGGTAGCCCACCCCCCAGGGGGAGTCCCACTTCAGGGCCTGATCCTCAAACTTGGACTTGGTGAACCAGAGGACGAAATCGTTCTTGTTCCGCTTGTTGGCGTCCTCCTCCACCCCCTCCCGGACGGCCACCGCCAGATCCTCCTCGTTGTGGTCGTTGAACACGTAATAGCGGCCCAGTTTGGAGGTGTCGAAATACACGTTCCCCCCGGCCTCGTAGGCATAGCCCTTCCCGATCAGCCCGGACACCACCTGGATGAACTCGTCGATCAGCCCGGTGGCGGGCTGGACCACGTCAGGGGTCTTGATGTTCAGCTTGGCGCAGTCGGCGAAAAAGGCGTCGGTGTAGAATTTGGCGATGTCCATGACGGACTTGTTCTCCCGGCGGGCCCCGGTGAGCATTTTGTCCTCCCCGGTGTCCGCGTCGGAGGCCAGGTGGCCCACGTCGGTGATGTTCATCACCCGGTTCACCTCATAGCCCTCGTAGCGCAGGAATTTCTCCAGCACGTCCTCGGTGATGTAGGAGCGCAGGTTGCCGATGTGGGCGTAGCCGTAGACGGTGGGGCCGCAGGTGTACATCTCCACCCGGCCGGGGGTGCGGGTTTTGAACTCCTCTTTCTTGTGGGTGGCGGAATTGTAAAGATACATGATATTGTCCTCCGTTTCATTTGTTGTCACGCTGCGCCTGTTCGCGGCGCGCGGCTTCGCGCTTCTCGTCCAGCAGCTTTTCCAGCGCCTCCACCCGGTTGTCCAGGGCGGCCAGCCGCTCCAGGGTGGGGTTTTTCACGCTGGTCTGGTCCACCTCGTCGGCGTAGTGGGTGGACCGGCCCGCGATGCGCACGATCTGGGCCGGTATGCCCACGGCGGTGGCGTCCGGAGGCACCTCGCTGAGCACCACGGCGTTGGCGGCGATGCGGGAGTTGTCCCCCACGGTGAACGGCCCCAGCACCTTGGCCCCGGTGGAGATGAGCACGTTGTTGCCGATGGTGGGGTGCCGCTTGCCCTGGTCCTTTCCGGTGCCCCCCAGGGTGACGCCGTGGTAGATCAGGCAGTCGTCCCCCACCTGGGCGGTCTCGCCGATGACGATGCCCATGCCGTGGTCAATCACCAGCCTGCGGCCGATTTCCGCGCCGGGGTGGATCTCGATGCCCGTCCAGAAGCGGCTCCACTGGGAGACGCACCGGGCCAGGAATTTCAGCCTCCGGCAGTATAAGAAGTGGGCCATCCGGTGGTACAGCGTGGCGTGCACGCCGGGGTAGAGCAGGAAGATCTCCAGCCTGCTCCTGGCCGCCGGGTCCCGGGCCTGGTAGGCCCGCAGAGTCTCGCCCAATCGGGTCATGGATATGGTTCCCTCCTTGTCCAAATAAAAATGCCCCTCATGTCCCCAGGACATGAGAGGCGGCGTCGCCGCGGTTCCACTCTCGTTTTTCGCTCAGGGCCGTGACGTGGCCCGGACGGGGGGCTTCCACATCCCCCTCGCTCCCGCTTGCAGTTCGCCCGGATCTTCCCCGGGGGCGGCTTTCAGCCCATGGCCGCCCCTCTCTGCCGGTTTCAAAACGGACTACTTTCAGGCCGGACGGTCGGCCCCGCCTGAGCGTTCCCCGCGATATTTGGTTGTATAGTCAACGCACTTGAAAAAACGCAGCCTGCGTTTTTTCAGCCAGCGGGCATAGCCCGCTGGCTGTGCGCCCCGCACGCCAGCGTTGACTATGAAGTCTGAACCGAGGCCGCTTCCGCGGCCTCCAGCGGCGGTTCTCCGCCGCTGGCTTCAAAAGAATCATGTTGATTCTTTTGAAGCGTTTCGACTGTAACACTGTATTATATTATCACGGGGCCGGGGGGGTGTCAAGGAAAACCGGGGGGCTTCCCCGGCGCAAATTCACATTTTGTTTACGCTTACCCCATTGACGCGGCCAAATTGCCGCGCTATCATAGGTATATTCCGAATTTCCGTTTCCCCAGGAGGTGATCGCCCATGATCCGCCGCAGTCTGGCCCGCTTTATGACGGGACGCTATGGAGGAGATCAGCTCAACCTGTTCCTGATCCTGCTGTACTGCCTGTTCTACGTTGTGTTCCTGTTCACCCGCCTGCTGGCCCTCCAGGTGCTGGGCACGGTGGTGCTGGCTGTCAGCCTGTTCCGCTCCCTGTCCCGGAACCTGGAGCGGCGCAGGGCGGAGAACAGCCGCTTTCTCCAGACCGTCCGCCCCCTGTGGCGGAAGTGGACCGCCTTCCGCGCCCGGGCCCACGACAAGGAGCACCGCTACTTTAAGTGCCCCAACTGCGGGCAGATGATGCGGGTGCCCCGGGGAAAGGGGCGGATCACCGTCCACTGCCGCGCCTGCGGGGCGGCGTTTGAGGAAAAAAGTTGAGCCGAAATGCGCCCCGCCGGGTTTGGCGGGGCGTTTTGCCGCTACTGCGGTCCGCAGGGGGACTGCCGGGCCAACATATCCTCGATATTCTGCGCCACCGTCTGGAAGCTGGGATCGCTCCATGTGCTCCGGGCGGCGTCCAGCATACGCTCCGCCTCCTCCCGCCGCCCCTCGTGGATTGCCGCCAGGATGTTCACAACCGCCACGCCGCTGCCCTGGGCTTCATCGTTCTCATACCACTGGAGCAGGGATCGGTTGGCATGGTACAACGCCAGCCCCTCGTCATACCGCCCGACCTGAAAATAGCACTGGAACAGGTTTACACATCGTATCAGCCTCATAATGTCCTTGTTCAGCTGCTTGTCGGACAGCTCCTCCAGCAGGGAGCATGCCGTGTCAAACTCCCGAACCTCCATATAGCCCGCAGCCAGATTCACCCGCAGAGAGGTTTTCAGATCCTTCCCCTTCGCCGTTTGCAGGAGCTTTTCCACCCCGCGTATATATTCCCGGGCCTTTTCGCCCCGCAAAAGAGGAAGGAGAGCCTGCAGCTTCCGCCAATAGAACAGGTTATAGAGTGCCCAGGCCAGCCACCACACCAGGGACACAATCCAGCAGCCGATCAAGATGCGCAGGTCAATCTGAAGTCTCTGCTGGAGCAGCAGCAGCCCCAGCCCAAGGACTGCGCTGAGGGCAATGGTTGTGTATATCCCCTTCGCCGATCTCCATTCTTCTTTCAACGCGCTCATCCCCTTTTTCCAACATTTTTTCTCATTTTACCACAGGTGTCATCCCGGCACAAGGCTTTTCCGCCCACCGTTGACAAACGGCCCGCGCCCCGGTATACTGATACCGTACCCGTTCGTTCCCATTTTACGGCGCGAAGGAGGGCTTCCCATGAAAAAAACGTTGTGGCTTCTGCTCGTGCTCACCGCTGTACTGCTGGCGTCCGGCTGTACCGGGGCAAGCCCCGCCATCACCCCGGAACCCAGCGGCGATGCCCCGTCTATGCCGCCCCCCGGCATCCTCCCCATCCTGATGATGGTGGAGGACACCCTGTACCAGCATGACGTGGGGGTGCTGGATTCCTCCATCAAAATCGAGGACAGCCAGATCCTGGGGCACATCACCACCAGTTACGCCAATACCGTGCCCACCCAAAACGGAGAGGCCTGCGGCGTTCCCGAGGGCACGCCCTACGCCCGCTGTCCCCTCCCGGAGTACCCGGAGGGCATGGTGGCGTTCATGGGCCGCCAGTGGTGGATTTTCCTCCCGGAGCATCAAGTTTCCTGACCCCGCGTGCCCGCCCCTGTGGGGCGGGCCTTTTTTCTCCCTGCCCCGCATTGAAACCCGCCCCGTTTTGTGCTACACTGGACAAAAAACGCGGCATACCCCCGCCCAAGCCGGGGCGCGCCGGACAAATCCCCTCCGAGGTGACCTCCATGACCGACACCATCGCCGCCATCGCCACCCCCATGCTCCCCTCCGCCATCGGCATACTCCGCCTGTCCGGGCCGGGGGCCGTGGACGCCGCCGACCGGGTGTTCACCCCCCTCCACGGCGGCCCCATGTCCCGGCGGGCCGACCGCGCCCTGGTGTACGGCACCCTTCACGACCGGGAGGGCCGGGCCATCGACCGCTGCCTGTGCACCGTCTCCCGGGCCCCCCGCAGCTACACCGGGGAGGACACCGCCGAGCTGCAATGCCACGGCTCCCCGGCGGCCCTGGCCCTGGGGCTGGAGGCCCTGTTTGCCGCCGGGGCGCGGCAGGCCCTCCCCGGCGAGTTCACCCGGCGGGCCTTCCTGAACGGTCGGCTGGACCTCACCGGGGCGGAGGCGGCGGCGGACCTGATCCACGCCGAAAGTCCCGCCGCCGTCTACCAGGCCGCAAACCAGCTGGGCGGCTCGCTGGCCCGGATGGTGGACGGGATCTATGACCAGCTCACCGACCTGTGCGCCCACTTCCACGCGGTGCTGGACTACCCGGACGAGGACATCGAACCCTTTGAGGCGGCGGAGCTGTCCTCCGCCCTGTCCGGGGCGGCGGCGGAGCTGGACGCCCTGGCGGACACCTACCGCCGGGGCCGACTGCTGAACGAGGGGGTGCCCTGCGCCATTGTGGGCCGGCCCAACGCGGGCAAATCCACCCTGTTCAACGCCCTGCTGGGCCGGGACCGGGCCATCGTCACCGACATTCCCGGCACCACAAGGGACACGGTGGAGGAGCGGTTCCAGTTCGGCGGCGTGCTCCTGCGGCTCATCGACACGGCGGGCCTGCGGGAGACGGAGGACACGGTGGAAAAGCTGGGGGTGGAACGCTCCCGTGCCGCCATGGAGCGGGCGGAGCTGATCCTGGCGGTCACCGACGGCTCGGCGGACTTCACGGAGGAGGACGCGGAGGTGCTCCGGCTGGCCTCCGGGTCGGGCAGGCCGTGGATCTGGATTATGAGCAAGCGGGATCTCACCGGGCCGTCCGCCCTGTGGGACGCGGGCTGGAAGGAGAACCCCCCCGCCGCCTCCGTCTCCCTGTCCGCCAAAACCGGGGAAGGGCTGGCGGAGCTGGAGCGGGCGGCGGCCTCCCTGTTCCCGGCGGAGGAGAACACCCAGTCCGGTGCCCTGCTCACCAACGCCCGGCAGGCGGAGGCGGCCAACCGGGCCCGGGAGGCCATCCGCCGGGGGGCGGAGGCCCTGTCCGCGGGCCTGCCCCCGGACGCGGTGGTGGCCGACGTGGAGGAGGCCCTGTCCGCCCTGGGCGGGCTGACGGGCCGCGCCGTCTCCGAGGACGTGACCGCCCGGATCTTCGCCCGGTTCTGCGTGGGAAAGTGACAAATTGGGCGGGCGCAACCGCTGGTTGACAGCTTTTCCAAGCCCCCTTGGTTGCCATTCCAGGCCCCGGGCTGGTACAATGGGGAGGAAAAGGAGGTTATGGCAATGACGCTTTCCGAGAAAATCACCGCCCTGCGCACCGGGCGGAAGCTGTCCCAGGGGGACGTGGCGGAGCGGCTGGACGTGTCCCGCCAGTCGGTGAGCAAGTGGGAGACGGGCCAGTCGGTGCCCGAGCTGGACAAGATCGTGAGGCTGGCCGACCTGTTCGGCGTGAGCGTGGACGAGCTGGTGCGGGACGGGGACGCCCCCCAGCCCCAGCCGGAGGCGGAGAAGCGGATCGTCTATGTCCAGCGGCGGTTTACCCCGGTGCAGACGCTGGGCATCATCCTGATTGCCTCGGGGCTGGTGTTTATCCCCCTGGGGCTGATGGGAAATTCGCTCTTGTTCATCGGGGCCTTTCTTGTTATCTCCGCCCTGCCCCTGCTGCTGGCGAGGAAGCACCCCTTCCTGATCACGGGCTGGGTGGTGTGGGCCATGGGCTACCTGTTTTTGTGTACTCCGTTCTTCACCGGGGTCCAGTGGCAGCCCTTCAGCGGGGCCGTCAGATGGTGCCCCCTGTTCCTCCACGTGGAGGAACAGGGCCCCCTGCCGCTGGCGGTGGTGCTGGTGTGGCTGGCCTACGTGGGGGAGAGCGTCCTCACCGTGCTCCTGCCTGTCCTCACCGTCCGGCTGGCCCTGCTCCGGCGGCGGGACAAAGCCGCCCCCCAGCACCCCGGCCCATAGCCGCCCAGCTTCAAACCAGCAAAAATAAATTAGGGCTTGTACCGGGCGGAAGAATATGCTATAATTTTTTTAAAATCTTCCCGAAAGGGCTTGACTTTTATGCTGATTTGTGCCATCCTCAAGCAAGCAAGCAAGCAAGCAAGCATAGCTATAGCCATAGCTATGTAGCTTTGTCATGCCCTGAAAACTTCATCTGGCAATACGGCACTTTTCCGCTCTGAGGGCGGGAGAGTGCCTTTTTGCGTCCATCAACAAACAGAGAGGAAATGAGAGCATGAAGAAAAAGATTCTATCCCTCGCGCTGGCCCTTGTGATGTGTCTGGGTCTGGCTGTCCCTGCCTTTGCGGCGGAATCAAAGTGGAAGCTGGAAGTGCCTGGTAAGAGCAACGCTGAAATATTCCTTGGCAAAAAGACTTTTACCCTCCGCGATTGTGGTGTCTATGATTACGATCCCAGTATTGGCGAGACAATCTTATACAAAGAAGATGACTGTCAGTGGACGGCGGAAAATGTGTGCGTACTTGGAAAAGGTGACACCGCGGTATTTACCTATACCTATAAGCCGAAGGAATCTACTGATAATCAATTAACCTATGGCAGTAGTAGCTATAGTGGAGAAGACTTTAATTTAACGGCGTGGTCAGATCCGGATGGAGATGGCGTGTATGACAAACGTACGATAGAGATCAACTTTAGTGATGAAGATGATTCCAGCTATGGAGAGAACGGGTATGCTGATCTTCTGCCGGAGAATAAATATAAAGCTCTGCCAATCGGCAGCACTTGGACGGGCCACCGTTGGTCGGCTTTTGTCAGCCGTGATGAAGAAGGAAAACATGAGGTGAGGCTGTCCGCCGACAGGGTGCTGGAACTGTTTGGCCCCAATACCCTCGTAGGGATTTCTAACAGCGGTAGAGATACTTCAGACCCGGCTATGATGGATTGGTTCATTCTCGTGGAGGGCAGCACCCAGCCCACCACCCCCACCGTAGGCGGCTTTACCGACGTAAAGAAAGACAACTGGTTCGCCGATCCGGTGCTGTGGGCGGTGTCCAAGGACATCACCAACGGCACCGGGGGCGGCAAATTCTCCCCCGCCCAGCAGTGCACCCACGCCCAGATCCTGACCTTCCTTTACCGCGCGGACCGGGGCCAGGGCAAGGCCGAGGCCGCCGACATGGACAAGGCCGTGGCCTGGGCCAGGGAGAAGGGCATGATCGGCGGCAGCTTCGACGGCAAGGCGTACTGCACCCGCGCCGACGCGGTAAGCTACATCTGGCAGGCCCTGGGCCGGGAGAACGCCAACGCCAGCAGCTTTACCGACGTGCCCGCCGGGGCCGCCTACGCCAAGGCGGTGGACTGGGCGGTGGCCAACGGCGTCACCAACGGCACCAATGCCGCCCAGACCGAATTCAGCCCGAACAAGGTCTGCGACCGGGGCACCATCGTCACCTTCCTCCACCGGGCCTATGTGCCCGAGGCCCGCCTGAAGTGATCCAACGTCCCAAAAGCCGCCCCGCGCCAACGCGGGGCGGCTTTTTTTCGCGTCCCCCCTTTACGTCCCCAAGACGATATGATATAATTCCCCATATCACATTGCGAAAAAATGGGAGGATTGGGGGGATCGCGTTTGGAGGAACTGGCGGAATTGAAGCGTCTGCTCATGGACGCCCGCCCCGCGGATTGGGACAGCCTGCCCGACATACCGCTGTATATGGATCAGGTGGTGGGCTACCTGTCCCGGCAGTCCGCCGCCTTCGGCGAGGGGGACGGGCTGACTCCGGCCATGATCAACAACTATATCAAGGACGGCCTGCTGGAGCGGGCCAACGGCAAGAAATACGGCCAGGAGCATCTGGCCTACCTCACCGCCATCGGCGCGCTGAAGCAGGTCATGTCCGTGCGGGAGATGAAGGTGCTCACCACCGTGGGCCGGGAGATGCGCATTCCGGAGAAGCAGTACGAGTATTTCTGCAAGTACCTGGATCAGGCCATGTCCGACGCCGCCCACCGGCTGGACGAGAACACCGCCGACCAGGACCTGCCCAAGCTGGTGCTGGATCTGGCCATGCGCAGCTACGCCAATATGCTGGCCTGCCACCAGGCCCTGGCCATTCTCGCCAAGCGCACGGGCCACGAGGACCTGCTGAAAAAGAAGAAGTGAGCTCCGGGCCGGATTTGGGCCGGGATCATGATAGTTCAAGTTGAATGGGAGGAACAACGCCATGAACAATTATACCATTATCACCGATTCGTCCTGCGACCTGCCCGACAGCCTGGTCAAGGAGCTGGAGCTGGAGGTGCTGCCCCTGGCCTTCATCATGGACGGCAAAACCTACCGGAATTACCCGGACAACCGGGAGATGGCCCCCAAGGATTTCTACAACAAGCAGCGGGAGGGCAGCATGGCCACCACCAACGCCGTCAACGTGGGGGAGGCCGCCGACGCCATGGAAGCCGTGCTGAAGCGGGGGGAGGACGTGCTGGTGCTGGCCTTCTCCTCCGGCCTGTCCACCACCTGCAACTCCTTCCAGATCGCCGCCGGGGATCTGGCGGAGCAGTACCCGGACCGGAAGATTTTCGTGGTAGACACTCTGTGCGCCTCCCTGGGCCAGGGTATGTTCGTCTACCAGGCCGCCAGGCTGCGGCAGGCGGGCAAGTCCATGGAGGAGGTCCGGGACTGGGCGGAGCAGAACAGGCTGAACCAGTGCCACTGGTTCACGGTGAACGACCTGTTCTTCCTGAAGAAGGGGGGCCGCGTGTCCGCCGCCACCGCCGTGGTGGGCACCATGCTCCAGATCAAGCCCGTGATGCACGTGGACAACGAGGGGCACCTCATCAAGGTGGACACCGCCCGGGGCCGCAAGGCGTCCCTCAACGCCCTGGTGGACAAGGTGGGGGAGCTGGCGGACAACCCGGCGGCCCAGACCATGTTTATCAGCAACAGCGACTGCCAGGAGGACGCCCAGTACGTGGCGGATCAGATCAAGGCCAGGTACGGCACGGAGGAGATCATCATCAACTCCATCGGCCCGGTCATCGGGGCCCACACCGGCCCGGGGTGCGTGGCCCTGTTCTTCACCGGGAAGCACCGCTGAACCCGCGTTCTTTTCCCCCTCCCAAAGGAGGGGGAAATTTTTTTGCCCCGCCCTCCCAAGAGAGGCCGGGGCTTTGTTCTACTATGTGGCATCGTCAAACAGGGAGTCAAAATAGGCCCTGGTGTCGTCGCTCATTTTGCGTGTGAAGCCCGACAGGGAAAGGGTGGTCAGTTCCCCCTTCC
>ERZ779633.283-NODE-283-length-16173-cov-4.658767_pt1 | contig 16173 bp, 11 predicted proteins | sample MGYA00514195_ERZ779633 | MGnify/ENA primary metagenome ERZ779633 (study PRJEB29562, sample SAMEA4376707) | mouse gut metagenome | isolation source: Cecum | study: EMG produced TPA metagenomics assembly of the A DSS colitis mouse model was used to assess the...
CCGAGGCCACCCAGGGCGTGTGGAGTGAGGACGCCGTGATCAACAAGCTGGGCATTGTGGAGAAGTTCGTCCCCTCCGGGGAGCCCTGCGACGGCACCCAGGAGATGGGCGCGCTGGCCGCGCTGGACTGCCTGAAGAACACCGGGGTGGACCCCCTGGAGATCGACGCCATCCTGTGTATCACCGAGGAGTGGAAGGAGTACCCCCTGACCACCTCCGCCTGCTATGTGCAGGACCGCATCGGCGCGAAAAACGCCTGGGGCGTTGACGTGCAGAACCGCTGCTGCACCTGCGTGTCCGCCATGAAGCTGGCCAAGGATATGCTGCTGGCTGACGACGAGATCAGCATGGTGCTGGTGTGCGGCGGCTACCGCAACTGCTACATCATCGACTACACCGATAAGGACCTGTCCTTCATGTATGATCTGGCCTGCGGCGGCGGGGCCATTCTGCTGAAGAAGGGCTACGGCAAAAACCTGCTGCTGGGCACCCACCTGATGAGCGACGGCTCGGTGGTCCACACCTGCGGCGGGGAGATCGGCGGCATCCGCAACCCCGTCACCCCGGAAACCGTGGGCGAGCTGAACCGCCTGCGCCTGATGGATTCCGTGAAGATGAAAGGCCTGCTGAACACCGTGTCCATGCCCAACTGGCTGCACTGCATTGACGAGGCCCTGCGCAAGTCCGGCTTGACCCGGGCCGACATCGGCTTCCTGGACGTGCTGCACATGAAGCGTTCCGGACACAAGGGCCTGCTGGCCGAGCTGGGCATGAGCGAGGATCAGAGCATTTATCTGGAGAACTACGGCCACGTGGGGCAGATCGACCAGATTCTGGAGCTGAAGCTGGCTCTGGACGCGGGGAAGGTGACGGACGGGACGGTGGTTTCCATGATTGCCGCCGGAATCGGGTACACCTGGGCCGCGAACGTGATTCGTTGGGGGTGAAGCATCGATGAGTACCTTCCTCCAGGTATTTCTCCGCAGCTTGGAAACCGGCGGAGTCTACGCCCTGGCCGCTCTGGGTATCATCATTATTTTCCGGACCAGTAACATCACGCACTTTGCCCAGGGCTCCATGGGGATGTTCAACACCTTCGTGGTGGCAACCCTGGTGGCCAACGCCAAGCTGCCGCTGTGGCTGGCCACCCTCTGCGGCCTGTGCACCGCCATCGTTCTGGGCTGTCTGGTGGATTTCGTGATCATCCGGCGGGCCAAGAAGGTGTCCCCGGTGGCGAAGCAGATCATCACCCTGGGCCTGATCATGGTATTCGTGGGCCTCGCGCCCATGATCTTCGGGGTAGACCCGCTGAAGCTGCCCCGGTTTATTGAGTCGGGTGATCTGGACATCTTCGGCGCGCACCTCACCTACAACGGCCTGTTCAATATGGTGCTGGGCGTGGCGTTGATGCTGATCCTGTTTTACGTGCTGCAAAAGACCAAGATGGGCATCGCCATCCGCACCACCGCCTCCAACGAGCCGGTGGCCCGGCTGATGGGCGTGCCCACCCGGAACGTGACTCTGTTTGCCTGGGCCCTGGCGGCGTGCCTGGGGTGCCTGTCCGGCGTCATGATCGCGCCCACCACCTCGGTGACGCCCAACGTGATGGACCCCGTTCAGGTCAACGCCCTGATCGCCTGCGTGCTGGGCGGCTTCCAGACCTTCTACGGCCCGGTGCTGGGCGCGTACATCATCGCGGTGGGCACCAACCTGCTGTCCTTCTATGTGGACTCCACCTGGGGCGGGCAGCTGATGTATCTGCTGGTGCTGGTGTTTATCGTGTTCCGCCCCCAGGGACTGGTGGGCAAGAAGTTTATCAAGAAGGTGTGAGGAGGGGAATGCAATGGACAAGATAACCGTACAGGGCCAGACACCGCCCTCCAACAGCAATCCGGCGGCCAGGGCATTCCGCAATCCCTACATCCGGTACATCCTGTTTGGCGTGGTCATCGCCCTGCTCCCCCTGCTGGCCAAGAGCGGCATCATGCCCAGCTCCTTCCTGGTGAACCTGGGCGGCGTGCTGATCTACTCCATCGTGGCCCTGGGCTTGAACCTGCTGCTGGGCTACTCGGGGCTGATCTCCCTGGGCACGGCGGGCTTTATGGGCCTGGGGGCCTATATTTCCGGCTACCTCAGCGACACGGTGGGCCTGCCCTTCCTGCTGACGGTGCTGATCGCCATTCTGGCCGCCGCCGTTATCGGCGTGCTGGTGGGCTTCGTCTCCCTGCGGGTGGCGGGCATCTATCTGGCCATCGCCACGCTGTGCGTCTCCGAGATTCTGCGGAAAACCTTTGAGGAGCTGGACCAGTTCACCGGCGGCTTCTCCGGCCTGACGGCGGGCTATCCCACTTTGTTCGGCTTCAAGTTGAGCCGGGAGGCCACCTTTGTGCTGCTGACAGTAGCGTTGGTGCTGGTGATGATGCTGACGCACAATCTGGTCAACGGGCAGATGGGCCGCGCCCTGCACGCCATGCGCGGCAGCGAGGTGGCTGCTCAGGCCATGGGCGTCTACCTGCTGAAGTACCGCCTCATCGTGTTCGCCATCGCCTCCGCTTACGCGGCGTTGGGCGGCGCGCTGTATATGCACTTCATCAAGTTCTCCTACCCCGCCGTGTGGATTCTCACCCTGTCGCTGAACATTCTGGCGGTGGTGGTGATCGGCGGCCTGCGCTCCATCTACGGCACCGTTATCGGCGCGCTCATCGTGTTCGCCGTGCCGGATCTGGTGCTCAAGCGAATCCCGGTCATCGGCGGCATCGACGGCATCGCCTACATCTTTACAGGGGTGCTCATCATCCTGGTGGTGATGTTCTACCCCAGCGGCGTGGTGGGCATCGGACACGACATCAAGCGGCTGATCAGCCGCGGGAGGAAGGGAGGGGCCGGAAATGGCTAAGGCCACCCACAGCGGCGCGGCACTGGCGGACGGCCTGGTGCTGGACATACACGACCTGTCCATCCAGTTCGGCGGCCTGAAGGCGGTGGAGGCCCTCTCCTTCCACGTGAAGGAACAGGAGATCTTCGGCCTCATCGGACCCAACGGCGCGGGCAAGACCACCGCCTTCAACTGCATCACCCAGTTCTACCACCCCGACCGGGGCCAGGTGGTGTTCCGCGCCCGGGACGGACGGGTGCTGGATCTGGTGGGCCTGCCGGTCCACGATATCATCCGCCTGGGCCTGGTGCGCACCTTCCAGAACGTGGAGGTGATCAAGGAGCTGACCCTGATCGACAATGTGCTCATCGGTGCCCACACCGATTTCAAGGCCACCATCCTCGAGCAGGCCCTGCGCCTGCCCCGGGCGCGGCGGGAGGAGCGGGAAATGCGGGCCAAGGCCGTGCGCGCGCTGGAGTTCATGGGCATCGCCCACCTGAAGGACGCCCCCGCCGGAGGCCAGCCCTATGGCGTGCTGAAAAAGGTGGAGATGGCCCGCACCCTCATGGCACAGCCCAAGCTCATCATCCTGGACGAGCCGGCCGCCGGACTGAACGACTCCGAGACGGCGGAGCTGGCGGAGACCATCCGCCGGATGCGGGACGAGTACCACTGCACCATCCTGCTGGTGGAGCACGATATGCGCCTGGTGATGAACATCTGCGACCGGATCTGCGCCATCTCCTTCGGCCAGTTCCTGGCCTGCGGCACCCCCGGGGAGATCCAGGGCAATAAGCTGGTCCAGGAAGCCTATCTGGGAGAGGAGGAGCCGGAATGAAACAGACCGCCCTTTCCATCCAGGGCCTGAAGGTGCGCTACGGGGCCATCGAGGCCGTCAAGGGGATCGACATTGAGGTGCACGAGGGCTCGGTGGTGGCCCTGCTGGGGGCCAACGGAGCCGGAAAGACCTCCACCCTGCGCACCATTTCCGGCCTGACCCCGGCGGCCGGGGGTAAGATCGAGTTCTACGGGAAAGATATCACCAACATGGACCCCGAGAAGATCGCCCGGCTGGGCATCGCCCAGTCCCCCGAGGGACGGCAGATCTTCGGCGATCTGACCGTGGAGGAGAACCTCAAGGTGGGCGCGTTCACGGTGAAGGACAAGAAGGTGATCCAGAGGAACTACGAGCGGTGCTACCACTATTTCCCCCGCCTCCGGGAGCGGAAGAAGCAGATGGCCTACACCCTGTCCGGCGGCGAGCTGCAAATGCTGGCCATCGCCCGGGCACTGATGTCCGACCCCAAGATCCTGCTGCTGGACGAGCCCTCCCTGGGCCTGGCCCCCCTGGTGGTCCGGGATATCTTCGAGATCATCAAGGAGATCAAGGAGGAGGGCACCACGGTGGTGATCGTGGAGCAGAACGCCTTGCAGACCCTGAAAATCGCGGACTACGGCTACGTGCTGGAGGTTGGCGAGCTGAGTATGTCCGGCCAGGCCAATGTGCTCATACGGGACCCCAAGCTGGTGGAGGCGTACCTGGGCGGCTGAGAACCTGCATTCGCAGCCTGAAACACCGCCATCCCAAGTTGTCTTACGTGGAGGATTCCACTGAGGCATAACAAACATTAGGAGGAAAAGAAATGAAAAAACTGACTGCTCTGCTGTTGGCCGCCATGATGCTGTTCTCCCTGGCCGCCTGCGGCGACAAGCCCAACGCGGAAAACACCAATCCCCCCAGCCAGCAGACCAACGGCGGCACCGAGACCAAGGAGCCCGGCGGCGAGAAGCAGTATTCCCAGGGCGTGACCGACACCGAGATCAAGATTGCCAACTCCGCCGCCACCTCCGGCGCGTATGCCCCCGTGGGCGTGCCCTTCAACGCCGGAATCCAGGCCTACCTGAACATGGTGAACGAGGCCGGCGGCATCGATGGCCGCCAGATCAAATTCCTGCACACCGACGACGAGTTCGACCCCGTCAAGGGCAAGGCCGCCCTCCAGAACTTTGTGGAGGACGAGAAGGTATTCGCCATTGTGGGCCACTTCGGCACCCCCGTGGTGGGCGCGACCATCGAGGATCTGAAGGACTACGGCATCCCCGCCGTCTACTTCGCCACCGGCATCGGCCAGCTGTACGCCGAGGGAGCCAAGACCAACGCCGACGGCTATAACATTTTCCCCGTGCAGCCCATCTACACCACTGAGGGCCAGATCATGGTGGCCCGGGGCGTGGGCACCTTCAAGGCCACCAAGATCGGCATCATTTACACCAACGACGACGCGGGCAAGGATATGCTCACCGGGGCCGAGGCCAAGTGCAAGGAGCTGGGCATTGAGTACCAGGCCGAGCAGGTCACCGCCGGGTCCTCCGACGTGTCCGCCGCCGTCACCGCCATCAAGAACAGCGGCGCGGACTTCATCGTGTGCGCCTCCATCCAGGCCACCATGCCCACCATCGTCAAGGAGCTGGCCGCCCAGGGCAACACCGCCCCGGTGATCACCACCTACGTGAACGTGTCCGACGCCATTCCGCCCCTGGTGGCCGCTGATATCAAGGGCAAGTTCGACGTGTACGGCAACGGCTGGGTGGACTACTACGACGAGGAGAACCTGGCCCTCTAGACCGGCTGGATCGCCGCCCACTTCTTCTGCGAGGGCCTGCGCCGCATCGAGGGCCAGGACATCACCTGCGAGAACTATATGGCGGCCCTGGAGAACGGGGCCATCCAGAACCCCTTCGGCGGCCTGATTGACTACTCCAACGGCAACCGCGCCGGCACCCAGGTGATGAACCTGTCCAAGATCACCACCGAGGGCGAGGGCGGCTGGGAGCTGGTGGACGAGCTGCGCAGCATGGACGACCTGGTGGCCATGGCCAACAGCTGAGTCCCACGCCTTACCTCTGCGTTCCCTCTCTTTCATATGACTGCGCGGCGGGGGGACCTTGGGGTCTCCCCGCTGCCGCGATTGTCCAAAAGGCGGAATATACTTTATTATTAGGAGGTTTTGGTATGCCCTGCTTTCAAGTGAGCCCGGACGTTGAGCTGTACTATGAGATCCACGGCGACCCCAACGGAACGGAAACCATCGCGTTTTTCAATGGGGTGATGGCATCGGTGAGCAGCTGGGCACTGCTCTACCCGGTGTTCGAGCGGGCGGGCTTCCGGGTCATTGTCCACGACTTCAAGGGCCAGCTCAAATCCTCCAAGCCGGCGGGACCCTACTCCTTTGCCCAGCACTGCGCCGAGGCCAAGGCCCTGTTCGAGTTTCTGGGGGTGGAGAGGCTCCATCTGGTGGGCACCTCCTACGGCGGAGAGGCCGCCATGAAGTTCGCGTCCCTCTACCCGGAGATGACCCGGTCTATCTCGGTGATCGACTCGGTGAGTGAGCTGGACGAGGTCTGTAAAGGCTTCGTGGTGGGCTGGAAGGTGCTGTGTGACACTGGGGACGGCGAGACCTTCTTCTGGGGGATGGCACCCAGCATCTATGGGCCGGAATTTCTGGCCAATAACCAGGAGATGCTGGCAGGACGGGCAGAGGCCATCAAGGACAATCCCAACGGCTATCTGGAGGGGCAGAAAACCCTGTACGATACCTTTGCTCAGGACGTGTACATGACCGACGAGCTGTCCAAAATCCAGTGCCCCGCCCTGATCCTGTGCGGGGAGCAGGATATTTTGAAGCCCCCCAAGTTCTCAAAAATTCTGGCGGACAATATTCCTAACGCGGAGTACATCACGCTTCCGGACTGTGGCCATGTATCAATTTTTGAAAAGCCCAGGGAGCTGGAGAGTGCTATTTTCGGCTTTGTGATGAAACAATGTGCCCCCCGCTGGGGGTGAAAGGAGCTGTTTGATGATGAGCTATGAGGAAAAGTATATCAGCGTGGAAAAGGCCCTGTCCTTCGTCAAGTCCGGCGACGTGATCGTCACCGGGCTGGGCGCGGCGGAGGCCGGACTGTTCATGGGCCAGCTGCACACCATCGCGGAACGGGTGAAGGGCGTGAAGGTGACCAACTGCCTGCCCACCCACCCCTCCCAGATCTATCAGCCGGAGTACGCCGACGCCTTCGAGGTGGACGGCTGGTTCTTCGCCCCCCAGATGCGCAAGGCCCACTCCAACGGCAATATGGCCTACATCCCCAACCACCTGCATCTGGCCGCCACCAAGCGGCTCCAGTTTGTGAAGCCCGACATCTATGTGGGGGCCGCCTCCATGCCGGACAAGCACGGGTACATCTCCCTGTCCCTGTCCAACACCTACGAAAAGCGGATGATCCAGGCCGCCGGTCTGGTGATGCTGGAGGTCAACCCCAATATGCCCTACACCCTGGGGGACGTGCAGATCCACGTGTCCGAGGTGGACCACCTGATCCGGGCGGACTATATGCCCCCCGTCACCCCCGACCTGCCCTTCACCGAGAAGGACGCCGCCATCGGCAGGCTCATCGCCGACATGGTGCCCGACGGCTCCTGCATCCAGCTGGGCATCGGCGGCATCCCCAATGCCGTGGCCGCCGCCCTGGAGAGCAAGAACGACCTGGGCGTACACACCGAGATGCTGACCAGCGGCATGATGCGGCTGGCCAAGCTGGGGGTGATCAACGGCAGGCGCAAGCAGATCAACCAGGGGAAGATCGTCACCACCTTCGCCATGGGCATCCCGGAGCTGTATGAGTTCATGGACTACAACCCCTCCGTGGCGGTGATGGACGGGGCCTGGGTGAACGATCCCTATACCATTGCCCAGAACGACAACCAGGTGTCCATCAACACCTCCCTGGAGGTGGATCTCACCGGGCAGTGCGCCAGCGAGTCCATCGGCTCCCGCCAGTATTCCGGCACCGGAGGCCAGGCGGATACCGCCATCGGGGCCCAGATGTCCCGGGGCGGCAAGTCCATCATCGCGCTGTACTCCACCGCCATGGTGAAGGACCCCGCCACCGGGGAGAAGCGGGAGGTGTCCAAGATCGTGCCCCAGCTCACCACCGGGGCGGCGGTGACCCTGTCCCGGAACGACGTGGACCGGGTGGTGACCGAGTACGGCACGGCGGAGCTGCGGGGCACCAGCCTGCGGGACCGGGTGGCCCGGCTTATCGAGATCGCCCACCCCAAGTTCCGGGAGGAGCTGTGGGAGCAGGCCGTCCAGGTGGGCATCCTGGGCAAGCGGCGGTGAGAGGGCTGAGACGATGGCAAATTTTGAATTTCAGGGCAGAAGCATCTACTATGAGGAGCACGGGCAGGGCCGTCCCCTGCTGGTGCTGAACGGGATCATGATGTCCTGCAGGAGCTGGGCGGAGTTTGTGGAGCCCTTCTCCCGGGACAACCGGCTGATCCTGCTGGACTTCCTGGACCAGGGGCAGTCGGCCCGGATGGACGGGCCCTACGATCAGGGCATCCAGGCCCAGGTGGTGCTGGCCCTGCTGGATCATTTAAGCATCGACCGGGCCTGCGTGCTGGGCATTTCCTACGGCGGGGAGGTGGCCCTCCGGTTCGCCATCGCCCACGGGGCGCGGGTGGAGCGGCTGCTGCTGTTCAACACCACCGCCCGCACCGGACCCTGGCTGGGGGACATCGGGGACGCGTGGAACCTGGCCTCCGGGGACCCGGACGCCTACTACCTCACCACCATTCCCGTGATCTACTCTCCCGCCTTCTACCGGGAAAAGCGGGACTGGATGGCAAAACGCCGGGAGACCCTGCGCCCTGTGTTCGGCGACCCCGGCTTCATTCAGCCCATGATCCGCCTGACCAACAGTGCCAGGAGCTACGACGTGGCGGATCGGCTGGGAGAGATCAAGGCCCCCACCCTCATCGTGTCCTGCCAGCAGGATTACCTCACGCCGGTGGAGGAGCAGCAGCTCCTGGAGCGGCGCATCCCAAACAGCCACTATGTGGTGATACCCGGCTGCGGCCACGCCTCCATGTATGAGCAGCCGGTGCTGTTTGCCGCGCTGACGCTGGGCTTCTGCAACGCGTCAAAGTCGGAATATCACATCACCTGAGAAGCTGTACCAATCGCCTCAGCACCCATCTTAGCGGCCGAAATTGCCGCTGGCTGCGTTGAAAAATCTTGAAATACACAAAGTATTCCTGCGATTTTTCGCCTTGCCACCGGCAATTTTGCCTCGCGAATCTGAATACTTCGGCGTTTGGTACAGCTTCTGAATAATTTTGATTGATTTTGCGGCTGGAAAAGGCTATACTGGATCCGATAGAGATCGGCTCAAACAAAGAGGGGAGATTTTAACTTGGATCACAGAGCCTTGATTAACCGGCCCAAAACCAAAAAAGGGCGGGAGACGCTCAACCGCATCGTCAGTGCCGCCGCCCAGGAGTTTTACGAGAAGGGTTACCACAACGCGTCCATCAACGATATCACCCGCCGGGCGGGGGTGGCATCGGGCACGTTCTATGTCTACTTCGACGGAAAGTATAACCTGTACAAGTTCCTGCTGCTTCAGTGCAGCCACATGATCCGCAAGTACCTGAACCAGGCCGTCCGGGACTGCGCGACCCGCCGGGACGTGGAGGAGGTGGGCCTGCGGGAGTGGCTGAAGTTTGTGCAGGCGAACCGCTATATGTACCATATCATCTGGGAGTCGCTGTACATCGACAAGCAGCTGTTCACGGATTACTACGTGAATTTCTGCCGGTCCTACATGCGCGGCATCGACGCGGCCAAGGCGGCGGGGGAGATCCGCCCCGACATCGACAGCGAGGTGCTGGCCTATACCCTGATGGGCGCGTCCAACTTCCTGGGCCTGAACTGGGGCCTGTTCCAGGACTACCCCACCGACACGGAAAAGGTGGTAGAGAGCTTCATGCAGATCATTGGGGCAGGCATATTCACCCAGCCGGACGAGGCACCCCAGACGGCCAGCCTGTCCTCCGCCATCTCCATCGAGGTGGAGTTTGACGACGACACCCTGGAGGAGGACGGCGAGGAAGAAGCCCCGGACAGCCAGCCGGAGGAGTAGAGAACGGCCCGGCCCCTGCCCCCGGCGGAACACGAAAGAAGGAGCAAGGGCCTTATGAACCATAGACCGCAGACGTTGACCACCGGGCGGCTGACCACCGCCTATTACCGGGCAGGGGAGGGGAACGGCAGACGGCTGCTGCTGATCCACGGCAATGTGTCGTCCGGCGCGTTTTACCTGCCCCTGTTTGACCAGCTCTCCCAGCAGTTTGATGTGATCGCCCCCGACCTGCGCTGCTTCGGCGGCAGCTCCGCCCTGCCGGTGGACGCCGCCCGGGGCTTCCGGGACTGGACGGAGGATCTGGCCGAGTTCACCGCCGCCTTGGGATGGGACCGCTTTGCCCTGGCGGGCTGGTCCATGGGCGGCTGCGTGGCCATGCAGTATGCCATGGATCACGGGGAACAGCTCACAGGGCTGATCCTCATCAACCCCGGCTCGCCCTACGGCTTCGGCGGGACGAAGGGGGAGGACGGCGTGATGCTGGAGCCGCCGGGGCTGGCCTCGGGGGGCGGCTGTGTCAACGCCCAGCTGGTGCAGTCCCTGCTGTCCGGCGAGCGGGAGTTTTTGCGCGCCACGCTGAACAGCGTGTATTTCAAGCCCCCCTTCCACATGGACAGCCAGTGGGAGGAGCGGTTGATTGACGAGATGCTGAAGACCAAGGTGGGGGATGGGATGTATCCCGGCGACACCCGCCAGGTACCCCAGTGGCCCTTTGTGGCGGCGGGGGACAAGGGCGTCTGCAACACCATGGCCCCCAACCACGGCAGCCTGTCCGCCCTGGCGGACGCCCCGGTGAAGCCGCCCGTCCTGTGGGTGCGGGGGGACGGCGATATTATGGTAAGCGACACGTCGCTGTGTGACTTCGGCTGGCTGGGGCAGGCGGGGATGGTCCCCGGCTGGCCGGGGGCGGAGGCCGTACCGCCCCAGCCCATGGTGGCCCAGACCAGGGCGGTGCTGGAGCGGTACGCCGCCAACGGCGGGAGTGTCCGGGAGACGGTGCTGCCCGGCGGCCATGGCTGCCACCTGGAATCGCCGGAGGAGTTTGTCTCCGCTGTGACGGGCTTTTTGGTGGGGGCGGAATAAGCGGGGCCGCGCCGGGGAAATAGTTACCGGAAGTAAAACCGTGGGCAGGAGTGTCACAACTCCTGTCCACGGTTTTTTCAGGGGGGTGCCGCCGGATGGTTCAGTGGACTTCCCGGCACTTGCGGGAAATACGAAATTAACTCAGACCATAAGGAACCGCGCCGGATGAATTTCTATCCGTCAGGGAAAAGAACTCCGGGCCATCCGCCCCCCGATAGGCCCCCGACCCTGACATAACAGCGCGGGGACAGATGGATACATCAGATTTAGCAAAGAAAACAAAACTTTCCTGGTAAATTTCGTCATTCTGACCAAAATCCACCTTGGAAAATTGGCTGATTAACAAATTGCCAAAAAAATATCTGTATGGTATCCTCACAGGGCGGAAGGGGGATTTCTCCGTCCTCCCCTCTGTGCCGGTGGGTGCGAAAACCCGTCCGGCGGATCTGGACGGGGCAAACAGGAAAGGAAAAGGGATCTTATGAGAAAAACCGGAAAACGTTGGCTGGCGGCGTTTTTGTGCCTGATGATGGCACTGACGCTCCTGCCGCTCCAGGCTTTCGCGGCGGAAGCGGATACCGCTCCGGCCGGGGTCCTGGCGGAGTTCAGCAAGGAGGGACTTGCGGAGCTGTCCACCGGCACCATGAAGGTGTACGTGGACGAGGCGTTCCCCCGTGTTGTGCGGTACGTGCTGAACCCCGGCACGGACAAGGAGACAGCGGTGGACGGCCAGCCTGACGCGCTGGACGTTGTCATGCTCAACGGCGTGGCCGTAAAGCCTGTTGTCACCAGCTCCAAAAGCTCCGACGGCAAGACCATCACCTACACCATGACCGTGGACGAGAACGCCAAGAACACGGCGGGGACGGCCCTGGTAACCAAGATGGACGGTGACGGCAAGGCCGTGCGGGATGAGAACGATCAGATCGTCAAAGAGGAAAAGACCGTGGACACCGGGCTGAACGTCAAAATCACCGCCCGGATCGTGGCGGGCGGCGATGGGGACAACACCCTGGCGTTCTACATCGACAAGGTGGACTACCTGAAGAACGACCGGATGGAACATCCCCTGGAGACCATTGAGATCCCCAACCACAGCCTGGTCTCCATGGCCACCGACGGCAAGGACAAGTCCGTGGCCATCACCGGAGGCGTGGCCCGCAATACCTCCGTGGCCACCAGCGACAAGACCGTTTTCGCCCACGACAAGATGGGCCAGAACGAGACGATGGATTTCTTCGCTGGATTCCTCTACAACGGCCGGGTCAGCGTCAGTTTGGCCAGCAACTCCGAGTACACCCCCAACAGCCGTCTGGCCGGCTGCGACAACAACCCGGTGCGGGCGGTGTTCTCCCCCAGCGAGGACGGCAAGACCGAGTCTATCGGCCTGGGCAGCACCCTGTGGTACTATGACCGCAAGATCAGCAGCCTTACCATGTACGACGCCGACGTATACAAAGAGACCGGCGCGTATCCCACCCTGGGCGAGTGGGAGCTTCACGCCATCCCCGCCGACAAGCTGGTCCATGAGCCCACCGAGCTGCCCCTGTTCGCCAAGGTGGTGCTCACCGACAAGGACGAGAACGGCGACGGCAAAATGGACTGGCAGGACGGTGCCATCGCCTACCGCGGCACCATCATGCATATCCCCGTCAACAGCGAGCTGGTGCGGGACGCGGTGAACCTGCGCATCAGCATGAACTTCGGCGGACACGCCCAGCACCCCTTCCTGATGGCGTTGGACAACGTCAAGCGGGTGGCGTTGAACACCGACGGGCTGGGCCAGCTGGTCCTGCTCAAGGGCTACGCCAGCGAGGGCCATGACTCCGGCCACCCCGATTACTGGAACGTGGGCGAGCGCATGGGCGGCGTGAAGGACATGATCACCATGATGGAGGAGGGGGCCAAGCTGGGAGCCCAGTTCGGCATCCATGTGAACGCCTCCGAGTTCTACCCCGAGGCCAAGGCCTTTGACGAGAACCGGGTGGGCCGCTACAACAGCACTGGGGGCCTGCGCTACGGCTGGAACTGGATCGACCAGGGCGTGAACATGAACGTCGCCTACGACTTCGCCACCGGAGACCGGGCGGAGCGGTTCCAGAAGCTGTACGACCTGATCGGCGACCGCCTGTCCTTCGTGTACGTGGACGTGTGGGGCAACGGCCAGCACGGCATCAACGAGGACGGCTGGATGACCCGCCAGCTTACCAAGGAGATCACCGGGGGCCGGGATTGGCGCATCACCCAGGAGTGGTCCTTCGCCAACCCCTACGACTCCACCTTCCAGCATTGGACCTCCGACTACACCTACGGCGACTACAGCTACAAGGGCTGGCTGAACAGTGCCGTGCTGCGCTTCCTGCTCAACGGGTACAAGGACGCCTTCCCCGCCGACTTCCCCACCTACGGCGGCGCGTGCAACGCCCCGCTGCTGGGCGGCCCCGCCATGCAGGGCTTTGAGGGCTGGCAGAAGGACGACGAGTACAACCTGTCCATCTACAACACCTTCAACCAGATGGTGTATACCAAGTTCCTCCAGCATTATGACATCATGCAGTGGACCAACGCGGAAAACAGCGTGACCATGCCCTACAGCAAGGGGGCCAACGGTGCCCGCACCGAGACCGCCCAGTGGACCCCCGAGATGCAGATCGTCCTTCAGGACGGCGGCGACAAGGTGGTAGTCACCCGGGGCCTGGACGCCGAGCTGGACGCCAAGGCCGTCTACTCCGCGGACGACGAGACCGCCTACCGCTCCCGCGTCATCACGCTGAACGGCAAGGTGATCCTCACCGGTGCCCCCGCCTCCGCAGGCGAGGACCCCGTGTTCCCGGCGGACAAGGCCACCCTGAAGTACCTGATCCCCTGGTACTGGGACGCCGCCACCGGCGAGCGGGTGTCCGCCGACGCCGAGAAGCTGTACCACTGGAACGCCAAGGGCGGCGCGTCCACCTGGGATCTGCCCAACGGCTGGGAGAACCTCAAGAACGTGGTGGTTTATGAGCTGTCCGACCAGGGCCGGGGCGAGGCCCAGACCCTGGCTGTCACCGGCGGCAAGGTCTCCTTCCCCGCAGGCACCAAGGCCAACACCGCCTACGTGGTGGTGAAGGGCGAGTCCGTCAAGGGCCCCCAGATCACCTACAGCACCGGGATGCACGTGGAGGACGCCTACTTCAACCTGGACATGGACAGCAGCCCCTGGACCTCCACCGGCGCCACCATCCGCGAGACCAACCCCGGCGGCATCTCCGCCGTGAAGCTGGACGGCGACGCCTCCGTGAGCCAGAAGCTGACGGATCTGAAGTCCGGCCGGAAGTACGTCACCTATGTGGGCGTGGACAACATGAGCGACGGCAAGGCGTCCGTCACCATCACCGACCAGGACGGCAAGGTGCTGGCCAGCAGCTACACCCTGCGCTCCATCGCCCAGAACTACGTCAGTGCCTACCCCCTGCACACCCTCTACAACAGCACCACCGGGGGCTTCTACGAGAACCGGGAAAGCCGCTTCCAGAACCTGTACGTGTTCTTTACTCCCCAGGCGGGCAAGACCTACACCATCACCCTCAGCCACGAGGGCGAGGGCAAGGCCTATTTCGCCGGGGTGCGCACGCTGGAGACCCAGGCGGACAACTTCACCTATGACAAGGACGGCAACGTGACGGGCTTCTTCCAGGACTTCGAGAACGTGGCCCAGGGCCTGTACCCCTTCGTAGTCAGCGGCTTTGAGGGCGTGGAGGACAACCGGATCCACCTGTCCGAGCTGCACGCCCCCTATACCCAGGGCGGCTGGGACGTGAAGAAGCTGGACGACGTGATCGACGGCGAGTGGTCCGTGAAGATCAACGGCCTGACCAGCGGTGTGGGCCAGATCCTCATCCAGACCATTCCCCAGAACTTCCGCTTTGAGCCGGGCAAGACCTACACCGTGGAGTTCGACTACGAGCTGGGCACCACCGGAAGCTACTATGTGGCCATCGGCGAGGGCGAGTGCGGGTACGACGCCTACGGCTATCCCACCAGCGCGGGCTGCCCGACGGTGGAGCTGCCCCAGACCCTGAACAAGGACCACAACTTCGCCGCCTCCAATAAGACGGCCAAGGCCCCCGTGGGCCACGCCCGCTTCACCGTGGTGGGCGGCGAGTCCGGCCAGACCTGGATCGCCATCGTCTCCGACGAGGCCGCCGACACCCAGGGCACCAGCGGCAACGAGGCCAACTTCGGCGGCTACCAGGACTTTGTGCTGGACAACCTGAGGATCACCCTGGAGGATACCGACAAGAGCGAGCTGTACCATCAGGTGTGCGCTGCGGGCCGGGTGGACGCGGACAGCTGCGCCAAGGCCGACGGCTATGCGGGCACCTTCGGGGAGGCCCTTGCCGCCTTTGAGACCGCCCTGACCGAGGCCAAGACCCTGCTGAACGACCCCGGGGCCGGCGACGCCGACGCTGTGAAGGCCGCCGCCGACAAGCTGGCCGCCGCGCTGGCCGATCTCAAGCCCCTGCCCGTGGTGGACGTCACCGTGACCCGCGCCGAGGGCAAGGACGGCGTGGACCTCAAGGTGGTGGACTCCAGGGACGAGACTTTGGTGGACGTGAGCATTCCCGCCGCCATCCCCGCCGGCAAGACCTTTACCGATGTGCCCGCCAGCCACTGGGCTGCCCAGGCCATCCGCGAGGCCAACGGGCTTGGCATACTCAACGGCGTCAGCGCGGACAAGTTCGCGCCCAGCGGCACCCTGAACCGGGCCATGGTGGCCACCGCCCTGTTTAACCTGTCCCACGGACAGAAGGGCTATGACGCCAGCTTCACCGATGTCCCCGCCGGGAGCTGGTACGCCGACAGCGTGGCCTGGGCCAGCCGCACCGGCGTGGTCCAGGGCTATGACGGGAACGTGTTCAAGCCCCTGGACAACATCACCCGGGAGCAGCTTGCCGTGATGCTGTTCCGCTATGCCAAGCTGACGGACATCGGGACCGTGGGCTTTGGCAATGAGCTGGGTGACTTTGACGACGGCGGCGAGGTGCACGCCTGGGCCGAGGAGGCCATGGTCTGGTGCGTGGTGAACGGCATCATCACGGGCAAGACCACAAAGATCCTGGCCCCCACCGCCACCGCCACCCGCGCCGAGGCCGCTACCATGCTCCTGCGGATGGTAGAGCTGATGAAGTAAAAGCCTGTTTGACGAAAGGCCAATCGAACGAAGTATGCACAGCGGCCCGCCTCCTTGGAAT
>ERZ779633.285-NODE-285-length-16014-cov-9.931951_pt1 | contig 16014 bp, 6 predicted proteins | sample MGYA00514195_ERZ779633 | MGnify/ENA primary metagenome ERZ779633 (study PRJEB29562, sample SAMEA4376707) | mouse gut metagenome | isolation source: Cecum | study: EMG produced TPA metagenomics assembly of the A DSS colitis mouse model was used to assess the...
AGCTGGAGGAGAAGATGAACGCCGGCGACCGGCAGGGGGCGCTGAAGCTGCTCCAGGGCTCCATCCTCACCTTCCTGTCCGGCTACACCAGCAAGACCAACGACATGGGCCTGTCCCGCACCCTGATCTCCATGCTGGCCTTGGACGTGGCCCGCTATGAGAACGGCAGCGAGGACGGCCTGCTCCAGGCCTTCCACCAGCTGATCAGCAGCCCCGGCCTGCGGGAGAAGCTGGGCGGCCTGTCTGACGAGGCCCTGCTCCGCCTGCTGAACAGCACCAACTTTGCCAAGGCCGCTGACAGCGACCAGTTTGCCGCCCAGCTGGCCAGGGCCGCCCAGTCCGCCCTCCAGAGCGGCGCGGGCAAGGAGGTGCAGGAGGCCTTCCGCAATATCGTCTCCGCCTTCCTGGTGAATGAGAGCGTCCACATGCCCCTGAACCATATCCTCCTGCCCATGGAGTGGGAGGGGAAAATGGCCTTTTCCGAGATGTGGGTGGACCCGGACGCCGGGGAAAACCTGAAAAAGGGCAGGGGCGAAAAGGAAAACATCCAGCGCTTCCTGTTCAAGATTGACATTCAGGACTTGGGCTTTTTTGATATGGTGCTCACCTGCCAGGGAGAGAAGGTTGACGTGCAGGTCTTCTGTCCGGAGCGGGTGGCCCCCTTCTCCCAGCTGGTGCAGGGGGAGCTGGCCCGCATCATCACCGACAACGGCTTAACCGCCAACGCGGTCCAGGTCCAGCAGATGGTCCGGCCGCTGACAATCTCCGGGGTATTTCCCCGGATCTTTGAGGGGGAGAACAGCATCAATGTCAAGATATGATAACCGGGCCACCAACCGGGCTGTGGCCCTGAAATACGAGGGGGAGGGCGCCCCGGTGGTGGTGGCCTCCGGCATGGGCTTTCTGGCCGAGCGGATGGTGGAGGTGGCCACTGAGAGCGGCGTCCCCGTCTACGAGGACAACTCCCTGGCCACGATGCTGTCCCAGCTGGCTCTGGGGCAGGAGATTCCGGACGCGCTGTATCAGGCCATTGTGGAGATTTACGTCTACTTTTTGAATTTTGACCCCAACGACCCGGACAAGGCCCGGCGGCAGCGCCAGGCGCTGGCCAGGCAGGCAGACGAGGCGGCCCAGCCCGTTTCCCTCCCTGTGGAAGAGAAAGGAGAGTCTTAAATGGCAGAACGCCTCTATTTGATTCTGGACAGCCAGGGGACCCCGCTGGCCAATGCGGTGCTGGAGTCCCCGCCCAACTCCGAGGTGCTCCAGATCCGCATTCTGGGCGGCAAGGAGGACAAGGTGGCCGAGCACCGGGAGATTCAGCTCATCGGCATGGACGACTCTACCCCCAACCGGGTGGGCGTTATCATCCGCCAGCGGGATGAGAAGATGGTGATTCAGCCCACCGCCGCCCTGGGCCCCAACGCCCGGGAGAACCTGCGCATCCTCACCGACTTTGAGAGCGTGATGTACCCCGTCACCGGGCGCTGGAGAGGGCAGAAGGGGGTCAGGGCCAAGGACCTGAGCTGCGGCGGCATTGCCTTTTGGAGCAGCATTCCCCTGGAGGAGCGGGAGATCGTGGAGCTGGTCCTCTCTGTGACCGATTCCCCCCTGCTGGTCAAGACCCAGGTCCTCCGGGAGCTTCCCGACGAGACCTCGGACCAGCCCCTGTACGCCACCAAGTTTGTGGACCTGATTCAGGACGAGGAAGCCTTGATCCGCAAGGCGGTGTTCTGCATCCAGATTGACAACGCAGACTGACAGCCCCTTCCCCTGGGGAACAGAAAGGAGAACCGCATATGTCCCACAGAACCAGTATGCAGCGCCGCACCTGGAAGGAGCGGGCGCTTTCCCTGCTTTTGGCCGCCGTGATGGTGCTCGGGCTTGCGCCCGGGCTGGCCCTGCCCGTCTCGGCTGAGCACTGGGCCGACACCTATCTGGACCAGTTGGTGGACTGGGGCGTCCTCCGGGCGGATCAGACCTCCAACCCGGACGCCGCCCTCACCCGGGCCGAGTTTATGGCCGTAATCAACCGGGCTTACGGCTACACCGAGACAGGCCCGATCCCCTTTGAGGACGTGAAAACCACAGACTGGTTTTATGACGATGTCTCCATCGCCTACACGGCCGGCTATATGGCGGGCACCTCAGAGATTACCGCCTCCCCCAATGCCACCCTGACCCGGGAACAGGCGGTGTGCATCCTGGGGCGGAACATGATGATGAAGGAGACCCCCGGCGAGAGCCTGGCCTTTGCCGACAGCCGGGACGTGAGCGACTGGGCCCGGGGCACCGTCAAGACGGCGGTGGACAACTACATCATCTCCGGCTACCCGGACAACACCTTCCACCCCCGGGCGTCCATCTCCAAGGCCCAGATGGCTGTGCTGATTACCCAGTGCGTGGGTACTCCCATTCAGCAGAGCGGCGCCTATGAGCTGGGCGGCGTGTTCGGCAACGTGACCATCACCTCTCCCAACGTCACCCTGCGCAACACCACCATCAGCGGCGACCTGTATGTCTCCGGCGGCGTGGGCCTGGGCGGCATTAAACTGGAAAATGTGAATGTGCTGGGGCGGATTATCGTCAGCGGCACCGGCGAGAGCGAGGCCGGCGACGCCAGCGTGGTCATGCGCAATGTAACCGCCAATGAGATGCTGGTGGACAATATGCGCAACAAGACCGTCACCATCCGGGCCGACGGCATCACCGATATTGCCAAAACCACCGTACGCACCTCTGCCTATCTGGAGGACAACAACACCGACGACAAGGGCCTGATGAACATTGAGCTGGACGGCGAGTCGGGCACCCGCCTGACCCTGGCCGGCCGGATCAAGGATGTGGTTGACAAGACCCCCAACTCCTATGTGCAGGTGGCCAAGGGCACTGTGGCCAAGCTCACTGTGGACGAGGCCGCCGTCAACTCCACCGTCCAGCTTGACCGGAACACCGAGGTCAAGGAGATGAACCTGGACGTGGCCACCAACGTTACCGGCGACGGCGACATCGGCCAGCTGAACGTCAACGCCCCCGGCTGTGTGGTGTCTATGCTGCCTGATAAAATCTACATCCGGCCCGGCCTGACCGCCAACATTGCCGGGGTGGTTATGGACCACCAGGCAGCGGAGGAGGGCTCCCTTGACCCGCGGCTGCTGTCCGGCTACCCGGCGGCCAAGGACATTACTCCCACCGGCCTGCGGGCCGACTTTGCCGGCAACAAGAAGGGCACCGTCTACTGGGCGGTGAGCAGCATTACCGACGGCTCCATCGGTGAGGACGACCTGATCTCCCCGCCCTCCTACGGCTCCAAGGCCATCCGCAACGGGTCCGTAGCCGCCCCCGTCGGCGGGGACGAGGTCAACGCCCAGATTACCGGACTGACGGTGGGCGGGTCCTACTACCTGTCCGCCATGCTGGTGGACGACCAGGGCAACCGCAGCCCGGTGAAGGTGGTCTCCTTCGCCACACCGGACAACACCGTTCCCGCCTTCGGACAGGGCTACCCCTATATGTCCTTTGTGGGCAAGGCCAGTGAGTACGACAGCAAGGTTACGGCCCAGGTGGCGGTGATGGCCACCAAGACCTGCCGGATGTACTACGCCGTTCTGCCCGCCGGCGCCGCGGCCCCCACCATGGATGAGCTGCGTTCCGCCTCCGTCACCTCCAACCTGGGTTACGGCGTGGTGGAGCTGGAAAAGAACTATGTGTGGGACGGGGACCAGGCCATCATCGTCAGCCGCCGGCTGGATGAGCAGAAGGACTACGTCCTCTACCTGTGGCTCACCGACGGGGTGAATAACTCCGCGGTCACCAGCCTGGCTTTCAGAACCCCGGACGTGACCCCGCCCAAATTTGTAAGCGAGCCCAAGACGAACGGAAACGCCCTGGCCGCATCCGTTCCCATGACGGCCACCATTGACGAAAACGGCACCATCTTCTGGGTGGCGGTGGCGTCGGGGGCTGACTACCCCTATCCCAACCCCAACAACGACAAGGAGAACACGGAGGACGGCAAGACCGCCCTGCTGGACAGCGCCTATGCCAAGCTCCAGGTGGCCAATGGCATGAACGCCGTGGCCAGCGGACGGGTGAACGCCACCGCCAACACCCCGGTAAACTTCAACATCACCGGCTTGCAGGCGGAGACATCCTACGATGTCTACTTCGTGATCCAGGATGCCGCCGGAAACTACTCCGTGAGTGTCTACAAGCTTCAGGGCGGCATCCGAACGCTGGATACCGGCGCCCCCACCGTCCGGCAGATCTTTACCAGCGTGGACCCCCAGGACCCGACCCGCCCCAGACGGAATACCTCCATCATTCTGGAGTTCAGCGAGAACGTCCGGCTGGGCGGGTGCAAAGCGGACCTGCTGGCCATGTATGAGGCCACCCAGACGGGCACCACCTCCGAACGGGAGGCGGCCCTGACGGAGTTTGTCAACGCCCTGCGGAGGAACATCGACCTGAAAATGAAGGAGAACGGCAAGGGCGTCTCCGTTGTCAAGGGAAACCCGAATGTGAGCGAGGACAAGTGGGCCATCGACTTCTCGCTGGCTACGGTGGCCAACGTGGGCGGCAAGATTCAGCTCACCTTCCCCAATCAGGTGGAGAAGGAGAATGGCCAGAAGCAGGAGGGCCTGCGGCTGGAGAGCGGCGGCACCTACTACTTTGAGGTCAGCATCGACCCCGCCAACAAAATCACCGACCTGAGCGGGCATGAGATGGACCCCTCGCCCACGGTGCTGGATGAGTTCCCCGTGGTGTTTGCCCAGGTGGGCCTGATCTCTGACAGCTTTACGCTGCTCGACGAGCACTGGCCCGAGGCAATCAAAACGGAGAATACGAACAACCAGGGGCTGAACGTGGGTCCCTACAAGGTGGACTTCAAGTTCCGACTGATTCCGGAGGATACCGAGCTGGTGGCCGACGGCATCGCCTATGACCTGCTGCTGTGGACCGACAGCAATATCGTGTACGACCTGTACTACCGGGCCGTGACCGGCGACCCGGGGAAGGAAACGGCGCTTACCGCAAAGCGGGACGATACGGACAACAAGTTTATCTACGGTATGCCCAATATGGCCGCCAACCCGGATAGGAACGGCTGGGTCAAGCTGGGCAACAGCGGCACGTACAACTTCGGCGCCAGCAGCCAGGGCCGCCCCGGCAAGCGGATGCACTACACCTTTAACAACTGCCGGAGCAACACGGGCGACGGCCTGCCCGACCTGAACACCCTGCTCAGCAAGACGAAGGCGGGAGACGGTCAGGAAGAAGGCCAGCAGGTGTATTATGACTTTGCCGTTGTGGTGCGGGAAGTGGACGGTCAGACCAACCCGGACACCTGGGGCAAGCAGGTCAAGCTCTATGTTGACGTGGCGGCGGGCTACCCCTCTAATCTGGCCGCTCTGGGCACCGAGAATGTGTTTATCGGAAAGTGGGATAAGTTCCTGGCGGATAAGCTGGGCGGCGGCGGCGGCGAGTCGCTGGGCTCGGCGGAAAAATACGAGAAGGACCCCAGGCAGCTGGTGATGGAGTGGGAGGCTGAGGACAGAATCCAGCCCGAGTTCAGCGACACCATGCCGGAGTTCCGCTCCGACCCCATGGACGAGACCAAGATGAGCATGTGGCTGGGCCTGGCCGACAACCGGGCCGGCACCATCTACTACGTGGTGGGCTACGCCAACAAGAACATCAACGAGGCGGAAACGGCGGATACGTCGGACTGGGAGCCCTCTGTGACCACGAAGCTGGCAGACGGAGGCAGGATCAGGCCGGAGCTGGTGCCCGGCGGCGGCAGAGACCGGGAGAACAGCGACCCGCCCCTGCCTGAGCTGGACAGAAATCTCCCCCTGGCCACCAATATCCAGAGCCCCAGCGGAAGCTGGATTCAGGAGAACATGGTGGTGGACCACGGGTATCTGGAGTATTCGCCCGGCGCGCCCAGAGAGATCAAGCTTGAGGACCTGATGCCCGACCGGACCTACTACGTCTATTTTGTCATCACCGGAGCCAGCGAGGTACCCTCTGCGGTGGAGATTTATAAGTTCAAAACCGACCCGGTAAGCCGGCCTGAGCTCCAAATCGGCAGCGACGGCAGCGCCAATCCCGGCCGGGCCAGCGTGACCTCTACCAATATGGGCGCCAAGCTGTCCTATAAGGTTTTTTCTAAAAAGGACGCCGAGAGCTATGCCTGGATGAGAATAGGGGGTACAAACATAACCCTGACCTCCAAGCTGAAAGAGGTGGTGGACAGCAGCCTGAGAGGCCAGCTGCCGAAAGCTTACCAGGATTTGAGAATCTATGACGCGCTGTGGAGATATTACGATTATGACGACGCGTCCAGCCAGGGCAAGGACGGCTATTTCCCCACGGTTGGTACAGGCAGCCCGGAGGGGTATAAAAAGAAGTACTCCGTGTTTGATATCTACGCCTCGAACGATGCGAAAACGAAGCTGAAGGAATGGATTGAGCTGAAGAACCAGAACCCGACGGATGAGAGCTTTGAACAGGCAAGGGCAGCCGGTACTCCCCTGTGGGGCCAGTACAAGCTCTATCATAACCAGACGTATTATGTGATTGCGATGGGTGTGAAAAACCCGGAGGACGATACGGATCAGCAGAAATCCATCGGCCAGCGCTACTCCTTCAAGGGCGAGGAGCTCAATCTGGGCCTTTCGAGCCCGCCGAAGCTGGACGGCGTTGGCGGCAGCTTTACGGTTGAAGATCCTAACAAGAAGGTTACCAGCGGACGTATTACGCTGACCTTTGACAGAAAACTGTATCTGGCAGATGGAACCGAGGTTGTTGCAGACGGCACAAATAATAACCTTGAAGATGTTTTTGCCTATAATGACGGCATTGACTTGGATGCCAGTACAGTTTCGGTTGGCGCTGATGGAAGAACAACGATTTCCCTTGTGCTGACAGGACCTATCGTTAACGCCCAGATTGCATCCAGTATCCTGGCAAACTCGGGAAAAATATCTGCGCCTGAGGCACTGTACATTATGCACTCGCTGTCTAAGTGGCCGGACCCGACGGGACTTACAGAGGATTTGGGATATTACATGATTAATGTGTTCTGGGGAACAGGAAACGTTACAGCCAACGAAGGAAATGCGTGGCCCGTTCGGGGCAGCGGCCCCGGCAAGCCGGCAGATACCACCAGAACCGCCATCCCTGCGGCCCAGGGGGCCAAGACGAGCTTTACCGTGAGCAGCAACGACACGGTAGACGGTCAGGCCCGGATCAGCTTCAGCGCGCCGCTGTATGTGGGCGAGGACGAGCCGGTGACCAGCGTGAGGCAGCTGGCCAGCGTTGCCGACGAGGTGAAGGGCATCGACGTGAACAGGAGCCAGGTGATCACCACCGGCGACAGCACGACGCTGGTGCTCAAGCTGAACGGCAAGGCGGAGGACGTGTCGCTGAAAATCAACGGCGGCAAGCTGACCAACTCCGCAGGCCAGGCCGCGGCGGAGCCGCTGACCATTCAGGTCGAAAAACGGACGGAGTCCAACCAGACGAACATGAAGGTGAATAATTTCTATACGGATGTCTCCTGGGGCAACAAGACCTGGACAGATAAGGGAACCACTAAGTAATTCCAACACGGGAGCGGGCCCCCGGTCCGCTCCCGCTGCCTTATTTCATTGGAAAAGGAGTGCTTTTATGAAAAAGACCTTTGTTCGGTGCTGTGTTTCCCTGCTTCTGGCACCGGTTTTGGCCGTGATGCTGGGGACAGTTGCCCTGGCTGCGGCAGCTCCGAACATCAGCGTGCAGATCAGTGCAACGGAATCCGGTTCCCTCCCCGTGGGAAAGACCAGAACGCTGACCGCTATCGTTACAGTGGACAACGGTACGCCCCAGACGAACCCATCAGGCATTGAATGGAAAAGCAGCAATGAAAGTGTTGCCACAGTTAGCAACGGTACGGTAACAGCTAAGGGAGTGGGCGAAACCACCATTACGGCGACCTATACCCATACTGGTACGACGACAAAAGAGACTGCGTCGTATTACGTTAAGGTTACTTCTGCGGCGGTGGATACACTTGAGCTTGAGATTGACGGGACGCAGCCGAAGACAACTCCTGTTGGGGAATCATGTGTTGTGGATGTAAATATTACCCCCACATGGAGCAACTCCACGACAAGCGGTAAATTTACGGATGGCCAATTAAAGAACCTGACCTGGACCGCCAGAATTGTCAGCGGCAGCGAGTTTATCAGTCTGCCCTATACAAAAGGAAACGGGAGCGGGACCTCCCCTGCCCAGGCCAAGGTCAGGGTGGATGGCAAAAGGGCCACCGGTACAAACGAAAAGGCCGAGATTGAAATCGAGGTTACTTATAAAAATATAGGCACCGGCGTTGAGCCGGCATCGGAAACAATCAAGTGCGACATTACAGTGGGCTCCAGCAAGCAGGTGGTTATCACCGAGTACAGCGTTGCGAAAGAAGAAGTGTATCTGACGCTGAGTGACGGCAACATTGCTCAAACGAAGACATTGCAGGCCTATTATGCAGAGAATAACGAGTATGTAACTTCCAATGGTATTTCATGGAGCATTACTGAGGGGGACAGCGTTACTATCAGACCGCTCACAAATGGAAGAGTTGAACTGACCCCTGCAAAAGAAGGCGAAACAAAGCTTGAGGCCAAATATACAGACGGCACAAAGAGTACGGTAACCTGCATCGTCACAAAGTCCGGCGGCGGCTCCGGGACGACCGACCCCGACAACCCTGACACGCCCACCACCGACTCCAAGCTGCCCACCGATGTTACGGCGAGCATCTCGATTACCTCCCCCACGGGTGATCCCTACCCCATGGACCCGGGGACCGTGGACGCGACTGTGGAGGTCAGCTTCCGCAAGGGCTCCGAAACCCCTGTTTCCGGTCAGATTCAGATTTCACGGGATGGAAACAGCGCTATCGTTGTGTACAATCCGACGGGCGGCAACCGGTGTGAGCTGCCCATCTATTGGGAGACCAGCGACAAAAATATTGCCCAGGTGGGAGTGGGGAACCAGAGTTTCAGAATCACGGCCAGGCAGCCCGGCCAGGCGGTGCTGACCGTGGGGCTGAAGGATAAGGACGGGCCCATAGCAGGAGCGACGGCTTCTTTGACGGTTGAGGTCAAGGGCTTTAAGCTGACGGAGGAAGCAGAGCAGGAAATCGAGCTGATAGAAAATACGACCAGGGAATTAAGCGAGCTGGTGGAGGCCTTCGGCGACGCCAATATCAGCGAACTGACCTGCTGGTCGGACAACTCCACCGTGGCTGGCTATGTCAACGGCAAGGTGGTGGGCTATACACCCGGCAAAACCAGATTTACCGTCAGCGACACCAAGCGGGGCTTCCGGGCCAACTTTGATGTGAAGGTTATCCCCGACCCCGACGCCACCATCGACTACGGCACCCTGTATACCCAGACCAAAAAGTCCCTGAGCTTCTCCGAGCTGCTCTCCCGGTTCCGCCGGCAGGCGGGGGGAAGCCTGTCCCACATCACCGGCCTGAATGTGGACGCCAGCAAGGGTACCCTCTATTACCGGTACAACGAGTCCAACGGCACCGGCGCGGGAGTGGGTTCCGGCAGCTACTACCACCCCTACCGCAGCGGAGGCGTCCCCACCGGGGAGCGGTCCATTGAGGACATCACCTTTGTGCCCAAGCCCGGATTTGCCGGGAAGGTGACTGTTTACTACACAGGCGTGTCTGAGGGGGACAGCAACGGCCCAGGCAGCAACTACGCCTGTAGGCTGGAGATTACGGTCGATCCGGGCAGCGGCTCCAACGCGGGCATCTCCCTCAGCACCGACTACAACACCGCCCTGCGCTTCAGCGGCGACGACTTCAATCGGGTCTGCCGGGAGCGGCTGGGGGTTAAGCTGGACCATGTGGTCTTCTCCCAGCCCCCGGAGCGGGAGGGCAAGCTGTATACGAACTACGCGGGCGCGGGGAACTACGGCAGAGTGGTTGACACGCAGCGGAAGTACAGCCTGAAGGAGCTGGACGACATCTGGTTTGTCCCCGCTCCGGGCTACAGCGGTCCCGTCACCGTCTACTACACCGCCTACGGCGTGGGGGCCAACGCCGGCTCCTACGCCAGCCAGGTGACCATCCAGGTGGGCCGGGAGGGCGGCGTGGCCAACGGCGGCCTGGCCTATGACATCTCCAAGGGGGGCGTGGCCCACTTTGACGACGAGGACTTTAACGACTACTGCCAGGAAATCCTGGACCGGTGGCAGGACCTGAGCCTGATCCGCTTTGACGCCCTGCCCAGCGAGAGCGAAGGCGTGCTGTACTACGACTACCGCTCCTCTGTCAACACCGGGACCAGGGCGGCTGCCGGTACCAGCTACTACTACGGCGCCCGTAATCCCCGCATCGACCGGCTGGCCTTTGTCCCGGCGGCGGACTTTACCGGGACGGTGAAGATTCCCTTTACCGGCTGGTCCGCCGACGGCACCAGCTTTGGCGGCAATGTGGAGATCAACGTCCGCAGCGGCACAGGCTCCGGGGATATCTATTACACCTGCGCCCCTGGGCGGACGGTGAACTTCCGGAGCAGTGACTTTGCCGGCCTGAGCAATACCCTGACCGGCCGCACCATCGACTACATCGTCTTCCGCAGCCTGCCCAGCAGCGTGGACGGGACCCTGTACTACGGCAGCTCCCGGATTACCAGCACCGGGTCGCAGTACCGCAACAGCAACATCGGCCGGCTGTCCTTCCGGGCGTCCAACAGCTTCTCCGGTGCGGTGGACATCCCCTTTGAGGGGCGCTCCGCCAACGGGAGCAGCTTCTACGGGGTGGTGACCATTGGGACCAGCAGCTCCGGCGGCGGCAGCAGCGGCCGGTACAGCATCTACTACAACACCGATTATGGAAGCACTGCGGTTTTTAACCGGGTGGACTTTGACGACCTCTCCCAGTGGGAGACCGACCGGAACATCAGCTCTGTGCGCTTTAAGCCCCCCCTCAGCAGTGAGGGCACGCTGTACCGGAATTACCGCTCCAGCAGCAATATGGGGACGCGCATCACCTCTGACACCACCGTAAACGCCAGTGATTTGGACCGGGTGGCCTTTGTCCCTGCCTCCGGATTTGAAGGGACGGCCTACGTCGACTTTACTGCCACCGCCTCCGGAAGCGGCGGGACCTTTACCGGAACGGTGGAGGTTGTGGTGGGCAGAGGCTATGGCCAGGGCTCCCGCTATTTCAGCGACATGGCAGGGTACAGCTCCGTTCAGCAGGCGGCGGTGGATTTCCTCTATGAGCGCAACGTCACCCGGGGCCTGACCACCGGACAGTACGGCCCCCAGAACTCCATCCGCCGGGGGGACTTCGCCCGGATGATTTATCAGGCGTTTGGCTTTGCGCCCAGCGGTATGACCCAGGCGTTTGTGGATGTTCCTGCGGGGGTCTACTACGCCGAGGCGGTGAATGCGCTCTACGCGAGGGGCGTGGTCAGCGGGATCGGCGGCGGCTATTACGCGCCCGACAGTACCCTGACCCGGCAGGACGCCGTCTGCATGGTGCAGCGGGCCATGCGCGCCACGGGGCGGAGCGCCGAGGACGGCTCCATATCCACGCTGTACGGCTACAGCGACGGCAGCAGCGTGGCCGGCTATGCCCAGGGGGCTATGGCTATGGCTGTGCAGCGGGGTTATCTGCCCACCTCCGGAGGGTGGCTGTCTCCCTATCAGCCCCTTACCAGGGTGGATATGGCTGAGATTCTCTACCGCGTGCTGACCTATTGAGGCATAAAAAATTCCCCGGCCGGGCCGGGGAATTTTTATGTCTAAAACCTGTGTACCCAACCGGACAGGAACCAGACCGGGGCCAGCCAGGTAAGCATGTAGATGAGCAGATTCAGGGGGGACAGGGAGGTATAGGCCCCCAGGCTGGTGAGATAGGCGGCCAGGGCGAGGCCCAGCAGGGAGGAGGCGCAACACAGGGTGGCCCCCAGACGGACCGCCCAGCGCAGGCGCTTGGCGGCGGTAATGGCTTCGGCGAAGGGGAGCAGCCCCTCACGGCACAGCAGGGCGGCGAGTACGCCGTCGTGCTCCTGCGCCGGGTCGGACAGCTGCCTGCGGCGCTCCACGTCGGGAAAGACCATCTTGTCCGCCGCCAGCTTAAACCGCTGCTGGAGCATGGCGGGAATCAGGTTGAAGTCACGGGTGGCCAGTACCGGCTCCACCTTTTCCATCATCAGGGCCTCCAGAGCGGGGAAGACGGTGTCCGGCAGGGTGTAGTTCAGGGCGAAGATGCCGGCCAGCTCGCCGTCGATGGCGCAGAAGACGGCATTTTTTACGTTCAGCCCCTGGGGCAGGCGGACCTCCATCAGCTTCATGAAGGCGGCGGAGCCCACCAGCACCTGGTCCCCCCGGATGTTGGCGGACAGCCCGCCCCCCGCATGGAACTGGAGGGCCTCGGCGTTGCGCATCAGCCCGCCCATGGCCCGCAGCTGATTGTGGAACAGGGTAGTCAGGCCGCTGCCCGAGTCCCGGATGAGGGTGGCGGTGTAGGCCACCACCCGCTCGGCGGGGAAGTCGGACATCACCTTGTAGCCGTTGAGCTCCACGTAGCCGGGGGGGAAGAGGTCACCGTCAGTGAGGAGAACGCAGCAGCCTCTCCGGGAGGCGGCAATCCCCGGCCACCCGGCCAGGGCGGCGCCGCTGACGGACAGGCGGCGGGCCGTTTTGTGGAAGGGCCGGCCGCAGACCAGCGCCGAGCCGAAGGCGGCGGTGGCGGTGAACAGGGCGGACAGGGCCCAGAGCAGCCGCTCAGGGTGGCCGGCGCCGGTGGAGGCCATCAGGGCGAAGGCGATGTCACCCAGGAACAGCAGGGGGCAGATCCGGCGGAAAATGCGCTGGGCGCCGTCGTCGGCCTGAATCTGGCTGCCAAAGTCCCCCTGGGTGCCCGACCACTTGGCATAGGTGTTCTTGTCGTTCCACTTGCCCGGGTCCAGGGTGATGCGGTAGGGGGAGGCGGCGGAGGCGGCGGTGCGGCAGGACAGCCGCAGGGCGCACTTTTTATGGTAGGAGCCGTGGAGGAGGAAGAACAGCCCGGCCAGACAGACCAGGGAGTAGGGCAGACGCTGGGGGTCCTCCGGGGCGGAGGTCAGCCGGAGGCCGTCGGCCAGGGTGAAGAGGCAGGCCAGGGCGGCCAGAGTGTCCATGCCGAATTTCAGCAGGCAGGCCCGGACCAGGCCGGTGAGCAGCACGTCGGCGGAGAGCAGGACGCCCAGCCCCAGCAGGCCGGCGGACAGGGCGCACTGGAGGGCGGGCTGGTCCAGCGGCTCCGGGAGGGCGGCGCCCGCCGCGGGAATCAGGGTCTGAATCAGGGCCAGGACGGCCAGAAGAAGGACTGCCAGGGTCCTGGTGCGCAGCCAGCCCAGCCCTTTGCCGTACCGCCGGGCCAGCTCCTGGGGCGGCACGTCCGGGAGAGGGGGCTCCTCCCGCCTGGGAAGGCGCCGCTGGCGGCCGGGGGACTCCTCTGATACCTCCTCCTGGTCGGTGCCGGGGATGAGGCGCTCCAGCCGGCGGACCTCCGCCCGGTCGATGGATTCGTCCTCCTCAAACATGTGGTCGGCGTAGTCGTCCGCCCTCCGGTTCAGGTCGTGGACCAGGGCGGACAGGGCGTTTCGCTTTTTGGGGAAGGGGGTAATCTTCTCCTCCTCCGGGCCGGGGGCCTCCTGGGGGAGGGGCTGCTCCGGGGGAAGCGCTCCGGGGGGAGGGGCCTCTTCCGGAAGCTCCGGCTCCCCGTCGGGAGGGGGGACGGCCTGCCGGCCGGGAAAGGCCACCACGTTATCCGGGACCGGCCCCTCCGCGGGGGGGGCGGGATGGCCGTATTCGGCCATGATGTCGTCCAGGGTGAAGTCCCCGCCGTCGGCATCTCCGATCAGCGATTTGATGTCGATGAGCTCACCCTTGTTCAGTTTTTTATCTCGGTCGCTCATGAGCGGGACTCCTTGGTCAATTCGTTCTCTGCCGGACCGCCTCGTAGAGCAGCACAGCGGCGGCGGCGGAGGCGTTGAGGGAGTTAATCTTGCCGAACATGGGGATGGATACGGTGAAGTCGCAATTCTCCTCCACCAGCCGGCCCAGGCCGGAGCCCTCACTGCCGATGACGATGGCGGCGGGGCCCTTCAGATCGGCCTGGTAGAGGGGGGTGGTCCCGCCCATGGTGGCCCCGAAGACCCAGACCCCCTCCTCCTTCAGCTCCTTGAGCAGGGCGGGGAGGTTGGGCACCCGGGCTACGGGGACGTGGGCCACCGCCCCGGCGGAGGTTTTGCCCACAATGGCCGTCAGCCCGGCGGAGCGGCGCTTGGGGATGATGACCCCGTGGGCCCCGGCGGCGTCGGCGGTGCGGATGACTGCCCCCAGGTTATGGGGGTCGCTGAGCTCGTCGCACACCACGATGAGGGGGGGTTCCCCCTTCTCCCGGGCGACATTGAGGATGTCGTCCACGCTGGCGTACTCCCGGACGGCGGCCTGGGCGATGACCCCCTGGTGGGCGTGGGTGCGGCTCATGTTGTCCAGCTTGCGCCGGTCGGCGTCTGCCACCACGATGCCCTTCTCCCTGGCGGCGGAGGCGATGTGGCCCAGGGCGGCGTCGGTCTCCCCCCTGGCGATGAAAATTTTGTCGATGGTCACCCCGGCCCGCAGGGCCTCGATGACGGCGTTGCGGCCCTCGATGATGCCGTCGTTCTCCTGCTCTACAGGGGCGGAGCGGCGCAGAGGGGGGCGTTTGTTCATAGGAATCCAGTCCTTCCGGTGTCAAATTCACATACAAAATATATTTTACCATATTTGCTCCCTGGTGGGAAGTGGGAATTTTGACAATAGACGCCAACTTGTCGGCGTGTAGGGGCGGATATCATCCGCCCGCTGTGTCTGCATAGATTTCGGGCGGCTGATAGCCGCCCCTACACGGAGCGGAATCAGTTTTTCGGATTCCGTCGAAATCCCGTCACAGAAAATTCACCGGAAGTTTACACGGTATTTTCTTGTTTTTATTCCGTGAGTGTGGTATGATACCCTTTGACCTATTGCAGAAAACGCAAAAATTGGAGGTACGCTCCTTTGAAACCAGATAAAGGAAACAACAAAAAGAACACCTTCGGCCTGATTTCGCTGATTTTGTGGGCCCTGATGCTGACCCTGCTCTTCCGCAGCTGCACCAGCTCCTACGCCAACTCCAATCAGGTCCAGGTGGACTACTCCGTCTTCCGCCAGTGGGTGGTGGCCGAGCTTGTGGAGGAGGTCCACATGGAGAGCGGCGTGTACACCATCACCCTGAAGGAGGGCAAGGAGCAGGAGGCCCTGTCCTACATCCCGGAGGACGAGAACCACGCCCAGGGGAACGGCATGTTCGCCTGGATGCCCATTCAGAACAACCAGGAGACGGAGTATGTCACCACCCCGCCCCCGGTGAGTGACCTGGAAATCCTGTCCATGATGGACGAACACGGGGTGAACTTCTACCGCAATCCCCCGGACAGCTCCGGAGAGATTCTCTACCTGCTGCTTACCACCGTCCTGCCCCTGGTGATTATGGTGGGCGCCATGATCTTCCTCATGCGGGGCATCGGCGGCAAGGGGGGCATGGGCGGCATCGGCGGCGTGGGCAAGGCCAACGCCAAGGTGTATGTGGAGAAAAAGACGGGCGTCACCTTTAGGGATGTGGCCGGCCAGGACGAGGCCAAGGAGAGCCTGGAGGAGATCATCGACATCCTCCACAACCCCCAGAAGTACACCGAAATCGGCGCCAAGCTGCCCAAGGGCGCCCTGCTGGTGGGCCCTCCGGGCACCGGCAAGACCCTGCTGGCCAAGGCCGTGGCCGGGGAGGCGGGGGTCCCCTTCTTCTCCATCAGCGGCTCTGACTTTGTGGAGATGTTCGTGGGCGTGGGCGCAAGCCGCGTCCGGGACCTGTTCAAGGAGGCCAGCAAAATGGCCCCCTGCATCATCTTCATCGACGAGATCGACACCATCGGCAAATCC
>ERZ779633.286-NODE-286-length-15973-cov-8.431713_pt1 | contig 15973 bp, 14 predicted proteins | sample MGYA00514195_ERZ779633 | MGnify/ENA primary metagenome ERZ779633 (study PRJEB29562, sample SAMEA4376707) | mouse gut metagenome | isolation source: Cecum | study: EMG produced TPA metagenomics assembly of the A DSS colitis mouse model was used to assess the...
GGTCATTGATGTACATGACATTCATGGTGCCGTTGCCGATGTCGGCCAGCATATTTACTCCCTGAAAGTCCCGCAGATGGTCAGCAACGGCAGCAAAACCCTGGGGAAAAATATCAGCCCCAACAAAATCAACGTGATACTCCACGCCTCGGAAATTGAAGTCCACGCTGTCCCGCTGAAGCAGATACTTCTTAAAAGCGTCCTTCTGCTCACTGACCCAAGTGAGGGGCAGACCCGCCGCCAAGTGGATGCGGGCCGAGGTCTGCTTGCGGATATTCAACTCCCGCCCGATAGCGGCGAGGGTCAGGATGTAGTAGTCGCTGTCCGCCATTTTGTCGGCGGTGAACTCCTTGTGTTCCTCCCCAATCAGATAATAGCGGCCCTCATAAATCAGCAGATTGCTCTTGAAGGTCGGCTCTTTGTCGAAGGAGGCCACGCCGGTTTTGAAGCAGCAGTTAGCCGTCTTGATGTTGCCATAGCCGTGGTCGATGCCAATGATGATGGGGTGGTTATTGAGTATGCTCATTCCGCTACCTCCAATTCGTTATTCAGAAAAGCGATATAATCCTCCAACATTTTGATAGAACCTTCAGCAATACCGATCATGGTCTTAATTTGTTCAGAGGACAGGATTTCCCGATAGTGTTCCAGACGTAATTTGTAGGCTTCCGGGACACGGCCCAGGGCGTCGTTTTGCTCTGAAAAGGCGTCCACGATAAACGCGCCGGTTCGATAATAATTGTTTTCGCGCACCATGGCCGTGCCCTCTGCCGTGAACTCATCGACAGACTTGATCGTACCCTCCGTCAGCCGTTTAGCAGCCTCCGACTGCTGCTCCGGCTCCAAGCGGGAGAGTTTTGTCAAATTCTGCTTCGTAATCTTCGTGTCCGCGCCGCGCAGGATTTCCTTTGTATCCGGCGTCAGATTTTCCCCGATTTGGACATGGCGCTCCACCGTGCGCGGCGAGACGCCCATCTTCTCGGCGGTGTCCTGGGAAAACGGTTTTTCTTTGCCCGTCAATTTGTCGCTTGAAGATTCATAGTTGCTGGCATGACCAGGCAGGTTGCGCGCAATCGTGGCAGGGTGCAGCGTTTCATAAATCTTCTTCCGGCGTGCCAGCAGATCACTCAGTTCCAAATCAGATAGCCCGGTACGAATCACGTTCTCGTCGATCTCCGCCAGTTCCGTATGAAGCTCGTCCATGTCGCTGATTGTACACTCGATCTCCGTCCATCCCAGCCGCTTTGCCGCCTCCAGGCGGTGCAGGCCAGCGATCAGGTTGTGATCGCTGGTAATGGTGATCGGGTTCATCATGCCGACCTCCGCGATGCTTTCCGAGAGCCTCTGCACATCCTCTGGCGCGGCCTCACGGCGTCCGGGGTTGATTTTAATATCGTTAATATTGATAAGCATTGATGTAATACCTCCAATTAAAGTAGTGTAATGAAAATCAAAACGGGCCTGGAAACCTCAACGATTTCCAAGCCCGTGATGGCTGTGTTATGCTATCTTTTCATTTGACATATCGCGCTTTTTTGCGTTCCGCCGCTTTTGCATCATGCGATTGGCTTCCACCCTGCAATCGTCAGAGCAGTATTTGACATCCATTCTCGTGGTCGAGAATACCTTCCCACAATTCGCACAGGTGCAATCGCGCCGCCTGTTTTCCGCCGCTTGGCGGCAGTAAAATTTAGCCCGACAGTTAGGGTGACAGAATCTGGCATTCGGAATGCCCGCCATGAAGGTTTTCCCGCACTGCTCGCAGATCCTCTCAAATGGCGGGCTCATGTTCTCCCCCGCCTTTAACCGCCGATACCGCTCCCGGCTGCGGATACGCTCCTTTTGCAATCGCTCCTGCTCTGCGATCTCTTCCGGGGTAGGTTCTGGCATAGGGGCATCAAACTTGCCGATGAACTTCAGATATATGTCCACCTCCTGCACCCGGTCACCGTCAGAGCGGTCAGGGGCGTGGACCATAATCTTCTCAATGAACTCGTTGATCATCGGCGTGGTCAGTTCGGAAAAGTCGGTGTACTTCTTCGCCAACTCCAAAAACTGTCCGGCGTTAGCGGTTTCTTCCTCGAAGGTGACGATCTGCCGCTCCGCCTCAGCCGCGTCATCCCGAAGCGATCTCTGCTCCGCTTCATACTCCGCCAACAACCCGTCAAAGCGTTCCTCGGAAATCCGCCCCACCGCATAGGATTCGTACAGCTTCTTGATGATGGTGTCCAGTTCGTCAAAGCGTCGCTTGGTTTTGTTCAGCTTACGCTTTAAGTCCTTTGCCGCCTGCGCTTGCTGAACCTCGGACGCTGCCCGAACCTTTTGAATGAACTCAGCCCCATTGGAAATGGCGTAGGTGCTGGTGACCTTGATAGTTTCTAAAATTAACGCCCGCAGAGATTTTGTGGAGATATGATGATTGCTGCAAGTCATATCCTGCCTCTTTTGCCTGCCAAGCGTGTAGGCGGAGCAATCATAGAAATCCGTCGGATAAGGCTTATTGCTGTTGCCTCGCTGCCGGTGATTATACATTTTCGAGCCGCAGTCCGCGCAGAACACCAACCCGGTCAGGGGATTGGCTTCGCCGAGGGTGTCAATCCGGCGCGGAGTTCCCCGCAGCTTCTGAACAAGCTCCCATGTGTCCTTGTCCACGATAGCCTCGTGGGTGTTTTCAAAAACCAGCCAGTCCTCCGGGGCATGGTAAACCGGCTGCTTATCCTTATAGGATTCCTTGTGAGAACGAAAGTTGACTGTATGTCCCATATACTCAGGCTTAGAGAGAATTTTCCCCACGATAAAGTCGCTCCAAGCGTAGGGTCGGTTAATATTCTCTTTGCTTTTCCAAGGACCGCGCCCCTGCTTTGCCAGGTAAGCCGCTGGGGATTCAACCTTGTTCCGATACAAAATGTTCGCAATATCGGTCAGGCCGTGTCCCTCAATGGACAACTGGTAGATACGCCGCACGACTGCCGCCGCTTCCTCGTCAACCAGCCAATGATACTTGTCGCTGGGGTCTTTCTTGTAGCCGTAAATAGCCTGATTGGTGGTCGGCTTGCCGGATTCCCCTTTGACCCTGATGGCGGTGCGCTGCTTCCGGCTCAGATCGCGCAAGTACCACTCGGACATGATATTGACAAAGGGGGCAAACTCGCCAGAGCTGGGATCGTTGCTGTCAATGCTGTTCCCAATGGCGACGAAGTGGATACCATAGCGTTTGAAAACGACCTCTGTGTAAAAGCCCGTCTGAAGATAATCTCTCCCCACCCGGCTGAGGTCCTTGACCAGAAGATGTTCTACCTTCCCGGCCTCAATGTCGGCAATCAACTGCTTCCATGCGGGACGGTCAAAATTGCCGCCGGACCAGCCGTCATCCGTGTAATGGACGATGTTGCCATAACCATGGTCAACGGCATAGCCCTCCAGGTATCGTTTTTGATTGATGATCGAATTGCTGTCCCCTAAAGATTCATCGTCACGGGACAGGCGCTCATATAAAGCTGTGATTTTCTCCGTCTGTCTGGCGCTCATGATGCGCTCCTTTCAGACTGACGGTTCATTTGTGGCACATTCATCATACCACATTCTGCTGGTGATGCCAACCCTTCATTTTGAATCAGCCGCAAGATTTTGTCCTCCATCGTGTCCGCTCCGTCCTCTTTGGTAAAAATATTCACTTTGAAAACTGTGCTTCCGATTCGCCGGGTCATGGTGGCGCTGGTGTTTTTCGTCATTGTACCTCTCTTTCCTTGTTTGTAGGGGGATTCCCCGCCGGTGGTCCGTTGTCCGTATTCAGTTGTGGGCGCGAAAACGCCGCCCCGGCAACTCAGAGGCGGCGCTTCCGCAGATACTCGCTATAACATACAGTTCTCCCTTCTGCATTGATTCAAAGGTTTTACCCTCTGATACCAATATACGGAGAAAATGGTGCCGGGCGAAAAAAATATGGCGTTATTGCAAGTTGAGGCCGTTTCAGTCATGGAAATTGCAAAAATGCAAGATACAAAATTCGACTTAATTTTTGGCGTGGGATGTAGTATAATCAGGTATCATGGGGGAGGGTGTCGAAATGGAGCAGGCATATTTACCGGGAACCGTCCGGCAAAGGATACAGGAACTTATCAAGGAGCGGAAAATCACACAGGTTGAACTCGCTGCGGAGATTGGTATGGCAGAAAGTTCTCTCAGCCGGTTCCTGAGTGAGAAAACAGATAAGATCGGGGACGAGTACATCATTAAAATTGCGAACTTCCTGGGGGTGTCCACCGACTTTATTCTCGGTCAGACGGATTTCCCGGAGCGCCGCAACTATGATATAGAGGAATTGGGCCTGTCCTATAAGGCGGCAATGGCGCTGTATACCAGAGAGGTGGACACTGATGTGGTCAACCGTATTCTGGAGAATCCTCAGTTCCCGGAAATTACGCGCATGATCGCCCGGTATTTTAGGGACAGCAATGCCGAAGGCCCTGCGGGACTGAATGCCATGTGGGATACTATGCAGCAGATGATTGGCACGTTGGACACAAGCCATCTGGCAAACCCGCAGGAGGGGACAGAAGCCGCGATGCAGATTCTCGGTATGATGAAAACCGCTCCCCATGAAAGGGATGTTGAGGCAATTCGGTCTGCTCTAATGACTATGCTCCGGGACATCAAAACTGGTATCCAGACGCAGACGCCAACGACCGAATTAGCAACGGCACAGTTCACCGAGGCGATGATGAAAAATATGGTGAAGGGCAGCGGCCAACAACCGTTGACACCGCGGATCACTCTTGAACAGCTTGCCGGGGCATACTCCACGCTTCCAGGCGCAATGCCTGAATCGGGTACGCAGTTTGCGGAACTTATCAAAAACTTTATCAGGGACTACAGAGATATTGCTCAAAAGCAGGGCTTAGCAAATGGATACCCTAACGAATGAGCAGCTTTGCACATTGGCTCAATCGGGAGATAGACAGGCCGTATCCCGGCTCATTGAGGCCAATCTTCCCTTTATCCGGCAGACGGCCAATCAGATTATTGGTAGTCCTGCGAGAGAAAGTTATCTTTGCTCTTGTGGAATCGAAACTGACGATCTCATACAAGCGGGCTCTATCGGCCTTTGGAAAGCAGTAGCTGGCTATGATTTTTCCAGTGGCCATAAATTTCTGACCTATGCTGCCCCTGCAATCAAGCGGGCTATGATTGATCTGATTCGCCAGTATAGGCAAGGTGAAGATACTTCCGGTGAGATTGTATCTCTGAATGATGCCCACAATGACGCTATCCGGAATCTAATGATGTTACCCAGCAAGACCCAGCCGGAGCAGATTTATATTGAGCAGGAGACAATGGAAGAACTCCATGAGGCCATGGATGCACTGCCGGATCGGGAAAATGTCTATGTTCAGTACCGTTTTGGCTTTGGGAACAGCGAAGATCACCCGCTCACCGAAACGGCGCGGTATTTCCATTTGACGGAGAGCCGCGCAAAAAGCGTGGAGCGTTCCGCGCTGAAGCTGTTGCGGCAGGAACTTCTTTTTGAAATACCGGAGCGGGCCTATACCAGAGCGGAGGATAAACTGACAAAGGCACTGGTCGCGGTGGGCGAACTTCATGCGGTGGAACTCCGCCTAAAGTCGCAGAAGAAACAGGGCAAAAAAATAATCGCCGCAGTCTACGAATATCTCGCGGACTGCGACGGCGCTTGGGGCGAACTTCACTATGATTTCAAGGGCGGCACAGCGGAGATCATTCTGCTGGCCGAATGGGATACGGTAGTCAGTCATAGGTTTGCGATGCGGGCTGTCGAGCATCTTCAAAAGGTTCCTATAACCAAACTGCCGGAGAAATTTATGCTGACATTTATAGGGCCTGAGCAGCTTTGTTCAAGCGATAAATTGCCGCTTGAACAGGTGATAATAGATGATTGGAGTGGCCGTGATGAAAATTAAGCTGGAACAGGTAATTGAGGCAATCGAAACCGCCAATGATGCGTTTACCTATTTCTATGACACACAGACCGGCGAAACGGTTTATGTTCAGGACGAGATGATTACGGGAGAACGTGATGAGGCATTGGAAGAATTGATTGAAAACTCACCGAGTGGCCGGTTCCTGCGATTCCCAACAAAATACGATATTCACGAATATAGCATTATGGAGAGCTTTATTGAATCGCTGCCGCCCGGTGCGGCCCGTCAGGAGCTGGCTCACGCGATTCGAGGAAAAGGTGCGTTCCGCCGTTTCAAAAATGGCATCTATTATCATCGAATTGAACAGCAGTGGTATGATTATCAGGCGGCGGCGTATCGGGAGATCGCCATTCGCTGGTGCCGGGATGAGGAAATTGAATACATAGAAACAGAATAAAAACGGGGAGTGGCTATACTCCATGAGCACAGCCACTCCCATCATAATTTTCATGCGTAGACCAGTTCGTGGAGTATGATTTCTTCCGCCCGGTTGCGGATATTATTCATACGCCCCACCCATTCCATCTGACTAGATGCTTTTAGGGCTTCGGTTACGCCCTCCTGTTTTGCCATGGCCGGAATTAGGAAATCCATGCGCTCATGACAAGCGGCATCAATTTCAGCTAGATGCTTCCACAATTCTCCATAGAGCAGCATCCGATTGTAAACGCCAGGGTGATGCTCTTTTAGGAACTTCTCCCGCATCCGGCCATATATGCCGATCTCGTACTCGGTGTCATCGTCAAGGGCAAGGTCAGGGATGTAGTAATCTCCAACTTTTGTATAGGTCAGTTCCATAATCATTTCCTTTCATTTATAGCAAAATGTGGATTGCAGTTGCGGAAAACGCTTGTTTTCGCGTTCTCACCGCCTTTCTTACAACTGCAATGTACCATTTTGCCACAAATGAACCGCAGTCATATGTATTAGGTGGTGACTCCACCCTTTACATAGTAACTCTTGACTTTCTATGCTGTCTGAAACTCCATCACCACGGAATTGATTCTGTCGGTTGGCCCGGTCCTCGGGGCTCCTCCGGGCATATATGGCGGCTTTCGCTGTGTTGTTCTGCAAGTTCATTTTTACGCTCCTTCCTTCTTCCTTGCAGAACCGAAGCACTTTTAAGATACTGTTATTGTACCACAAAACCGCTCATATTGCAAGGATTATCTTACTTTTCGCCTGCTTTCTCGTCTAAATATTCGTTGAAAATTTTTTCAACGTCTCCCGTCTCTGCGTAGTGGTGACGGACCAGGACAACCGTTTTTTCACACACCACCGCAAGCGATTCTTGTAGTGCTGTGATTGGTGTATCCCAACTTAGGCCCTCATATGTGTCCGGCTCTGGGTTTGAATATACATTTTGCATTGTTCCACCCCTTTTTTATTTTATTTTTTTCAAAGGACCGGCCCAGCGGGGCCGTTATTAGGAACTATACGCTTGGGTCTGTCGCCATATATCACCCCCTGTCTGGCTTTATTATAGGGGATGAAGATAGCGATTGTAATGCCAGAAATGGCAAAGTGTGTTGCCAATTTAGCAATGGAAGATTCTGGTTTTGCGACAGGCGACAGAAGTTGGCTAAAGGGTAACACTACACCTTTAGCCCTGGCGGCTCTGCCGCCGCTGAACGGGGGACAAGCCATGCGATAGCGGGGGCCGCTCCCGCTCGGCGCTCCGCTCCGCTCCACGCTCTCACTCCCGCTTGCCCCCACTATCGGCGGCGGTCTGGGGTCCGCCGCTCGGGGGTTATGGCTTGTCGGGCGGCGGCAAAAAAGAGGCCCCCCGGTTGGGGGGACCTCATAGGCTATATGTATTTGATTGTGGCTATGCGGCGAGCTGGAAATATTATCCATATTCCAGGGTAACTCCAAGTGTATTTTGGAATGGATCCCATTGTTCTGCTCCTGCAGTTAAATCTTCTTTTGTTCCTTGTCTCGCTGGATCTGTTGTAGAACCTCTGTCTTCTGTTACCTCTATGTTTTCATTAACATACTCATAACCACCATCTACATCGGGATTTTCTATTGCTGTGAAGCCTGCATCTACTAAGTCTTGGTCTAATTCTTTTTTGTTGACATTCTGGGCGGGCGGGCTCTGCTGGGGCTGTTGGACGGGTTCGCTGGAATCGGCAGGTTTTTGGGCCTCTTCCTGTTCGGCACGCCACAAAGCATATTGTTCCGTGTAATCCGGGGGAAGTGTTTTCTTTGCTATTTCCGCTTCTACCTCGATATATTGTAGCTCAAAATTGATTGATTCTTGCTCCGTATTAAAAGTGGTATACGAACGGGAATCATAAGCCCCCTGGAAAAGTTTTGTTAATTCCGCTTGGCTCATTTCTTCCGGTTCTGGTTCCGTGTCTGCAAGAGGTTCCGGGGTCGGGGTTGCGGCTGGCTCCGGGGCCGGGGTGGACGTGGCGGCGGGTGCCTGCTGGGGGGCTGTGCGTCCGCAAGCTGTGAGAGAAGCAAAAAGCATAGCCACGGACAATATATAAATGATAGGTATTTTCACTGGTATGCCTCCTTTCAATAGGGTGGATGGTTAGTTCATTATCTCTCCGTAATCATTTGCTCCGATTCCGTTTCCCATCCACCAAGTTCCGTCTTCACCTATGTAGCCTCCACCACCTAGGATAGAGTTAGGGTTGTTTGCTATTTCGTCTCTTCTGGCTTGGTCTATTGGTGCTTGCTCTACTGGTTTCTGTTGTTCTACGGGTTTCTGCTCAACCGGCTTCTGTTCAGCTGGTTCCTGTTGCTCTGCTGGTTTTTGTTGTTCTGAGGGTGCCTGTGTCTCAACTATCTTTTGCTCCAAATCTTCATCTGCTTCAGAAAAGTCCGGGGTTGGCTCGGTATCGGAAGTTTTGGACGGCTCCTGCTCTTTGGGGGGCGTGGTCTGCTTGGGGGCCTCAGTTTTGACAGGTTCTTGGGTCGCTTTAGGCTCAGGGGCTAGTTCGGCTGTCTCTTGGGGGGTGGTATTCTCCGGGGCCTGGGTGGTGTCCAGTTCATCCGGGGCCTTGTCGGAAAGCGGTTCCGGGATAGGGGGTGCCGGGGGTTCGGGTTCGGGGTCTGCTGGCGGCTCCGGGGTGGATATGTCTGCTGAGGTTGATGTGGTAGCCGGGTCTGGCTGGTTGGGTTCCTGCTGGTCTGCTTGGGGCTTACTGCAAGCGGCTAGGGATAGGGCAAGGGCTAGGGAAAGGGTATATATCAGCGCCTTTTTCATTGTGTTTTCTCCTTCCGTTTTTTGATACGGTTATTCTGTCCCAATGGTTGGGCCCTTGGGGGTGGGACGTTCCCGGCCCCCGTAGGCTTTCCCATCAAGACAACAAAAGCGGCGCAGGGTTTTTGCTGTCCCTACACCGCCGAAAGCTAAACACACATACCCATTTCGTGCTTGATAAAACTGTGATTATTTGATAAAATGGGCGTGGCGCAAGTTTCTTGCTGTGTGGGAGGTTCGGTCTCCTGCATAGGGCCTTGGAGGGCGGCAACCCTCCTTGGCCTGCCTTTTATGCTTCTGCTGTCTCTTGTTTCAATTATAGCCGATAGAGGAAAAATGTGCAAGGGAATTTTTGTTTTGAAAGTGACCTTGTTGTGGTGTGGTTGGCTGAGTGGCCCGCCACGGCTGACGGCTGGGCGGTTATCGGTGGCTGGGCGCAAGGCGGGGTTATAGGTATGTTTCGCTCCATGCAATCCCCCGTCGATAGGCTGGCAAGACCTGGGGAGTGGCCCCCGTGGGGATTGCGTCGCTCTGATGGTCTGCGGACCATGGGGATTTTAGGCGGGGACGCTGGAGCATGAAAAAACAGGGGGCCGGGGTTGGCCTCCCTGTCTAATCAATCTTAAAAGCGCCGCAGTTCTGCGGTTTTTGTAAGTGTCCTTTTGTAATGCAAAGGGGCCTTTTCGTCTGCGGACGGGATGCCAGTCCAGACACGCCGGGAGACCGGCGGGCTTTCAAAAGTTTTTCCCTCCTGCGGTTGTCAAACGGGGGAAAGTGTGGTAAAATAGGGACACCGTTGCAAAACTGGAAACAGGAGTGGTAACAACATGGGCGAAAGCAAGGATTACGTCTCCCGCACTGACGAGCTGGGCAACATCCACATCTCCGAGGAGGTGCTGGCGGCGATTTCGGCCGCCGCGGCGCTGGAGGTGGAGGGGGTCAGCAGCCTGACCAACCCCAGTAAGAAGAACGCCGCCAAGGGGGTTCACGTGAAGCTGGAGGAGGAGCGGGTGGTGGTTGCCATGTCCGTCCTCATGGCCTACGGCCACACCATCCCGGAGATGGGCCGGGCCGTTCAGGAGGCGGTGAAGAACGCCATCGAGTCCATGACCGGGCTGGAGGTGGCCGCCGTCAACGTGAGCGTGGGCGGCATCGTCTTCCCGCAGAAGGAGCAGTAAAAAACAGCAAAAAAACGGAACGCCCGAGGCGTTCCGTTTTTTTACCACTTTTGCAGCTGCCGCAGCAGAATGCCCGCGATGTCTTCGCAGGAGCCCTGAATCTGAACGGCCCCGATGTTGTAGGCCACCATGGGCATCCCGTACACCACGGAGGACTCCTTATCCTGGCCGATGGTGTAGGCCCCGGCCTGGCGCATTTTCAGCAGGCCGTCGGCGCCGTCACGGCCCATGCCGGTCATGATGATGCCGGCCATCTTGCACTTTACCTGCTCCGCCATGGAGAAGAACAGGGCGTCGACCGAGGGGCGGTGGCCGCTCACCTTTTCTCCCGGCTGGCAGGAGACCGAGTACCGGGTTCCGGAGCGGACCACGCGCATCTGGTAGTCCGCCGGGGCCAGCAGGGCCAGTCCCCGGTGGAGCTCGTCGCCGTTCCTGGCCTCACGGACCTCCATGTGGCACAGGCGGTTGAGCCGTTCGGCGTACATCTGGGTGAAGCCGATGGGCATGTGCTGGACGATGAGCATGGGGGGGATGTCGGCGGGCAGGCGCTTCATCACCTCCAGGGTGGCCTCGGTGCCGCCGGTGGAGGCCCCCAGAGCGATGATGGCGGCGTCCAGGGAGGGGCGGCTGCCCAGCAGGGGCGGGGCGGGGAGGGCCGGGGCGGCGCCGGTGGTGGGCAGGCGGGGACCGCCGGCGGGGAACCCGGCGGCGGCCTTGGAGCCGGCCAGGGCGGGGGCTCCCGGCCTGGGGCGCACCTTGGCCCCGGCGGCGGAGATCACCTTGCCGCTGAGGGAGCGGATGAACTCCTCATTTTTCCCCGGCTCCGGCTTGCGGACAAAGTCCACCGCGCCGGCGGACAGGGCGTCGAACACCCGCAGGTCCAGGGAGGACACCAGAATGACGGGCAGAGGGACGGCGGGGAGCAGCTGCTTGAGAAAGTCGATGCCGTTCATGCCGGGCATCTCCACGTCCAGGGTCATCACGTCGGGCTTGAGCTGGTCGATCTTGGTTCGGGCGTCTTTGGCGTTGAAGGCGGTGCCCACCACCTCGATCCGGGGGGAGGTGTTCAGGCCGTTGGAGATCATGGTGCGGGCCAGGACAGAGTCGTCTACCACCAGGACACGGATCTTTTTGTTGGCTGGAAACATATCGATCTCTCCTTTTACAGAGATTCAAACTCGTCCCGACCCGGAGTCCGGGTCGGGACAGGGCTATTTTTTCTGGAAGGTGGACGGGGCCACCGTGGCATAGGGGGCGTCTTTGCTCAGGTTCTCGGAGTGGCTGATCATCAGGTAGCCCCCGGGGTTGGTGGCGTCGTAAAACCGGCGCACCAGGGCGTCTTTGGTGGGCTGGTCAAAGTAGATCATTACGTTGCGGCAGAAGATTACGTCGAATTTGGTGCGGAACTTGATGGGGTCCATCAGGTTAAAGGTCTGGAAGATCACATTGCTGCGCACCTCGGGGGTGACGGCGTACCGGCTGCCCTCGATCTTCTTGAAATACTTCTTCCGCCAGAGGGCGGGGACGGTGTCCGGCACCTCGTAGATGCCCTTTTTGGCCTTGGCCAGGGCCTGCTGGGAGATGTCGGTGGCCAGGATGCGGGTGTCCCACTGGCTGGCCTGGAGGCCCAGAAATTCCTTGATGCACATGGTGAGGTTGTAGGGCTCTTCCCCGCTGGAGCAGCCGGCGCTCCAGATGGCAATGGATTTCTTCTTCTGGTACTTGTGCACCAGCTCGGGCATGATGACCTTGGTGAAGAAGTCGAAGTGCTCTGTCTCACGCATGAAGAAGGTGTAATTGGTGGTCAGGCGGTTGAGCACCAGCTCCATCTTCTGGGGGTCCCGCTCCTTCAGCAGATTGCTGACAAAAGGGCCAAAGTCGTTGAAGCCCTGTTCCATCACCAGGGAGGACAGCCGGCTTGTAACCAGCTGCCGCTTCTCCTGGAGAGTGATGCCGTATTGGGACTTGATAAAGGTTGTCAGCTTGCGGAAATCTTCATCCGAGATGGTCTGGATCATCTCAGGGCTCCCTCCCTTGAACTATAAGTATCACGGTAATCAGTCGTGGAGCAGCTGCTCGCAGTCCAGCTCCAGCATGGTATTGCCGTCCGGCAGGGTGCACATGCCGGACACCATGGCCTGGCCGCTGCTGGTGGGAATGGGCAGGATGGCGTCCAGGGGAACGTCTACCATCTGCTCCACCATGTCCACCAGGATGCCCACGTTGTTGCCGTCTACGTTGACCACGATGCCGCAGAAGTTGTCCTGGGGCATCTTGCCAAGGCGCAGGCGGATGTCTACCATGGGGACGATCTGGCCCCGGAGATTGATGACCCCCCGCACATAGCCGGGCACCCGGGGGAGGTAGGTGATGGCGTAGTCGGTGATAATATCGTTCACCTGCTCGGCCTTGATGCCGTACATCAGCCCGTCGGAGGAGAAGATCAGGTATTTTTCGCTGGCGATCTCGGGCAGCTGGTCGTTATAGTCGTCCATTTGAGCCTCGGTCGCGAACATGACTTCCTCAGTTTGCTGCATAGTAAGTTCTCCCTTCTTTCAAAATCCCGGATCAAAAGGCGTTGTGGGCGGCGGTGTATACGTTGATTACATCCAGGATGATGCTGATGCTGCCGTCGCCCAGGATGCTGCAGCCGGTGATGCCGTAGTTCTTTACGCCGAAGCCGTTCACATAGTTGGGCAGGGGCTTTACCACGATCTGCTGCTCGCCCAGCAGCTCATCCACAAACAGGCAGTAGGAGTGCTCGCCGGATTCCACCCACATGAGGATGCCGTCTTCGATGTTGTCGCAGCCCTGCTCCATGCAGAACAGCTCTTTGGCCCGGATGATGGGGTAGAAATTGTCGCGGATTTTGACCATCTCGCCCTGGGCGGGGTCGTGGATTACGTCTTCGGCGGACACCTTCAGGGAGGACTGAATGCTGTTGATGGGGATGGTGAACATGGACTTGCCCACCGAGACCTCCATGCCGTCCATGATGGCCATGGTCAGGGGGATTTTCAGGGTGGTGGTCATGCCCTTGCCCCACTCGCTGGAGATGGACACGGTGCCGCCCACGTCCGCCACGTTCTTTTTGACCACGTCCATGCCCACGCCGCGGCCGGAATACTCGGTGACCTCGGTGTTGGTGGAGAAGCCGGGCATCATCAGGAAATTGAGAATCTCCTTCTGGCTGTACTCGTGGTCGGGGGCGGCCAGGCCCTGGCGGATGGCCTTGTTCAGAACAGCCTGGGTGTCTACCCCCTGGCCGTCGTCCTTGATCTCGATGATGACCTCGCTGCCGGTGTGCCGGGCGGAGAGAATCACCTCGCCCACCGGGTCTTTGCCGGCGGCGATGCGGTCGGCCTCGTTCTCCTCCAGGCCGTGGTCCATGGAGTTGCGGACGATGTGCATGATGGGGTCGCCGATGGCGTCTACAATGGTCTTGTCCACCTCGGTGTCTTCACCGATGAGGGTGAGCTTGGCCTTTTTGCCCAGCTTCTTGCTCATGTCACGGACGATGCGGTTCATCTTCTGGAAGGTGCCGGATACGGGCACCATCCGCAGGGACATGGACACGTCCTGAAGGTCGTCGGTGAGCTTGCGCAGGTCACGGGCGGACTTGGTGAAGTTGTCCAGCCGCAGCCCCTTCAGGTCGGGGGAGGCGGTGACCATGGACTCGGTAATGACAATCTCGCTGACCACGGCCAGCAGCTGGTCCAGCTTGGACAGGTTGACGCTGATGAGGCTCTCTTTGGCGTGCTGCTGGCCGGCGGCCGGGGCGGGAGCGGGCTTGGAGGCGGGGGCGTCTGCCTTGGGGGCATCCTGGGAGGGCTTAGGGGCGTCTGCCTGGGCCTGAGCGGGCTTTGCGTCATCGTCGTGGGCGGGAGCGGGCTTGGGGGCATCTACCGGCTGGTACTCCCGGACGGAGGCGCCGGCCTGTACGGCGGGGATGGCCGCGTTGCGCTCCTCGGCGGTGCGGAACCAGACCAGGAAGCCCTGGTCGGCGATGATGTCGGAGGTGGAGGGGTCGGTCTCCACGTTGGCGGGGAAGCAGATAAAGTCGCTGCAGTAGTCCTTTACGCTGTTGGTCAGCATGAAGGCGCGCAGGTTCTCCATGCCGCTGCCCTCGTCAAAGTAGACGTGGATGCCGAATAAGTAGTCCTGATCCACCACGCCGACGGCGGGGGCGCTCTCCGCCGGGGCGGCCGGGGCGCTCTCGGCCTCTGCCGCAGGCTCGGGCTCAGAGGAGGTAGGATTGCCCTGAATTTTATCGATCAGGCTATTAATTTTATTAACTATGTGGTCGATAGACTGAGAGAGTGGTTCATCGTTCTCCACCTTCTCGATCTCACCGCGGAAAAAGTCCACAGCCTGGAACAGCATGTCGAACAGATCCGGGCGGGTCGCCTCCGGGACCACATCCATGCCCTTCTCCCGGACGATGAAGAACATGTCTTCAATCCGGTGGGCCACAGTCATCAGGGAGCTGAACTCCATCATGGCGGAGGAGCCCTTGATCGTGTGCATAATACGGAATATCTCGTTGACGCTGTCCTCGGAGAATGTATCCGCCTGTTCCGCCGTCAGCAGAATGCCGTCCAGCTGTTCCAGCAGGGTGTTGGTCTCGTAGAGATACATATCCAGGATGCTGTCGTTGCCGCTGCCCATAAAAACGCCACCTTTTCATTTGGTTTTGGTTGTGGGGCGGGGGAGGACAGCCCGCAGGCATAGTACACCCGCCCATATCTAATCATACTCGATATATCGGCAGTGTCAATGAGAAAATTAAGTTTTCTGTAAAAAAAACTGGGGATGGACTTTTGGCCGGCGCTGGCTTAAAATAGTTATGACCAGGTCCGGCAGGGGCCGGGCGCTGTCCCGGCCCGTTTTCTGCCCCGCCGGACCGGCCCCCGCGTCCGCCCCTATTTGAATGAATTTGGAAATGGAGTGTCGCCAATGCCAGACCTGCTTGGTGTGACGAACCCGGTACCGGGTCATGACAACAGCAATGTGAACCGAAACCTCCCCGTATCCCCCAGCGACACCCGAATCCAGAACGCACCGGACCTGGACCGGGTGGCCCGTCCGGACAACCGGACGGAGCGGCAGGACACCGGCGACTCCGCCCAGGGCCTGCGCTACGACTCTAACTTTGCATCCTTCCTCCAGCGGCTGGCCGACACCCCTGACCTGCGGGAGAGCCTGACCACCCTCTTCGCCCTGTACGAGGGCAAGGTGGTCTCCTCCGGCATCGAGGAGGGGCTGGCCGGCGAGATGGGCGCCCTGCTCAATATGCTGAAGATGGACGAGGCCGCGCTGGCCAAGTTTTTGAACGCCCAGATGGCCAACGGCACCCGGTTCGGCGGGGCCCTGTTCAACATCCTGCGGGAGGCCTTTGCCTCGGGCAACTCCGAGGCGGTGCGCAGCAACATCCTGCAATTTTTGAAGAGGTATACCGACTACTCCTCCACCGGACATATCCAGGGCAACCTGCTGCGCATCCTGACCAAGCTGACCAGGGCCATCCCTGCCAGCTACGGCAGCCAGCTGCTGCCCATGGTGTCTCAGCTGGAGGAGAAGATGAACGCCGGCGACCGGCAGGGGGCGCTGAAGCTGCTCCA
>ERZ779633.289-NODE-289-length-15749-cov-10.711100_pt1 | contig 15749 bp, 16 predicted proteins | sample MGYA00514195_ERZ779633 | MGnify/ENA primary metagenome ERZ779633 (study PRJEB29562, sample SAMEA4376707) | mouse gut metagenome | isolation source: Cecum | study: EMG produced TPA metagenomics assembly of the A DSS colitis mouse model was used to assess the...
TCCAGATGCTGGTGTCCTCCATCGACTACAACGAGTTTGTGGGCCGCATCGCCATTGGCCGCATCGAGCGGGGCAGCGTGAAGCAGAACCAGGAGATCGCGGTGTGCAACTACCACGACCCCGAAGCCCCCGCCAAGAAGGCCAAGGCCACCGCCCTGTACGAGTTTGACGGCCTGGCCAAGGTCCCCGTCCAGGAGGCGGAGGCGGGCAACATCGTGGCCCTCAGCGGCATCGGCGACGTGACCATTGGGGACACCATCTGCGCCCCCGACGCGGTGGAGCCCATCGAATTTGTCCAGATTTCCGCCCCCACCATTGAGATGACCTTCTCCGTCAACGACTCCCCCTTCGCCGGGCGGGAGGGCAAGTTTGTCACCAGCCGCCAGCTGAGGGACCGGCTGTTCCGGGAGACCTTGAAGGACGTGTCCCTGAAGGTGTCCGAGGTGGAGAACTCCACCGACTCCTTCAACGTGGCCGGCCGGGGGGAGATGTCCCTGTCCATCCTCATCGAGACTATGCGCCGGGAGGGCTACGAGCTCCAGGTGTCCCCGCCCCGCGTCCTCTACCAGGAGGTGGACGGCGTGAAGTGTGAGCCCATCGAGCGGGTGGTCATCGACGTGCCCACCGACTATGTGGGGGCTGTCATGGAGAAGCTGGGCGCCCGCAAGGGGGAGTTCGTCACCATGAATCCCGTGGGCAGCCGGACCAAGCTGGAGTTCCTGGTCCCCGCCCGGGGCCTGTTCGGCTACCGCAGCGAGTTCCTCACCGATACCAAGGGCGAGGGCATTATGGCCTCCGTCTTCGACAGCTACGCCCCCGTCAAGGGGGAGATTACCCGCCGGTCCACCGGCTCCCTGGTGGCCTTTGAGACGGGGGAGGCGGTCACCTACGGCCTGTTCAACGCCCAGGAGCGGGGCTCTTTGTTCATCGGCGCCGGCACCCCCGTCTACGGCGGCATGATCGTGGGCGAGTGCCCCAAGCAGGAGGACATCTCGGTCAACGTGTGCAAGAAGAAGCAGCTGACCAACATGCGGGCCTCCGGGTCCGACGAGGCCCTGCGGCTGGTCACCCCCCGCACCCTCTCCCTGGAGCAGTGCCTGGAGTTTCTGGCCGACGACGAGCTGCTGGAGTGCACCCCCGAGAATCTGCGCCTGCGCAAGCGCCTGCTGGACCACAGCGCCCGGATGCGGGAGGCGTCCAAGAAAAAGGGATAAGTACTTTGCGGCCCTCCGAGCCTTCGGAGGGCCGTTTTGCCGTCCTTGACTGGAACAGAATCTTTGATATATAATAACAAGTACCAAGTAGCGGAAGGAAGGCGGTTATTATGCCTGAAATATCCATGTTTGCCGGGATCCGTATCACGATGTATTATTCAGACCACAATCCGCCCCACTTTCATGCGGAATACGCCGGGTATAAAGCGCTAGTTGATATACAGAATGGATTTGTAATTAAGGGCGCTTTGCCTTCCCGGCAGTTGAAATTTGTGCTGGCCTGGGGCGAAATGCACCGGGATGAATTGATGCAAAACTGGGAACTGGCAAAGGATGCTCAGCCGCTGAACAAAATTCCTCCTCTGATGTAATGAGAAAGGAGAAGCTGATGATTTTTATGCCCGCTGTTGTACAGGCTGTCCCTGGCGATGATTTTACAGTTTACGCATACTGCAACGACGGAGCAGTCCGGCTGGTAGATATCAAGCCGCTGATTGCATTGGGGGGCGTGTTTGCGCCGCTGGCCGACTTGGACTTTTTCCGAGACAGGTTGACTATTTTAAATGACACTGTGGCGTGGGACATCATTGGCAACAGAGACCCGACAGCCTGTGTTGATCTGGACGCAGACCGGATTTTTACGGAGGCACCCGTTGTTGCCGACCCTTTGGAAGATAAAAGAGTCAGTTAGGAGGACTCTATGAAACTGTTGACCGTCCGCTGCCCCGGCATCCAAAACGGCAAATTCCTTCCGGACCACACCGGCCGGGGAAAGGACCTGTCCCCGGAGCTGATTCTGGAGGGGCTGTCCCCCAAAGCGGAAACTTTGGCCGTGGTACTGGAGGATATGAGCCACCCGATCAAGGGCTTCGCCCATTGGGTCATTTGGAACCTGCCCGCCTCGGACCGGATACCGGGAGGCATCCCGGCGGGGAAATGCGTCCCTGGAGGCGGGGCGCAGGGGGTGGCCTACGGCCTCCACCGCTACGCCGGCCCCAGGCCGCCCAAGGGAAAAACCCACGCCTACCGCTTCACCGTCTATGCCCTAGATTGTGCTCTTGACCTGGGCAGCGGCGCTCGAAAGAAGGCATTCCTCCGGGCGGCAGAGGGACATGTCCTCCAGCAAGGCAGTATCTCCGGGGAATTTGAGTAAAATAAAAAACGTTCCGTATTTTACTGATCGTAAAGTACGGAACGTTTATTTTGCGCATGATTAAGTGCGATTTCGATCTTTTATTAATTTATACTGAATCGGCGACATCAGTACGTAGTCTTCCTTTTCTGCCGCTTGCCGGGCAGGATAGGGAGCAAGTACCGGGAATCACGTAGAAGGGCCTACGCCTGGTGTTTATCCCGTTCGCTACCTTTGAACTGGCGCAGAAGTGTATACCACGCGCTTTACACAAAAGCCTTCGCCAAGCTGGCGGATATCTCCGACCAGGCGGAGGAGGCCATGCGGGAACTGGAGGAGCTCCAGCTGACCATGGGGGATGAATAAAAATTTTTCGCAAATCCCGGGATTTTCCCTTTACATCAGGAAAAAACTATGATATATTATCCGGGCATGAAATATGCGCCATCCATTGCTTGGTTTCGGGACACGGCCCGCGCAGGTGCGCGGGGACACACCCGCCCGTTACCCGGCCTTTGGACAGAACATTTTGAAAGGTGGAATTTCCCATGATCCGCAAGGACGAAAAGACGGCCGTGATTGAGGCCAACCGCACCCACGAGACCGACACCGGCTCCCCTGAGGTCCAGATCGCCATCCTCACCGCCCGCATCAACGAGCTCACCGAGCACCTGAAGGTGCACATCCACGACAACCACAGCCGCCGCGGCCTGTACAAGATGATCGGCAAGCGCCGCAAGCTGCTGGACTACCTGATGGCCAAGGACATTGAGCGTTACCGCGCCATTATCGCCAAGCTGGGCATCCGCAAGTAAGACTGTGAAATATAGGGCGGGCGTTTTTGCGCTCCGCCCTATGTTCGCATATACCCCCGGCGTTTTTTCTGGTCTTTTAGCAGTTGAATATGGGATTGAAGGCAATCTTCCTGTCAAAGCCGTGTGGGACCCGCCCCCTTGGGCGGGTCGCGCACAACAGACCATATCTATCGGGGGAATGGCCCGCCGAGGGCGGCGGGCCCCACAAGATCAAACCCGTATTCAAGTGCTAAAGGGCAGGCAAATCTCCGGGGACACCAAACAAAAAGGAGAATCGACATGTCAACTATCATCAAGCACAAGCAGTTCCCCAAGTTCAAGAGCTGGACCATGGACCTGTGCGGCCGTCCCCTGACCATTGAGGTGGGCAAGGTGGCCGAGCTGGCCTCCGCCTCCGCCCTGGTGAAGTACGGCGACACCACTGTGATGGTGGCCGCCACCGTCTCCCCCCGCCCCCGGGACGGCATCGACTTCTTCCCTCTGTCCGTGGAGTTTGAAGAGAAGCTCTACGCCGTGGGGAGAATCCCCGGCTCCTTCATGCGCCGTGAGGGCCGGCCCTCTCTGCCCGCGGTGCTGGCCAGCCGTTTGATTGACCGGCCCATGCGCCCCCTGTTCCCCTACGACTTCCGCAACGACGTGTGCATCCAGTGCACCGTGATGAGCGTGGACTACGACTGCTCCCCCGAGGTGGCCGCCATGATCGGCGCCTCCGCCTGCGTGAGCTACTCCGAAATCCCCTTCGCCGGCCCCATCGGCTGCCTGGAGGTGGGCTTCTGCGACGGCCAGATCGTCCTCAACCCCAATCAGGAGCAGCGCAAGACCAGCCGCATGGACGTGACCGTGGCCGCCACCCGGGAGAAGGTGGTCATGATCGAGGCCGGGGCCGACGAGATTCCCGACGAGATCATGTACGCCGGCATCGTCAAGGCCCACGAGGAGATTAAGAAGCAGATCGACTTCATCGACCAGATCGTCCGGGAGATCGGCAAGCCCAAGATGGAGTATGACCACGCCCAGTTCAATCAGGAGCTGTTCGACGACATCGTGGCCAACTTCATGGACGAGGCCAAGGCCGCCATGGACACCGACGACAAGACCGTCCGGGAGAAGCGCTGGAACGAGATGATCGAGCACTGGCACGAGAAGTATCTGGAGGAATATCCGGATATGGACCAGTACCTGGAGGAGTTCACCTACAAGTTCCAGAAGAAGATCGTCAAGGCCTGGCTGCTGGAGGGCCACCGGGTGGACGGCCGGGCCCAGAACGAGATCCGTCCCCTGGCCGCCGAGGTGGGGGTTCTGCCCAGGGTCCACGGCTCCGGCCTGTTCACCCGGGGACAGACCCAGGTGCTCTCCGTGTGCACCCTGAACACCCTGGCCGCCTCCCAGAAGCTGGACACCATCTGGGAAGAGACAGAGAAGCGGTATATGCACCACTACAACTTCCCGCCCTACTCCGTGGGCGAGGCCCGGGCGCCCCGGTCCACCAACCGCCGGGAGTACGGCCACGGCTTTTTGGCCGAACGGGCCCTGGCCCCGGTGCTGCCCAGCGTAGACGAGTTCCCCTATGCCATCCGCGTGGTCAGTGAAGTGCTCAGCTCCAACGGCTCCACCTCTCAGGGCTCCATCTGCGGCTCCACCCTGGCCCTGATGGATGCCGGCGTGCCCATCAAGGCCCCGGTGGCCGGCATCTCCTGCGGCCTGATTCAGGACGACAACGGCGGCTTTACCACCTTTATCGACATCCAGGGCGTGGAGGACTTCCACGGCGAGATGGACTTTAAGGTGGCGGGCACCAAGTCCGGCATCACTGCCATTCAGATGGACCTGAAGAACGACGGCCTGACTCACGAGATCATCAAGGAGGCCCTGGACATCACCCGTGACGCCCGGTTCGCCATCCTGGACGAGGTGATGCTGCCCTGCATCGCCGCCCCCAGGGCCGAGGTGAGCAAGTTCGCCCCCAAAATGATTACCATGAAGATCGACCCCGACAAGATTCGGGAGGTCATCGGCAAGGGCGGCTCCGTCATCCAGAAGATCACCGCCGAGTCGGGCGCCCAGATCGACATTGAGGACGACGGCACCATCCACATCGCCTCCCCCGACGCCGCCTCCTGCGACGCCGCCAAGAAGATGATCGACGCCATCGTCTTTGTCCCCCAGGTGGGCGAGCTGTACTACGGCAAGGTGGTGCGTATCATCCCCATCGGCGCCTTTGTGGAGCTGGCCCCCGGCAAGGACGGCATGGTCCACATCCGCTACCTGTCCGAGCGCCGGGTGGAGAAGGTGGAGGACGTGGTCAACATCGGAGATATGATCTGGGTCAAGGTCATCGAGATCGACGCCAAGGGCCGGGTCAACCTCTCTTACCGGGACGCCCTGCGGGAGATCAAGGCCAAGAAAGAGGCCGGAGAGCCCATCAAGTAATTCTTCCGGACCGGGACAGCTGCGGCTGTCCCGGTTTTTTGACAAAAAAAGCCGCCCGGCTGGCTCCCGAGCGGCTAACTCTGTTTAGCTGATCGAATCGGGCCGACTGTCAGTAACAGCGCCCTTTCTGTTTTTATTATACCCATTCTGGCCGCTTTGCCAAGTGAGGCAGGGCGGTTTTTACTCAAACAGCTCATATGTCTCGCAGTGAAACACCTCAGCTAAGGCGAACGCATCGTCTATTGTCATTCTTTTCGGAACAATACCTTTTTCCAGCTTCATCAGCATATATACTGATATTCCGCTTTGCTTGGATAACTCTGTGACTGATAATCCAGCATCTTGTCTCGATCGGCGCACATTACTGCAAAACGTCTCTCTAAATCCTACCACTTCCACTTTTATTTCCCCCTCAATGTAGGTTCTCACGCCCATTGTATTACCTATAGGGTCTAATGTCAATAGTACCTATAGGAACTCTGCTAGACTTCTCGCAAGGAGGGAAGTCTATGGAATACTATGAACGCTTGCGTCAAGCACGTGAGGACGCAGACATGACACAGGCTCAAGCCGCTGAATTGCTTGGCACTAACCAAAGCTATTACAGCCGACAAGAATTGGGCAAAAAACCCTTTCGAGTAGAGCAACTAGCAATTTTGTGTAAAGCGTTTCATGTTTCGGCAGACTATATCCTGGGACTGCCAAAAGGATTGAAGTGGCCGAGAGATTGAAACAGTTGCGATTTTAGCTGGAATACTTTATAATAGTCAGGTAAGAAACCGACTGTCAGCAAGGAGGACATTCTATGCTGTTAAATGTATTAGCCGTCGGCGATGTAGTGGGCGAGGGGGGGCAGGACATCCTGTCCCGCCGCCTGCCGGGGCTCCGGGAGGAGACAGGGGCCCACTTCGTCGTGGTCAACGGGGAGAACGCCTCCGGGGTGGGCATCACCCCCGCCCAGGCCCGGCGCATCCTGGACGCCGGGACGGATGTAATCACCCTGGGCAACCACACCTGGAACCGCATCCAGATTGGGGCTTTCCTGGACAAGGACGACCGCATTCTCCGCCCCGCCAACTACGCCGGGCGGGTACCCGGACGGGGGTTCGGGGTGTACCAGTGCCAGGGCCTGCGGCTGGGCGTACTGAACATCATGGGCCGGGTGGACCTGAATTCCAACCTGGACAGCCCCTTCAAGGCGGCCAACTTCTTCTTTAACCGGGGGGGCTTCGACCTGCTGCTGGTGGACTTCCACGCCGAGGCCACCAGCGAGAAGGGGGCCATGGGCTGGCACCTGGACGGCCGGGCGGCGGCGGTGTGGGGGACGCACACCCATGTGCCCACCGCGGACTGCCGGGTGCTTCCCGGCGGCACCGGCTTTGTCACCGACCTGGGGATGACCGGACCGGTCAACTCGGTGCTGGGCATCAAACCGGAGAACTCCCTGAACCTCTTTCTGGGGGGGCTCCCCCGGCGGTATGAGGAGGCGGAGGGGAACTGCAAGCTCAACGCCTGCCTGTTTACCATCGACACGGAGAAGAAGAGATGTGTCGATGTTGTCCGGACGGATATTATTGAGTGACATGTAGGGGCGGATACCATCCGCCCGTGAATGACCCGATGCAATACCGGCGGGCGGATGATATCCGCCCCTACAAACGACTTAAAGAGGTCAATATCATGATAAAAATCATCCATGGGGCTGACTTCCACCTGGACAGCCCCTTTTCCGGCCTGACCCCGGAGCGGGCCAGCCAGCGCCGGGAGGAACAGCGGGAGCTGCTGGACCGTCTGGCGGCCCTGGCCCGCGAGAAGGAGGCCAATCTGGTGCTGCTGGCCGGGGACCTGCTGGACTCGGAGCACGTCTACCGGGAGACCGCCCAGGCTTTGCGGGACGCCCTGTCCTCCATCCCCTGCCCGGTGTTCATCGCCCCCGGCAACCACGATTTCTACAGCCGCCGGTCGGTGTGGGCCACCCTGGACTGGCCGGACAACGTACATATCTTTTCCAGCGCCGCCCTGGAGCGGGTGGAGCTGCCCGGCTGCACCCTGTGGGGGAGGGCCTTCACCGACGCCCATCAGACGGCCAGTCCCCTGGAGGGGCTGGCCGTCCCGGAGGACGGGAGGGTCCATATCGCCTGCCTCCACGGCTGTGTGGGATCAGAGGACAACTACGGCCCCATCGCCCCCCAGGACATCGCCGCCAGCGGGCTGGACTACCTGGCCCTGGGCCACGTCCACCAGGGGACCGGCCTGCAAAAGGAGGGAAATACCTTCTGGGCCTACCCCGGCTGCCCCGAGGGACGGGGCTTTGACGAGCTGGGGGAGAAGGGCGTGCTCTATGTGGAGGCGGAGCCGGGAAAGGTGACCGCCCAATTTGTCCCTCTGGCCAAGCGGCGGTATGAGATTCTCCCGGTGGATATCACCCTGGGGGTGGATGTCCTGTCCGCCATCCGGACCGCCCTGCCCGAAAACCGGGAGAACCTGATTTGCCGCATCATCCTCACCGGAGAGGGGGAAAAGCCCGACCTGGCTGCCCTGGAACGGGTCCTTGCCCCGGAGTTCTACGGCCTTACCCTGCTGGACCGCACCCGCCTGCCCCAGAACCTGTGGGCCCGGCGGGAGGAGGACGCCCTTACCGGACTGTTTTTGCAGGCCATGTGGGAGAAGTGCCGGGAGGAACCGGACAATCCCCTGTGGCAGCTGGCCGCCCGGTACGGGCTGGCCGCCCTGGAAGGAGGGGATGAGGGATGAAGATCAAGTCCATGACCGCCACCTTCGGCAGGCTGAACAAGGCCCGGCTGGAGCCCGGCCCCGGCCTCACCCTGATCCACGCCCCCAACGAGGGGGGCAAGTCCACCTGGGCCGCCTTCTGGCGCACCATGCTCTATGGCATCGATACCCGGGACAAGAACAAGAGGGGCTATCTGGCCGATAAGAACCGCTATCAGCCCTGGTCCGGCGCCCCCATGGAGGGGGAGATTGTCCTGGAGCTGGAGGGCCGGGACATCACCATCCGCCGGGGACCCAGGGGGAACACTCCTTTCGGTTCCTTCTCCGCCGTCTACACCGGCACCCAGGAGCCGGTGCCCGGCCTCACAGCCTCCAACTGCGGCGAGCTGCTCACCGGCGTGGGGGCAGAGGTCTTCTCCCGCTCCGCCTTTCTGGGGGACGGGAATCTGTCCCTCACCACCGCCCCGGAGCTGGAGCGGCGCATCGCCTCCCTGGTCACCACGGGGGAGGAAGAGGTGTCCTTCTCCCAGGCCATGGAGCAGCTGAAGATCTGGAAAAACCGGCGGCAGGTCAACAAAAGCGTGGGGGAGATTCCAAAATTGGACAGAGAGCTGGCCCAGGTGCGGGAAAGCCTGACCCAGCTGGAGGAGACCGCCGCCTTAGCCGCCCGGCTGGAGGGGGAGCGGGCCGTTCTGGAGCGGGAGCGGGATGGGCTGTCCCAACAGGCGGCGGCCCACCAGGCCCTGGCGCAGAAAAAGCTGTCCGACCGCTATCTCCAGGCCGGGGAGGAGTATCAGTCCGCCCGGCAGCAGCTCGCCGGCCTGGAGGCGGAGCAGGCCCGGTTTGGCGCCATCCCCGACCGGGAGGCGCTGAAACAGGCCCAGGGGGAGCTGCAATATCTCAAGGTTCTGGACGAAGAGATCAAACAGGGCTCCGCCGCCCTGGAGGAGGCGGAGGAAACCTCCGCCAAGGCCAAGGAGGCCGCCAAGGACGAGCACTTCCCCGGCATGACCGGCGAAGAGGCGGTGGCTAAGGCTGCATCTGACTGCGCCGCTTGGCAGGCGACGCAGGAAAAAGCCCGAAAATATCAGCGCACCTGCCCTGTGTTTATCGCTGTGGGCCTGTCCTGGCTGGTCCTGCTGGCAATTCCCCTTTTCGTGAGAAATGGAATGAACTTTATCTCCCTCCTGGCCGTGGCCGTGTTCGCATTCAATCTTCTCCTGGCCTTTCTGCAAAAAAGGCGGGTCAGTCAGATCAAAAAAGACGCCGCTCAAATTTTGGAGCAGTACGGCGTCCAGGCCCCGGAGGAGCTGACCGCCCTGGCCCAGAGCTACAAGGAGCGGTGTCAGACAGCGGACAAGGCCGCCCACGAGGTCGAGGTCATCCGGAATGCCGTGACGGAGCGGCAAAGCAAGCGGGATACCACCAAAACTGAACTGCTGGACTTTGTCCACCAGTTCGCCCCGGAGGCCAGCGATATGTTCGGCTGCTCCGCCGCCCTGAGCCGGGCGCTGGGCCTGGACCACGACCTGGCCCTGGCCCGTGAGCGGGCATCTTCCGCCCGCCGCAGGCTGGACGACCTGTCCGCCCAGGGGGCGGGGGAGGGGGCCGGGGAGGTCCCGGAGCTGCCCATCCCCGACCTGGGCCCCGAGGAGACCGGCCGCCTTTTGGCCAAGACGGCGGAGCGGCTGGAGCAGACCAGCGCCCAGCTCAACCAGGCCCGGGGCGCTCTCCGGTCCATGGGGGACCCCGCCGCTCTGTCCGCCCGGGCGGAGGAGCTGGAGGAACGCCTGTCCCGCCGCAGGCTGGAGTATGAGGCCCTTTCTGCCGCCATGGACGCCCTCACCCAGGCCAACACCAAGCTCCAGGAGCGGTTTTCCCCGGAGCTGAACCGGCTCACCGGCCTGTTTTTGGCCCGGCTCACCCGGGATAAATACCCGGCGGTCTCCCTCACCAGAGAGCTGGAGGGCTTTGTCCGGACAGGGGACGGGGTGCTGCCCCGGTCCGCCCTGTACCTGTCCAGAGGGACGGCGGACCAGCTCTATCTGGCCCTGCGGCTGGCGGTGTGCCGGCTGTGCCTGCCGGAAAAGCCCCCCATCCTCCTGGATGACGCCCTGGCCTCCTTTGACGACGACCGCCTGGAGGGGGCCCTGGAGCTGCTTTGGGAGCTGTCCGGGGAGCAGCAGCTGCTTCTGTTCACCTGCCAGAGGCGGGAGGGAGAGGTGCTGGGCGATACGCCGGGGGTGACAAGGGTTGAACTGTAGGGGTGTGGGGCCCGCCGCCCTCGGCGGGCCATTCTAAAGGAAATGACCCGGCCAGGGGGCCGGGTCCCACATGTTCCGCTCTGGGATTGTCCTTTTCGCAGATTTAAATGTAGGGGCCGCCGCCCTCGGCGGCCCACCAACGTGCAACGTTTTCCCTGGTTTCGGGCCGCCCAAGGGGGCGGCCCCTACAGATGATCTCTGGATAAAATGCGCGTTAGGGCACTCCCTTCCGCCCTTACAGCCTTGCAATTTTCCCCCAAACCGGTTATAATACCACTCACGACACAAGGAAACGAGGTGTCCCAATGGACGAATACAACGAACTGCCCCAGACGGAGGAGGAACCGGAGGAGCAGGAGGAGCCCCGCCGCCCCGGCGCAGACCTGTACGAGTGGCTTCAGCTGTTTTTGGGCTGTGTGGTGGCGGCGGTGGTGCTGTTCAACTGCGTAGCCCGGCTCACGCGGGTGGACGGCAGCTCTATGGACCATACCCTCCAGCATGGCGAGGTCATGCTCATCTGGTCCCTGGGCTACACCCCCGCTCAGGGCGACATTGTGGTGCTGAACAAGACTCCCGTCATTCTCCCAGGCTGGGCCGAACCCCGGGCCATCGTCAAGCGGGTCATCGCCGTGGGCGGGCAGACGGTGGATATCGACTACGCCTCCGGCACCGTCTATGTGGACGGCCAGCCCCTGGATGAGCCCTACATCCTGGAGGAAATGTATCTGCCCTACGGGCCCACCATGCAGGGAACCCACTGGGAGGTCCCCCAGGGCTCTATCTTTGTGATGGGGGACAACCGCAACAACTCCACAGACAGCCGGGACCTCCAGCTGGGCCCCATTGACAACGACTATATCCTGGGCAAGGCGGTTTTCGCCCTGTGGCCCATGGAACGCTTCGGCGCCGTATAACAGCTCCCGCCCCTGACTGAAAAACTCAGTCAGGGGCGGGATTGGTTTTGTTCCGGAAATTTTTGGGGGCTGCTTTGCCGGCTATTTTTTGCCCTCCAGGCACACCAGCTGCACATCCGGGATGCCGTTGAAGACGCAGGGGACGATCCCCGCCTCCCAGTAGCCCAGGCGGGCGTACAGCCGCCTGGCGGCGGTGTTTTTGGCGTTGGTATCCATGCGGAGATAGGGACAGCCTTGGGACAGGGCGTAGTCCTCGTAGAAGCGGACAAACTCGCTCCCGCAGCCCTGCCCGGCAAAGGCGGGGTCCACCACCAGAGTGTGGAGCACCATCACCTGCTCCGGGGGCACGTCCGGATACCGCCAGGGGGCGTTGGCGTACTCGGGCACCTGGTTCTGGTCAATCTTGGCAGCGGCCGCAACAACGCCGTCCCGCTCCAGAACGAACAACGTCCCCGCATGGAGGGCGTCCAGGGCGGTCTGCTCTGTGGGGTACACCCCCCTGATCCAGCCAATCGCCGCCCGTCCGCTCTCCTCCTCGGTCAAAATGCGGTCGTAGATGGCCGCAATTTTGGGGATGTCCTCCTGAACTGCCTTTCTGATTCCGTCCATTTTCATTTGCCTCCTTATCTGGTTAGCAGCTTTTTCATGCCCTCCTCCAGGCCGTCTACGGTGAGGGGGAACATGGGGAACTCCTGGGCGATGGTGTCATAGGTCTGGGACCAGTAGGCTCCCCAGTCGGGACGGCGGCTGGGGTTGAGCCAGACCGTATGCCCGAACCGGCCTTTCAGCAGCCGCAGCCAGTCCATGCCGCACTGGGGGCCGCCGGCCCGCTCGCTGCGGCCGTAGTACCCGCCCATCAGCTCATAGGGGGCCATCTGGGCGTCCCCCACCAGGATCAGTTTGTAGTCTCCGGGGATGTTGGACAGCACCCAGTCGGTGAGCACGCTGTCCCGGGACAGGAGGGTGGGAGAATTGTACAGCCGGGCATAGGGACAGTTGTGGAAGTAGTAGACCTTTAAATCCTTGAAGTGGCCCGACTTGCTCACCGCCTGGAACAGGGCGGAGCACAGCTGGGCGTAGTAGTCCATAGAGCCCCCCGAGTCCATGAGGAGGAGCACCTTCACCGTGTTCTCCCGGGGGCGCTTGTACCGCACCTTGAGCACGCCCCCGTTGTCCGCCGTGTCCCGGATGGTGCTGTCCACGTCAAACTCGGTGGGGGGGAGGTCCACCAGACCGGAATACTGCCGCAGGTGGCGCAGGGCCACCTGGAACTGGCGGGTATCCAGGGTGTTGTCCCGGCGGAAGTCCCGGAATTTTCGCTCCCCCGCCACCCGGAAGGCCCGGCGGTACATGCTCTGTCCCCCCACCCGGATGCCCTTGGGGGACAGTCCCGAATTGCCAAACATGGACATGCCGTGGGTGCCCACCCAGTAATTGCCCCCGTTGTGCTCCTCGTTCTGCTCCTCCATCCGCTCCTGGAGCATCCGCTCGATCTCCTCCTCGGAGAAGCCCAGATTTTTCAGGGCCTGGGCCTCGTCCCAGTTGGCGTAGTCAGACAATACGTCTGGTTTATTCAGCCAGTCTAATAACTCTTTGGATACCTCCTGCTGGAAGGGGACATCCTTGAAATACTCCAAAAAGGTGCGGTCGAAGGAATCAAAGTCCGCCTCGCTCTTTACCAGCAGGCAGCGGGCCAGGTGGTAGAAGCCGGTGAAACTGGCATTGTGGAGGTTCTTGTGCAGCCCCTCCATCAGGGCCATCCACTCGGTGAGGGACACCTTTAACCCATTCCGCCGCAGCAGATATAACAGGTCCTCGAACATGGATGCTCCCTCCTTCCGCATTTTTTATGATTGTACCGCCTTTTGGTGGAAAAGGCAAGAGCATTCCTTCTTCCTCGTTTTTTCTGTCAAATATAAAAATTGTAAATATTTTTTATACAAATAAATCATTTGCGGCAATCTTGGGGGCTGTGCTATATTTTTGTTGTAATTAACCAAAACATTTTGGTTAATTCGCAAAATTGATTTGGAGAAGGGGAACCATACTTATGAAATCCATTACTAAAATTCCATTAGGTGCGCAGATTCTCGCCGGCATTGTGCTGGGCTTGATGATCGGATTCATTTCACCTGCCGCTGCTGGCTTTCTTTCCCCGCTGGGCGATATTTTTTTGAATCTGTTGAAAATGCTTATTGTTCCACTGGTATTTTTTAGCATCACCAACGGCATATGCAAAATGCAGGACGGAAAACAGCTTCGCTCTGTCGGCGGGCGTATTGTGCTGTACTATCTGGTTTCTTCTGCCGCCGCCGCCGCTTTCGGCGTTGTCGGGGGACTGATTACGCAGCCCGGCCGCAGCGTCACGGACTTCTCCTGGCTGGCCGCCGAAGCCGCCGAAGGCTCCGATTTCAGCTTCATTGATAACGTTGTCTCCTGGTTCCCCACCAATATTATTCAGTCCATGGCCAACGCCAATATGCTCCAGATTATTATTTTCTGTCTGTTTCTGGGCGTGGCTCTGCTGGCGCTGGGTGAACGCGCCTCCGGTGTGATTCGGCTCATCGGTGAGGGAAACGATATTATGCTTAAAATCACCGAATATGTCATCGCTTTTTCTCCCGTCGGCATCCTGTCCCTGATGGCCTCTATGGTATCCACCATCTCCTCCGCCATGATGAGGGAGGTTCTGGTGTTTATCGCCACCATTGATGTTACCATTGTTGTTTTTATGCTGGTGTTCTACCCGCTTGTCCTTATGCTGGTCGGGAAACTAAACGTGGCCTCCTTCTTCAAGAAAGCCTCCGCTTCCATGCTGGTCGCTTTTACGACTACCTCCTCCGCTGCCACACTGCCAGTGTCCATTGACGTAGCGGAATCCAGGCTGGGCGTTCCTGAGAAGGTCTACGGCTTTACCCTTCCTCTGGGCAACACCTGCAACATGGACGGTGCCGCCGTACAGTACAGCGTAATCGCAATTTTTGCCTGCAATCTCTTCGGCCTGGAGCTCACTCCCGGGCGTGTGTTCCAGTTTATCTTCCTCTCCTTGGTCCTCTCCATTGGCGCCGCCGGTGTGAAAGGCTCCGGTATTGTGATGTCCACTATCATCATTTCCACCCTGATCGGTGACGCGGGCCTGACCCTGATTCCTGTCCTGGCCGCCGTGTGGCCCACCCTTGATCCCTTCGCCACTACCTGCAACAACGTGGGCGACCTGACTGGCACTACAGTTGTGGCAAAGAGCCTGGGTGTTTTGGACGAAATTATTTACAATAGCTAACGCATTATTCTTGAAAAAGCGCCCAGGCGGGCGCTTTTTCGTTTTGCCATGTTTGCCAAGTTTTATTATTTATTTGACAAGTATACTTGACAACATAAATACGCTGTGCTATGATACCCTCAACGGGGGAGGCCGCGGCCGGACCGGGCCCCGGAAAGGAGCTTTCCTATGGACAAAAAAGAGATTTTAGAAAAGAGCCAGCAAGAAAACCGGAACTTGGACGAGCGGGACCGGCAGATTGAGCTGAAGGCTTGCACAGCCGGCTACCGGGCCGTAATTCTTGTCAACGCCTGTATTGCGCTGCTGGTGTCCCTTCAGAATTTGAATGCCGGCGAGACGCTTATGTCCCACTGGCCCTTTTTCCTGGCGATATTTGTTTCGCAAACGGTCCACGACTTTACCCTCTACCGCTATCACCGCAAACTTCTTTACCTTATAGGTGCTCTTGTTGGCGCCGCCGCTACCGTAGCAGCGCTGATTATGCTTGCGAAAGGATATTAAACATGGATAAAGACAAAATTCTGGAAAAAAGCCGTCAGGAGAATAAAAATCGGGACGAGATGGAGCGGACCATCACCATTGAAGGGGAGTCCTTCAGTCTGGCCTTTACCCTGATGGCGGGGCTTATCATCGTCGCGTTCAACACCTTCCACCACCTGTCCTCCGACAGTGTGATGATTATGTTCTGGACCTCCTGCGTCAGTAACCGGCTGTACCGGCTGACCAAGCGGAAAAGCACCTCTGACCTCATCACCATGATAATCTCTCTTGTCATTCTGGTGTTTTATGTGGTAAAATATTTTACACAGGGATGGTGAGGGCATGGACGACCAGCTGGTCTTAAAAAACAGGCTAAAGGTGGCCCGGGCGGAGCGGTCCCTGTCCCAGGGGGATCTGGCCAAGCTGGTGGGCGTCTCCCGGCAGACCATCAGCTCCATCGAGACGGGACAGTTTAACCCCACCGCCA
>ERZ779633.291-NODE-291-length-15509-cov-7.879966_pt1 | contig 15509 bp, 13 predicted proteins | sample MGYA00514195_ERZ779633 | MGnify/ENA primary metagenome ERZ779633 (study PRJEB29562, sample SAMEA4376707) | mouse gut metagenome | isolation source: Cecum | study: EMG produced TPA metagenomics assembly of the A DSS colitis mouse model was used to assess the...
ACGCCAAGATCAAGTTCAAGGGCGGCTTCCGCACCATCTTCTTCCTGCCCATGGTGTGCGCCCCCGCCGCCGTCACTATGGTGTGGCGCTGGATTTTCAACGGCGAGTACGGCATCCTCAACCAGGTGCTGGGCACCCACGTGGGCTGGATCACCGACCCCAGGTTTGTCATGATCTCCTGCGCCATTGTGGCCATCTGGAGCAACATCGGCTATGACGCCGTCCTCCTGCTGGCCGGACTCCAGACCATCCCCAAGACCCTCTACGAGGCCAACAGCATCGACGGCGCCGGCAAGGTGAAGCAGTTCTTCACCATCACCCTGCCCATGGTCTCCCCCACCCTGTTCGTGGTCATGATCATGCGCCTGATGTCCTCCGTCAAGGTCTACGACCTGATCTACATGATGGTGGAGGAGACCAACCCCGCCGTCACCAGCGTGCAGAGCCTGATGTACCTGTTCTACCGGGAGTCCTTCGTGGCCGGCAGCCGCGGCACCGGCTCCGCCATCGTCATCTGGACCGTCCTGCTCATCGGCATGATTACTGTCATTCAGTTCTACGGCCAGAAGAAGTGGGTCAACTACGACGTGTAAGGAGGAGTAAGAAAATGAAAAAAAGTTCTTTAGAGGCCTCCCAGAAGCGGATGACCGTCCTTACATACGCCGCGCTGATTCTCGGCGCCCTCATCATGATCTTCCCCTTCGTGTGGATGATCCTCACCAGCCTGAAAACCGTCCCCGAGAGTATGCAGGTGCCCCCCACCATCTTCCCCAAGGAGATGATTACCTCCAACTTCGGGGACGCCATGAAGAGCCTGCCCTTCCTGAAGCTGTATCTGAACACCGGCCTGCTCATCTTCTTCCGTGTGATCTGCGCCGTGGCCTTCAGCTCCATGGCCGGCTACGCCTTCGCCATGCTGAACTTCCGGGGCAAGAAGCTGCTCTTCGGCATCGTCCTGGTGCAGATGTCCCTCCCCTCTCAGATTTTCATCATCCCCCAGTACCAGATGGTGGCCAAGATGGGGATGGCCAACACCATTTTCGCCCTGGTCTTCCCCGGCATCGTCAGCGCCTTCGGCGTGTTCTTCCTGCGGCAGACCTACATGGGCATCCCCAAGGAGATCGGCGAGGCCGCCTACCTGGACGGCTGCAACCAGTGGCAGACCTTCTATAAGGTCATGTTCCCCCTCACCGGCACCTCCGTGGCCGCCCTGACCATCTTCACCGCCGTGTTCGCGTACAGCGACCTGATGTGGCCCCTGGTGGTCAACTCCGACCTGAATATGATGACCCTCTCCTCCGGCCTGGCTACCCTCCGCGGCCAGTTCACCACCAACTTCCCCATCCTGATGGCGGGCTCCCTGCTGGCCATGCTGCCCATGGTGATTCTGTACCTGATTTTCCAGAAACAGTTTATCGAGGGCATCGCCACCACCGGCGGCAAATAAGCGTTCTTCTTTTCTCTCCTTCCCCTTTCCGAACAGCCTCGACATTTTTACAAGTGCCGGGGCTGTTCCCCTAAACAAATTGTTCCGGGAATCGCAGCACCGATTTGTCAAAAATATGGTCTTGCGTTCCGGAAGAAAATACCGTACAATCAGCCCGAAAATTCTTTTAGGGGGTATCCCTATGATCGTACTCGACAAGACAAACAAGGTTTTCACCCTGCACACCCAAAACACCACCTATCAGATGAAAGCCGACCAGTACAACGTTCTGCTCCACACTTACTACGGCCCCCGGATCAGCGGCGGCGATCTGTCCTACCTGATCCAATACGCCGACCGGGGGGCCTCCCCCAATCCCAGTGAGGCGGGCCACCGCCGGGACTACTCTTTGGACACCCTGCCTCAGGAGTACTCCACCTGCGGGGTGGGGGACTTCCGCCTGCCCTCCATCGAGTTCGAGCCGGAGGACGGCAGCTGCCTGGCCGACCTGCGCTATGTGGACTATGAGCTCCGCAAGGGCAAATACAGCCTGGAGGGCCTTCCCGCCTTTTGGGGCGGCAGCGAGTGGGAGACCCTGGTCCTCCGCATGGAGGATATCTCCACGCAGATGCAGGTGGAATTGTATTACGGCGTACTGGACAGATATGACCTGATTACCCGGGCGGTTCGGGTGACCAATCTGGGAACGGAGCGCGTCCGCCTGCGCCGGTGCGCCTCCCTGTGCCTGGACTTTCAGGACAACGGGGATTACGACTTCATCACCTTCGACGGCTGTCACGCCCTGGAGCGCAACCTGAACCGCGCTCCCCTCCGCCCCGGCGTCCAGAGCGTGGAGAGCGTGCGGGGCACCTCCAGCCACCACCACAACCCCTTTGTCATCCTCTGTGACCATAGTGCCGGCGAGGACCACGGCCTGTGCTACGGCGCGGCCCTGGTGTACAGCGGCAACTTTCTGGCCGCCGTGGAGCGCACCCAGCTGGAGCACAACCGCCTGCTGCTGGGCATCAACCCCTACCACTTCTGCTGGACGCTGGCCCCCGGCGAGAGCTTCACCTCTCCCGAGGCGGCGCTGGTCTGCTCCCCCAGCGGCTTTGGACAGATGAGCCGGCAGTTCCACCGGGCCATCCGGGACAATCTGATTCACGACCCTCTGAGGGGCCGGCGCCGCCCGGTGCTCATCAACAACTGGGAGGCCACCGAGTTCACCTTCAGCGCGGAAAAGCTGGTGGACATCGCTGCCTCCGCCGCCCCTCTGGGCATTGAGCTGTTTGTCATGGATGACGGCTGGTTCGGCAAGCGGGACGACGACTGCGGCGGCCTGGGAGACTGGTATGTCAACGAGGAGAAGCTCCCCGGAGGACTGGAGGCCCTGGTTCCCCGCATCCGGGCGCTGGGCATGCAGTTCGGCATCTGGATTGAACCGGAGATGATCAGCGAGGACAGCGACCTCTACCGCGCCCACCCCGACTGGGCCCTGGGGGCCCCCGGCCGGCCCCGCACCCGGGGGCGGAGCCAGCTCACCCTGGACTTCTCCCGGAAGGAGGTCCGGGACCGCGTCTACGCCGACATCCGGAAGGTGCTGGACAGCGCCGAAATTTCCTATGTAAAGTGGGACATGAACCGCTCCCTCACCGACGTGTGGTCCGCCGCCCTGCCCGCCAGCCGCCAGGGGGAGGTGTTCCACCGCTACATCCTGGGGGTCTATGAGCTGCTGGACCAGATGCGCCGGGACTACCCCCACATCCTCATTGAGGGCTGTACCGGCGGAGGCGGCCGGTTCGACGCCGGGATGCTCTACTACACCCCCCAGATCTGGTGCAGCGACAACACCGACGCCGTGGACCGCCTGCGCATCCAATACGGCACCTCCTTCTGCTACCCCATCTCCACCATGGGGGCCCACGCCTCCGCCGTCCCCAACGGCCAGACCGGCCGGTCCGTCTCCATGGAGACCCGGGGGGTGGTGGCCATGACCGGCACCTTCGGCTATGAAATGGACCTGAACGAGACCTCCCAGGAGGAGAAAGAGGTTATCAAGCGGCAGGTGGCCTTCTTTAAGGAGCACTACGACCTGATCCAGAACGGGGATTACTACCGCCTCACCGACCCCTTCCAAAACGGGCCTTTCACCGCCTGGGAGCAGGTTTCCCCCGACCGGCGGGAGGCTTTGGTGTCTCTGGTCACCGGTACCGTCCACGCCTCCGCCCCCTTCCACACCCTGCGGCTCAAGGGGCTGGACCCGGCGCTGACCTATCAGGTCAACGGCGGGGATACATACCCCGGCGACGTTCTCATGAATGCCGGCTGGCCCCTGCCCATAATCCTGGACGACTATCAGCCCATGCAGCTGTATCTGTCCGCGGTTCAATAAACAACAAAGAAGCGGTGGCCTGACGGTCACCGCTTTCGTTTGATCTGATTCTGAACCCGCCACTCTCTGGGGGACAGGCCGTAACGCTTTCGGAAGGCCCGGGAGAAGTGGAGCTGGTTGGGGTAGCCGCACTGGGCGGCGATGGAGCCGATGGAGCTGCCGGTGCCCTTCATCAGGTCGGCCGCCTTGGACAGCCGCAGGCGGATCAAAAATTCCTGGGGCGGACAGCCCATATTCTCCTTAAAAATCTTGCTGAAGTAACTGCGGTTCAGCTTGCACACGTCAGCCACATCCTCCACCGTGATCTCCCGGGGGTAGTTCTTCTCCATAAAGGTGATGGCCTCCTGGATGTAGAAGTCCCGCAGCTGCCCGCCGTGAAGCTCCTTTCGGGTGGCGGAGGTCTGAATCAGCCCGTCCATGAACAGGCAAAGGTGGCCCACCAGATGGAGGGCGGAGGCGTCGGGGTGGTCGGCAATATAGAGCATGGAGTCCCGGACCATATCCCCCTGAGCCCCGCTCAGGGGGCGGTAGACGGGCTGGCTGGGGCCCAGCCCGGCGCTCTCCACATACTCCGCCGCCCGCAGGCCGTCAAACTCCAGCCAGACGTATTTCCAGGGGTCTGTCTTGTGCGCGGAGTAGGTGGTGACCTGTCCGGGACAGATCAGAAATCCGTCCCCCTCGCCCAGCTCATACTTCCGGGTCATGCCATCCGAATCGTCGGAGTCCAGATACCCCTGTCCCGAGAGCACATAGTGAAACAGATAGTGGTTGCGCACAAAGGGGCCAAAGGAGTGCAGGGGCGCGCACTGCTCCCAACCGTACTGATACAGCCGGAGGTCCAGAAAATTTTCATTGGGAAAGATTGAGAAGGAATAATCATCCACAGGGAATCACGCCCTTTCCGCCCTCATCTGTGTACATAGCCAGCAAAAAACTGAAAAAGCCTCTTATTTTTACGTCTGAATGGCATAATATTCCAAGTGCCGCAGCTATTATATCACATCAACCGGAAAAAGCAATGGTAAATTTATAAAAATACCGCAAAATTCAAAGATTTTGCGGTATTTTTACACCATTTTCAGTCGGGCCGCCCCAGGTCCCTCCGGACCAGGGCCGTCCAGAAGGCGACCACGCCCATCCAGCCCAGCCCTGTTGCAAGCGCCACGGCGGGCAGGCCCATCCGGGGGGCCAGCAGAAAGGACAGCACCACCCGCAGGGAGATGTGTCCCGTGGCGCCGGCCACCGGGATGTTGACCAAGCCCCGGCCCCGGAAATAACCGGCCAGTCCACTGCCCAGAAAGTTGAACACATAGAAGCAGGCCACCAGCCGCAGATAGCCCATGGCGGGCCCCAAACCGGCCTCGCTGCCTCTGGGAAGCACCAGCCGCAGAAAGGGCTCCGCCCCCAGGAGCATCACCAGAGACATAAAAACGCCAAACCCAAAGAGCAGCTTCTGTCCCCGCCGGAAGCCCTCCCGGACCCTGGCCCGCTCCCCCGCCCCAGTGTTCTGCCCCGTGAAGACAGCCACTGCCGACGCGCCGCTGTCACCAAAGGAGTTGGCAAAGCCCTCCACCCTTGTGGCGGCGGTAAAGGCGATAATGGCGTCTTCCCCCAGGGAGTTCACCGTCCCTTGGACCAACAGCTTGCCGATGTACAGATTGCACATGTGCAGGGCGGTGACAAAGCTGAAATGGGCGGTGCGCCTTAGCATCGGAACGTCCATCACCATGTCCTCCCGGTGAAACATCAGCTCCGGAAATTTTGCCCGCAGATAGGCCCCGCACAGCCCGGCGGCCAGAGCCTGAGCCAGTACGGTGGCCAGGGCTGCCCCAGCCACCCCCATGGACAGTCCCGCCACAAAGGTCAGGTCCAGCGCCAGGTTGACCCCCATAGACAGGGCCAGGAAAAACAGGGCCGCCCTAGTGTTGCCCACCGCCCGGAGCACACCGGAGGACAGATGGTAGGCAAATGCGGCGGGAAAGCCCAAAAAGATGATACGCAGATAGTCCATCGCGTGTATGGCCACGCGGTCCGGGGTCTGGAGGATGGACAGCAGCGCGGGCAGCACCAGCAGGCCCAACGCCGTAAGAATCACTGACACCCCTGCGCCAAAGACCCCGGAGAGGTAAAACTCCCGCCGGAAGGATGCTCCATCCTCCGCCCCGTAGAACTGGGAGAGCAGGGTGCCCACCCCGTCACAGCCGCCGCTGATGAGGAAGAGAAACAGGTTCATCACCGAGCCGGCCACCCCCACCGCGCCAAAGGCGCTGTCCCCCACAAAGCGGCCCACCACCACCGCGTCCACGGTGTTGTACAGCTGCTGGAGGATGTTGCCCGCCAGCAGCGGCACAGACAGGGCAATCAGCTGCCGGCTGATGGGACCACGAGTCAGATTGTGCATGTCAGTCATAAAAAAGCTCCCTCCTTGAATCGCTGTCACCAGTATAGCGGAAGAAGCTTTATCTGTAAAATGCCGTTTATGCTCTTATAATATAATTAATTCATTATATTTTAAGGGAGCAACGGGGCGGCCCTTCGGCCGCCCCGCAGAAATCAGAATATGCTCAGCCCCATGTTATCAGACAGGTACTCCATAATCTTCAGCCCGCCGATGCTGTTGCCCTTGTCATCCAGCGAGGGACCGTAGGTAGCGATGCCGTATTTGCCGATGGCGCAGGAGATGATGCCGCCCCCCACGCCGCTCTTGGAGGGCATACCCACAGTGGCGGCAAACTCTCCCGAGTAGTCGTACATCCCACAGGTGACCATCAGCGACCGCACCAGCCGCACCACCCTGGGCTGAATCAGCCGCTCCCCCGTCACCGGGCTGACGCCGTTGTTGGCCAAAGTAGCGGCAAAGAAGGCCAGGTCCTTGCAGCTGCACGCCAGAGAGCACAGCATAAAATACAGCTCCAGGTGTTCCTCACAGTTGCCCTCGATGATGCCGTTGGACCGCATCAGGTAAATGATGGCCCGGTTTTTAAAGCCGGTTTCAGACTCCGACAGAAACACCTCGTAGTCCACCCCCAGGTCCGGGTTTCCGGTGAGCTTTCGGGCACAGCTGAGGCAGGCCTCCTTGCGCTCATCCAGGGTACCGCCCCGGATGGTGCTGGCAACAGCAATGGCTCCGGCGTTAATCATGGGGTTGAAAGGCTTGTTGTTAATCAGGTGGTCCAGGCGGACCATGGAGTTGAAGGAGTCGCCGGTGGGCTCCATTCCCACCTTGGAGAATACATTGTCAAAGCCGTTGTGCTCCAGGGCCAGAATCAGGGCAATGACCTTGGAGATGCTCTGCATGGTAAATTTGTCCTCGCAGTCCCCCGCCATGATCATCTTGCCCTCCATGTCACACACTGCAATCCCCAGCTTGGATGGGTTTTTGGAGGCCAGCTCCGGGATATAGCTGGCCGGCTTGCCATAACGTACGTACCTTCGGCCATGGGTCAGGGCGCATTCGATAAGCTCTTGCTTCATTTGTTCTTCCTCCCAAAAATACGGCACACAGCCGCAAATATTTTGTCAAAAACATTATAGTACAGATTTATTTTTTTCGCAACCCATTAGAAGAACAAATCCTATATTCTCCAAGCTTTGGTGGTATTTCCCCTTGCGTGGCTGTATCTCCTGTGGTATACTCTCCAAAACCGGGTATCCTCCATTGAAAGGAGATGTTTCCAATGTATTTGGAAGAGTACCGCAAGGCCCGACAGCAGGGCCTGAAAGAGACCAAACGCTCTCAGGCCCGGGGCGCTTCCCCCTATCTGCCCGTTCTGGACGAGATTCTGGCCGCCGAAACCACCAGCGGTGAGGTGGACCTGGGTCTGGTGGAAATCCCCATCGAGCTTATCGTGGGCACCCGCTCCGCCGGGCGCAGCAAGGCCTTTTCCCACTCCTTCCTCCCCCTGATGGACGAGGATTCGGAGTTCTGCCACAAGTGGACTACCCTGTGCAAGGCCCACATGGACGAGGGTATCACCGACGCCATCAAGGTCTATGAGTATATGCACACCTTCTACGTGGTAGAGGGGCACAAGCGGGTTAGTGTTCTGCGCTGGTTCGGTGCGGTGAGCATCCCCGCCGAGGTCACCCGCATCCTCCCCGCCAAGGACGGCTCCAAGGCCAGCAACATCTATTACGAATTTGCAGACTTCTACAGCCTGTCCAAGATCAACTACCTGTGGTTCAGCGGAACAGGCCGCTTTGCCCGCCTCCAGGAGGCGGTGGGCAAGGCCCCGGATGAGACCTGGACGGAGGATGAGCGCCGGAAGTTCTACAGCTTCTACTCCCGCTTCGCCGCCCTCTACGGGGATAAGGACGCCAAAGAGCTGTCCACCCGCCTCACCCTGGGCGACGCCATGCTGCTCTACCTGGAGTTCTTCGGTTACGACCAGGTGAAGAGCTTTACCCAGTCCGACCTGAAAGACGGCTTCCTTCAGCTGCACAAGGCCTTTTCGGTCAAAAAGAACCAGAGCCTCAACCCGCTGAAAGGACTGCTGAACCGATGAAAATTTTGGCGTTGTCCGACCAGGAATCTCCCTGGCTCTGGGAGCATCTGGACCGGCGCCGTCTGGAGGGGGTCGACCTGATCCTTTCCTGCGGCGATTTAAAGCCCCAGTATCTGTCTTTTATTGTCACCTTTGCCCACGCCCCGGTGCTCTATGTCCACGGCAACCACGACGACCGGTATGCCCAGGTCCCCCCGGAGGGATGTATCTGCATCGAGGATAAGCTCTACACCTATCAGGGGGTGCGCATCCTGGGGCTGGGAGGCTCTATCCGCTACAAGCCGGCGGGGGAACACCAGTACACCCAGCGGCAGATGGACCGGCGGGTCCTGCGCCGCAGGCTGGACCTGCACCGCAGGGGCGGGTTCGACATCCTGCTCTCCCACGCCCCCGCTCTGGGCCTCAACGACGGCGAGGACCTGTGCCACACCGGTTTCGACGCCTTCAACGGCCTGATGGACAGATACAAGCCCCGCTATTTTATCCATGGGCACATGCACATGAGCTACGGCCAGGACATCCCACGGCTGTCCTCCTACGGGGACACCCAGGTCATCAACGCCTACGAGAGTTACACTTTCGAATATTAAGCACCCGGATTCTCTCACCGAGAATCCGGGTATTTTTGCGTCAGTCAGACAGGACGCCGTCCACCAGAAAGCGTATCTGGCTGATTTCTTCCTGCATTTGACGATATTCCCGCTCCTGCTCCGGGTCTTCCAGGTTCCACTGGACATCGCTGGCGTAATTTATGCTGTAGGTGCCTCCTGCTGTGGAGAACAGGTACCGGCAGGCTATCGGAGAAATCTCATCCAACTCCTCGGGCGTCATGGGTCTGTCATAGGACCTGTCCACATAGAACAGCGCCCCTCCCCATTCCGGTTTTTTTTCCAGGACTGACCTGGCGTAGACCCTGCACCAGGATTCACCCTCATCCTTCTCCACCTCATAACGCCCCTTCCAGCTGTCCGGGAGAATGAGCGTCAGGCCAATGCCGGGCAGCTCGATGGTTTCCTGTTCTACCGGGACCTCCCGGCTGAAGGCCAGCGCCCCCACAGTAAAGCTGGCGGCCATCAGGGCCAGCACCGCCGCTACTGCCAGAAACCGGCGGAAGCCCCCGATTCCAGCCTGCCTGTAAACTTTTCTTTTTTCCATCGCTAGATACCTCTCTTTCCAAATCACACAGCTAATGCACCGGAATACCATCTACAAGAAAACGAATCTGGTCAATTTCAGCCCGCATCTGACGGAATACCTGTTCCTGTTCCGGATCGCTGGGGTCCCACTGGACATCTCCGGCATAGGAGATAACATAAGTCGCGTCCGGTGTGGAAAAGAAATGCCAGTTGGAGGCATGGGTAAGCTCGTCGATCTCCTTTTGGCTCAGAGGGTAATCATACTCCTTATACACCCCGAACAGGAGCCCAGCCTCAGCCCACTCCCCCTCCTGCTCATAGATCGACTTGACATAGACATCGCACCCCAGCGTATCCTCATCCATGACAACTCTGTAACGTCCTTTCCAGCTGTCCGGCAGGACAAGCTTCAGCCCAACGCCGGGCAGCTCAATGGTCTCCTGTTCTATCGGGACCTCCCGGCTGAAGGCCAGCGCCCCCACGGTGAAGCTGACCGCCATCAGGGCCAGCACCGCCGCCGCTGCCAGAAAGCGGCGCAAGCCACCTCCCCTGTTTCGCCTGCGGTATCGCGCCTCCTCCACCAGCTGGCCGTCGATGTTTCCGATGCGGTCGGCAAATTGTCTCTCGTTCATAGTTCAAATCCCTCGCTTTCCAAATAGTCCCGCAGCTTTTGGCGGGTGTGGTAGAGCATGGACTTCACCTTGCTCCGGGAATAGCCGGTGCGGCGGCAGATAACGTCGATGGAGTCGAAGTACCAGTAGCGGCGGATGAAAACCGTCCGCTTCTCCTCCCCCAGGGACCAGAGGAAGGTGTCGATGGCCTCCTCCATTCGCCGGTTTTCCAGCTCGTCCTCTACGCTGGCCCGCCCTGAAACGCAGTCCCCCAGCTCCTCCAGGGAGCAGATTGCCTCCGGGCTGCGCTTGGCGGCGGTGAGGTAGTCAAAACGCTTCAGCGCCAGGTTGCGGGTAATCCGCCCCACAAAGGCGGATAACCGGCTGGGCCGCTGGGGCGGGATGGCGTTCCAAAGCCCCAGCCAGGTATCGTTGACGCACTCCTCGCTGTCCTCCGGGCTGGCCAGAATATTTTGGGCGATATAGTGGCACAGCCGGCCATACTTTACGTCAGTCTCCCGGATGGCGTCCTCCGCTCGCTTCCAGTAGAGCTCTATGATCTGTCTGTCTTCCATATCAGGCCCCTCTTTTCGGTATTGAAAAGCGCTTTCACCTTATCAGTACGGTTTTCCCAAAAAAGGTTGCAAAATATGAAAGGGGATGGGCGGCCGCTGCCGTCCATCCCCTTGTTGGACATCTTAAAATCAATCAGGCTTTCAGCTTGAAGCGCCTGGTCTGCTCCTCCATTCGCTGCACCTGAGTAAAGAGCTCGGCACTGACTGCGGCGGACTCCTCGCTGCTGGCGGAGTTGCTCTGGACCACAGCGGAAATCTGTCCAATCCCCTCCGTGACCTGGGAGATGGACTCGGCATCGGACTGCACAGCCCGGGTAATCACGCTGATGGCATCGTTGGAGCGGGTAACAAGGTCCAGAGTCTTCTGCAAGGTAGCCGACACCTCATCCACGATCCGGCTGCCCCGTTCGGTGGCCTGGACGGAATTTTCGATCAGGCCCTTGGTGGCCTTGGCAGCCTCGTCAGACTTGGAGGCCAGGTTGCGCACCTCGTCGGCCACCACGGCAAAGCCCTTGCCGGCGGCCCCGGCCCGGGCGGCCTCTACGGCAGCGTTCAGGGCCAGGATGTTGGTCTGGAAGGCAATATTCTCAATGGTGGCAATAATCTTTTCGATCTGCTGGGAGGCCTCGGTAATGTCCTTCATGGCGGCCACCATGTCCTCCATCTGCCGTCCGCTGATGGTCACCTGCTCGCCGGTGAGGCGGGCGTTTTCCTGCGCCTCGGCGGCGGAGGCCACATTCTGGGCCGCGTTCTGAGACAGGGAGTCCAGGGTGGCGTACAGCTCCTCCACGGCGCTGGCCTGCTCTGTGGCGCCCTGGGCCAGGCTCTGGGCGCCGCTGGACAGGTGCTCCGCGTTGCCGGACACCTTATGCTGGGCCTGACAAATATTGTCGATGGTGGCGGACAGCCGGGTGGTAAGCACGTCGATGGACTCCTCGATAGAGCGGAAATCGCCGATAAAGGGGGTGGCGGTCTTCACATCGAAGTTGCCCTTGGCCAGCTGCTCCATGATGCGGTTCAAATCCCATATGTAGCCCCGGATCAGCTCCATGGACTTCTCCAGAGTACCTGCCAGATCGCCCAGCTCGTCGTCGCTGTTCAGCTCCAGCGCCAAATCCAGACTGCCGTCATGGAGGGGCTGTACCTGCCGGGTGATGTGCAGGATGGGGGCCAGGACATGCTTCAGCACATAGAGTACCAGGCTGATGAGGCAGAACAGGGCCAGCACCAGACAGACGGCGGTAATGGCCTGCATCATCATAATGGTGGAGCTCATCTGGTTGGCGCTCTCCTTATTCATGGAAGAGGCCCGCTCAATCACCTTGTCCAGCTTGCCCACTAGGGTAGTCAGGTTTGACTGAATGGTATTCTGATAGTAGCTCTGAGCCTTGGCGGGGTCGGACATCATCGCCTGAACCTCACCCACTGACTGGTGCAGCTGCTTGTGCAGAGGCTGTATTTCGCTGCGCAGGGACAGAATCTGCGCGTCATCCGTCCCCGCCTCACCGTAGACCCACTGGCCCAGGACGCACTGGGTGTCGTCAGTCCCGGGGAACTGACCGTTGGCATACAGGGCGTTGCTCAGGGTGATGGCCCATTTGTAATGGGCCGCCTCGGCGGTTTGGGCCCGGCTCAGGACATCCACCGTCCGGGCGCTCTCCTCCTGCATTCCCTTGATCCGCAGAAGATTGAAGGTAGTTACGCCGCTGAACAGCAGAATCGACAACAGCGCCGCGATGATCCGGATAAATACGGTCCTCTTAATACTCTTACGCATAGATAACATCCTCACTTTATTTGAAGTACTGCGTACGATAGTGGCTCCAGTATATCACATTCCCCGCTCTCATTTCAATACTTTTCTTGCGATTCCAAAAAATCTCACCTCAGTACAGCCCGTGGTACAGGGCATACACCGCCCGGAACAGCCGGCGCTCCAGCTCCTCATCCAGGGTCAGGAAGCGGCAGCCGTACTCAAAATAACCGGGCTTGCGGTCGTCAATGCGCAGAATCTGGCAGGGCAGCTGAACGTCATCCAGCTCCAGCAGCCCCTTTACCCACAGCACAATCCTGTCGCCCACATCCCGCCGGGCCTGGGAGCTGAGGCAGATTCCCCCCATGCCCATATTTTTGATTTTGCAGCGCTCCTCCGGCACGCTGGGCCGGCCCAGCAGAACAAACTCCCCGTCAAAGTCAGTCTCCACGCGGATATTGGCCCGCTGATCATCCCGCTCTACCAGGGCCAGATGCTCCACCTGCCACAGCTTGCCGGCCCCCATACGTATCACGCCCTCCAGGCTGACCGCGCGGCCCTCCTTGCTGCTGTAGCCCCGCAGGGTCACCTGCATTGGCTCGTCCGTCCGGGTCATCAGACTGCCGTTGGCTCCGGTCTCCAGCTGGGCCCGGTCTCCCCGCAGCTCCAGCAGCCTGGCCACCACAAAAACGCGCCCGTCCCCGCTGGTCACCTCCACCCGCATTCCGGAGTAGACCTCCAGGTCCTCCCGCATGGCACGTCTATGCGCCTCCTCTGCCTGCCGCTCCTTGGGGCTTTTTCGGAATGCGTCAAACAGTCCCATCTCTTTTCTCCTTTCACTCTGTCTAAACCCGCTTTTCCCAATCCACCCCTGTTCAGGGTGAAACCATGAAAAGGCCGGGCGCCGCTTTAGTCCTCAAGCTCCTCCATATGGGTGGTGGACCAGACCACCTGATTGCGGCCAAACCGCTTGGCGTCGTAGAGCATGGTATCCGCAATTTTCAGATAAGTATCATAGGAGTCGCCCATCTCCGGCACTACGGTGACACCGCCAATGCTGACTGTCACCCACTGGCCCGCCTTGGGGGCATGGGGGATATGCAGGTTCTCCACCGCCTTGCATATCTGTTTCAGCTGGTTCGCGGCGCTCTTGGCGCTGTTGCCCATCACAATGGCCACAAACTCCTCCCCGCCATAGCGGGCCACAAAGTCGGTACTGCGCCGCAGGTGGGTGGCGGCCATTTGGGCCACGGAACAGATGACCGCGTCCCCGGCGGGGTGTCCAAAGGTGTCGTTGTAGGCCTTAAACCGGTCGATGTCGAACATACACAGAGAGATGGGCTGTCGGAACCGGATGGCCTCCTGCCATTTGCCGTGGCAGGTAAGGTCGTAGCTGCGCCGGTTGGGCAGCCCCGTCATGGGGTCCACCATGGACTGGTGCTCCAGCTGGCTTCGGTAGCGGTAGAGCTTGACATGGGTATTCACCCTGGCCCGGACAATGGGCGGTTGGTAGGGCTTGGTAATGTAGTCCACCGCCCCCAGTACCAGGCCCCGCTCCTCATACTCCGCATCCCGCAGGCTTGTAATCAGAATCACCGGAATATGCTTGGTGACAACCTCCTCCTGGAGCTTGCACAGCAGGCCAAAGCCGTCCATCCCCGGCATGATGACATCCAGCAGGACCAGCGAAAAATTCCCCACTTTGGCGTGGTGCAGCCCCGCCCCGGCCGTGTGGGCCACGGTAATGTCGTAATCGCTCTCCAGAATCATGCGCAGCATATCGGCCTGCACCGAGCTGTCGTCAATAATCAGAATCTTTTCCCGGCTCCCCATAATTTCAAACTCCTCATAAAACGGCCAAGTACCGTCAAACGGCCGGCTGGCAGTCTTGACCGCATCATATCAATTTTTCTTTATAAAATGGCTGTTCCGCTCTATAAACTCATTCCCATTCGATGGTCCCGGTGGGCTTTGGCGTCAGGTCAAAGAGCACCCGGTTAACACCCTTGACCTCGCCGGTGATGCGGGCGGTGATATGCTGAAGCAGGTCAAAAGGCACATTCTCCACGGTGGCTGTCATGGCGTCCACGGTGTTGACTGCCCGGATGATGACGCACCACTCATCGGTGCGGCGGTTGTCCCGGACGCCCACCGACTTCAGGTCCGGGATGGCGGTAAAGTACTGCCACACCTTGCCCTCCAGGCCGTTTTTGGCGAACTCCTCCCGAAGGATGGCGTCCGACTCCCGGACGGCCTCCAGCCGGTCCCGGGTGATGGCTCCCAGGCAGCGCACGCCCAGACCGGGGCCGGGGAAGGGCTGTCGGTAGACCATGCTGTCGGGCAGGCCCAGAGCCTTGCCGCAGGCCCGGACCTCGTCCTTAAAGAGCATTTTCAGCGGCTCCACCAGCTGGAAGTTCAGGTCCTCGGGCAGGCCGCCCACGTTGTGGTGGCTCTTGACGGCCTTGACGGTCTTGGTGCCGCTCTCAATGATGTCAGGGTAGATGGTGCCCTGGCCCAGGAACTGGATGCCGTCCAGCTTGCGGGCCTCCTCCTCAAAGACGCGGATGAACTCCCCGCCGATGATTTTACGCTTCTGCTCCGGGCCGGCCACGCCGGCCAGCTTATCCAAAAAGCGGTCCACCGCGTCCACATAGATGAGGTTGGCGTCCATCTCATCCCGGAAGACCTTCACCACCTGCTCCGGCTCCCCCTTGCGCAGCAGACCGTGGTTCACGTGGACGCAAGTGAGCTGTTTTCCGATGGCCTTGATGAGCAGGGCGGCCACCACGGAGGAGTCCACGCCGCCGGACAGGGCCAGCAGCACCTTCTTATCCCCCACCTGCTGGCGGATCAGCTCCACCTGGTCGGCGATGAAGTTGTCCATGTTCCAGTTGGCCTCGGCGCCGCAGATGGTAAAGATGAAGTTTTTCAGGGCAGTCTCCCGCTCCCCATCGTCCACCGGCCAGGGGGCGTCCCCCCGGTGGTCCACCAGCAGGGCAGGGATGTCACAGTCGTAAATCTCCTGACTGACATCAATCTCCACCCCATCGACAACCCGGTTGGGGCCGCCGTTGAGGATGATGCCCTTCACGTTGGGCAGGGCCTTCAGCT
>ERZ779633.295-NODE-295-length-15412-cov-6.842287_pt1 | contig 15412 bp, 9 predicted proteins | sample MGYA00514195_ERZ779633 | MGnify/ENA primary metagenome ERZ779633 (study PRJEB29562, sample SAMEA4376707) | mouse gut metagenome | isolation source: Cecum | study: EMG produced TPA metagenomics assembly of the A DSS colitis mouse model was used to assess the...
CGGGCGGCAATTGCATGTAATCGCCGTAACGAACGCGAAGTATATCGTCATAGCCCGAAAATATCAAAAACTTTCTGTCCTCGAAATCGACGGGCATAACCTCGTCGAACCAGCTCCCGCCGTATACCTTATCGATCACGGCGAATAAATCGTTGGAAAAGAATTTATTTTGGGTAGCCTGTCCGTTATAACTCGACGCGACTTTGAAATACGACTTGACTATGCTGTCCAGCGACCGCCCCGCGCCCATCAGCTTGGTGACGAACAACTGCAACTTCGCTTTGAACCCGTATCTGCTCCAATCGACCTTGCCTTTGTGCATCATGCCCTGTATCTTTTTCAGCTTGAACAGCAATTTTTTGCGCATGCGCGCGTCGTCGGGCAAATTATCCAGCAAGAAAATATCTATCTTTATCCCGCCGATGCGTTTATCGCCCAGCACGGGATCGTCGACGAATTTAACGCGCGGAGTGCGCCTGTATGTGTAAAAGACGAACCGACCGCTTTCGGCGCAATGCTTATCGATCACTTTTACGAACTTGTCGTAATCCTCGCGCTTCATGCAGATATCGACGTCGTCGTCCCACGGAATAAAGCCCTTGTGCCGCACCGCGCCCAAAAGCGTGCCGCCGCTCAACGAATATTTTATATCCTCTTTGACGCAAACCTCGTGTATAAAATCCATTATATCGAGCAAGCGCGCTTTTATAAAGTCGAGCATCTCGCGCTCGCCGTCGTCGTTTTCGCGCTCCAAGCAATCGTTAAGTTCGCTCATATCGGTTATACGGTATTTCTCCTTTAAATCGTTTAAATACGGCGCAGTCTTGTAAATGCCGTCGTTATAAAACCGCACAGTCGTCACGCCTAAACTGCCGACCGCGAAATCCTTTTGAGGATTGTCGCCCACATACATCATTCGATCGGGTCTTATGCCGAATTCTTCGCACATCATTTCAAACGCTTTGAAATCCGGTTTTCTGTATTCTTCTCCGCCGAGCTCGTCGGTTACGATCACCTTGTCCACAAGCGCGTTAAGACCGAGCGCATCCAGCTTCTTACGCTGTCCGTCGGGTCGACCGTCGGTAATGATCCCGAGCTTATATCCTTTGGCGCGAAGCTCCGAGAGTACTTCCGCCACGCCGTCGCGCAACGATATGTCGGGCGTATGCGAGCGGTACGCCGAAACAAGCGCGCCCACGCTTTCGTCCGTAACGGGCAAACCGTGTTTTTTCAAGTATCTGCCGTAAACGTCGGTCCTATCCGCATCGAACAATTCGATAAGCTCTGCGGCGGCGTTATTCAAGCCGTACGCGCGCGCTATTTCGAGTCCGACCGCTTCGAACCCCGACCTTACATAATCGTACTCGGCGAACAAAGTATCGTCGAGGTCAAACGCCACCGCTTCGATCATTCGCTCACCCGCACACTGCCGTCAAACCGAGAATATACCGCGCCGTCCTCGTAGTCGTCGCAGTATTCGAGAGATTCGCCGCGCAACAGCCTGTACAAACGCTCGCAGCTGTCCGCGCCTGCGGCAATGCTCATCGGCGCGCCGCCGCCGAAACGCGGATTTATCTCTATGTATTTAACTTCGTCGTCGTCCGTCAGAAAACATTGTACCGTTATCTGCCCGATAAAAGAAAAAGTCCCCAAAAGCCGCTTTACGTCGTCTATGATCTTTTCGTTCTTTTCGACCTTGCCTTTAAGTATTTCTCCGCCTCGCGTGCGTAAGCGCAAACGCGGCACGACCGATATTATTTTCCCGTCGAAATCGCAAAAACAGTCTACGGTATATTCCTTGCCGCTCACACATTCCTGAACGATCGGGTCTTTTACATAATCGACGAAAAACCGCAATTGAGTTTCGTTTTCTATTCTGAACGCGTTCACGCTCGAACTGCCGTCTCGGGGTTTGACGAACAGCGGATACTCGGCAGTCCGCATCGCGCTTTCCGTCTCGTACGTCAGCGGCACGCCGAACCCGTTATCGCGGAAATGCGCCGCCGTCAACGCCTTGTCGCAACAAGTTTGCACGCTTTGCGTATCCGAAACCAACACGCGCGCGCCGCTTTCCGTCTCGATCTTTTGTTTGTTTTCGGCAAGCTTGACAAGCTCGGTATCGATGGTGGGAACTACGAGCGCGATCTTGTTGGCTTTGCAAATTTCGATAACCGTATCGATATACTTTTCGTCGGTAATGCGCGGAAGTATAAACCTCTCGTCGGCAAAGTGCAACGCAGGCGCGGTTTCGGTAATATCCGCACAGCACACCTTGCCGGCTATATCGAGCCGATCGCGCGCCGCCTTAAAGCAATTCACAAGCTCCACTCTGCGGCCCGCGCTCAATATCAACACGTTGTATTCCGGATTCCCCGTAAAAAATTCCATCGTCGCCTGACCGTCCTGAGATATCCCGCTTCGCTTGAATACCTTTCCGACCGTCATGAATATTATTTTGATGTCGCGCCAAAGCGTGATCCTGTCGACGTATTGCACGTCGAGCTTAAATTTATCCTGCCACGAGATCGCGTTCCTTCCGTTCACCTGCGCATATCCCGTAAGTCCGGGCCGCACCTTATGTCGCCTGCGCTGTTCCGCATTGTACAACGGCAGGTACTGAACGAGTAGCGGACGCGGTCCGACTATCGACATGTGTCCGACGAATATATTGAAAAGTTCGGGCAATTCGTCTATAGACGTACTGCGTAAAAACTTGCCGTAACGCGTCAGACGTTTTTCGTCCGGCAACAACGCGCCGCTTGCGTCGCGTTCGCAAGTCATAGTGCGGAATTTGACCAGTTTGAAAATTCTTTCCTCTCCGTTTCTTCGCATCTTACCCGGTCGCTGTTGCGTGAAAAACGGATTGCCCTTCATTTTAACCGCGCCAAATATCGTAAACAGCAACAGCAGCGGCGAAAAAACGAGAATAGCGACGCCGCTTAACAGCACGTCGTAAAACCGCTTGAAAAACGGGCGGTACAACAGCGCCGAAAGCAGTATCCAAACTGCGAGACAGACGACGGCGATCACCGTGACGCCCCACCAAGTAGTTATGAGCTTTTCGAAAAACTCTCTCATTTAAAAACAACTTCTCACGGCTTCCGTGACGCGAGCCTGTTCGTCTTCGGTCATCTTTACGTCCGACGGCAGGCAGAGTCCGCGCGAGAAAATATCCTCGTCGACGAACGAGCTTTCGACTTTTATACAATCGTTGTTGCGGAAAACGGGTTGCATGTGCATAGGCTTCCAGATAGGACGGGTCTCGATATTCGCCGCGTTCAGTTTATCGTACACGTCCATGAAATTCACCTTGCAAGCTTTGTCTATCAACATGCACGACAGCCAAAAATTGGGCATGCTGCAATCGAGATACGGATTCATCGTAACGGGCAGACCTTTAAGCCCTTCTTTGTATGCCGCATAAATCTTTGCTTTTTGGGCGCGGTGCTCGTCGAGATGTTTCAACTGCCCTCTGCCGATGCCCGCTACGACGTTGCTCATTCGGTAGTTGTAGCCTATTTCTTCGTGCTGATACCACGCCGCTTTTTCGCGCGACTGCGTCGACCAAAAAAACGCTTTATCGCGCTCGGCTTGCGTCCGAGTGAACAACATCCCGCCGCCGGACGTCGTTATTATCTTATTCCCGTTAAAGCTGACTATTCCGTACTTGCCGAACATGCCCGCTTTTTTCCCTTTGTATGTAGCCGACAACGCCTCCGCCGCGTCCTCTATTATGACCGCGCCGTGTTCGGAACATATTTCGGTTATTTCGTCCATTTTTGCGGGCGTGCCGTACAAATGCACGAGAATGACGACTTTCGCTTGAGGATATTTCAGAAACGCCTTTTCGAGCGCGCGCGGGTCCATATTCCAAGTATCGCGCTCGCTGTCTACGAACACGGGCGTCGCGCCTTCGTATACTGCGGGATTGACGGTTGCCGCGAACGTCATGTCCGAACATAGCACGACGTCGCCGCGTTTTACTCCCGCGAGCTTGACCGCAAGGTGCAACGCCGCCGTTCCCGACGCCAGCGCAAGCCCGCACGGCGGAGTGTCGCCGTCCGCGAGATACTGCGACATTTCGCGTTCGAATTCGTCGCAGTTAAAGCCGAGCGGCGCGATCCAATTGCGCGCAAACGCTTCGTTCACATATTCGATCTCCTCGCCGTGCATAGTCGGCGACGATAGTAATATTCTTTTTTCCATGAAAGTAACTTGTACGGCGAACGAATAATTTCGACCGCAAGCGCGTTCATCCGATTCGCCGCACTTCTCCGAATGTAGTATAACACAACGTATCATTAAAATACAACTGTTTTCATTACTAACTGTCAAAATACAACAATTTGCGCCAAAGAAAAACGCCGCGTCGAACGGCGTTTGGCTATTGCGTTTTTTTAAACGGCGCGAGCGGCAGGATATTCCGTTTGCCGACGAATACCGACAGCAAACACGGCAAATTTTTAAGGACGCCGACCGATGCGGTAAACCGCAATCCGTCCGATCGATCGAATACGCGTCGATACTTGATCGCGCAATACGCCGCGATCGCCGCAAATATAGGGCTTGTCGCCACGATCGCAACTCCAGACAGCGCGATATCCCACGCGCGGCGCGCGCCGTCGCCGTACAAGTACGCGGACAATCCCGCAACGACCGCGATAAATATTATTACCCTTAACCAGATTAAGTCCATCGCCTCACCATGCGTTTGCGGATCGATCCGCTATTCTTCGGAAGCTTCCACAGTGATCTTTACTTCGGCGACGCGTTTGGGCGTAGACCGCGTGACCGTTATGCGCAGATTCATATATTCGAAGTTTTCGCCGGCAACGGGGATCTTTTCCATTTGTTCCGTGACCCAGCCGCCGACCGACGCGGATTCGAATTCTTCTTTGACGTCGGCGCCTATATAGTCGAACACGTCCAAAAGCGGAGCATTGCCCTTGACTACGAAAACGTTATCGCCCGTTTTCTTGATGAATTCCTCCACTTCGTCGTGTTCGTCGTAAATTTCGCCCACAAGTTCTTCAAGGATGTCTTCCATCGTGACGATACCGCTCGTGCCGCCGTATTCGTCTACTACGACAGCCATGTGGATCTTGCCCTTTTGCATCATTCGCAGGGCGGCGGAGATCTTCATATTCTCGGACAGACACACCGTGTTTTGAATACAGGAACGGAAATTATCCGCGCCGTCGAGCGTCGCTATGAGAAAATCTTTTTCATGAACTATGCCGACGACCGTATCTATAGTCTCGCTGTAAACGGGCATGCGCGAATAACTGTTTTCGCGGAACTTTTTGGCGACCTCGTCCATGCTGTCGGTTTCCGCGACCGCGATCACTCCGACGCGGTGCGTCATTATATCGCCTACGTCGAGGTCTTCGAATTCTATAGCCGAGCGAATGAGTTCGGACTCGTGTTCGTCTATACCGCCCTCGCTGTGCGCGGTCTCCACATACGTCAAAAGCTCGTCTTCGGTTATGCCGGGCGCTTTTTTGAATTTGAATATTTTGAGCAAGAGGTTCTTCCACTGCGAAAATATGAACGTGAGCGGAAAAAACAGTATCTCGAGCGCGCGAAGTATACCGCTAAACGCGCGAACAAATCCTTCGGGATGTTCTTTGGCGATCGTCTTGGGCGTGATCTCGCCGAAAATCAAAACGGCGAGCGTCATCACCACCGTAGATACGGTGACAGAAGTCGTGCCGCTGCCGAGTATGCTGACAAAGAATATCGTTGCAAGCGAGGACGCTACGATATTCACTATGTTGTTCCCGATAAGAATAGTTGTGATCAGCTTATCGTACTCGTCTATTATTTTGCCGACGCGCTTCGCCCACTTCACGCCGTTTGCTTCGAGCGTGTGCAGTCTTACGCGGTTAACGCTTGTGAACGCGGTCTCCGCCGACGAGAAAAATGCCGACAGAGCGACGAGTACTATCAATACTACAAGTAATCCTATTTGAGATGGGTCCATGAGGGACTTATTATATTCTCCCGAAATTAATTGATATTAGTGTAACATACAACACAAACGTTTGTCAAGGCTTTAAAGCAAGTCGCGCGTTTGCGAATATACCGCCGCAACGGCTTTTCGGGCGCGATTGCGAAAAAACCGATCGATAAGCCTATTTATCTGCGCTTTTCGCCCCGCCGCCGTGCTTTTTGCATGCGGGAAGCTCGAACCAAAACGTAGCGCCCTCGCCGACTTCCGATAGCACTCCGTATTCGGCGTTGTGTTCGATCAGTATGTTTTTGCATATAGACAGACCGAGTCCCGACCCGACAGCCGTGCGTTGAGCGTGCGCGGTCCTGTAGTATCTGTCCCAAACCGTATCGATATCTTGACTTTCTATGCCCTTGCCGTGATCTACGACTTCGACGCGCACCGCATTATCCGCATTTTTAACGCGCAATATCACGGTTTTATCCTCGCCGCAATAGTTGATCGCATTGCCCAACAAATTGTACAATACCTGTTCTATGCGACTGCGGTCGCAATTGACAACGGCGTTTTTATCAATGTCGATATCGAATACAATGCCGTCGCGTTCCTTGAAAATATCGAACTGCATCAACACCGACTGCGCTATGTGCGCCACGTCGCACTGCTCGAATTTAAACTGCGCCACGCCCGACTGCAACCGCGAATAATTCAGGACGTCGTCGGTAAGCGCGGTCAGCCTGCCCGCTTCCGATATTATAACGTCGGCGGTCTTTTTGCGTTTTTCGCCGTCCACAGGCATGTCGCGCAGCATTTCCGCGTATGCGCGGATCATCGTCAGCGGCGTGCGGATATCGTGCGAAACGTTGGCGACTATATCGCGCAGCAATCCTTCGCTCTTTTGCACTTTGTCTTTCGCGTCGTTGAGCGCGCACGCAAGACTTTCGAATTCGTCGTAACCGTTGCCCGAAAACCTCACGTTGTAATCCCCGTCGGCGAGCCGCTTTGCGCGCGACGCAAAGTCTATCAATTGTTTAGTCTGAAACCGCGATGCGAAGTATGAAAATATGCAGGTCAGCAACAGCACTATAAGCGTGCATATTATCAGCATGTACAGGATCTTATTGGTTTGTGTGTTCAGCACTTCGTACCGCTTCATCAAAAGCACATACATCGTAACGCTGCCGTCGCCCACGCCGACCTCGTGTCGACTGCCGTAGCACAGATATGTGCCGAGCGAAGTGTTCGTTTTTTCCGAATCGCCCTTCTTTGAAAATACGCAGTCGAAATGGATTTTAGACATAACCGCATCGAAAACATCGTTCTCTCGATCGGAACCGTTGCCCAAATTGTCGATCATGATCAAAACTTCGTCGTTGCCCGCCTCGTCGCGTTTGAACACCGCTACCGCGACCGAATTGCTTCGGGCGATCTCCGCAAGCCGAAGCTTATAAAATCGCATCATGCTGTTATCGTCGGCGCGCTTGGGAAACGCCGCGCTCGCGGTGTGTCCTACTTCCTCGATGTCGCGCTTTAGCATACTGTCGTAAAATATGTACAGCCCGATAAAAAACACCGTCCACAACAGCGCGATCAATATTATCGAAAACACGATATAATTGAGCATCGTGCGCTTCGTAACGGAACTGACGAGCCTTTTTTTGCGCGGCTTGATCGCGTCACGATCGAGCGTCGCGGCGCAGTCCGCGCTATCCGCCGCGTTGTTGTCGCCATTCGGCGCCGCAACGTTATTATCGTTGACGTCGGTTTCGATATCCATACCGTGATTATAACAAACGCCGCGCGCGTTGTCAACACCGCTTTCTTTACGGTTCGCGCTCGTTTTTTTAAACTCCGCAAAAAACAAAACGGGCGCGACCAAAAAGGTCGCGTCCGCTGTTCATTTGTTTGATTTTTAACCGCGATTGTTATTTCGCATGGCGGCACGCTGCGCTTTGTGCGCTTTTCTGCATTCGGGGCAGCGCGTAGGCTCGTGTTCGAAACCCTTTTCCGCATAAAATTCCTGCTCGCCTGCGGTGAACGTGAATTCTTTGCCGCAGTCTCTGCAAGTCAATACCTTGTCTGTCATAGAAAATTTTTACTCCTTTTAAGATTCAACTTTCAAAAACGACAAGCAAGGCATAGATTTGAACACAGTGCATTGAAGCTATTTTTAAAACTTGTATTATTATAATACCACAATGTCGCGCCTATGTCAATTGATTTATAAAAATTAATGCGGGTATTGTTCTCGTTTCGGCGCGCCGCGCGATCAATGCTTATTCGCGCTCGCCGTCGCTTTCTGCGTCCGATCTTGAACAGCCGAAAGCACAGCTTCCGCATCGCCCGCCGCACGCGCCGATCTTTTCGGACTTTTTGCCGCGTCGACGCTTGGGCAATTTGATCTTGCCGCGCGCGAATAGCGCAACAAACGCAACAACTACTGCCGCAGCCGCAAGCCATGCGAATACGGTCCACCACCGCGTTCCGACTGTGTACACGACCGCGCCGACTGTAGCGCTCGTAAGTATCCAAAACAGCAGGGTATATCGAAAAGCGCCTTTTTTAAGCTCGCTCTTTGCGGTTGCGCACGCCGCAAAGCACGGAACGGTAAGCATATTGAACGCAATAAACGCCATTAGCGCGGGAACGGTAATGCCCGTCGCCGCTATCATGGCAACCGCCGCCGCAATGCCCTCCTCGTCTGCGACAAGCATATCGCCGGTTATGCCGCCGACGTCTACGCCCATCGCTATCAAGCACGCGCCGAGCGTGCCGAACGTAGCTATAACGTTTTCCTTTGCCACAAGTCCGGTGACGGTCGCAACGGCGAATACCCAACCGTATGCACCGAGCTGCGATCCGAATCCCATAGGCGTGAAAACAGGTTGGATAAATTTTCCCAAAGACGCGAGTATCGATTTATTCATTTCGGCGTCCGGTATATAATGCCACGACCAATCGAGATGCGAAAAAAGCCATATCAACACCGTAGACGCGAAAATGACCGTGAACGCTTTTTTAACGAAGTGCTTTGCTTTATCCCACAAGCGCAACGTCAAACTCGCAAAGCGCGGTCTGCGATAAGTCGGAAGCTCCATTATAAACGGCGCGGACTCGCCTTTCAACGTCGTGTTGCGCATCAACAGCACTGTCACGACCGCGACGCAAACGCCCAAAACGTACATGCCGTATGTAATGACGTCGGCGTTGCCCACTCCGAAATATCCGCATACTGCGCCCGCAATCGCCGTCAGTATAGGCAGCTTCGCCCCGCAGGAAAAGAACGGGATTACCCGCACAGTCGCGGTGCGCTCGTTTTCGTCGGCGAGCGTGCGAGTGTTTATCATAGCAGGCACGCTGCAGCCGAATCCCATTATCATAGGCATGACCGATCTGCCCGAAAGTCCGAGCTTTCTGAAAATCCTGTCGAGTACAAACGCTATGCGCGCCATATATCCCGTGTCTTCGAGTATCGAAAACCACATAAACAGCAATAATATCTGCGGCAAAAATCCGAGAACGGCAAACAGTCCGCCGAGTACGCCGTCGGCAATAAGTCCGGACAGCCATCGCGCGTTTATCGCGCCGCCGACCGCGCCTTGAATTGTCCCGAACAGGGTATCGAACATATTGAACAGTATCACGCCCGGCGAAAAAACCGCGCCGTCGTAAAATATGCCTACAAACGTTTCCATGCCTTGCGACAAGCCGAGATCGACAGCTTTAGGCAAGCCGCCGCCCAACCCCGCCCATGCGCCTATGTACAAAAAGTCCTCAGAAAAAGTAAGGTGGAATATCGAGAACATTATCACGGCGAATACGGGGATAGCCCATATCCTGTGCGTGAGCAAGCGGTCGGCTTTGTCGGACGCAGAACGATTTTCGCGTTTCGCTTTTTTCTTAGCCGTTGCAAGCTCGGACGCGATAAACCTGTAACGCTCGTCCACTACTATTGCTTCCGCGTCCGTCTCGGCGCCGACGATTTGTCCGCGCAGCTCTTTCGCGCCGTCGCGCGCAAGCTCGCTTTCGTCGTTTTCCAAGAGCTTTACGGCGTGGAACAGCGGCGACGCGATCGCGCGGTCGCAGTACCATTCGTACGCTGTCTGTACAGCTTTCGACAGTGCGCCGCCCCGCAACACGGTACTGCCTTTGCGACGTTTTTCGACGCTCACTGCCCGCGCCATCATATCGTCTATGCCCGTACCCTTCAACGCGCTGATCGCCGCGACGGGAACGCCGAGCGCGGATTCGAGCTTGCCGACGTCTATAACGTCGCCGTCGCGCTCCGCAGCATCCATCATGTTGAGCGCCACGAGTACGGGCATATCCGTTTCGAGCGCCTGCGTGGTGAGATACAGATTGCGTTCGAGATTGGTGACGTCCACGACATTAATCACGAGATCGGGATCGCCGTCAAGCATGTAGTCGCGCGACACCGTTTCTTCGGGCGTGTACGGCGATAGCGAGTAAATGCCCGGAAGATCGACTATTTCTATTTTTTCGCCCGTCTTTTCGGACTTATATACGCCCGTGCGTTTTTCTACGGTCACGCCGGGCCAATTGCCGACGTGCGCCGTACTGCCCGTCAACCGATTGAACAGCGCGGTCTTTCCGCAATTCGGATTTCCTATAAGCGCAATTTTCATTTTTTCTCTCCTTTCGATTTTTTGAAACGCCGTATCCCGAAACGACGTCGCGCCCGAGCATCCACGTCCGCTTCTTTTACTTCGACGATCACGCATTCGGCTTCGCTCTTTCGCAAAGTCAATTCATAACCGCGCACGGCGATCTGGATCGGATCGCCGAGCGGCGCGACCTTGCGCATGACTATTCGCGCAGACGGCGTCAGCCCCATATCGAACAGCCTGCGCCTGACGCGTCCCTCGCCGCCGACGACTTTCACTTCGCCCTCCTGCCCCGCAGTAAATTCGGATAGCTTTTTTTCCATTACACCCTCCCGTTTAATACGATCGATCAAAGTCAAATGAGTTAGCAATTGCTAACCGCACGGTAAATAAAAACGCCGCGCGCAACAAAACGACCGAATAACGGTCAAGCTGTTGCGAGGCGTTTTTCGACGGCTGAACCGTACGCCGTTTCATTATCGAAAGCAACGCGAATAAATTCTATGCGAATGACCTTTTCGCCGACGCGCTCCCGATCTGCCGACGCGTATCCGTCTTTATGCGTCTGTGTAAAATACATTGTCGCGCTCCTTTCGTCTTTTTGCCGCCTGTTAGCAATAGGCAACTTTAGTTAGCAATAAGCAACCGATGGCTTAATTATACAACGGCGCGATTAATGATGTCAAGCGATTGGCACAAGATTTCCGAGATTTTTTGCCGCAAGCAAAAGCGCGCGCCGATCGGTCTGCCGAATAACGCGCGCTCGAATAATAAACGCAGTCGAATAAATATCGTCGCAGAATTATTTTGCGATCAAACGCAGTTCGTTGAACTCGACGCCGTCGGCACGCCGCACACGCTCCGCTTCGAACAGCTGCGCATCGGTCACAGCCAACGCCGCCACATAATCGTAAATTGCGAAGGTCGCGTCGCGTGAAGCGCAAAGGTTTTTGTAACTCGATACGAGTTTGTCCGTAAGCGGATCGCCTGTTTGGAAATTTTCAAACCCGAAATTCTCGTCGTGACATGTATCGAGCGTTGCTACGGCAGTCGCGCCGAACGCATATTTTGCGAACGCCGACACGTCCAAAGCTTCGTTGAATTCGTAGTCGCCGTAATTGGGTAGTTCTTTGACCGCGCCGCCCATAAGCACCGTGCAAAAAGGCGTGTAGTCGAGCATAACGGGCAGCGTGCACGGACCTAACGAAAGAACGCAATCGCGGTCGGGGCGCGCCGACGTTTCGAGTTCGGCTTTGAACGCCGAAAAATCCACGACAGCCGCTTTGGATATCGCCTGCGGCAAAACGTCGCCTATCCCGTCCGAGCCGTGTATATCGGGTATATCCGCCGACTGTTGCGGTATGTTTCGTGTATCGATGATGCGGACCTTGTCGGTATCGACGTCGGCTGAAGCGAGCAAGGTTTGCGCGTTGCGAAACGCAGTGTGAACGCTCACGTTGCCGCCGATAGGAACGATGTCGATCTTTTCGAACATGTCGGCGCGACGCAAAATATGCATCGTTGCGATAGCGTCGTCAAGTCCGTAATCGCAAAACATTATTATACGGTTGTATTTCATATTCCCCTCCGAATATTTATATTACACTAAACAACAGGCGTATAAGTGACGGTGCCGACGCAATCCCCGCCCAGAGCGTCTCCGAATTCTATCTTGCCGCGCTTGGCGAGCGCGTCGAGAACTTCCGCGCTTCGTTCGGAAATAGTCATGATATTTACTTTGTCGCTGTTCGACGAATCCTCGTTCAAACTCATAAGATCGACTATGATGCGATATTCCGCGTTGCGCATATTGTTGAAAATCAAATTAGTCTGCGTAAAATCGTCTACGCCGCCGTTGAGCGTTTTTTTGTACACGAGCGTCGCATATACGGTGTTCGGATAAAATCCATGCGCGCCGCCGTTGTTCGATTCCATAAAGTCGCTCATGCTCATGGCGAAAGTGACAAACATGTAATCTTCCGCCATAGATATCTCTGCTGTCGTCGGGTCGCGTCGCACGTTAGCCCAATCGCGTATGTCTTGCGCGCGCGCCGAATCGTCGCCCGCATGCAACACCGTTGTCTGAACGACCTTGACGCCGCCGCTGCCGTCTATGGATTCCACGCCGCGCTTTAAGAAGCCGTTGAATTCCTTGTCGGTATACATTCCGCCGCGCGTCATCATATCAACGTACGTTTCGTCCGACCATTCCTTTTGATCGGGCGCGGGACGGTTACGCAGAATATCGTTTAACAGATAGTTGTTTTCGTTTACGAGGCTTGCCGCTTCCGAACGCATGTACATGCCCTGCAACGCGGCTTTTACAGTTTCCGCCGTCGTTCCGCCGTCGAGAACAAGTCCCATCTTGCCGGCAAGGAACGTATAGAAATCTATCATGACCAAGCCCTCAGGCGTAAGCTCGAACATATCGATAGTTACAGGACCGATCTCGGCAGGCTCGCCTTCGGGAACGGACGGAGCGGCCGCGCCTATGCTGTCGTTAAGCACGGACAACTGCTCGTACAAAATCTCGCCGAAACGCTCGACTTGCGACTGAATATCGAAATCGGGAGTAAAGAACCGCACGATATCGAGCGTCGCGGCATAAGTTCGATCGTTCATTTCATTGAGCATAAGCGTTACGGGGTATCGGAACGGCAACGCCTCTCCGTCGCCCTCGACGCGGCTCAGATCAACCGTCGCGGTAATGAACGCAGTATCCGCCGCGAGCAAGAACCCGACGTTTTCGGGCAACAGTTCGCCCACAGATACGGACAGCAAAACAGTTATCTCGTCTGTGTCCGTGCGAATGTCCGCGATTCGATAATTGCCTATCTCTCCGCCTGCGTCTTTGGCGATCTCGTCCGCGAGCAAAGCGCCCAACTGCTTATCGGTCATAACCGGTCTCAACATGTCGACCGTGCGCCTGTCGTGCGCAAGATATTTAACGGTTTCGTCCGTTCCCGAAATGCGGAATTTATTCGTATCGAATTCGGACATGAATTTCGTCAGCCCGTCGAAACTCGACATATCGTCTGTCGGCGCGGGCTTCAAATAGTATTTATCTACGACCTGCTCGATAAATTCGCCGTATCCGTCGGCGATCGACGGTTCGGACGGGAACGCGTCGACGTTGTTGAGTCCGCGTAACACGTCCTTCAACTGTTGCGGCGTGACCGCGCGCTCCCCTTCCGAATTCACGAGTACGCTGTCGGTAACTACCGTAAAGATATCGGGCAATACGATCTCGCCGTGTTCGCCCGTCCATATATTCTTGTCGTCGTCATATTGCAACGAGGACGGGACCAACCGCACGTCGAGGTGTTTATACATGCTGTCGAGCATTTCGTTTAGCGACGATTCGATCTTTGCGATCATGCTCGCCATGCTCAAGCTCGGCACGAGTTTTTCGAGCGTGGCTATCGCGCGGTCGGAATTTTTGCAGGAATTTATCACAAACTCCGTTTTTTCAGGCTCTACGCCCGCAGGTCTGTCGCGCGTGACGTCGACGACCAATTTTATAAGTATCTTTTCGGGCATTATTCCTGCGGCGAGCTTCGATGCGAGACTGTCTGCGCCGAGCGAGTCCATCATTTCGCCGACGTCGACTTCCGCCGCGACAAGCGCGAACAAATTGTTCGGCATATTCGGTTTTTTGATAAAGGACAGCGCGACAAGCGACATGGAGATATTTTCGAATCCCGAACCGTTATCGGATATAAGCTTGTCGAGCTGACCGTCGAGCGCGGCGGCAAGCATGCGATCGGTAACGACGAGTTCGAGATCGCCGATATCCATATCGAGCGACGCGTTAAACCTTTGCGCGTCGATCATATCCAACAGATCGGTAGGCTTGACAGCCGTTCCGCCGACCGATACGCCGAGCATTGCAAGCACGTCGTTGAGCTTAGCATCGTCCTTGAATTCGATAGAATACTTGTTCTCTATTTCGGCGATAAACAATTGCTCGTAGTCTATCGGCGTGAGTTCTGTCGAACCGCCGTCGATAAACACCTCTTTCCCGTCCGCGTCGATATATATATTTTTGAATCGGTAAGGCTCGAGCGTTTTGAGCGTTTGCTCGCCGTCTGACAGCAAAGCTTGCAATAAGTAAATAAAGTCCGATTTCGTGAGTCGGTCGCTTTGATCCTTATCGCTCGCCATCGATATGATGGTGTCGAGCAGATCCATTTTTATGTTGCCATGCGCCGCGTCGTCGAACTCCATTTTTCGGGTCGCCGATTCGAGATACGGCTTCATCTTGTTCCCGAACTCAGTCAACAACTCGTCGAGCGTTTTCGAACCGCCCGACTGTGAGATTATCCCGTCGATAAGCTTTTTGGCGCGTGCCATATCTTTTGCGCCCATATCATTGATCTTTATCTGCGGCGCGCCGTCGCCGAACAGCGGCAGCGACATCGTAACGTACAGATTTTCCGGCAAGATAACGTCGCCGAACCAAGCCGCCATTCCGCCCGCCCAGCCGAACCCGGCGTCTTTCATAAAATATTTGATAGCCTGCCCCGCCGCGTCCTGAAGTCCTATCCATATAGTCACGTCCGCAGTCGTGGCTTCGATATTTTGCGTGCCGTCGGCGTTTTTGACGGATTTCGCTTTGAATATTATTTGCTTGAGCTCGACGACTTTCGAAAGATCCATCATTGTCGAATATTCTTTGATCGAATCTATCGCGCCAGCATTTTTAAGCGCCGAATCGAGCACTGCGCTAACGAACGCCGCGAGCTGTATGTCGTTCAGAATGCATATGTACTCCTCGCCTGACGGGGCACTTTCGTCGTATGCTTCGAGCAGTTCTATATCGATATTTTCGCGG
>ERZ779633.296-NODE-296-length-15353-cov-6.414564_pt1 | contig 15353 bp, 17 predicted proteins | sample MGYA00514195_ERZ779633 | MGnify/ENA primary metagenome ERZ779633 (study PRJEB29562, sample SAMEA4376707) | mouse gut metagenome | isolation source: Cecum | study: EMG produced TPA metagenomics assembly of the A DSS colitis mouse model was used to assess the...
CATCGGTAATAACGCCGTGTTCGCTGCGCTTTACTCTGTCGACGTGTTCGGCCTGAGCGTCGATGCTCATGTTTTTATGTATTATGCCCATACCGCCTTCACGCGCCATTGCTATGGCAAGCCGCGATTCCGTGACAGTATCCATAGCCGCCGACACGAGCGGGATATTAAGCGTTATATCGTCGCTCAATTTAGTAGTAAGATCGACGTCTTTGGGCGTAACGTGCGATTCGCCCGGTATCAAAAGCACGTCGTCGAAAGTAAGCCCCTCTTTCACGATTTTACTCATATGTAAACTCCTTTAAGATTGATACTGCTTGATATATTCGATCAATTTATCCGCATACACTTCGGATATTTGCCGTTGCTGCCCGTTATGCTCTACTGTGATCTCGCCCTGCCACGAGGGATAGTCGTCGCGTATCGCCTGCGCGTGAATGCCGAACATATCGCTGTTGTAGTATAAAAGCATTTCCGCATAATGCAAGCGGCGCGCCGCCGATGCCAATGCCTGCAACCAATACAGCTGATGCAATTGTTCATCGAGCTTATTGTTGTTGCCGTCGCTCGGCTTAAAGTCGACCGCTGCTTGAGCGTAATCGTTGAATCGCTGTTTCAACTGCTTGTACAGATTCGTAAAACCGTTTACCGAATCGATAAACAGCGGGAACTCGTCGCCTTTGAAAACGTTGTAGTACGTTTCCGAGACAAACAGCTCGCTGACGACGGAAACGCCGTCAATGCCCGCCACCCTCACGCGCTTGGACAAATCGTTTTCCACTCCCGCGCGCAAAAAGCATACGTCGAGATACTCGCCGATCTGCCCGACGAAATCCACATAATCGTCTAACGCCGCCATTATCGCGGGACGCGATGCGCCGTTCAGAACAAGTCCGTTGAACGTATTGGAAAGCGTGGCAAGCTCCGTCACCGTGCCCGCGTCGTTGGACCGACTGTCGTACATAGCGTAGGTCGTTTTGCCGAGCCGCGCCCGAGCGCGGAAATTCATAACGCGCATATCGTGACCGTAGCTGTACACCATAGGCCGCAACGCGATAGAGGGCATGCTCGACACGTTTTGCGCGCTCTTTTTGCTGTTCACGACGCCTACGTTGTTTAGCGACAAATACATGCGCGTATACTTTTCCAATCGCTCGGCATAGTATTCGCCGCGCACCGCGTCGTTTGCCGCATAGGCGTCTTCCATAAGCCTGTACGAAAGATTATTGCAAACGTACAGCGCTTCGATAAAATCGTCGTTGGTAAGCGCGGGCGTATGCGACAGCTTTAACATATTGCCTTTCGCGTCCGAACCGCCCGCTCCGTATTCGTCCAACTGTACGGCTATATACCGTTCGCCGAAGTCCACAGCGCGCGCGCTCATGCCGAGCTTGTTGAAGATGCGCATCGCCGCGAGCGGCAACGCCACCGCCAATATGCATGTAAATAAAATAACGACGGACATCGCAACAGCTATCGCCTTTATCGATAGCGCCGCGAGTTCGCCCGCCGATCCGCTGCGTTCGCTTGCCTTACCCGTTTCGACGGTTTTTTGCCCGACCGCACCTTCGTCGCCGTCAGAGCGCGCGACAATCCTGTCGGCGTCGTCGTTGACGCTTGACGTTTGCTCGGTATCGACGGTATCGAGTTTGCCGTCGCGGTTGGTCTTGTCGTCCGAGTATTCCATTACGGAATATTATATCACATAAAAATTTTTCAGACAAGCGTTTTTATATAATTGCCCGAAATTCGCCTAAAAGCGCCGCACCGCCTGCACGGAACGAATAACCGCTTGCTCGGTTTTGAAAAATTTATTATTACTCACTCGCCTCGCGAGCTTATTTTAGCCGCAAAAACCGCGCAATTGCAAGACGATCGCAAGCGTGGTCACGATCGAAGCTGCACCGCGCAAAAATTTCAATCCGTTTTTTTCGCTATTATCTTTGCCGTGATCGGATCGAGCAGCACGCCGCTGCTGCCGTCTGCGGCATAGAACGCCACATGCCAGCAAACGCCTTCGCCCGTAATGGGATTTTTGATCAGCCGCACGCGTATCTCGTATTTTCCTTTCGGTTTTAACGCCGTCTTAGCCGCTTCAATGGCGCGGTCGTACCCGAACATCTCCGCCGTCGCAAGCGATTTCATGGCGTATTCGGATTCCGTGCCGCCGCATTTGACCGTCAGCTTGAACTCGCCTTTGACTTCCGCGTCGAACTCCGCCGAGAAACTCGCGGCAAACGGGTGCACGTTCAGCGTGCCGCCGTAAACCGACGATCCGACAAACGCGGTGTATGTATATACCGCGTCTATTTCGAACTTTACGGGAACAATCGTTATCAGCGTGTACGGCTTGAGCGCGCCGGCCTTGCCGTCCGCCTCGTACGGCGTTTCACGCACGCCCGAAACGACGGTGACAGTCGCCGCCCCGTCCGACGCAGAATAATACCCGCTCCGCCTTTCGCTCACTCTATCCATAGGGTCGACGCCGCACGAACAGAAAAGCCATACCGTCGCTGCGGTCATTACCGCCGCAAATACCGCGCATAATTTCTTCATAGTAAACAATATGACGCATCGGCGCGGTTTATGATTATAAAGTTATATATCCCCATGCCGCAATATCTTTCTTGACGGGCGATGCGGACTTTTCATTTTTGCGGCAGGTCGCATTTATCCCGCGACAGTCCGTGATGACGGGCGGTATGGCTTACACATGACTACAGGCGCAATCCACGCACATAATCACGAGCAAATCGAATTATATATAATGCCGACAAATTAAAAACGCGGCAAGCCGCGTCTTAATATTTAAGGTCAAGTATTTTCCTTGACTTTCATCAATCTTACGATCGCCGCGCGCTCGTTCTCGTCGAGCTTCATAAGGATGTACTTTATCGTTTCCTGTAGCTGCGGGATCATTACATATTCGAGCGCGTTCACTCTGCGACGGTTCTTTTCTATTTCGTCGGCAAGCATGTTGCACGTTTTTTCCACTTCCGCGAGATGCAACAGTTTATCGGCGAGCGCGGTCAGTTTAAGCACCGCGTCGTCGAGTTCGGCGGGTGCGGAACACAATGCGTACGGCAGCTGCACTTCGCCCACGCGTTTAGTCTGCATGTACGGCACGTCGACGCCCATTACGTTTTTTGTTCCGACCGTAATCGACGCCGTAAGCGTGGGCAGCGAAATCGCTTGCACGACTTCGAGCGGCGCTCCGCCGGACAGCGCAAACGCTTTTAACGCATCGGCAATCTCGCCTTCTATCTCCTCGCGCAGGCGTTTGTTTTCTTTTATTAAAACCAAAAACTGCCGAACCATTTCATCCGACTTGTCTTTTAACAGCTTATGTCCGCGCTCTGCGGTTTTAAGCCTGTCTTTGAGCCTGCGCAATTCCATGCGCGTTGGGTTTACGTTCAGTCTTGACATTATTACCTTTAAAACAGTAGTGCGCATGGCGGATCGCGGGATCGTTAGCCGCTATCCGCGCAGGCAGGTTATTTGTAAAACTCGTCGAGATATTCGTCGCGTATGCGTTTCAGCTCCGAACGCGGCAATATTTTGAGCAATTTCCAGCCTATATCGAGCGTTTCTTCTATACTGCGATTGGCTGTAAAGCCTTGATTTATATATTTCTTCTCGAACTCTTCGGCGAACTTTGCGTACAGCTTGTCAACGTCGGAAAGCGCCGCGTCGCCGAGTATCGAGCCGAGTTCCTTTGCGTCCTTGCCGCGCGCGTACGCCGAAAACAATTGGTTCATAGTGTCCGCGTGGTCTTTGCGCGTTTTGCCCTTGCCGATACCCTTGTCTTTAAGCCGCGACAGCGACGGCAAAACGTCGATCGGCGGGTTAAGCCCTTTTTTGTAAAGCTCGCGCGAAAGGATTATCTGACCTTCCGTGATATATCCGGTAAGATCGGGGATCGGATGCGTTTTATCGTCTTCCGGCATCGTTAAGATCGGTATTAGCGTTATCGACCCAGCTTTGCCGCGTATGCGTCCCGCGCGTTCGTATATCGTGGCGAGGTCGGTATACAGATAGCCGGGATAGCCGCGTCTGCCCGGAACTTCGCGCCGCGCCGCAGATATCTCGCGCAACGCTTCGGCATAGTTGGTTATATCCGTCATTATTACAAGCACATGCATGCCGCAATCGAAAGCCAAATACTCCGCCGCAGTCATAGCCATACGCGGCGTGTTTATACGCTCGACGGCTGGGTCGTTTGCGAGGTTCAAAAACATGACGGTCCTGTCGATCGCGCCCGTCCTGCGGAAGTCGTTTATAAAAAACTCGCTTTCTTCGTACGTTATGCCCATTGCCGCAAACACGACTGCGAACTTGTCGTCGGTGTTTTTCACCTGAGCTTGCCGCGCTATCTGCGCCGCCAGATCGGCATGCGGCAGACCCGACGCCGAAAACACCGGCAGTTTCTGTCCGCGCACGAGCGTATTCAGTCCGTCTATCGCGCTTACGCCCGTTTGTATAAACTCGTTGGGATAATCGCGCGCGACGGGATTGAGCGGACTTCCGTTTATATCCAAGCTCTTTTCGGGCAGTATTTCCGCGCCGCCGTCTATGGGATTGCCCATGCCGTCGAAAACTCTGCCGAGCATATCGTGCGAAACTTTAAGTTCTATCGCCTTGCCAGTGAAAGCCGCTTTCGCTTCGGATATCTTTAGTCCGCGACTCGGCGCGAAAAGCTGAACGAGCGCTTTGTCGCCGTCTACTTCGAGCACTCTGCCGAGCCGCGCTTCGTCCGCGCCGCCCTGAGATATCTTTACAAGCTCGTTATATTTTACGCCCTCGACCTGTTCCACAAGCATCAACGGACCGACCACTTCTTTGATCGTTCTGTATTCTTTGCGCATTACTCGTCCTCCTTCTTTAGCTCGGCAAGCTCGCGCGTCATGTCCGCGTGGATATCGTCGAGCGCCGCCGCGTCGTTTTCCGCGACGTACTTGGCTCTGCCTATCTGCTCGCGGCACGGCAAGCGCAGTATCGCATTTACGTCCACGCCTCTGTCGAGCGCGCGCAACGCCTGAAAGTAGAAATCGACTATCAGTTTCAACATTTTGAATTGTTTTTTGAGCGAAGTGTAAGTATCGACTTCGTGGAACGAGTTCTGATGCAGATAGTCTTCGCGCACCGATTTCGCCGCTTCCATCGTAAGCCTGTCGCGCGGCGACAATGCGTCCATACCGACAAGCCGCACGATCTCGTCGAGTCGAGCTTCCTCTTGCAATATTTTGCTGATTTCCGTCCTGTACGCAGTAAACTGCGCGTCGACGTTGCGCGTGAACCATTCCGCAAGCCTGTCGCTGTAAAGCGAATAACTGACAAGCCAATCGATCGCGGGGAAATGCCGCTTGTACGCGAGCGCGCTCGACAAGCCCCAATACACCTTGACTATGCGCAAAGTAGCTTGACTGACAGGCTCGGACATATCGCCGCCCGGAGGCGACACCGCGCCGATCGCGGTAACAGACCCCACGCGCTCGGCAGTACCCAATATCCTGACCGTGCCTGCTCGCTCGTAAAACTCCGCGAGCCTGCTCGACAGGTATGCGGGATACCCCTCCTCGCCGGGCATTTCCTGCAACCGTCCGCTCATTTCGCGCAACGCTTCCGCCCAGCGCGAAGTGGAGTCCGCCATGATCGCCACCGAATATCCCATGTCGCGGTAATATTCCGCTATCGTGATACCCGTGTATATACTCGCTTCGCGCGCCGCGACGGGCATGTCCGACGTGTTGGCTATAAGGACGGTACGCTTCATGAGCGGCTGACCCGTTTTGGGATCGATCAGTTCGGGGAACTCGTTAAGAACGTCCGTCATTTCGTTGCCGCGCTCGCCGCAACCGACGTACACGATTATATCCGCGTCCGACCATTTCGCAAGCGCGTGCTGCAAAACCGTTTTGCCCGATCCGAACGGACCCGGCACCGCCGCCACGCCGCCGCGCGCTATGGGAAACAGAGTGTCCACGACGCGCTGACCTGTTATAAGAGGTTCGCTCGGCGGCAATTTTTCCGAATACGGTCTGCCCTTGCGCACGGGCCAACGCTGAAGCATTGTCAATTCGCGCTTGCTTTTCCCGTCGGAAACGACCGCAACCGTCTGTTCGACGGTAAATTCGCCGCTCGATATCTTTTCCACAGTGCCGCTCACGCCGAACGGCACGATTATCCTGTGTTCCACGACCTCGTTTTCGCGCACCGTTCCGATAACGTCGCCCGCTGCGACCTTGTCGCCCTTTTTGACTGCGGGAGCAAACGCCCATTTCTTTTTGCGATCGATCGCGGGCGAACTGACGCCCCTGTCTATACGGTCGCCCGAAATCGCGGCGAGCGCTTCGAGCGGGCGTTGAATACCGTCGTATATACCGCCTATAAGTCCCGGTCCCAATTCGACGGACAGCGGCTGTTCGGTAGAAGTAACAGGCTCGCCGGTTCCGAGCATACTCGTTTCCTCGTATACCTGAATAGACGCGCGGTCGCCGCGTAATTCGATGACCTCGCCTATAAGCCCTTTATCGGAAACGCGCACGACGTCGTACATCTTTACGTCCTGCATGCCGTCCGCTACGATAAGCGGTCCGCTGATCTTTATTATCTTGCCCATGTTGCTCCTTGATGAAAATTCGATTCGTATCTCGGAATACCGAACGCCGTGCGGCTACGCGTGTTAAGTAAAGCTTTGCGCCGCGTCGTTCGGCCGTTTATTTCGCCGCGCGTTAATTGAATAGAATATCTACCCCGACGGCTTTTTCCACATCCTTTTTTACACCCGCCATGCCGAACCCGTTCGAGCCGTTTGACGACGGTATCGCCAGCACTGCGGGATAAGGCTGAGCTTTAAGCTTTTCCATAAGCGGCTGCATCTTAGCCGCATAGTTTTCGGTCACGAGTATTACCGCATACTCGTCGGTCTTGGAAATTTCGCGCAATATATCCGCCGCTTTGTACTCGTCGTTCGCCTTGTACACTGCCGCGCCGATCGCCAAAAACGCCGTCGCGCTTTCGCTGTCGCCTATTACCGCAATCTTGCCGATTTTTTCCATAACCCTGACCTTTCCGTGAATTATATGCTTGCGCCGCTATTTATACAGCAACGGCATACGCTCGTAAAAACTGCCGCGCGTGTCCGTTTTTATGCAGACCAACGCGGTCTTGACGGTCTTCAACTCGATCAACGTCTCCGTGTAATAGTTGAGAAACGGTCGGTACGAGTTAAACGCAGTGACCGCGCCGTCGGTTAGATAATATAAATAATCGTCCGCTTCGCGCTCGGCGCGCCAAAGCTCTTTAAACTCGTCGCGCTCGATATTCTCCGCGTACTCGTAAAACTTGGTATTGTCGAAACAATCCGCAAACGATTCGGCGGTCGTCGACTCGGCGAGCCGCTCCTGCGAGATCGAACCGCCTTCGATGAACTCATCGCCGAAACTCATGCCGAGCCGACGAATTCGCGCCGCCGACAATATGTTTTTCATATCGATCTCTGCTCTGAAATATTTTTTGACAAGCGGTATCCCGCACGACAAAACGTTTTTGTACATTGCGCGCGTCAGCGCCAGATCGATCGCTTGAGGCTTGCGCTCCTCCGCTTCGTCGAGTTCGACGAGCGCGGCGCGCATATACTTATCCGTATCTTCGTAGTTGCCTTTGGATATCTTATCGCAGTCGAGTTCTACCGCATAGTATCCGTCCGTCGGCACCGGCGCGAACCGCGATTTGTACGCGAGTTTAGCGTTGTTGTACACGAACCGAGCCGTCAGTGCGTTTTTCAGCGTTTCGCTCGCCGCCGTGTTCGATATAAAATCGATAAGGCGGTCGGTCTCGCCGACGATAAAGCCGTCTACGGACAGCCCGTCGGTATAATAAAACCCGTAGTCGCTAAGCATCTTAAACGCCTCGCCGAGCGTCTTGGCCTCGACTATGCGCCTAAGCCGTTCGCCGTCCGTGCGCTTGCCGTCTTGCACTGCGGCCATATTGGCATAAACTTTGGTAGTTAACATTACAATCCCAACCGCTTTACGGTTTCGGCGATAGTGCGGTCTTTAAGCTCCGCGATAATCTCGTCCACGCTCAAGTCGCGGTCGTAACGCGCGTTGCGCAAGATAACGCCGCCTGCGAAATCGCCCTGCTCTTTCGATAATACGAGTTTCTTTTTGGCAGCCGCGTTCACCTTTTTTATCCATGCGGCGTTAACGCGTTTGCCGTCCGACTTTGCGGCGATAACTTCGTCACCGTCCTCGCACACGTCCGTTATCAATTTTTGCAGTAACGCCAGATATTCGGAATCGGGCGCGGAAAGTATTTTTTCGCGCACGCCGTCGTACACTGCCGAAACGCACGCCTGTTTGGCGCGCAACAGCGTTTTGCCCGCTTCGAGATCGCCCAACTTAACCTGACCGGAATAGTAATCGTCGGCGGACTTTTGCGCGAGCTTAAGACTTTCCGCCTGCGCGGCGTCCAGCTCTTTTCGCAAATTTTCAAGCTCGCGGGTCTGTTCCGCCTCCGCTTCCGCGATCATTGCGGACGCGGTCTTTTTGGCGGACGACAAAATATCGTCGATGAGTTTTTGCTTGCCCTGCATGATCAGCCTATATCAAGCAACATTACGCCGAGTATGGAAACTATAAACGCGAATATTGCGAATATTTCGACAAGAACAAGCATCGGGATCGCATGTCCGAGCTGCTTTTCCTGTTTGCCGATAAGGTTGATGCAACCCACAGCAACGTTGCCTTGCATGATCGCAGATACCAAGCCCACGATCGCTATCGGCATGCAGAACGCAAAAATTATCCAGCCCTGCGCGTCGGTCAACACTGCCAGATCGCCGAACACGCTGAGCTTGATCATCGTCATAAACGCCACGACGAATCCGTACAAGCCCTGCGTAGACGGCATGACCTGCAAAATCATTGTGTTGCCGAACTTGTCCGGCTGCTTGGAAAGCAACGCCGCAGACGCTTGCCCCGCTCTGCCTACGCCTATTGCGGACCCGATGCCCGATACGATAACGGCGAGCGCCGCGCCCATTATGGCATAAAAACTGCCCCAATTCATTCTGATTTCTCCTTATACGATTGATTTATGGTGAAACCTTTTCAGGTATGACCCGTAATTATTTTATCCGCACAGCCGCTCAATGATAGCGGATATACTTGGTCTTTTCGCCGAGCGGCGTAAAAAGCCTGCCGCCGCCCTCGTAAAACTTGCCGTAAAACTCCAAAAACTGCAGTCGCGCGTCGTGAACGTACGCGCTCAAAACGCCTATGCCGAGATTGAACGCATGCAACGGGATCAAGATTATCACGCCGATGACGTATCCGACATACGGAATATCGAACAGTATGCCGCCCAACGTGTTGAACGCAAGCCCGATAGCGCAGCTCGCCAAACACAGTCCGAACAGCCTGCAATACGACAGAACGTCCGACAGCAGATTGATCAGACCGTAAAGCCCTTTAAATCCGCCGAGCGCCTTACCGAAAATGTTTTTGCTGTTGCGTCCGCCGAAAAACAGTATAAGCCCTATGCCGAGCGCCGCGAGCGCTATCGCCGCGACCGTCAACGCGAAGATCGGAGTCTCGAGCAAAAACATGTTTACCGCAAGACAGCCGAGCGCGCCGAAAAGAATTATGATCGAGCCTGCGTCGAATATCGCGGAGAACGGCTTGCCCTCTTTGCACAGCGCTACGAACTTTATCAGATATCCCGCCACCATTTGCACGCAACCGAGTACGATACTCAATACCAGCATCGTCATCGGTCCGCCGTCTTGATCGAGCGGATTGAACCACAGCGCGACCTTTTTCGCGCCGAAATCTATCGAAAAATAACCGCCGAATATAACGCCCCAAATAACGGCGGAAATACCGCCCATGCCTACGAGCAGCGCAAGCCGCTTAAAGCCCGTATCGAATTTCTTTGACGCGCCTATGATCAATCCCGCTACGGCAAGGATCAACCCGTAAGCCGCGTCTCCGACCATTATGCCGAAAAACAAAAAATAAAATACGGACATTATCGGGTTGGGGTCTATCTCGCCGTACTTCGGCGGACTGTACATGTTGGTAATGTCCTCGTATGGCGCGACCACCTTGTTGTTGACGACGAGCGTCGGCGGGTCGTCGCGTTCTTCGGGCGCAAGCAATTGTACGAACGTAGCCGGACACAATTCGGCTACCGCTTGGACGGAAGCCTGCGCGACCGATTCCGGCAGCCACCCCTCGAGAACGAACGCGCTGTCGGTCTTTACGAATTTGCTTTCCGCTTCCGCGCGTTCCACGTCGAGTTCGATCACGTCGTAAAGTATGCGCAATTCGCCGACGTGCTTTTCGTAAGCGAGCGCGTTTTTGGTAAGCTCGAACAACCGCCGTTCTATATCGGCGCGTTCGCCGTGCAACGCGTCTATTTTGACTTGCGCGGTGCAGTCGTCCGCGAACATGCATTTTGCGTAACCGAGCGCGCTCAGGCGTTTATCCGCCTCGTCCACATCGCACGCCCTGCACAGCATTACTACGAGCAAGCCGTCGCCGCGCCGAATTTCGTACGCGCAAGACAAATCGTCGAGCGCATTATTCGGAGGCGCAACGTTTTTGCCGTGATACAGCGACATGACTATGCCGTCGGCGCGATTGAATCGAGAAAGCTCGATCGGCACCGCCGCAAACGGCGCGTAAGCCTGAACGGTAGATTTAATAACGTTAAGTCGAGATTGACAGTCCGCGATCGAAAAAGATATCTTTTGCAATTCGTCGCAAACGTGCATGAGTTCGTATTCGCGTGCGGCGGCGTCCGAAAAGTCGGCTTTCGTTATAAGCATGCGCCCGCCGCTATACTTTTCGTCAGACAGAGTAAACTCGATCGGGCTTGCCGCGCCGGACTCGACTGCGCGGCGATTGCCGTCGAGCATTGCCGCCATAGCCGCGTGCCGCGCTTTCAAAAAATCGAGCGCAAACGAAATCCTGCCCTGCTTGAGTTTCAACTCTCGGCACAGTCCGTCGTCGTCCGATCGAGCTTTTCCGACGCAGTCGGTCGCCCGCGCCTCGAAAAGTCCGCGCGAAGTCAACGCGTCGATTATTTTGTTTTGATCGCGCCGCAATCCGATCAATCGGATATGCGAGATCTTGGCGATAGCCATTTACCGTTTTCCTCCGAGCGCGGCGTAAAGCTCGTTTGCGAGCGCGTTCACCGTTTCGCGTTTTGACTCCGCGAGTTTTTCGCCGTTGCGCCGTGCCGCCTCTACGCGCTTTTCCCGTTCCGCTCGCGCGCGCTCCACAGCGTCCTTTATCGCCTCGTCACGCGCTTCCGAAATTATACGCGCGCTCGTTTCTTTCATCTCGCGCTCGCGCGTCGCGCCGTTAAGCTGAACCGCTTTTACCGTTTCCTGCGCCTGCGCCACTATATGCTTGGACTGTTCCTCTGCCGACAGTATGTCCGCGATCGCTCCGTGCAATTGCTCGTCGAGCGCGTCTCTGTCGTCGTAAGAAAATGCTTGTTCGCGCTTAGCCATATTATCGCGCCTCGTACGCGTCGATCTTGCCGACGCGATTCGCATGCCTTCCGCCCGCAAACTCGGTCGTCATAAACGCCTCCGTTATTGCAAGCGCGGTTTCGGTATCCGTATTGCCCGCGCCGAGCGCAAGCACGTTGGCATTGTTATGTTCGCGGCACAGCCTGCCCATATCGGCATTGAAACACAGCCCGCATCTCACGCCTTTCACTTTATTCGCGCAGATGCTCATACCTACGCCTGTCTTGCAAATGACAATACCGCGCGCGCCCGCGTCTTTGGCAACGCGCTCCGCGACGGCAAAACCGTAATCGGGATAATCCACCGACTGCGTATCGTTCGTACCGAGATCGACGACCTGTTCGCCCATGCTTTCGAGTTTTTGTATAACGGCGCGTTTAAGTTCGAGTCCGCCGTGATCGCACGCGATATATACCATTGAAGTTCACCTCTTTATTCGGTAATAGTATACCATTTTAAATAACGTTTGTCACGCGTTTATTTAAAATATTTTCGAGACGCGCAACGCCCGACTCCGCATATGCACAGTCGGGCGTTTTCTATCATTTACGCTTTTCCTCGAGTATTCTGTCGGCAAGCTCCAATATCCCGTCGAACGCCGAACGTATCTGAGCAGCGCAATCCAAATAAACCTGCACGCTCCGCCCGAACGGGTCGGCTATCTGCGAGCCGATGAGTTCCGAAAACGACACGGCGTTGTCGCTGCCCGTGCGCCGCGCATGCTCGTCCGTCATGCCTACTATCAGATCGCCGTCGAGCGACATTTGGACCGTGAACATACGAGCCTTGCGGTCCGCGTTGTGCTTTACGCCGAGCACGGTCAACGCTTCGTCCGCCTGACGGGTCATAACGTCGCCTTTACCGGCTTCCAGCCCCGCGCTCGTAACGGTAAAATCATTGCCGCGCTTTTTTTGCTTTAAATAGTCTTTAAACAGAAATTCCGCCATAGGCGATCGGCATGTATTTCCCGTACAAACGAATATTATGTTGACCTTGTTCTTGCTTTTCGATTCAGTAAGCATTGCGTCCACCTCCGCATCGACGATCCCGTCAAATAATAATGCCGCCGCTCAATCTGATGAGCCGTGCGATCAATGCGCTTCCGATCCCGCGCGGGTCCACGCCTTCGGCGATCACCGCGTCCATGTGCCGCGCGTCGGCTTTGCGTAAAAGCGCGAACAGGTTGTGCGCGTATTCCTTGTAGTCCGCTCCGACAGTGTACACGGTTCTGTCGCCGTAAGCGCGAGCGTTTGAGTCGAGACAGAGTATTACCGCGCTCCGTCCCTGCTCGACAAGCTCGTCGTATTTATTCGCAATGTTCTGCTCCATACCGTCGTAGTACGCCGAAAACATAACTTCCGCATTCGGCATATATCCGCTCGGCTTTTCCCAATCGCGCACGCACACGACTTTTCCGATCGCGCTTTCTATTTGTTCTATAGTCACTCCGCCGACTCGCAAAACCGTAGGAGGCTCGGTGCGAGTATCGATTATCGTAGATTCTATGCCTATTTCAGACGCGCCGCCGTCGAGTATGTATTCTATCTTGCCGTCGAGATCGTCTTTGACGTGCGCCGCAAGCGTGGGGCTTGCTTTTTCTGAAGTGTTGGCGCTCGGCACGACCACAGGCCGCCCCGCCCGCGCTATAAGCTCCATAGCCACATCGTTGTCGGGAATGCGCACCGCTACGGTATCCGACCCGGCTGTAACAACGTCGGGAATACCGTCCGCCTTATTCAAGACCAACGTGAGCGCTCCGGGCATGAATTTATCGATGAGCGTCCGCGCTTTTTCGGGGACGTCTTTTACGACCGTTTTTATATCCTCTTTACGCGCGACCGCGACAATGAGCGGTTTATCAAGCGGCCTGCCTTTTACTTCGTAAACTTTTTTTACTGCGTCGGCGTCTGTCGCCGCCGCGCCCAATGCATACACGGTTTCCGTAGGAAACGCTACAAGCCCGCCCGTTTTCAAATGCTCGGCGCACTTGACGACGTTTTCTTCGGTAGGCTGTAAAATAATCGTTTACGTTTTCAACTCATGCACCTCTGTCGTATAATTTTAGCACATACCGTCGATAATTTCAAGCATGAAAAGCAAGTTTGCAAAATTTGTCGACAGCACAGTCGGAGCGTGCCTGATTTTTCTCGCCGCAACAGCCGTTATGCGATATTTCACAACGCTGCAACTCGCCGTGTTTTCGGCGACAGCAATCACCGCGTGCATTTGTCTTTTGCTCAAGCTATCCTGCAAAAAAAGATCGGACGCGACGCGCCTGTCTCAAGCGGCGGACAATATGTTTTTCGACTTTATGTTCGCAGACGATTCCGCGCCGATAAAGCTGTTGCACGCGGGACTGAAACAAAAAGCCCCCGACGCCAAACTTCGCGGCAAAGGCGTTTATCTCAACGGTACCGCCGCATTCTGTTGCTTCAACTCGCCGCCCGACAAAAAAACCGTTGCGCGCATAATCGCAAAAGCCAAACACTTCGGCGCGCGCAACGCGTTGATACTGAGCAAATCTCCCCCGACGTCAACTATCGATATAGACGGCTTTACGGTAAAGTTCGCGCACGGCGACGATGTTTACAAACTATTCGGCTCGCTCGACGCATTGCCCGAAAAGAAGTTTTCGACCAAGAACAGAACGCGCCGCGCGGCATTCGCCGGCGCATTCGGCAAAGACAAAATTTTGCGCTATGCCATTCTGTCGGCGTCCATGTTCGCGCTGTCCGCGCTCAGCGGTTATGCCGTTATCACATTGACCTGCGCATGCGCATGCGCAGCGTTCGCCGTGATCTCGATTGTAACGACCGCCGCCAAAGCGATCAAAACAAAGAAAAAAGCCGAACGGCAATAAGCTGTTCGGCTCTTATACTCTATTTCAGCATTATTTCTTAGGCGCGTCCGTTCGGTCGGACTCGTTATCGGCTTCCGAACGATCGATCGCGTAATCCGCTACCGCGCCGTCGGCGGGCGGTTCTGCCGATCGGGCGTCGCCGTTTGGTTCGTCCGTTTGTTCTTTTTCTCGTTCAGCTTGCTCGGCAAGCGCTTTCTCGATCTTTTCCATCTCGATCGCGTTATTCATTTTAGAAATGGAATAACCCCTGCCGTCGGCTTTGAGCGCAATAAAGATCATAAAAACGAAAACGCCCGAACACAGCGCGATATAACCTATCGAGCCGTGCAACAACGTTCGATCGACGAGCGTCGCTATCAACGAGCCGACGAATATGCCCATAAATACGAGCGCAACTATCGCAAGCGCCCGCGCCTGTTTATCTTTCATACCATTCAACCTTTAACTTCAAACGGCGGTCGCGGAAGATTCGCGACCGCCGTCCTGCGATTGTATCGGATCGACGTTTCGATCGTCGCCGCCGCACGGCAGACGATCGCAAAGACCCGTCTATTATTTGTCGTTAAGGCAGGCGATACCGGGAAGGACTTTGCCCTCGAGATATTCGAGCGACGCACCGCCGCCCGTGCTTATGTGCGACATCTTATCCGCAAAGCCGAGCTGTTTCACCGCCGCCGCGCTGTCGCCGCCGCCGATGATCGTAGTGCATTTGCCGTAAACATCGGCAAGCGCCTGCGCCACAGCGATAGTGCCTTTTGCGAGCGTGGGGTTCTCGAAAACGCCCATAGGTCCGTTCCATACGACCGCTTTTGCGCCCGCGACTTTTTCGGCGTACAGTTTGCGCGTGTTTTCGCCGATATCCATACCCATCATATCTGCGGGGATCGCATTCGACGGCACCGTCTTGACTTCGATAGCCTCGTCGATGGGTTCGGGGAAATGCGACGT
>ERZ779633.297-NODE-297-length-15325-cov-5.791094_pt1 | contig 15325 bp, 13 predicted proteins | sample MGYA00514195_ERZ779633 | MGnify/ENA primary metagenome ERZ779633 (study PRJEB29562, sample SAMEA4376707) | mouse gut metagenome | isolation source: Cecum | study: EMG produced TPA metagenomics assembly of the A DSS colitis mouse model was used to assess the...
CCACATCCTGCAAACAGTGTTGCCCACAGCTCCATAAGACGGGGAGTTATACACACTGCCCACAATGCCGGCTGCGGCGGAATCCCACTCTTTCCTTCCTATCTATTTATAAAATCAGAAAAATTTCTTGCAGACAAGACCGTTTTCATGTAAGATAATTTACAAATCCGCAAAAAAATAGGAGCGCCGAAGCACCCCTATCTCCTAAACCCTCTTGCAAAATCCGCAGTGTTGGTTTATAATCATCATAGAAGCCGAAGGATATTTGCACGTCCGACGGTTGTTCAATCGGAAACTTATAAAGCGTAAAAATTACGGATTACAAGGCTATCCTCTATTGCAGTAGGTTCTTTCTGAACTTTGGGTATGATAGGTAATAAAAGAACAGGTCAAAGATCTGTTTTTTTATTACCTATATTATTCTTATTTTTGGGTATAAATGATACAATAGTATCACCAAATACTGTAAGGAGAACCGCCATATGAAATATAAAGAAATTACAGACTATTCTTTTTTTCTGGACAAGGATCATTATGTTTATGATTATTCAGAAACGGATTCTTTAGATATATTTATAAAATCAAGAGAACATAGCTGTGCCTGTCCGCAATGCGGGGAAGAAAGCCGGCATCTTCACGCAACCTATATGCGGAAGATCCAGGATATTCCGATCCGCTGCAAACCCACCTGCCTTCATATCAATGTTTATAAATATGAGTGTGATAATCCTGAATGCGGGACAAAAGTGTTTACAGAGCCGCTTTCTTTTGCGCGAACATCACAGGTAAGAACGGATGCCCTCAATACCCTGATACTTGGAATGGCCATGTTCATGAGTAACGAAGGCGCAAGCAGCGTGTTAAAGCTCCTGGGCGTTACTGTAAGTAATGATACCATACAGCGCCTGTACAACAGGATAAAGTTTGAAGATGATCCGGATGTTGAGGCAGTTGGCATCGATGATGTTGCAACCAGAAAAGGACAGACCTATGCAACTGCAGTTTATGATCTGAAAGACCACCACATGATTGCGCTTTTGGACGGAAGGGATGGCACGACATTAAAGGAATGGCTCAAAGAGCACAAAAAGATCAAAGTGGTTGCAAGAGACCGCGCCAGTTCATACGCGAAGGCGGTCAGCGAAGTCCTGCCGGAATGCGTGCAGGTTGCCGACCGTTTCCATCTGCTGCAGAATCTGATGGAACACCTGAAGAATATTTTTAAAAATGAGCTGCCACCGGAAATCTTTATCAGGGGCGGACAGGTGCTTGATACCCCTCCAAAGAAAATTTCAAGGGAAAAGAAAGCGGATGAATCTGTCATACAGCAGTTAAACTATGACAATACGCCGCCAACAGATGCATATGGAAATCCGGTTGATTACGACGATTCGGCAAATAACTACAACAGTGCCGAGAAAAAACGGCAGGCAGAAAACAGGAAAAAAAACAAAAGATGATACAGGAAATACAAAGCCAGTGGAATGAAATGCCGGAAAAAGACATTGCACTCATCTGCAGCAAATATAAAATAAGCAGACCGACTGCCCGAAGGTATATCCAAATGCCGGCAGAAGAAATACAGGGAATGGACAGGCCGCGCAAATCAAAACATTCAGCCGGGCGGAGGGGGAATGCCTATGTAAATATCATTTATAAGATGATGCGTGACGGGCATGCTGACGATACCATCTATTTTTATCTGAGGCATACAGGCATCAAAGATCCCTCAACCACCATATGGTTTTATCTGTCATGTATAAGTCAGAATAATTTTCCGGGCAGAAAAAAGATACATTCCATGAAAATGCTGGAGGACTGTTATCCGGACGATGTTACTGTAATAAAAAGGGATGAGATATTAAAGTACATACTCACAAAAAATCCTAAGTCAAAAAGAAATAAAACCGTAGAAGAACATATAAACTTGATAAAGGAGCATTATCCCGCAGTCAGATGGACAGAGGATGTATTCCAAACATTTCATTCTGCACTGATGGAAAAAGAACCATCTAAAATAGATGACTTTTTAGAAAAATATACAGATTCCTCTCTCAAAGGGTTTTGCGAATGTATAAAAAAAGATATCGCCCCGGTCAAGAACGCGATATCTTTAGAAGTAAGTTCAGGATTTGTTGAAGGAAACAACAACAAATTCAAACTCATCAAACGTATTGTATATGGCAGAGCGAAATTAGTCAACCTTTCAAAAAAATGTTTTCTTGCTTTTATGCCCAAGATGAAAGGATTTGAATTATCTAAACTGATATAGGCAAAAATTTAGGCTGAAATCAGATGTGATTTCAACCTATAATTTTTATTGCCTATACCCAAAGTTCAGAAAGAACCTTTAAAGCAGGACATAGCGGATTATGTGGGGGAGGCTGCACTGCGGGCAACGATGGATACAGCATCGCAGACAGAAAAGAACAGGGACAGGATAGAGAAACGCAGCGCATTTGTGACGGGAGAGACCGGGTGGCTCACAGGCCGGGAAGAATGGGAAGGACTTGCAAGTATCGGCGCAGTCCATACGGAGTTTGAAACGAAAAAAGGGAAAACGGAAGAATGGCATTATTATATATCCAGCCGGAGACTCACAGCAGAAGAACTGCTGCATCATGCCCGGATGGAATGGAGAGAGGAAACGATGCACTGGCTGCTGGATATTCATTTTGGAGAAGATTCCTGCCGTGTGGAAGACAGGAATATCCAGCAAAATCTGAATATGCTCCGGAAAGCGGCCATCAATCTTATTAAACGGTATAAAGAAAGAGCGGCGTCAAAGTGTCCTATGTCCAAAATTATGTTTGACTGCCTGCTCAATCCTTATTTTATTTCGGATATTCTTGAAAGTTGATTTCCGTGTGATATGGCAGTGTTGCATTGGACAAATGAAAAAGAGTATGTTATACTTAATTAATTATATTTATTAAAGGATACCAAGGAAAAGTATGGAGTTGGAATGTATAAAATGCTTGACAACAAAATATAAAACAGATAAGCTTGGCTTGGCTTGCTGACAGTTTAGGTAAAATTTTAGATAAATATAGAAGTGGTAATAAAAACGCTATAAGTTTGCTTTTCTTTTGTGGAAAATCCATAAAAGGAAAACAGATTTATAGTGTTTTTTGTTTACCGGAAAACCGGACTGCTATTTCTTTTACTTATTTTTAAAATAATAATATCAGGGCATTTTCGATTATTCCAACAGGAGAAGAACCGTATGACAGATGAAAAATATCCCCTTGCTCTGCCGCAGGGAAGCGTTTTGGCAGGACAATACATTATTGAGAAGGTACTGGGCCAGGGCGGTTTTGGAATCACCTATAAGGCTCAGGACCATAAGAGCGGCCAGGAGGTTGCCATAAAGGAATTTTTTCCGGATTCCATGGTGACCAGAACCCGGACGGCGGTTACGGCGTTTGCAGGAGAACGCGCCGAAAGTTTTGCCTACGGAAAGGCATGCTTTCAGCAGGAGGCGGAGACCCTTGCGGAATTTATCGGAAATGAAAATATTGTCCGTGTGCACAGTTATTTTGAAGAAAACCAGACGGCGTATTTTGTCATGGATTTTGTGGAGGGAATCAGCTTTGACAGATATATAAAGGAACACGGAGGAAGGGTGAGCTATGAGGAAGCGGAGAAAATCCTTCTTCCCGTGATCGATGCGCTGGCGGCGGTTCACCGCCGCGGGATCGTGCACCGTGACGTAACGCCGGACAATATTTATATTACCGATAAAGGAACTGTAAAGCTTTTGGATTTCGGAGCTGCCAGGTACAGTCTCGGAGACAAAAGCCGTAGCTTGGACGTTGTTTTAAAGCACGGATTCGCACCGAAGGAGCAGTATACAAGACGCGGGAAGCAGGGACCGTTTACGGATGTATATACATTGGGAGCCAGCCTTTATTTTGCGATTACCGGAAGACGTCCGCCGGATTCCATTGACAGGATGGAGGAAGATGAACTGATTCCGCCGGGGAATCTGGGCGTTTCAATTCCCGAAAATAAGGAGGAAGCAATTCTGAAGGCGATGAGCGTACAGCCGTCGGAGCGCTTTCAGACTATGGAAGCGTTTAAGCAGGCGCTTATGGGTGAGACGGCGCCGCAGAGCGCTGTACGACAAAAGTCGGAAGAGACACCTCCGCCTGTAATGCCGCAGCCCGAACCGGCAAGTGTGCCACAACAGCCGTCGGCGCCTCAAACGGAAAAGAAAAAACAGCTTCTTTGGGCAGGAATTGGTGCAGGCGCAGCGGCCGTTATTGCAATCGTTGCAGTTGCGGTTTTCTCAGGCAATAAGGCCAAACCGGCTGACAATACAAACAATAATAAAATGGCGCATTATGATTTGTTAGAGGATGCGAACGATAATAGCGGCGATCCGGTTGACAATTTCAGTGAAAAGAATGAGCCGAATGTTAATCAGGATAGTATGCCGGATTACCAGCCGCCTGTAGAACTGGAAATTGGGACTCCGTTTACGGATACGATACAGGGAAATACGCCGAACAATATAGCGCAGTACGGGCAGATTGCGGCATACAATAACGGTGTGGCGCTGGCGTATCCGGGAGGAAACGGACTTGTATATATTGATGACGATGCAAGATATTTGGATGACACCGGTTATGTTCGCTGTATTAGTATCATAGACGATACGGCGTATTACATCAATACGGGGACGGCGTATTGCGTAAACCGGGACGGCACAAATAAGCAAAAAATACCCCAGCTGGAAAGCTACGATACAATAGCGACGCTTTACGTATCTGATCAATATTTTTATATTTTTAAAAATGATGATGTCGGTTTGTATTGCATTGACAGAAACAGCGGAGCGCTTTTGGGAACGGTTGCATGTGACGGAAGTGAAGGGCTTACTTTCCTTAACGGAAATTTATACTATCTTTTCACAGAAGATTCTTCAAAATTATATAAACTTCCGGCGGATAATTTCGGGGCACAGCCGGAATTGCTGCTTGATTTCGAAAAAATCGGGAAATGTCGCGAGCTTGCTTCGGACGGAAATTACATATACGGGTTATATTCAGATCAGATTGAGGGTTCCACCAGCTTTTTCCAATATAATGCAGTCAAAGAAGAGATATATGGGAAGTATGACTTTTATAAAGAATCCTGGCCCGGAGATTTTTCAGCCCTGAATGTTGCGGACCAATATATTTATTTTATTTATTCCTATGAAGATGCTGAAGAAGATATTTGCATTCCGAATGTTTGCCGGTTTAAGGCCGATATGGATGCGAACAAGGATCAAATTGAGGTAGTGCTTGTTTATGAGGGTACGTTCGGGCAGCACTTTAAATATCTTTCATTGTTAAAGGACACACAACTGATGTCGGTGTGTTCATGGGGAAACTGTAATGAAATTATAGTAGCCGATGTGAATGGAGAAAGTGAACCGGTTATTATAGACGACCGGGATATGGAGAGTAACGAATAGGGGAGGACGCATGGCAGGCGAAAAATATCCTCTTGCTCTGCCGCAGGGAAAGCGGCCGTTATAGATGAAGAAATGTTTCGGTAAATAAAAAGAAAGGAAGGGTAAAAAATGGCTTTTGCAGAGTGTGGAAACGGACATTTATATGATTCGGAGCAGTATGCGTCCTGTCCTTACTGTAACGGGGAGGTCAGGCGCATTGAATTTGGGGCGGCAGGAGATTCCGGCATAGGAAAGACGGCACCGGTCGGGGCGGGCTTTGGACCTGCGCCGGGGTTGGCATCGGGGCCGGAAATCGGCGCGACCGTAGCGCCGCAGAGCTACCGCAGGCAGAAGGAAGAGGAAGAAAATACCGGAAAAACCGTCGGTGTCTTTCAGAAAAGTATGAATCTGGAGCCGATTGTCGGATGGCTGGTATGTATTGACGGGCCCGACAAAGGAAAGGACTTTCGCATCTGGGCAAAGAATAACACCATTGGAAGAAGTGAAAAGATGGATATCTGCATGAAAGGAGATACAACGATTACCAGGGAAAACCATGCAAGACTTGCTTATGACGAAAAGCATAATAATTTTCATTTGATCCCGGCCGAAAATACAAATAATATTTATGTAAATGATGAGCCTACATATGTTCCGATCAGGCTTAAGTCTTATGATTTGATAGAGTTTGGCGACAGTAAATTTGTTTTCATACCGTTCTGCAATGAGAATTTTACATGGCAGGACGGCCTGAAGCAGGGTGATTAGCATGTTTAATTTCGGAAAAAAACAAAAAGGAGGGCCGGTACAGGCAGTACAGTCCCCGGTGCACAGGAGAAGAAAGCTTACATATCAGGCGGCAAATCTGCAGGGAATCGGTTCGAGAGACAGGCAGGAGGACTCTTTTACCATTATCAATGCGTTTGACGTAACGGAAATTATGGAAAAGGGATTGCTGTTTGCGGTGTGTGACGGCATGGGCGGTATGAAGAACGGAAAACTGGCAAGCGAAACGGCTGTTGCGAGTCTTCGGAACGCATTTGCGTCCATGGACAGAAATCAGGATATGGCAGGCTGGCTGAAGGAGAGTATATATCTGGCGGCCGGGGAAGTTGAAAAGAATCTTGACGGAGACGGCGGAAGTACGATTGCAGCAGGAATTGTTTATGATGAAAAGCTTTATTATGCCAGTGTCGGAGACAGCTTTTTATATCTGAAGCGCGGCTCCGGTCTGTATCGGCTTAACAGGGAACATAATCTGCGTAATCAGATGTACCTTGAAAGCATCCGCTTAGGGACAATGAATCCGCAAGAAGGCAGAGAAGCTTCGGAAGCGGCCGCTTTGACACAGTTTTTGGGAATGAAAGGATTTGATGATGTGGACTGTTCGGTGAGGCCGCTCCCGCTTAAGGAAGGCGATGTACTGCTGGCATGCTCCGACGGTGTGGGAGGCGTTATGGATGAGGATGAAATTAAAAATTCGCTGAGCCTTATGTCTGTGCAGGCAATGTGCGGGCAGATTGAACAGAAAATAGCGGCGCATGCAAAAACGAATCAGGATAACTATACGGCATTAATTGTGAAGTGCCTGTATTAAGGAGGAGGTCTATATGAGAATAAAAAGATTATGCCGACAGGCTTTTATGCTGTTAATGTTGTTTATATGGGGTCAGACAGGGACTATGAAAGTGCATGCGTCCGCGTTTAATACAGAGGTAAGGGAAAGCACGGTTGTCGTAGCGACGTATCTGGAGATTCCGGGAACATACGGAGAAATCATAGGATGGGGAACCGGTTTTTTTGTAGGAAGTCCGGATGAAAATCCGGAATATCTGATTACAAATCACCATGTTATTTCGGATTTTCAAAACTGCGGGGCAGGAGAAACCGTCAAGGCGGAAATAAACGGGGGAACTGTCGATGTAAGGGCAAAAATCCGTGTATTTTACAGCTCTGACGATTATGACGAGGCATATGTCATAGATTATAACGAAACAAAGGATATAGCTATTTTAAAGCTTGCGTCTCCGACCGGTGAGAGAAAGGCGATTCCCCTTTGCAGTCCGACGGACGACATGATTGGCTCCGACGTATATTGCGTGGGATATCCAGGGTTGTCGGATAACGAAATTATCGGGGCCGTATCCAATTGGGGAAAAACAGATGTAAGCGTTACTGCGGGAACTGTCAGCCGTTTTGTCGTTTCATCGGGAACCGGCGTACAGCGGATACAGACCGACGCGGTCATACAGCACGGTAATTCGGGAGGGCCGATGGTCAATGGTAACGGATCTGTTATCGGCGTTAACACATTATATGTATCCAATCAGGCGGAAACCAATTATTACGCGGTCAGCATCGATGAAGTAATTCCCATGCTGAATAATAATAATATCAAATATGTAATGGAAGGAGATTTAAAAAAAGGCGGCGTTTCGGATAATAAAATTTTACTGATCGGCGCCGTCCTGCTTGGTGTTGCGGTTTTGGTCATTATTATAGTAGTAATGGCCGGCAAAGGAAAAAAGAAGGCGCAGTCCGATCCGTCAAAAGCCGCTCCGGCGCAGTCCGGATTACAGGAAAATCCGCAGGCAAAAAAGGCAATGCTGCGTTCCATGTCCGTGCAGCATAACGGCATAAGCTACGCATTGGGAAGAACGCCGGTTATGATCGGGCGCGATGCGGCCAACTGCGCGATTGCCTTTCGGGAAGGAACGCCGGGAGTCAGCAAGAGACACTGTTCTGTCAGCTGGAATCCGGATACGGGTGAATTTCTTGTTACGGATCTTAATTCATCTTACGGCACGTATCTTTTAAACGGACAGAGGCTGGAGCCAAATATTCCGTATCATTTAAAAGCGGGCGAAAGCTTTTATGTAGGCGAAAATACAAATGTTCTGCGGGTTGAAGTGGGGTAACGAAATGTATTTTGACGAGTTTCAATATTCAAGCCAGGGCGGCCGTTCTTATAACGAAGATTCTATCGGTTCGAAATATTTTGATGATTGTGGGATTTTTGTCGTAGCGGACGGACTTGGCGGACATCAGTTTGGAAAAGATGCGTCGGATTGTGTCGTGGATACCATACTCGAAGGCTGGTCTTGTCAGGAAGAGAACCGGAGCGAGTGGCTTACCGGACAGATTGCGGCGGCCAATACGCACATTCTGGCGATCCAGCAGGAAAGACAAAGCGTACTGAAGAGTACGGCCGTTGCGCTGGCAATCGACGGAAAAAGTGCGGTATGGGCTAACGTCGGTGATTCCAGACTTTATTATCTTCATGAAAGCGGGATTTACGGATGTACGGAAGACCACTCCGTGTCTTACAAAAAATATAAAGCGGGCGAAATCACCAAAGAAGAAATATGCCGTGACGAAGACCAGTCCTGTCTGCTTCGCGCTATCGGGAACAAAGAGCGCAGTGAACCGGATATACATGTCTGTGACGCAGAACTTGAAGCGGGAGACGCATTTCTGCTTTGTACGGACGGAGTATGGGAATATCTTAAGGATGAAGAAATTCTGATAGATTTGCTTAAAGCGGAAGATGCAAGGCAATGGGGGGAATTGCTGCTTCTTCGAATAATGGAAAGAATTGATGGGGAAAACGACAACCTGACGCTTTTAACCCTGATACTGAAATAAAAAAGAAAGAGGAAATATATCATGAAGAGAAAAGCGGGATTATGGCTCGCAGTGGGATTGCTGTTTATGTTTTTTACAACACCGGTTTATGCCGCACGGGAAGATTCGGCGATGGAAGCGGTGTCCGGTTATTGCCTGGGAGACGAGCTGCATGCATTTGTCCGGTTAAATGACGATTTTGATATGGCAAATTCCAAGGTCAGCCTGCAATCGGATGCTGTGACCGGTACCGATATAGCGGCGGTGGCGCCGATGACGGAGACAAATTCTACAGTGCATTATATGTTCATGTTGGATTTGAGCGGTTCCATGCGCATGCATACAAACGAAGTAAATGCATTTGCAGAAGCGGTTATGGAGCAGGAAAAGCAGAATGCATTTTATACGGTCGCGGCTTTCGGGGAGCGTTTTGAGGTGGTACGGGAGAATCTTACGGACAAAAACGCGGTAATAAAAGTGCTGGACGAATTAGAATATACGGAACAGCTGACTGATCCGTATACAGGGGTGGAAAGCGCGTTAACATATCTGGACGGTTATTCGATAAGAAGCGGCGATGTGATTCATCTGATTGTTATCACGGACGGAGATCCGGATTTGGGGTATGAAGATGATGAAAAGCAAAAAGAACTTGCACAGTCTGCCGCAGACAGGATTAAAAAAACGCCGGAGATTATCGTGAGTACGTTCTGTACTGCGGAATGGGACGAGACTGCGTATGAAACGTTTTCGATGGGGAAAGGGGTCCATGAACGGACCGGCAGCGGGCAGGATGCAACGGAAGCTGGGAAAGATGTGGCAGAGTATGTGGACGCTTTGTATCGTGTAAGCTTTAAATTGTCGAAAAATGCGGCGTCAGAGCGTTTTGCTGCACAAATGCAGATACGAAGCGGCAGTTTGGAGGGAGAACTTAAGTTTTTTGACGTTGATTTGGAAAATATACCTGATCTAAAAATGTTTTCCGGAAGCGGCCCAAATGTTTCCACGCAGGAAGAAACCCCGGAAAACAATAATGTAACAGCGGAAAGCGAAGTGGAAGAAACAGAGACCACGGCAGAAAGTACGGAAGAACCGTTCGGAACGGATACGGAAGAAGACATAGATCAAAACAGTAAGGGAAAGGGATTGCTTTTTTGGATCATTCCGGCTTTAGCTGTGGTTATTGTTGTTGTAATCTTCGCCGTACTTTTAATAATAAAGCATAAAAGGGGAATTAAACAGGCAAAGCCGGCGTCCGGAAGTATTATGATGAAGCTGGAAGTCTATGCCGGAAACTGTGTGACCAGGACGACGACATTCTACCTGAAGGATTCATTGATAATCGGAAGCGCAAAAAAATGTGATCTGGTATTTGCCGATCAGGAAGTGGCTTTGCAGAATTCAAGGATTTTTATCAAAAATGACATGATCTACATAGAAGATTTGAATTCAAAAGAAGGAACCGCCATTGGAGGTATGCGGATTCAGGGGCAGAATCGTCTGCGGAGCGGCGACGTGATTTCGATTGGAAACGTAGAATTCAGTTTTAGATTTTAGGAGGAAAAGGATATGCGGTATGCAACAAAAGCGGCCAGAATGGGTGCATTTCTTATTGACGGCGTAGCACTAAGTTTTATTATGCTGCTTTGTTCGGTTGTTTCGGTTGGATTAGGCATAATTGCAAGCAGCGCGGGCGGAATTCTTTATTTCGGACTTCTGGAAGGAAGCAGCATGCATGGAACGCTTGGGAAGTATTTGATGGGTATTGTAACCGTAGATGAGAGCGGACGCCCCATTGATTACGGAAAATCCTTTACCCGCGCGATATGCAGGCTGTTATCGGGATTCATTTTTGGAATGGGTTATTTAATCGGACTTTTTGACGAGGAGGGAAAAACGCTGCATGACCGTATAGCCGGAACCAGAGTAATTACAAGGGCATCCCTGAGCCAGTCTCAGGCTGCTTATTACGGAAATCGGGAAGAACGGCAGACTGCGGCGAATCGCCCGGTCCAGAGCGGTTTTGCGGCACGGCCCAAACTGATCGGAGTTACCGGAACTTATGCGGGGCAGGCATTTCTGATCGGAGCGCAGGGAATGTTGATGGGAAGAGATCAGACGGCGTGTGATTTTGTTTTTGCAGGCAGCGCCGGAGGGATCAGCAGGATGCATTGTAAAGTTCAGTATAATCAACAGACGGGAATGTTTATCCTGTATGATTTAGGTTCCTCTTACGGCACCTTTCTGGCAAACGGTGTCCGCGTACAACAGGGGCAGCCGGCAGCGCTCCGGCCGGGAGGACAGTTTTACCTGGCGGAGCAGGGCTGTATGTTCATGGTTGATTTATAATAGCGTTTCTCTCGTTTGTATGCGCTGGTGATCCGGTGCAGAAGCAATTCCTGATTTTTCCCTTGTAAAAAAATTAATTATTTGATAAATTATTTTTAGCAGACGTTAATTTGAGGACTGTTTTCATCAGGAAGGCAAAGGTATTTTATATGGGAAAACAAAAAACAAGGGGGTTAAGTATCCGGGTTAAAATTTTAGTTCCAACCAGCATTTTAATTATGGCGTTTTGTGCGGCTATGGGAATTGCTTCTTATATGCGTATAAAAGACGGTCTGGTGTCCATGGGGGTAGAGGAGGCGCAGATGGCGGCGGAGATTGCCGCGTCCGTGATCGACGGTGAAAAGCTGGCGGCGCTTACGCCGGAGGATGAAGGCGGCGAAGTATATGCGGAGCTGCTTGCCGCGATGACGGACGTTCAGAAGACCTGCGGAATTCAGTACCTGTATACTTTGTATACGGACGGAAAACAGGTGTACTACGGAATCGATACGGATCATACGGAAAGCCATTCGGAATTCGGAAAAGTGTTTGAAGTTTCTTATGAAGAACTGGAGGGGGTTTTTGCGGGAAAGGCTTATATGCAGAATTATATCGATTCCACGGAAGACGGGGACCTGATTTCCGCATACTTGCCTCTTGCCGATGGTAAAGGCAAGACGGTTGCGATCGTCGGATGCGATTATGACGCTTCCGGGGTGGTGCGGCGTCTGGAGATTATACTGTGGCAGGTGGCGGGGATTGCCGTAATCGGCCTGGCTGCCGCGTTAGTAATCATGAATATCATAATTGGCATGTTCATCAGAAAGCTGCGAGTTGTAGACAGTAAAATTTACGAATTGGTATATCACAAAGGGGATTTAACCCAGGAATTGGATATTCACACGGGCGACGAACTGGAACTGATTGCGGATCATGTGAACGGACTGCTCCGTTATATACGGGAAATCATGTTAAACATATTTAAGAATGCCGGACTTTTAAACGGTTCCTCCCACATGATTGCAAAAAGCCTTTCGGATGCGCAAGTGAATATTTCGGAAGTCTCAGCAGCCATGGAGGAGATGAGCGCGTCCATGGAAGAGTCCAGCGCATCCCTGGATCAAATGAACGAGTCCGTTGGACAGGCATTTGAGTCTATTGAGACAATCAGCAGCCAGGCCGGAGACGGGAGGGATTCTTCCGCCCGGATTATGGAGAATGCAAGACAGGTTTATGACAGGGCTGTTGAGAATCGGCAAAAAGCAACAAGGCAGGCCTCCGATATGGAAGCGGCCGTTTTGGAGAAAATTGAGAAATCCAGAGAAGTTGAGAAAATAAAAGAGCTTACCAAAAATATTATCAGTATTACCGGACAGACGAATCTTCTGGCTTTAAATGCAAGTATTGAAGCCGCCAGAGCCGGCGAAGCCGGAAAAGGCTTTTCCGTTGTAGCGGATGAAATCGGAAAGCTGGCTTCGAATTCGGCGGAGGCGGCCGCCGAGATTCAGAAAGTAACGGCGGCGGTGATTCAGGCGGTAGACGGGCTGGCTTCGGAAGCGTCCCAAATGATACGTTTCATGAATGAAATTGCCATGGGCGGTTATGGCGAACTGGTTGAGACCAGTGAAAGCTACCGGAAAGATGTGGGAAGCATGAGCCGGATGATGGACGGCTTTGCCAATGAAAGCGGGCAGTTAAAGGTTAATATGAACCATATTAAAGAAGTGGCGGAGGGCATTAAAATTGCCGTGCGGGAGTGCGCCACAGGCGTAGTGAATGTAACGGAGACGGCAGTCAGCCTGACAAACAGCGTCAGCGATATCGGAGGGGAAGCCAATAAAAATTTAGATATCGTTGATGAATTAAACGCAGAAGCAGGTAAATTTAAATTGGAGTAAGAAAGCTTATGAAGTGGATGAAGTTTCAAATAAAAACAATAACCGAGGCGGAAGATATGATTATCAGTACGCTCTATGACATGGGGCTGGAGGGCGCCCAGATTGAAGACAAGGTTCCGCTGACGGCATGGGAAAAGGAGCAGATGTTTGTAGATATCCTGCCGGACGCACCGGAAGACGACGGGATTGCTTATCTGAGCTTTTTTCTTGAAGTGCAGGAGGACGGCAGTCTGAAGCTGCGGGATGAAGTTACGGATCAGGCGGCCGTCCTGGCAATGGTAGAGCGGGAGCTTGCAGACCTCAGAACATTTATGGATATCGGAGAAGGAACGGTTCTTGTAGATGAAACGGAGGATTTGGACTGGATCAATAATTGGAAACAGTATTTCCATCAGTTTTATATTGATGACATACTTGTCATTCCATCCTGGGAGGAAATGGAGAGAAAGGATCAGGATAAACTGGTTCTGCATATTGACCCGGGCACTGCGTTCGGAACCGGGATGCATGAGACGACACAGCTTTGCATCCGTCAGCTCCGCAAATATATTACGCCGGACACAGAGCTTTTGGATGTGGGAACGGGAAGCGGTATTCTGGCCATTCTTTCGCTGATGTTCGGGGCAAAACATGCGGTGGGAACCGATCTGGACCCTTGTTCCTTGGAAGCCGTGCGGGAAAATATGGAGGCTAACGGAATACGGCAGGACGCCTTTAAAATGATGATCGGTAATTTGATTACGGACTGTGCGGTTCAAAAGGAAGTCGGCTTTGCATGTTATGACATTGTTGTCGCCAATATTCTTGCGGACGTCCTGGTTCCTCTGACACCGGTCATTAAAAACCAGCTAAAATCCGGCGGGATCTATATTACTTCCGGAATTATAGACGAAAAAGAAAAAACGGTGGCGGACGCTGTAAAGGCGGCAGGATTTACGATTCTCGAAATAACGCGTCAGGGAGAATGGGTCAGCATTACGGCGCAAAAACCGTAAAAGGAAAGGAATTACTGACAGATGTATCAGTTTTTTGTAAATCCCGGTCAGATACAAGGACATTTGGTCACCATTGAGGGAACGGATGTGAACCACATAAAAAATGTGCTGCGGATGAAGCCGGGGGAAGAGATTGCAGTCAGTAACGGCCGGGACGGGAGAGAGTACCGCTGCGCCATTGAAAAACTGGAGGAAGAGCAGATTATCTGCAGACTTTTGTTTATGAAAGAGGATGGTGTGGAGCTTCCTGCAAGGGTTTATCTGTTTCAGGGATTACCCAAAGCGGACAAGATGGAGCTGATCATTCAAAAGGCCGTGGAACTGGGAGCCTTTGAAATTATTCCCGTAGAGACAAAACGTGCCGTGGTAAAACTGGACGCCAAAAAAGCGGCGGGCAAAACCGCCCGGTGGAACGCTATTGCGCAGGCGGCGGCAAAACAAAGCAAACGGCGTGTGATTCCCACAGTGACGGACTGCATGAACTTTAAAGAGGCGGTAGATTATGCAAAAGAAATGGAACTGAAGCTGATTCCCTACGAGTTAAGCGAGGGAATGGACGAGACGAGGAGGCAGATCGAGAGCGTTCGGGCCGGCTGGAATGTCGCTGTTTTTATTGGACCCGAGGGAGGTTTTACGGAAGAAGAGATTGAACTGGCAAGGGAGGCGGGCATCGTTCCCGTGACACTTGGAAAGCGGATTCTTCGAACGGAAACGGCGGGTTTTACCGTACTTTCCTGGCTGATGTACCGCCTGGAAGGACAAACTTAAGTGTTACGGTTTCTAATCTATCAGCATATGATAAAAACAGATAGAATATGACAAGGAGACAAAAATGGAAGTCTATTTAGATAACTCGGCTACCACCCGCTGTTTTCCGGAGGTCGCGGAGCTTACGTCAAAAATCATGTGCGAAGACTATGGCAATCCTTCCAGTATGCACATGAAAGGCGTTCAGAGCGAACAGTATATCCGGTATGCGAAAGAAACCTTTGCCAGATTATTGAAGGTGCAGGAAAAAGAGATATTCTTTACTTCCG
>ERZ779633.302-NODE-302-length-15177-cov-8.707380_pt1 | contig 15177 bp, 14 predicted proteins | sample MGYA00514195_ERZ779633 | MGnify/ENA primary metagenome ERZ779633 (study PRJEB29562, sample SAMEA4376707) | mouse gut metagenome | isolation source: Cecum | study: EMG produced TPA metagenomics assembly of the A DSS colitis mouse model was used to assess the...
CATCAGGCTCAGTTTCTCGAACTTGGCTCGATCAAGTTTTTCGGGTTTATAGATTTTTGCAACGACGCCGTGGACGCTGGTAGTGTAAATTGTGCCTTCCCCACCAGATGGTCCTTCTCCAATCAGTTTGACTTGTTTTTGCAAGCCATCCCGCTCAGCAATTAGGCTTGCTCCTTCACCAGGTACAGCGGAGATGGTCAACCTACCACTTACCTTACGAACCGAAGTTGCAAAGGCAAAGCACTCATCGTCCGGGACCGGGGGCCGTTCTGTTGAAATGCGAGTGGAGTTTGGACGCTGACTCATGGGTGATTGTTGCTCGTCAAAATGGAAAATGCTAAGATAGCCGTATTTATTAATCCGTTCCACAAGGATACGGTTTGTCGTGTTGACAGACTTGCTTTTCCCTATCGCAAGGATATCACTTGCAAGATTATGATCTTGCGTAATAAGCATGAGGTTGTATTTCAACCGAAACTGGGTGAATACAGTCTGAAAAACATTGTCTGCGAAGTTATCGTGATTGTCCCCAAAAACCGCAACCAAGCCGGCTTTTTGCAACTTGGCAATATTATTGAGTGCAGCTTTCGCGCGTTGGTTCAAGTTGGTATCTCCCTTTTGTGTGCAGAGGGCAGGATTTTCTGCGAATTTTTTGACCTCCTCATAAACGCGGAGCGGGACAACTATCGATTTTCCCTCGCGCTGGAGGAGAGGGACTGAGTGTGACCAAAATATATCTGCTTGTTCACACAAAAGACTACATGTATCAATAAAAATCTTGAAACTCTTTATACTTGATTCCAGAAAAGCTGAAGATCTATCTTCGGGACTTAGCATCTTTATCGCTCCCTTTCACTCTACAGATATTCCCAAGACGTCAAATTCTCCCCGCTGGTTTCCAAAAGTGTATTTGGTTCGTACGGAGCGATTTCCGACCATGCAGCGGGGATTGCAGTTTCATTCAAAGAAAGGGGTTCACTATCAGTGGTGTACATGCTGAGTTTTCCATCGTCATTAATATGCCCGACAGCAATGTTAAAACCGCCTCGTTCACCGGTTTCATTTAATCGCAACGCTTCAGCTGCAAATGTTTTGTCTTGTGTGATCAGGCAAAGGAGGTGTGTTCCCCTGAACTTTAAGAACACAGAGAGAATCGTGTCACGAAGGTTGGCATCACTTTCCTCTCCTCGAATCTGCACCAAGCCTTTTTGTTGCATCCAGTTGAGTAGTCGTAGGGCCTTAACTGCTTGCTGTGAACAGGCAGCATCCTGTGTTTGCTCTTGTATTCGTTCAATTGACCGAAGAGGAATGATTAGCTTTTCATTTTCTGCAATTAAATAGTCCGCCCAAAAGTGAAGGAATTCTTCTGTCTTTTCCGAAAGAAGTGCGGTGTCGTCAAGAAAGATTTTATAGCCCCTCACTATTTGCTGAACTCGGACAGTATCCAGCGAACGTCCGTCATCAGGCATAATCTCAACCCCAGCTCCTTCAAAAAGCAGGAACCAACGACGGAGTAAGGAAAAACCGCTAAACGAGGTATCGTAGCGATTTACTGCTTTTTTGCCATTGCCATCCAGGATTGCTGCTATGGCTTGGTACATATCACCATTTATAGTAATATAATTGTCCACAACAGCGGCAAGTGACAGAAATTGCATAGTAGACATCTTTGATTTACCAGTTTCCCAGTTGTTGATTGTCTGACGAGTGACGCCCACATATTCTGCAAGTTCCACTATGCTGTATCCCATAAGAAGGCGTATTGCTTTCATTGATATTTGAAAATTCTCAATAATAGCTTGGCGAGTTTCCCACAGATAGTCAATCACCTTCCTGCCCCCTTTCGTGAATTCATTGTCTTTTCCCGATAAAGCATAGGTATCATATCCACTTGAATCAACAACAGCCTTCGAGTCTGATATAAGTATAACAGCCCCCTTTCAGAATGTCAATAGTTTTTACGTTTGTTGCTTCTTTTTACTTTTTGAAATTAAATTGACTGCATGGCAATGTAAACCTGAAGCTCTATAGGTCAAGCTAAAATAGGATTCAAAATTTTGAGAATCTGCAACGACCAATCAGAGGGAGTGACTGCTGACATAGTCACTCCCTCTGATTATTTATATACTGGTTTATCATGAGTATTTGTAAACGCAAGCTGTAAGTATGTATCCTTATATAAATTACACATCGGTGTAAAAGCCGACTTTGAGGTAGTCCCGCCCGAAGCGGCTCATATCCTTGACGATGATGGTATCCACCTTCCCGGCCTCTACCTCGGCAATCATGGCCTTGAAGCCGTCCCGGTCAAAGGTCGTGCCGCTTACGCCATCGTCCGTGAAGTGGCGGACATTAGTGAAGCCGTTCCGCTTGGCGAAGTCCTCCAAAAATGCCTGTTGATTCAGGATTGAGTTGCTAGGGCCTTGTAACTCATCGTCTCGACTAAGGCGCTCATAGAGAGCAGTAATCTTTGTGTTGTGTGTCATATCATGTACCTCCCCGAAAGTATGGTGTGCGGGTTTCTCTACCCTTGCCATACTAACCCTTTGCGGACGATGACGGAAGCGTGTACATCTACTACGCTTCCGCCGACACCCGGCTCCATGTGGCCAGTACCACGGTGGAGCGCCTGGTGGACTACGCCCTGAACACCCCCGCCGATCCTCTGCGCAGTGCGGACTGCGTGAAGCAGCGGTGCGGGCTCGTTGAACGAAATCTGGCCTGGTTGGCAGGAAAGTGAGCGGGCTATGGGATTGCTAAAGCTGAAGCCTGCCTGCAAGGATTACATTTGGGGCGGGCACCGTCTGGTGGAGGAGTACGGCAAGGAGTATGACGGTGAGGTGCTGGCCGAAACCTGGGAGCTGTCCTGCCACCCGGACGGGCCCTCCACCATTGTGAACGGCCCCTATGCGGGCCGGACCCTGCAAGCCTACATCGACCAGAAGGGGCGGGAGGTGCTGGGGACCCACTGCCGGCACTTCCGGGATTTTCCCATTCTGGTGAAGTTTATCGACGCCAAAGAAAACCTGTCCATCCAGGTCCACCCGGACAACCGCTATGCCCTAAAAAATGAGGGGCAGTACGGCAAAACCGAGATGTGGTATGTGATGGATGCGGGGCCAAACGCCTTCCTCTACTACGGCTTCAAGCGGGAGGTGAGTGCCGAGGAGTTCGCCCGGCGCATCCGGGAGGATACTCTGCTGGAGGTGCTCAACGCCATTCCGGTCCAGAAGGGAGACGTGCTGTTTATTGAGGCGGGCACCATCCACGCCATCGGCAAGGACATTCTAATCGCTGAAATTCAGCAAAACTCCAATATCACCTACCGGGTCTACGACTATGGCCGGGTGGGCAAAGACGGGAAGAAGCGGGACCTGCACATCGAGCAGGCCATGGCAGTGACCAACCGGGTACCCATTGTGAAGGACAAGAGCAGCTACCCCCATGTGGCCGACTGCGACTACTTTACGGTGGACAAGCTGAACCTGGACGGCCGGGTGATGAAGCGGCTGGAGGGTATCGTCTCCGGGGAGTCCTTCGCCTCCATCCTGTTTTTGGACGGAAAAGGCACCATCTCCTGCGGCGGGGAGACGCTGGATTTTCAAAAAGGAGACAGCTTCTTCTGTTCCGCCGGCAGCGGGACCTATCAGATCGAGGGCTCCTGTGACGCCCTCATCACCACCATCCGGGACAAGGCGGAGCAGGTGCGCATCGGCATTGACATCGGCGGCACCAATGTGAAGATCGGCCTGGTGGATGTCCATAACCGGCTGATTACCCACACGGCGTTCCCCACCCCGGCGGGCTGTCCGGCGCTGGAGTTGATCGAAAAGGTTTCTCAGGAAACCCAGAAACTACTGACTGACCGGGAGATCGTTCTGGACCAGTGTATGGGCATAGGAATCGGCGTGGCCGGGACGGTGAACCGGCGGATGGGTACGGTCAGCTACTCCAACAACCTGGAGTGGGATAACGTCCCCCTGGCCGGGGAGATTGGCAGGCGGTTCCCCCTGCCCGTCCAAATCGCCAACGACGCCGACTGCGCCGCCCTGGGCGAGACGGTTGCCGGCGTGGGAAAGGGCTATCAGAACATCGTCATGCTGGCTCCGGGGGCCGGAGTGGGCAGCGGGGTCATTGTCAACAGCGAGATTGTCAACGGCAGTGAGCTGGGCCACATGGTGATCGTGGAGGACGGCGAGGGCTGCACCTGCGGCCGGAAGGGCTGTTTGGAGGCCTACGCCTCCATCAAGGCACTGCGTCGGGACGCCAGACGGGCCACGGGCCGGGAGTTGACTGCCGAGGAAATTTTCAGTGGAGCGAAAGAGGGCGACCCCGCCCTGAGACCCGTTGTGGATTCCTATGTCCGCAGGCTGGGCGTGGGGGTGGTCAATGCGGTGAATATCTTCCGGCCCCAGCTGGTGCTGCTGGGGGGCGGTATCTCCCAACAGGGAGACATACTGCTGGAACCCATCCGGGAGGCGGTGCACGCCTCCTGCTTCGGCGGAGAGAAGGGAAACCTGCCCGAGATTGCCTTTGCCGCCCTGGGCAATCGGGCGGGGATGATTGGCGCGGCGGCCCTGATCTATCAGGGGAGCCGGCCCTCTCTGCGGAGCGGGACTCAGTAATCAGAAGAAGGGAACAGGAGACGGGAAAATGGCCAGCGAGTATTTGAAGTGGAAATACCGGAATGAGCAGCGGTCGGAGGTACGGGAGCTGACCGCGCAGGAGAAGCGGAAAAACTGGTGGCGGTACCATTGGAAGTATGTTTTGGCCGGCCTGTTCGCGGCGGGGTTTCTGTTCGTGGTGATCCGGGACCGGGCGGTCAAAATCGATCCTGACTGCTCCGTGGCCCTGGTCACCCGGTACGGGGTCACAGAGGCGGAAACCGCCCCCCTCAAGGCGGCGCTGGAGGCGGTCTGTCCCGATTCCAACGGGGATGGAACCGTCGATGTGGCCATCAACGCGATCCGGATCGACTACACCTCCACCGACATGAGCGCCGAGGCCATGAAAATAATGGAGGCCAACATCGACAAGCTGAACTTCGACTTCTACACCCGGCAGAGCGGCATCCTCCTGCTGGACGACCCGGAGAACTTCCAGCGCGCCACTCAGGCCCTGGCCTATCTGGACGGCTCCACGCCCCCGGAGGGGGCGTCGGACTGGGAAAACATGGCGCGCCCCTGGACGGACTGGGCTGGGAGCGGCCAGGCAGGGCTGTCCGGCGGACCGCTCTGGTTTGGACAGCGGATTGTGGTCAACGAAAAGGACGAATCGGCCTTTGCCGGCTCCCAAGCGCTGTGGGACACGCTGTTCCCCGACATGTAGGGGCGGACATTGTCCGCCCGCACGATCACGCACTGTATAAAACGGGCGCACAATGTGCGCCCCTACACTCAACTGAAAGGAGTATGGTTATGGGTTTCCTTCCAAATTTCGACGGCCCCGGCCCCCGGCAGGATCAGCCCCGGAAAAGGGGAATCTTCCGCTTCTTTGAGACGCTGACCCGGGACTTTAAGGACATCTTCCGGGCGGGATTTCTCGCTTTGGCCGGCTGTATCCCCTTTGCCCTTGGGGTGGGATACAGCATTGTTACCCGCACCATACTCCTGGCCCCGGCGCTGGGACTGCTGGGGGGTATGGTCGCCGGACCGGAGCTGTGCGGCTTGGCCGACACCATCCTGCGGGGTTTCCGGGATGAGCCGGGCTTTTGGTGGCACACCTATAAAAAGACCTGGCGGCGGAATGTCAAGGCCTGCCTGTTCCCCGGCGGAGTGGGCGGGACTCTGCTGGGGATGCAGCTGTATCTCCTGGCCCACGCCCGAACGCTGGGGCTAGATTTACTCACCGGCGCAGGATTGGCCGCGGGGATTCTGCTGGTGCTTGGGATTTCCCTGTATCTGTGGCCCCTGCTGGCCCTGATGGAGCTTCCCTTCCCCCATCTTGTGAAAAATTCCGCCCTGCTCTTTCTGGGGCAGTTCCCCAGAAGCATGGCCGCCCTGGCCATCCTGGCGGTCTACCTCTGGGGTATGGTTCAGTTTATCATCCTGACGGCCCCCATCCTCCCCCTGACCAACCTGTGGCTGCCTGTCCTTCCCGCCCTGTTCCTAATTTATCCCGGCATCAACGAGAACTTTCAGATTGAAGAAAAAATCAAACATATGAATCCGTAAAGGAGGAACCCACGTGAAGCGATTGCTGAAAAAAGCGGGCTCCTTGCTTCTCACCGGGGCATTGGCGGTGGGCCTCATATTACCCGCGTTCGCTGCGTCCTCCGCCGAGACAGAACTGTCAGGACTGGAGGAGAAGGGAAGCTGGACAGACCGTCCGGGACGCTCTCAAAGCACAAGGCCAATAAAAACATAAATACCGGGCAGGGATAACCCCTGTCCGGTATTCGTTTCAAACCCAATGTTGCGCTTTTTGTTCTACTCTTCAAATGGAATAAAAAGCAAAAACCCGCTCTCCCTTGCGGGACAACGGGTTTGAGTGGAGCTGATACCCAGATTTGAACTGGGGACCTCATCCTTACCAATTCTTCCCAGATTATTTTTTCTTGTTGTCCTCTGTTTTGTTTTAGTGCCGGGAACCATTGTACCGCAACAGTTCCCGGTAATTTGTTTATGGTAGCTTTATGTTTCCTGTTCTGTGTTTACATATGGTCTTTTTTAACGCCTGTATGGGTTTTGTATGGGTTTCTCACCGGTAGCTGCCCCCATCGGTGGAAACCTATTTCCCCTTTTAACGCAACCCAACGCAATTCAACACAAACTTTATTGGTTTTAGGTGCAATTGGATATATTGGATGTCAGGGGTCATGTCGTAACAGCAGATGCGATGAGCTGTCAGGAAAAATTGCGAAAAAATATCTGAGAAAAGGCCGGGTTGCCTTCCTGAGAGGACAGTGAAAGACGACATGAAAGGAGGACATCAATTTAAATCAGCTCAATCTTTTTGCTCGTAAAATTTGCGTCCGGAGATATGATATGCTCAAGGCATTCAAATGAAAGGAGCGGTCAGCGATGACACTGCTGGAATTCTGCCGGAGTTTTTTCCCGGACGAAGAGATCTTTACACCCCAGGAAGTGGGGCTTGCGGTCCATTCCCGCCGGCTGCTGGAGCTGGAATATGCGGAAATCAAGGAGAAACGGCTCTCCGAAGATCAGGTTCTGCCCAGCACGATTCTTGGGCTGGTACAGCCGGGCAGGTGGCAGTACTATGATCCAAGGTGCAAAGATAGCAGACGGAACGGCTGGGACGGAACGCAGGAATTTTTGCTGACAGAGGAGGCGCTCCAGACCCTGGAACACTTCCATCTGGTGATCGACCCGGAGGCGGCCAACGTGTACCTTGAGGCCAGACGGCCCTATTTCCGGGTACGGGGCAGGCCGGTGACGGAGGAGCAGGCCTTCGACATCCTCCGCCGGACCAATATACCGCCCACACATGACATGCGGATGGAGCGGCACCCCTGGAAAGACCTGGTATACTGCTCCGGGTTTCTGGATAACAGCTGGTTTAGATGTTTTCCCCAGGGGTGGGTGCTCCCGGACGGTACAGTGGGCATGAACGGGATCAGCGGAATCAAATACCCCTATTTGGACGAGATCGCGTGTGAAATTATTCCGGTTGAGTTTGCCTTCCCCTATCTGGACCTGGTCATCGCCATGACTGACTGGAACGAGGCGCCCGATTATGCCTGGGACGCCTTGTCTGAGGATGATGAGGTCTTCGAGCAGGAGGATTACCCCGATTTTCTGGAGAATATCGTCTTCGGCATCTGGCTCCATGACAACACGGTGGAGCTGATGGCCCCGGAGCGGGCCAGGGAGAAATACGCGGAGTACAACCGTCTCTACGGCGGGCCGAACGAGGAAATTTTCAAGGCGTTTTATTACGAAAGCAGGGAACTGTACCCTGTGGACTTGGCGTATCTCAAGCGCATGATCCGCTCCCACGGGCTGGACCCGGAGGAGGTGCTGGCGGGCTATGAGTGGGGGCCTATGGGGCTGCAACGAAAAGAATCATTTTACCTATCCGCCGGGAGACCTCCGGCGGCGCCTAATCTGGAAAACTGTTGAAATATCCGAATTTTTGTGGTATTATTTTTATATGTCAGCCAAAAAATTTTTACAAAGGGGACGATCTTAATGTTAGCAGAGTTGATCCGCGCGTTCTGCAATGAACCTGAAAACAACTATAAGGTATACGAGAATTACACAAAAACACGTACGACCATGTTTGGCGAGATGACTACAACTACGATCGGCATTGTCGTAAAACCGGACTGCAATCTTTTTGACGTGCTGACGCAGCTGACCAGTTATCTGGAGGCAAAGGGGTTTGACGATCTCCTGGAACTTGAGGGGGCAGATATAGATTATCCCGATCCGGATTCTCCCGACTCGGATGCGATTATATACTTTCCGGCCATCCGGGGCTATCAACCCTTGCAGCAGTAGAGGATGCTTGAAGAAGCCCGCTGGAACAAAAGCGTATGATTTTCCCGCATTCTATTCCGACGGGCTTTTTATGTCACTTTTCGCAGCATAAAAAGGAGGTAATCACCTATGGCACTCATGCACAAAGTATATGAAGCGGAGCTGACAGAGCTCAAAAAAGAAATCTGCCGTAATCCAGACGCCGATTTTACTCCGCGCATAAAGGAGCTTGCAGCTGAGATCGTAAAGCAGGGAAATAAGCGCGAAAAAAACTTCAAAAAGCAAATCGTTGAAACACTGCTGCTGGACCTGTACAGCGGGGACGCAGAGGCACTCGAAAGAGATATCATGAAAAGAGCGGTCGGCAAGTTGCTGCTGGGCCTGTATGGAGAGGACGACCGTACACTCATGACAGATATCACTAAAGTTATGATGCTTGGCACGCACAAAGCTGAGCGCGCTGATATCAGAAAACTGTTCCCATGCATTTGTGATGCACTATCTCTGCGTACAAAAGAAGATTTCGCTGACACCATTGAGATGTGTACGGTGCTCAAGGAAGCGCGCGAAGCAGAAGATGCGTAAGCTGTGCGTTCTATCAGGGCGAATGGCCATTTGCTGCTGATTTTTGGATAAGAAAGGAAACTTAAAATGAGTGAGCAAGAAAAGAAAAAAAGACTTTTGAATATTGTAAAGTACTTTGGGAGTGGTACAAAAAAAGTTTCTGACTTAAAAGAGTTGCTGGAAAGCACAAGTACAAGCAGCGATAAAAATGATGATGAAGATACACAAGAAAAGAGTTGGCGTAATGTTGACGCTCTTGTAGTTTTAACTTGTAACGCTTTATCTGATAGTGAACTCTTGAACAGGTATCTTTCTTACAAAGGTATTACAACTCCAAATCGCGCTATCATAACTGCATATCAAAGGATTCGACCTGCTGAAGGTAATCAATATGGAGAAATCAAGGACGAGTGGACGAAGCAAATTGCAAGTAAGATCCAACTCGATACAAAGCTTACAAAAGTTTTAGACTACATAAAAAAATTTGCCGATTCACAATCAACGACGGTATATGATTTCAAAGTTTTTCTAACAAAGATTCAAAACGGTGTATCCGCAGAGGATATACTTGGAATCAAAGATGAAACTAAAGATGCAATGGAGATTATCACCAAAGCCATTGAAAACGCTGCTCAAAAAGATGCCATCAAAAAGTGCGTAATCTTCACTGGCGCGCCCGGCACTGGAAAGACCTACTGCGTGGAGGAATACGTCAAGAAACACACCGACCAGGACAAAAACCGCTGGGAGTTTGTCCAGTTCCACTCCTCCTACGACTACACAGATTTTGTGGAGGGACTGCGCCCCATCAAAGAAAGGAAGGAAATGGTTTTCGTACGGATGGACGGCATTTTCAAGGCGTTTTGCAGAAAGGTCGTGAAGCTGAATAAGGCTGAGCAAGGTACTCCGAAGAGCGACGAAAAAGCAAGCGATAAGAAAACGTATTATTATTTCGTAATCGACGAGATCAACCGGGCCGACCTGGGCCGGGTCTTCGGAGAGCTGATGTACTGCTTTGAAAAGCGCGGCGAGGAGCACAAAATCGCCATGCAATACGCAAATCTTCCCGCTTATAACAAGACGGGCAAGCGCATCTATGACGATTGCTTCAGGGATGGCTTTTACATCCCCGGCAATGTTGTGATCATCGGCACCATGAACGACATCGACCGCAGCGTGGAGACCTTCGACTTTGCCCTCCGCCGCCGGTTCGACTGGGTGGAGATTGAGGCGGACGAGGTTATGGAAAGCTCTCTTGTCTCCATGGGAGTTCCCACCGATATTGTCGGCCGGATTAAGGAGATGAATAAAATCATCGAAGACAAAAGCGGTCTTGGCAAGGACTTTAAAATCGGTCCTGCGTATTTCCAGAAGTATGACGGCAGTAATCTTAAGGATATTTGGGAGCACAATATCGAGCCGATTTTGAAGGAATATATGCGCGGAAGACAGGGCCCAAAAGATTTTATAGACAAATGTGAGGCTGCTCTTTTCTCGAAGGATGCAAATGCTTAACAAGGTGCATGGCAATGAAAAAAATCACGTTTTACGGCAAGGATTTTTCAAGGCTTGACAGAGCGAAGTACAGTCTTGATGACAGCTCAGAAAAAAAAGTCGTTGACAACGAACGCCTTAAATTGCTGAACACTTTTTGCACCTCTTATAACATTGTTGATTTGCTTTTCCCAAAAGATAATGCGCTTTTTAATAAGTATGTGGGCGTTTTCCGTATCAAAGAGCTCAAATTTGAGGAGGAAACATATGACGCAACGCTTGAAGTAAGCTGCCGTTTTGATCAGGACGACAAGGCGTTTTTCCTGTCGGCCATGCTGCTCTGCCTGACGAACGATGAGCTGCATTTTATCCAGCCAGAGGTAAACGTCTCGTTTCATCAGGTGATGGATATTTTCCTGCTGTTCATGTTCAAAAATCAGCTGACCGAGGCGGCGGAAAAGGGGATTTTCCGCAAATACCAGCGCTTTGAAAGCAACGACGACCGCCCCCACGGAACCATCGACATCGCCCGTCATATCCGGGAAAATATGGGGCTGAACAACGGAAGGATCGCATACCATTACCGCGAGCTCACCGCGGACAACCCCGTCAACCGCCTGATCTTGGCGGCTTACAAGCGGCTTTGCGAAAAGTTCCCCAAGCTCTGCGAAGATCGCATAACTCAGGACGAAAGCGTCTATTCCACGCTGAACATGCTGCAAACCGAGTTGGGCTACCCCAAAACAAGCCTGCGCAATATCGTAAAGGATAATCTGCGCTCCATCACCCATCCGTATTTTTTGGAGTATGAGGCTCTGCGCAAGACCTGCCTTCAAATCATTCGCGACGAGGGCGTTTCGATTTTCGACGCCGCGGAGTACTCCGAAGAGACTGACGCGATTTATTGCAATATTACAAAGCTTTGGGAAGATTATATCGAATATCAATTCAAGAAACTGGAGCCGCCTGTTACATATGGATTTAAGCCGGCCCGCCCGAAGGGAAAACCGTTTTTAACAGGTTTGTTTGACAGCTACGCCATTCCCGATTTTGTGATCAAAAAAGAGGGCGAAAACGTCGCCATTTTAGACGCGAAATTCAAAAAGCTCTGGGAGGATTACGAGAAAAACTACAAATTCCTGACGGATGACATTTTTAAATGTATCCGCGACAAGGACCTGTTCGGAACACAGCGCACAGGCGTTATTTTCCCTACGAAAGGCGAAGAAATTCTGAAGACAGGGGAAAATCCTGTTTTTGACTTGGTTGGCGTACACGTGCCGCAAGTGCCGAAAACAGAAAACAATCCATCCTTTGAGGACTGGAACTCCGAGTTGGATAAAAGCGTAAGAGGCATTTTAGTTCAATATCTAAATGAATTGGATAAATCTATAACCTCACAGCAATAAAACACGGCTGCGGCCCGACTGATAGGTCCGCGCTCCTCCGGGCCGCAGATTTTTTGAGCGGATTTTTTCTTGCTCGGAAAATTTGCGGCCCGCAGTCTGCTATGCTGGGGCCAGACTGAAACGAACGGAGGCCGTCTGATATGAAAACCACGCAAGCCGCTGTCCCCTCTGCGCCCCTCCCCGCTCCGCGGGTCTGCCGCCCCGTCCACATCCAGAGCCTCCCCGGCGTACCCGGGCATCTGCTGCGGTGTGCGCCCCTGTTCCGGGATGTTCCCCGGAAGACCCTGCGCGCCGAGCTGCGCGGCGCTCCCCAGTTTCAAAACCTCCGCCTCCGGTCCCTGCTGGGGCGCACCCGGGGCGGCCTGCGGGTGCTGCTCCTGGGGGAGGACAGCTACTGTACCGCCCAGGCGGCGGTGTATCTGGCCTCCCTCTCCCACAGCCGGGAGGACCCAACCTCCGACTGGGAGGACGACGACTATTGTGGCGGCGTGTACTTCGGCGACTGGGGGGAGCCGGAGAGTCCCGAGGCCCTGCTCTCCCGCTCTCTGGCGGTGGTCTCCCCGGAGGCGCTGGACCCCGCCCTGGGGCGAAAAAAGTCCCCCGGCCCGGCGGCGACCGTCCCGGGTGGGCAAGGGAGCCCCGCGCTCAGCCTGCCCTCCTTGGCCGCCCCCGCCGCCCTCATCGCCGCCGGCGGCGGGACGGTCCTCACCCCCGCCGTTCTGGAGCAGGTGAAAGCCCTGGACCTTCGGAGCGCCAGCGAGCCCCTGGACCTCCTGATCGCTCTGAAGAGCACCCAGATGGACCCGGAGCTGCTGGAGGAGCTGCGCTTCACCTGCGGCTTCCAGGTGGCCCGGGTGGGCCGGCCCGATCAGGACTATTACCGCCGCTTTCTCCGCGCGTGCGGCGAGGACCTGGGGCACCCCATTGACGCGCTGGCGGACTTGGACCGGGTGATCGCCTACACCCGGCGTCTCCGGGGCGACCGGTTCTGCGAGCTGGACCTGGAGCGCCTGATCCTCTGGGCCGTCCAGCGCCGCGCCCAGCTCCCCCTCCGGACCCGGGACCTTCTCTTTCCTCCCTTCAAAAGCCGGGGAAACAGCTGGAAAGAGCTGGAGGGCATGACCGGCCTGGAGGAGGTCAAGGGGAAGCTCCGCCGCCTGCTGGCCCGTTCCGTCTGGGAGGAGCGGCGCGGTCAGGCCGGGAAGAGCGTCCGGCCCGTGTGCCGCAATCTGGCTTTCGCCGGGCCGCCCGGAACGGGAAAGAGCGTCACCGCCCGGCTGGCCGCCCGAATCCTCCGAGAGGAGGGCTGCGGCTCGGGACGCTTCGTGGAGGCGGGCCGGGAACAGCTCATCGGCACCTACCTGGGGGAGACCTCCCCCAAGATCGCGGAGCTCTTTGACCGGGCCCGGGGCGGGGTGCTCTTTATCGACGAGGCCGGGGCCCTGCTGGGCGGGGAACAGGACATCTACGCCGCCGAGGCGGTCAACGCCCTGGTGCGCCATATGGAGCTCCAGCCGGAGACCATGGTGATCTTTGCCACCTATCCCGGAGAGATGGAGCGGCTGCTGTCCTCCAACCCGGGGCTGAAGAGCCGCGTCGCCCAGGTCCTGCGCTTCCCCGCCTATGACGACGCCCAGCTCTGGGAGATCTTTCAGGGCTTTGCCAGGGAAGACGGCTGCCCCCTCCCGGCGGGGGCCGAAGAGGTGTGCCACGATTTCTTTTCCGCCCTGCGCCGGCGGGACCCGGAGAACTTCGGCAACGCCCGGGAGGCCCGCCGCCTGTTCCAGGGGGCGGCGGAGGAGCTGGCTCTGCGCGCCCTGGACACCGGAGAGGATACCCTCCGCCTGGAGGACCTGAACGCCGCCGCCCAGCGGCTGCTGGCCGGGGCCGGCGGCGAAGAGAAGCGGCCCATCGGGTTCCGGTGAGGCGAAAGCAAAACCGCCGGTTTTCTTGCTTCTTCTGCCCCTCGGGTATATAATGGCAGACAGAGAGAGCGTTTTCTGTAAGCCCCAATTCTATTTTGGATTCCCGCCCCCGCAGGAGGCGGGAATCGCAAAGGAGGCAGGATACCGATGGAACAGACCCTTACGGCCCTGGACCGGTTGCCCGGGCGCTGTTGGACGACCTCCTGCTGCTGGAGAGGGAGGGGAGAGACCTTCCGGCGGGGCAGGAGAACCCCCGCCTGGCGGGGCTGGCCGCCCTGCTGGCCGTCTACCGGGCGGAAAAGGACCGCCGGGGCCTCTGAACCGTCCCAAATTGTGCGGACAGCACAAAAAAGGGACCACAGGCAGGAAAAATAAGGATTTAGGCGGAGTGGCGCAGCGAAAGCGGCGCCACTACAATCTTTAGCTGGATGCGCTCATGATTGCAAAAATAGATAAGATCATCAATTAACGTCTTGGCTTGCCGGAACGTGGCAAATTTCTGTCGATAGATACACTCTGTCTTGAGGATAGAGAAGAAATTTTCTGCCATCGCATTGTCATAACAATTCCCGCGTCTTGACATGGAGGGCGTGATGCCGTATCTTTTAGTCAGGTCAAAATACTCTTGGGACGTATACTGACCACCCTGGTCGCTGTGGAGCTGCAACTCCGCAGCGACTCTCTTCTTCTCCTTTTGTACGGCAAGGCGAACAGTATCCGGCACCAAAGCTACAGTCTGGCGTGTGGCAGTTTTGTAGGCCACAATGCTGTTATCGTAGAGGTCCCGGATCATAGACAGATACAAGATGCCTTGCCTGGTTTGGATGTAGGAGATGTCCGTCACCCACTTGCTATTGGGCTTGTCTGCGTGAAACTCCCGGTTAAGCAGGTTTTCATATTTGCGGACCTGCTGCCCCATCTGCTGCCATTTCCTCGGCCTGCGAATCTCCGCCAGCACCTCATATTTCTTCATTATCAAAGTAGAGGAGAGGTGCCTGCCGGACCGCCTTTTCAATAGCCGCATGGAGCATAGCTTTCCAGTGTTCCTCAATCGCCTCAGTCATTCTTTTCATAGAGGGCAACGGCTCGTCTATGGTCAACGTAACGGATGACGCACTGTTTCTGCCGTCGCTATGCCTCTGGGCAAGATGCTTTTCTGTGTCGGCACCACCGAAGGTCTCCATACTCTCCGCATGTGCGCCCATGCAAATGATGAGAGTATACGCCGGGCTGGGCAGACCGTCCGGGACGCTCTCAAAGCACAAGGCCAATAAAAACATAAATACCGGGCAGGGATAACCCCTGTCCGGTATTCGTTTCAAACCCAATGTTGCGCTTTTTGTT
>ERZ779633.303-NODE-303-length-15153-cov-7.373559_pt1 | contig 15153 bp, 13 predicted proteins | sample MGYA00514195_ERZ779633 | MGnify/ENA primary metagenome ERZ779633 (study PRJEB29562, sample SAMEA4376707) | mouse gut metagenome | isolation source: Cecum | study: EMG produced TPA metagenomics assembly of the A DSS colitis mouse model was used to assess the...
CGAAATTAACCAATTTGTTTAAACACAATACTCCGTCTAAGCCGTGTCGCGGCGGATACGAGTTCATTGGGTGGGCGACGGAATCCGACAGCAGGCAAGTGGTATACCCGCCGAAGTTGATCGTCGTAAGTGATGAGTATCGTTACAATACGCCTTTCGGAGACGGAAATCTTTTCGATTCCGACGGCAAGCCTGACTATAAACCGGGTTCTCTGACTTATCCGGACAACACGGTAATGTATGCGGTTTGGGAAAAATCTATCGGCGCATAATATATATAGCGATAAATCTCTAAGCGTAAATAAGCACGCGATATTAATATCGATGTCTGCGCGTATCTTTACCTCACTGCAAAAGCATGCCTGACCGTAGGCATGCTTTTCGATCGACACACAAAAACTTTTTTATTACGATCGACGTTTTTTCGGTTTTTCAGTTATTCTTTTCGCGCATGCATTTTTGCTTCGTCGCTTCGCCGCCGCGCAAATGACGAACGCTCAAATTGTAATCGAGTATATTCCGAACTTTTTCATACAGTTCGGCGTCTATGCGCGACAGGCGTTCCGTCACGTCTTTATGCACGGTGGATTTGCCGATCTCGAAACGTTTTGCGGCGTCGCGGACCGTGCATGCGGTTTCCGCTATGTATTTTCCGATCTCGACGGCGCGTGTGTTTTTAATGTCGTCCATTATCACTCTCCGATATTCGGCAACAAGCGCGGCTTGATGCTCGGCGGTTTTATAATGTATGAACGGTTTCGACCGATTATGACAATGTTCGTACTAACGCGACCGTTTGCGCGTAGTTTCGATCGCCGCGTCGACGGTGATCCTTTCGCGGTAGCCGCGCTTTTTGCGCAATGTTATCGCGCGTCAAAACACTTGACTAAAGTTCGGATATGTTCTATAATATAACGTGAATAAATAGGTAAGGAGTTTACTATCATGGCTAAAGAATATATTATGACCGCCGCCGGCAAGCGCGAACTCGAGGAACGGCTCGAGCATATCAAAATGGTCGAGATGCCCGCTATCGTCGAGGAGATAGCCAAAGCGCGCGCGCAGGGCGACCTTTCGGAAAACGCCGAGTACGAGATCGCGCGCGAGGAACAGGCGCAACTGCAAAACGAGGTCGACGCGATCAAAGAAAAACTCGCAAATGCCAAGATACTCGACGAGAAGTCTATAAGCGACGACGTCGTTTCCATAGGCTGCTCGGTGGAAGTCATAGAAGCGGACGTCGACGAGGGGCTTGCGGCTGTGGAAAATTGCGGGCTTACGCGCACCGACGTGATCGAAGGCTTTTTGACGCGTATGTCGGTCAACGATATGCGGGCAAACCGCTATAATCGCGCTATACTGCGCGAGCTTACGGAAGCGGATTATGCGAACGCCGGATGCGAGCTGCTTGCCGGCAAGCGTTACAAAAAAGAAGAACTCATCGATAAAGGTTTTAACGAGTCCGAGCTTGCGGGCAAAGCCAAGCCTCGCGGCAAGATCGACAAAAGCAAATGCGCGGGTATCAAGGTTTATACGATAGTAGGCTCGCACGAGGCGGATGCGCTCAACGGCAAAATTTCCAACGAGTCGCGCGTAGGTGCGTCGCTCCTTGACAAAGAGGAGAACGACGTCGTTATGGTCGGCGATCTGCTGTTTAAGATAGTAGATATCATGGTCGACAAAAAAGCTATCAAAAGATAATATTCTTCTCGGAACAAAGCGGCAATATCATGGCAGAACAAAATAATAACAACAATACGATCAACGCGGAAAATATTCAGGACGAACTCGAAAACACGGACGCGCTCAAAGCCGTAAGGCTGGGCAAGCTCGACGAGCTTTGCAAAGCGGGCGCAGACCCGTTCAAGATCACGAATTTCGACGTGACCGCGCATGCGGCGGATATAACCGCTGCGCCCGACGAAGGCAAAACGGTGTCCGTCGCGGGCAGGCTCATGAGCAAGCGCATAATGGGCAAGGCGAGCTTCGGACACATGCTCGACCGTTCGGGCAAGATCCAAATATACGTTAAATCCGATTCCGTCGGCGCGGAAGCTTACGACGGATTTAAAAAGCAGATAGATATAGGCGATATTATAGGCGTTACGGGCGACGTGTTTGTAACGCATCGCGGCGAAGTGTCGATAGCGGTGCGGTCGCTCACGCTTTTGGCGAAATCGCTTACGCCGTTGCCCGAAAAATGGCACGGGCTAAAAGACAACGATTTGCGTTATCGCAAGCGGTATCTCGACCTTATAGTCAATACCGAAGTCAAAGATACTTTCGTCAAGCGCAGCAAAATTGTATCGGCAGTGCGCAGTTATCTCGACGCGGACGGGTTTTTGGAGGTGGAAACGCCTATCCTCAACACCGTAGCGGGCGGCGCGGCGGCGCGGCCGTTCATTACGCATCACAACACGCTCGACCTCGATATGTACATGCGTATCGCACCCGAGCTTTATTTAAAAAGGCTTATGGTCGGCGGACTCGAACGCGTTTACGAGATAGGCAGGTGCTTCCGTAACGAGGGTATGGACGTCAAGCACAATCCCGAGTTTACTATGATGGAGCTTTATCAAGCGTACGGCGATTACACCGATATGATGAAGCGCACGGAGGATATATACCGTGCCGCCGCGCACGCTATAGGGCTTGGAGACAAGATCACATATCAGGGCAAGGAAATAGATATTTCCACGCCGTGGCGCAGAGTGACTATGCGCGATATCGTAAAAGAAACGGTGGGCGTGGACTTTATGACGCTTACCAAAGAACAGGCGCAAGCCGAACTCAAAAAGCGCGGCGTCGAGTTCGACGGCGATAAAAACGCGGCGGAGTGCATGTATGTAGCCTTCGATAAGCTCGTCGAAAGCACGCTCATACAACCGACTTTCGTTACGGGCTATCCTGTGGAAGTTTCGCCGCTTGCAAAGCGCAACGACGACGGGCTTACTTATCGGTTCGAATTCTTCATTAACGGCTGGGAGGGCGGAAACGCTTATTCGGAGCTTAACGACCCGATCGATCAGGCAAAGCGTTTCGAGACGCAGCGCGCAATGGCAAAGCAGGGCAACGACGAGGCTCAAGCCGCAGACGACGATTTCGTGGAAGCGTTAGAGTATGGTATGCCGCCTACGGGCGGACTCGGTATAGGCATCGACCGTATGGTCATGCTCCTTACCGACAGCGCGTCCATACGCGACGTTATACTGTTCCCCACAATGAAGCCGCGCACCAAAAAGTGAGCTTAAGTGAGTTTATCGGAAGAACTCAAACGCGCGTCCGATCGCGCGAAACACAGATTCCATACGCCGGGACATAAGGGCGAACTTTTACGGCTCGATATAACCGAAATGTCGGACGGCTCGTTTCCCGATCGCTTTGCGGACGATGCGGAAAAACGCATAGCTGCGTTTTACGGAACGCGTCATGCGCGGATGTTGTGCTGCGGCAGTTCTCAGGGCGTTAAAGCGGCGATTTTTTGGGCGGCGTGCGACGGTATTGCGGCGGTCCATTCGCATCGGTCGGTGTTCGACGGGTTCAGGCTCGCGGGCAAGGCTTGCACGGCGATAGGGACGCGCGGCGTTATGCCGTTGACGCTCGATCAAATCAAACGCGCGCTCAAGCCGAGCGACGGCGCGGTGGTCGTCACGTCGCCGACATATTACGGCTACTGCGCGGATATAGACGGCATACGCGGTTTTTGCCGTTCGCGCGGGCTTAAGTTTTTGGTCGACGGTGCGCACGGCGCGCACTTCGGATCGAGTCCGTTATTGCCGCCGTCGTTCGCGGACAAATGCGACGTTTGCAATGTGTCCGCGCATAAGACGCTTTGCGCGCTTACTCAATCGGCTATACTGTTGGACAATCTCGACGGCGCGGACGCAGAGCGTCTGCGAGAGGCGACGGACGTTATGGGCACTACCAGCCCGTCGTATCCGCTGTACGCGTCGATAGACGGCGCGGTCGAAAAACAGGCGAGCGCGCACGCGCGGTATGCCGAGCTTTACGAGCCGACGGCGGCGCTCAGAGCGGAATTTCCGTTTTTGAAAAACGACGATTTCACGCGGCTCGTTCTCGACTGCGAAGCGCTCGGCGCGGACGCCGAAAAACTTAACGGCGCGTTGTGTCGGCGCGGGGTATTCAGCGAAATGACCGACGGGCGGCGCATAGTATTTATTCTTACGGCGCAGGACGACAAGACCGCCGTTTCGGCGTTGACCGACGCGTTGCGCGCGGCGGTATCGGAGACAACATGAGCAAAGGAAAATTCATAGTAATCGAAGGTGTCGAGGGCGCGGGCAAAAGTAGGCAGTGCGCAATGCTCGCAGACGCGCTCAATGCGAACGGCATTCCCGCCGTATCGACGCGCGAACCGGGCGGCGCGCCGCTTGCGGAAGCGGTGCGAAGACTGCTGCTCGATCCCGAGTATTCGCCGGATGCGATAGCGGAATTGTATTTGTATTCTGCGGCGCGGCGCGACCACTTGAACAAAGTCGTGTTTCCTGCGCTCGATGCGGGCAAAGTCGTTATTTGCGACAGGTTTATTTATTCCACTATCGCTTATCAAGGTTACGGCAGGGGGCTTGATGTCGATTTTATTCGCGCGGTCAATGCTCGCACCGTTGCGCCGTTAACCGTCGATCTCGCTTTGCTCATAGATATCTCGCCCGAAGTCGGGTTCGCGCGCAAGGGCGGCGCGGACAACGCCGACCGCATGGAGCGGGAAAACATCGAATTTTTCGATCGCGTATACGCCGGGTTCAAAGCGATGTGCGCGACGGGCGAGCTTATTCCCGTAGACGGAAGCGGCGAAAAAGAACAGACCGCGCATAATATTTTGCAGGCGGCGCGTAGCATACTATGAACGCGGGATTGCGAAAATACGCGCAGTTGTACGCGCAGTCGCGCGCGGTCGGCGCGCTTAACGGTTCTACGCATGCGAGCGCGTTCTTGCTCGGCGGCGAAGACGAGGACGGCTTGTGCGTGCTTGCGCGCGTGGTCGCGTCGAGGATATTGGATATCCCCGTCGATCAGGCGTTCGAAGACCATGCTGATATAGTTGTGTATCCGAAAGAGCCGGAGGTCAAAAAAGCCGCAAAAGGCAAAAAGTCCGAAGCGGACAAGAATAAACGCGCGGCGGTCTCGGTGGACGATATACGCGAGATCGTCGGGTCGTTGTATCTTACTCCGTTCGAGCTTGATAAACGCGTGTATATAATCGAGAACGCGGAGAGCATGAGCGAGATATGCCAAAACAAATTGCTCAAATCGCTCGAAGAACCGCCGCCGCGCGTATGCTTTATTCTTTGCGCGAGCGGGCGAATGCTGCCCACCGTCGAGTCGCGTTGCAATCGCATAGAATTGCCGCCGTTTGACGTTTCGACTGTCGCCGAAGAACTCGGCAAGTATCACGCCGATAAGAACGCCGCGCTTTTGGCGGCGCGGGCGAGCAGGGGAAATCTCGGGCTTGCAGAGCGTATTCTCGCGGACAGCGGATTCGCAGATACTTACGCCGCCGCAAAAAAGATACTCGCGTTGGCTACGGGCAGTCGCATGTTTGCCAAAGTCGCGGCGGTTTACGATAAGTTTACGCGCGACAAGACCGACGCCGTGCTGGGCGTTATGGAATACCTGCTCAACGATATCGCACGCTGTCTCGTCGGCGCCGATACTGTGTTCGACGCGGCGGAGGTCAAGGGGATCGCCGTTGGGTTTACGCCGTATTCCGCCGCGCTTTGCGCGGAACATGTGCGTACGGCGCGCAGGCATAACGCCGCTAACTGTATGCCGTCCGCAGTTATGGATACGACGGTGCTTAAAATAATGGAAGAAAAAGTCAAAAACGCGTGACGACATGCCGAATCGCGGTCACGGTAGCTATAGGAGGACAGTTTCGAAATGCCGAAAGTGGTAGGCGTAAGATTCCGAACTTCGACGCGGATGTATTACTTTGCGCCGACGGAAGAAACAGAATATAAAAAAGGTCAAAAAGTCGTGGTGGAAACTCAGCGCGGCGTAGAACTCGCAACTGTGGTATTGCCCGTTACTGAGGTGGAAGACGATAAGATCGTCGCGCCGCTCAAGCCCATACTGCGCGTCGCCGACGAGTCGGATATCGCCGCAGAAAAAGCCGACGGCGATCAAAAGCAGAGCATACTCGCTACGGCTAAACAAAAAGTTTCGGAACGCGGGCTGGAGATGAAGATCGTCGATTGCGAATTTACGGTAGATCACAGCAAACTCGTTTTGTACTTTACCGCCGAACAGCGCGTTGACTTCCGCGAGCTTGTGCGCGACCTTGCTTCCGCATTCCACATGCGTATCGACCTGCGTCAAATAGGCTCGCGCGACGAGTGCAAGCTGATCGGATCGCTGGGCGCGTGCGGCATGCCTTGCTGCTGCGGCAGATTCGAATCGGACGCGGAACACGTTTCCATAAAAATGGCAAAAACTCAAAATCTCGCGCTCACGCCCAACAAGATAAACGGCATGTGCGGCAGACTTATGTGCTGTCTGTCATACGAAAACAAGACGTACGAGGACGTTATGCGCCGCTGTCCGAAAACGGGTTCGGCTGTGTTCTGTCCCGACGGCAGGCGCGGCGTCGTGGTGTCCGTTACGCCGCTTACCGAAAAGGTTCGCGTGCGCGTAGGCGACGACGACAATTTCGAGTTTTGCGAATACGAGCTTTCGGATATAAGCTTCGAACGCAGAGAGCAAAAGCAGCCGCCCCAAGATCGCGTCGAGCGCGATCGGTCCGCAGACGGCAAGCCGACGCAGAACGGCGAGCATAAGGACGGAAACGCGCCGCGCGGCGACGGGAAAAATCGCGGCGGTAGCGGCAAGAACTTCCGCTTCGACAAAAACAAAAAGCAGGGCAACGATTGCGGCGACAACGCCAACGAAGTCAAAAAGCAGGATAACGGCATGCGTGGCGACGCGAACGGCGGCGGAAACAACAAAAACCGCAAGCGTCGTTTCAATAACAAAAACGGCTATAAAAAGCCTCGCGCCGATAGACCGAACTCCGACAACGCCAATAACGCTCGCGGCGAGAAGTAGCCCGTATAGCAAATGTTCGCAACGGCGAACTTAATAAAATATTATTCACGATGTTGACTTTCGGGAATATAAATGGTATAATTATACCATAAAAAGTTGGAGGTACGATCATGGCACATAAAATTTCCGACGAATGCATTTCGTGCGGTGCGTGCGCGGCTGCTTGCCCCGTAAACGCTATCAGCGAAGGCGACGGCAAATACGTCGTGGACGCCGATGCTTGCATCGACTGCGGCGCGTGCGAAGGCGAATGCCCGACCGGCGCGATCACGGCTTAAGGCGCAATTACTTAAAAATTTTCGGACGACGGACTTACTGTTCGGCGTCCGAATTTTTTATGCGCGATTTTCGTTCGATCCGCTATTGCCGCCGAGCTATCGCGCGGGTTTAGTCTCGCTCTGCGCAAAAAACGTCGAAATTGCACGGTCGTGACGAGTATTATACCCGTATCGCGCGACCGCAGTGCGCGGCGCGTATCAACATTTTGCGTATACGTTTTTCGGTAAGGTATTTACGCTCCGAATTTATTTTGTGTACCTTGACATACTACACATGTGAAAGAGAGATCGAGATCATTCGGACGCAGCGCAGTCGCGCTCGCAGTGATAGGGATAGCGGCAAAGCTGATAGGCGCGCTGTACCGCGTGCCGCTCACCAACATAGTCGGCGCGGAGGGCATGGGCTTGTATCAAATGGTATTCCCGCTGTATACCGTTCTGCTCGCGTTTTGCGGTGGCGGCATAACTTCCGCAGTATCGCGCGTAGTCGCAAAGTACACCGCGCTCGGCAATGACGGCGCGGCGCTTCGGACTATCAAGGCGGCGTTGTTGCCGCTTATAGCGGTGTCTGTTGTATCAGCTGGCGGCGTCGCGCTGTTGCGCAACGTGATCTCGGGCATACAGGGTAATACTGCGGCAGGCATAGCGTATCTCGCCATTTGTCCGTCGTTGCTCTTTTCCGGCGGCATAAACATTTTGCGCGGATATTTTCAGGGCAAGTCTATGACGCTGCCGAGCGGCGTCAGTCAGCTCGTGGAACAGGTCGTTAAGCTCGTGTTGGGGCTGTATTTAAGCAGAGTGCTGTTGCCGTACGGCGTAAAGTACGCGGTAGCGGGCGCGCTTGTCGGCGTTACTGCGAGCGAACTCGCCGCGCTCGTTTATCTTTCCGTGCGGTTCGCGCTGTTTACGCGCAAGCGCGTGCGCTACGTTACGCTCGGCGCGCCCATTGCGGAAACCGCGCAAGAATTTTCGGTGCCGCAAACCGTGTCCGACAGAACGCTGTTAAAAGAATTGTATTCCTTTGCGTTTTCCGTAACGCTCGGTTCGCTCGTTCTGCCTATCACGCAGATAATCGATTCCGCGCTTGTCATCAACCTATTGATGCGCGGCGGCGCGGCGCGAGGAGAGGCCACCGCACTGTTCGGCTTGTTCGTAGGACCTGTCGGCACGCTCATCAATATGCCTACGGTAGTTGCGCTTTCGGTTGCGATCGCGTTTTTGCCTACGGTCACCGCTGCTGTCGAGCGCGGCGACGATGCGGCGGCTGTCACCGGGAACGCGGCTAAATGGATCATGCTGTTCGTCATACCCGTGACGCTTGCGTTTTTGCTGTTTCCAGACAGGGTTTGTTCCGCGCTGTACAGCAAAGGTCTTACCGCAGAGCAGCTCGGCGTCGCTTCGCGGCTTTTGCGAATACAAGCGGTCAGCGTGTTCTATATAGGCGTTTTGCAGCTCGCCACTACGGTTTTGCAGGGGCATAACAAAGCGCACCGTCCCGTAATCAATCTCGTGATAGGCGCTTGCGTCAAGGTCGGACTGACGCCGCTGTTGGTGCGCGGGTTCGGAATCATCGGCGCGGCGGGCGCGACTGCGGCATGCTACGCCGTTGCCGCTACGCTTACGGCGCGGTGCGCGTATAAATGTATGCCGATAGGCGCGAGCGTAGCCGACGCTTTGGTAAAACCGTTGATATGTTCGGCGATAGGCGCGGCGGCGTTTATCGGGATGCTCGCGGCGCTGTCCGTATCGGGCTTGCCGTATTTGTGGCAGACGGGAATAGCCGGCGCGGCGTTTTTGGCTGTGTATTGCGGCGGGATTGCGCTTACGGGCGCGCTCGATATAAAATCGGTATTTTCGCGGCTGTCTAAATCGCGGCGCGGCGCGACGGACAAACGATCGCAATAATCCGCATAAAATTAGGCGTATAGTGTTGATTTTCGCAACGTGTTGGTTTATAATATTTACAACGCATTACGAAAAGGAAGCACGCAAATGATCGATATCAATCTTATACGCAACGATAAAGACGGAGTAGCCGCCGCGTTTGCAAAACGCGGGTGCAATGCCGATCTCGACGCCATTTTGGCGCTCGACGCTAAACGCAGAGATATTATAGGCCGTTCGGAAGCGCTTAAAGCGGAAAAGAACAAGGTCAGCGCGGATATTCCGCGTCTTAAAAAGGCGGGACAGCCCGTAGAGCATATCTTTGCCAAAATGCGCGAGCTCGGCGACGAAATATCCAAAGGCGATTCGGAATTGAAAGAGACGGAAGACGCGCTGCGTAACGCGTTGCTGTGCCTTCCCAATCTGCCCGATCCGGACGTCGTTGCGGGCGAAAAGGAAAACAACGCCGTCGTTAAAGTTTTCGGCGAACAGCCTAAATTCGACTTTCCGATAAAGAACCACGTCGAGCTTTGCGAAAGCTTGCGGCTCATAGATTACGAACGCGGCGTAAAGCTTGCCGGCAACGGCGCGTGGCTGTATACCGGACGCGGCGCGATCATGGAATGGGCGCTGTTGAATTATTTTATTAAAACGCACATAAAAGACGGCTATACGTTTATTCTTCCTCCGCACATGCTCAACTACGAATGCGGTTTGGGCGCGGGGCAGTTCCCCAAATTCGAGGACGACGTCTACCGTGTGGAGACAGCCGAAGGCGGCGCGGCGCGGCGGTTCATGCTGCCGACCGCCGAAACGGCGCTTGTAAACATTTATCGCGGCGAAATACTTCAAGAGAGCGAACTGCCCAAAAAGTTGTTCGCATATACGCCGTGTTACCGCAAGGAGGCGGGGAGCTATCGCGCGGAAGAACGCGGTATGATACGCGGTCACCAATTCGACAAAGTGGAAATGGTGCAAGTTACCGCGCCCGAGCAAAGCCGCGCGGCGTTCGAGGAACTCGTTAACAAAGCGTGCGCGCTCGTCGAGGGGTTGGGATTGCATTACAGATTGAGCAAGCTCGCCGCAGGCGACTGTTCGGCGTCGATGGCGCGGACTTACGATATAGAAGTATGGATCCCGTCTATGGGCATTTACAAAGAGGTCAGCTCGGTATCCAATGCCAACGATTATCAGGCGCGGCGCAACAGCACGCGTTATCGCGGCACGGACGGAAAGATCGGATTTGTGCATACGCTCAACGGATCGGGCCTTGCCACTTCGCGCATAATGCCCGCGATCGTCGAGCAGTTCCAAAACGCTGACGGATCGGTGACTGTTCCCGAAGTTTTGCGCGAGTTCGTCGGCACTGACGTTTTGAGGTAAAGGCATGGGCATATTCGGCAGAAGAAGAAACAATTTCGGACAGCAGTCCAATCCCGTGCCTACGGACGATTACTTGAATTTGACGAAGTACGACGAAAAATTCATACTTCCTACGGACGTGGGCGCGCAGGCGACGGCGCAGTCTCCGCTCGCGGAAACGACGACCGTCACTGCGGTGCGCGATCTGCAATCGACGGATGCGCAGACGGCGGAGCGCCCGATGGTATTCCTTTCGAAAGAACACAGCGATATATATATTTACGAATATTCCGACCGTCTCGAATACTACGTCAAGACGGCGACTTGCATGTTTAAATTCAATACGGTAAATAAATAACGTTCCGATATGGATATTGAGAAAATACGCGGAATCATTACGCAAATGCGCCTGCCCGAACGGGTCGCGCTTACGGGCGGCGGGCTTGCAATAGCCGCGACCGATACGCCCAAAGTCGAGCAGACCGATTTCGGCGACTGCCTATTGCCGATTTCGACGACCGTTCCGTTCCAGCTTGCGTTGGGCTGTACTTTTTCGCCCGAAATTTGCGCGGAGGTAGCTCGCGCGCATGCGGACAAAGCGTATGAAAAGCGGTTGGCGTTTGCCGGCGCGGTGCGGTGCGGATTGATACGCGATCCTATGACGGCGTCGGCGTGCGAATTTTTTTCCGAAGACGCGTTTCTTACCGCCGAGCTTTTGAAAAGCTATGCCGATACGGGCGCGCTCGGTTTTGTTTTTACCGATGCGCTCGGACAGCAGCGTTTTGCCGAACGCACGCTCGATATGCGCGCGTTGCGCGAGCTGTATCTTTATCCGCTCATGAAAGCCGGAGTGTACGCGGCGGCTTTGCAGCTTGACGGCGGAACTCTCAACGGCGAGGACGTAGGTACGTCGCGCAAGGCGTGCGACATGTATTCCGAATACATACCGAACGACGCGATGATATTTACCCAGTACGGCGGCGCCTCCGTCGAGGACTGCGTAACGGCAAACGGTGCATACGCATTGGGGGCGGACAACGGCGGCAAACGTTTTATCATGCGCGAAATAATAAACGGGAAAATTTCCGAAAGCCGTTTAAACCGTAACGTCGAGCGCGCGCTTGCTACCGTAGTAAAGACGCACGATATTTACAGGCGCGAACGCGTAGCGGCGGATAAACGCGATATGCCGAATTTGACATTCGACAGTTCTGTCTTGCTCAAGAACGACGGGCTTTTGCCGGTATCTCGGCACGGCTTGGCGTTTTTCGGCGATCCTGCGGCATTTGACGACGGCGTGCGATTCGAGATGTCGCCGTATAAGGACGCGCTCAAAAAAACAGGCGCGGTCAACGTGTTTATGATCACAGACTACGAGGAAAACGGCATAGACGAGGCGACGGCGAACGTCGTGCGCGAAGTCGCCGCAATAGCTCCGACGGTAGTCGTGCTGTGCGGATGTTGCGCGGCGGAGCTTAATGGAATAGTCGACGCCGACGCGGTGCTGTTCTGTCCGTCGCGGCCTGCGGCGGAGGATATAATAGAAATGCTTACCGAAATGTCGCCGCGCGGGCGGTTGCCGTTCAGTTGGTGCAAGCGAAAAACCGACTATCCGTGCAACGGCAAGATATGCGCCGCTCGCGGCGATTTTCGATACGAATCCGTATATAACGGATACAGACTGTTCAATAATTTCGCGTGCGAAACGGAGTTTCCGTTCGGACACGGACTCGACTATACGCAATTCGATATGAGCGGATTATCCGTTAAAGCCGACGGGGTAAAAGCGACCGTGCGGTTTTCGGTAGAAAATTCGGGCAACCGCAGCGGCACTGCCGTATGTCAGTTGTACGCTTCTTTAAAGAACGCGCCCGCTTACGGCATGGATAAACGGCTTGCGGCGTTTAAGCGCGTAGCTTTGCAAGCAGGCGAAAGCGTTACCGTAAACCTGGTGATCGATATGAGCGAATTCGCCGTGTTCGATCCGATAAACTCGGTATTTTCGGCAGTCGGCGGAAAGTATAAAATAGACGTCGGATTTTCTTCTGTCGATATTCGCGCGAGCGCGGAAGTAAAGATATCCGCACAAACGCATGCGTCTATCGGCACGGACAGAACCGCCGCGCCGGCTTATTATAATACGGGCAACAACGCGTTCGCCCCGACCGCGCCCGAAATAGAGCGCGTGCTTAAAGTTCCGTTCATAATGAAACGAACCGAGCGCACGGATAATGCTCCGCCTAAAGCGTCTGCGGTAAAACGCGTGCTTAAAAAAGCTTTAAGATCGACGCCCAAATGCGTCGCGCCGCTGTTAAAGTACAGATCGACGACTACGCCGCAACGAAATATGCCCAAATGATCCGCAGTTAAATTACTTTGCATTCTATACGACAAAACGAAAACCGACGAACCTGAGTTCGTCGGTTTTCGAATACTGCGCGCCGCCTTTGATAAAACGCACCGAAGCGTTCTCCCGTCGGTTGACTCCGTTAAAGCTACCTTGTGGCACACGCCACTTCTTGTTTAGTGCTGCTGCGGTCAAGCCCTGACACGATTCGCAAGCAGACGTTGCACAAGACCTTAACATCAACGCCACCTAACGGTAACAGACCTCCCATACGCAAACCGAGAGCGGTGTTCGACCCTACTGTAGCGGGTTGTAGGTCACAGAGTGCCGCTGCCTCTCCGTCTAGCGCAGTAGAGTTATTATAAACCGTAACGCAAAAAAAATCAAGTGTTTTGCACGGATTGCCGATAACGTTTGTTCGCGCGCCGAAAATCGGTTGATTTATCAATAATTATGCTTGACAATCGGATAACGTTGGGATATAATAACAACGTTGATTAATCAATAAGCGGTGAGTCATGGAAAAAATATTCGAAAACTTTACTGTAAATATCCTCAAGCTGAATAAGCTCGTGCAGAGGATAAAGCTGTACGAAATGGAGGAGTACGGATTGAAGGCCGTGCATGTTATGTGCGGATATTATTTGTACGAGAATCCCGACGGGCTCACCATGAGCGAGCTTGCGCGATATGCCGTAGAAGATAAAGCCGCGATATCTCGCGCGCTTTTGACCATGCGCGAAAAAGGGCTTGTCAGTTACGATCCCAAAACGTACAGTGCGAGCATAGTTTTGACGGACGCGGGCAGGAGTTTTGCCGAAGCCGTTTTACAAAAAGCGGAGAGAGCGGTAAAGGCGGGCGAGGCAGATATGTCGGAGGAGCGGCGCGTAGAATTTTACAAAACGCTGAGCGCGATCGTAGAAAATCTTACGGCGTATTACGAACAACTCGTCAACAGTAAATAGATCGGATTTAAAACCGGATACGGTTAAAAATACGCGTGATCGCGCACGGTGCGCCGTTTTGATCGGGCATTGCGTTTTTCATGCGCCGAATATATAGAATCATTGCATAAGGAGATTTATTATGGAAGAGACAGTCGCGGCAGCGGATAACGCGGAGCAGCCGCAGCAACCCCAAAAGAAAAAATGCAAGCTTTGGGTCAAGATCACATGTATTGTGCTTGTTGCTATAATAGGCATTATAGCAATACTCGGCATCACGTTCGTATGCGTGTGGAACGACGAGATCGCAACCGTTCGCAGTTTCAAAAAGATACGCTCGCGCAACGACTCCAACGAGGAGGGTTCGGTATATTCGATGAACGTGCAGGGCGGGTTTTACTTTAACGATTTCCTTGCGCAGGGCGGAGCGTCGAGCGATAAACAGCTTATAAACTTTATCACGGATCATATAACGCGCGGTCTCATCGACGTGTCTATAGGTGAAACCGATATTGGATGTTCGTCGTTTACGGCGACTACGCCGAGCGGAGATATTCTGTTTGCGCGCAATTACGATTTTGCAAAGACAAACGTTTGCCTTACCGTATGTGCGCCCGGCGGCGGACGCCATAAGTCGTTTTCTACCGTCGATCTGAACTACATAGGCATGGATATTAATAAAGACGTCAACGGCTTAATGAACGAAATAACCTGTCTCGCCGCACCGTATGTGCCGCTCGACGGGATCAACGACGCCGGAGTCAGTTGCGGGATTTACATGTCTTATCAGGGCGGAGACGGCACCGAAGGCACTGTGGCGACCGACCAAAAAGAAAAGGGCAAAAAGAACATAACTTCCACCACCATGCTCAGATTGGTCCTCGATTATGCGGACGACGTCGACGAAGCGGTCGAGCTTATACAAAAGTACAACTTGCACGATTCGGCAAACACTTCTTTTCATTACATGGTAGCCGACGCTTCGGGCAAAAGCGCGATACTCGAATGGCTGCCCGAAAACGGCACCGACGCAACAGATAACGACGGTACTGCGCGCAAGCTCGTCGTAACGTACAACACCGATCCCATGTACGAGCAATTGCGTGCGCAATCGGGATACGAGTATCAATGGGTGACGAATTTTATCGTCAAAGATCAAGATAACTATTATACCGATAACGACGCAAAGCCCGGGTACGGAAGATATTCGCTCATATACGACAGACTGCGCGCTACCGACGGCGTGGTTCAAGACGAAGTCGCGGCGATGAAG
>ERZ779633.304-NODE-304-length-15144-cov-10.285108_pt1 | contig 15144 bp, 10 predicted proteins | sample MGYA00514195_ERZ779633 | MGnify/ENA primary metagenome ERZ779633 (study PRJEB29562, sample SAMEA4376707) | mouse gut metagenome | isolation source: Cecum | study: EMG produced TPA metagenomics assembly of the A DSS colitis mouse model was used to assess the...
GGCCTGGACCATCACCCGGGGCACCAAGGCTCCCCAGGCGGCGGGGAAGATCCACACCGACTTCGAGCGGGGTTTCATTAGAGCTGAGGTGGTTGCCTTTAAGGATCTGCAGACCCTGGGCTCCATGGCCGCCGCCAGGGAAAAGGGCCTGGTGCGCAGCGAGGGCAAAGAATACGTCATGGCTGACGGCGACGTGGTGCTGTTCCGCTTTAACGTTTAAAGTTCAGGAAATATGAAAAGAGGAACGCTGCTTGGCGTTCCTCTTTTTTGTGCTTTGGGGTCATTCTGCAACCTTCAGCGGCTCCGATCCCCGAAGCTGGCGCAATAGGTAAGAATAGCGGTGCTGGAGGGACTTAATCTCAAAAACATAGGACTCGATCAGGTCGCCGTCGGCGGCGCGGTTGAAGCCCTCGTAGGCGCGGTTGAGCGCGCTCTGGGTGGCGCGCATGGCAGCCAGCAGTTCTTCTTTATTTTCCGCCTCCTGAGAAACAGGCGTAAGTGCCCGGCGCAGCTTGGTCAACATGGCTTGACCCCCTTTCCCTGCCAATCTATGCCATAGTGTAGACAGGTATGCGGAAAAACATACAAGGGGCGGAAAATTTAAGCCAGGGTAAAGTCGATGCGTCCGGTGGAGGGGTCGGCGGCCACAGCGGTGACGGTCAGGGGATCTCCGAAGGCCAGTGTGAGTCCGCCGTCGGCGCCGTGAAGGGTAAGGGTGTCCTCGTCAAGGGCGTAGCCGCCGCCGGGAAGAGCTTCAATGGGCAGCATGCCCTCCACGCCGTTTTCCAGCCCCACGAAGACCCCGAAGCGGGTGAGCCCAGTGACAGCGGCGGGGAAGGACTCCCCCAGGTGGGCGGACATCCAGCGGGCCATATAGAGCTTCTCGATCTCCCGCTCCGCGTTGACGGCGGCCACCTCCCGCTCGGTGGACTGAAGCGCCCCCGGAGCGGCGGCGTTGACCAGGGGGCGGAGGGGCTGGCCGGTAAGGGCGGCGGTGAGCACCCGGTGGACCATCAGGTCCGGGTAGCGGCGGATGGGGGAGGTAAAGTGGCAGTAATACTCCGCCGCCAGGCCAAAGTGGCCCAGGTTCTTCGGTTCGTACTGCGCCTTCATCAGGGAGCGCAGGACCATCATATTGACCGCACCCTCCCTTGGGGTCCCGTGAAAAGCGTCCAGGAGCTTTTGAAGCTGAAAGCCGCCCCCGTCCTTGAGGGAGAAGCCCAGAGGGGCTACCTGCTTGCGAAGGGCCTCCGTCTTGTCCGGGGAGGGCTTTTCATGGACGCGGAAGACGCCGGGCAGTCCCTTGTCGCAGAGGTGGCGGGCCACGGTCTCATTGGCGAGAAGCATACACTCTTCGATCAAGCTCTCCCCCCGACCTGTGGCCCGGCGCGACACGTCGGTCACATTGCCCGCGCTGTCCAACGTGAAATAGCACTCGGTGGAGGACAGCTCCAGCGCGCCCCGGAGGCGGCGGAGGCGGCGGCGCTGAGCGGCCAGCCGGTCTAACTGGGTGACCAGCGTCCGCATGGCGGCGGCGGAATCTCCGCTGCCGCTGAGGGGCCCCCGGTCGGGGGTCTCGCCGTCCAGCAGTTGGTTGACCTCGTCGTAGTTGAGCCGGTCGGTGGTGCGGATGACCCCCTGGACAATCCGGTGCTCCACCACCTCTCCGTCGTCATCCAGGGACATCAGACAGCTGAGGGTGAGCCGGTCGGTTTGGGGATTCAGCGAGCAGATCCCGTTGGACAGCGCCGTGGGAAGCATGGGGGCCACTTGGTTTACATAATATACGGAGGTGCCCCGCTGGAACGCCTCCAGATCCAGGGGAGAACCCTTTTCCACATAGTGGCTCACGTCAGCAATGTGGACGCCCAGGACCCGGCGGCCCCGGTCGTCAAAGGTAAGAGAGACGGCGTCGTCCAGGTCTTTGGCGGAGGCGGAGTCAATGGTGACCACGCAGAGACCGCGGAAGTCGGCGCGGTTTTCGGCCTCGGCGGGGGAGACAGCCTGCGCAACGGCCTGGGCGGCGAGGTCCACCTCGGGAGGAAAGTCGGGAGAGACACTATAGCGGAAGAGGATGGCGGCTTGGGCGGACTCCAGGGTGCCGTCGTTGGTCCGCTCCACCGACAGCACCCTGGCTTTGGTGCGGCGGGGGTCGGGGACCTGGATACGCACCAGGTCGCCTCCGGCGGCGCCGTTGGTATCAGAGCGGGGGATGAAGTAGTCTTCTTCCTTGCCGGGGACGGAGACAAAGCCGTAGCCCTGGGGGGCGGCGTGGTAGACGCCGGTCAGGACCAGAGGCTTGGGCTTGAGGTATTTGGGCCCCTTGGGTCCGTGGGACTTGGGCCGGGGGCGGGTATAGTGGGTCTTGGGCTTGGACTTGCGGTTCATAAGCGGTTCCTTTCGTTTCGACAAAGTTTGCGGGAATAAAAAACGTCCTCCCGCAGTTGGGAGGACGTTTTGGAAAGCAAAGGCTTAGAGGAACAGGACCAGCACCAGGGTGAGGGCCATAAAAGCAACGGCGACCCACTTGGTGATCTTAGCCAGTCGGACATCCCAGGTCTTGGCTTTGTTCTTGGAGAGGAAGGTGTCCATCCCGCCGGAGATGGCGCCCAAGCCGGCGGACTTGCCGGACTGAAGCAGGACCACGGCGATGAGGAAGAGGCAGAAAACCACATAGATAACGGTCAAAAAGATCATCAAGGGAGACATAGCGGGTACTTCCTTTCCATATTTTGCGTTCCGAATCGCGCCAGTGCGCGTTCATCTTCTCAACGAGCTATTATCATACCATAGTTTTCTTCAAAAAGCAAGGGTTTTGCCAAAAAAAATTGCTTATGGGCGGCGCTGAAAGAGTTTGTGCAGGTCCCACAAAATTTTCATAGGGAAAATGTGATTTTGCAATTTACAAACGAAAAAAAGGGTGGTACAATAAACAGTGCGAAAACTTCTTTTATAAAAGGAGGACATAAGTAAAATGGCAAGAAAACTGAAAACCATGGACGGCAATACCGCCGCCGCCCACGTGTCCTACGCCTTTACCGAGGTTGCGGGCATCTACCCCATCACCCCGTCCAGCCCCATGGCAGACAACGTGGACCAGTGGGCTGCCGCGGGCCGCAAGAACATCTTCGGCTCCACCGTAAAGGTGGTGGAGATGGAGTCCGAGGCCGGCGCCGCCGGTGCGGTCCACGGCTCTCTTAATGCGGGAGCCTTGACGACTACTTACACCGCGTCCCAGGGCCTGCTGCTGATGATCCCCAATATGTATAAGATCGCCGGTGAGCTGCTCCCGGGCGTGTTCCACGTGTCTGCCCGTACTCTGGCGACTCACGCGCTGAACATCTTCGGCGACCACTCCGACGTGATGGCCTGCCGTCAGACCGGCTTCGCCATGCTGTGCGAGACCAACCCCCAGGAGGTCATGGACCTGGGCGCGGTGGCCCACCTGGCCGCCATCAAGGGCCGCGTTCCCTTTATCAACTTCTTTGACGGCTTCCGTACTTCCCACGAGATCCAGAAGATCGCCATCTGGGACTATGAGGATCTGGCGGAGATGGTGGATATGGACTCCGTGGCCGCTTTCCGCGCCCGCGCCCTCAATCCCGAGCGGCCCGTCATGCGCGGCTCCCATGAGAACGGCGACATCTTCTTCCAGCACCGCGAGGCCGCCAACAAGTACTATGACGCCCTCCCCGAGATCGTGGAGGAGTACATGGCCAAGGTCAACGCCAAGCTGGGTACCGACTATCAGCTGTTCAACTACTACGGCGCCCCCGACGCGGACCGTGTCATCATCGCCATGGGCTCCATCTGCGATGTGACCGAGGAGGTCATCGACTACCTCAACGCCCACGGCGAGAAGGTGGGCCTGCTGAAGGTCCGGCTGTTCCGGCCCTTCCGGGCGGACAAGATGCTGGCCGCTATCCCCGCCACCGCCAAGAAGATCGCCGTTTTGGACCGCACCAAGGAGCCTGGCTCCCAGGGCGACCCCCTCTACATGGACGTGGTCACCGCCTTCGCCAACGCGGGCCGTCAGGCTACCATCATCGGCGGCCGCTACGGTCTGGGCTCCAAGGACACCCCGCCCAAGAGCGTGTTTGCCGTCTATGAGGAGCTGGCCAAGGACGCCCCCAAGAGCATGTTCACCGTGGGCATCGTGGACGACGTGACCCACACCTCCCTGCCCGAGCACGACTGTCCCAACACTGCGGCGGAGGGCACTATTGAGGTCAAGTTCTGGGGTCTGGGCGGCGACGGCACCGTGGGCGCCAACAAGAACTCCATCAAGATCATCGGCGACCACACCGACAAATACGTCCAGGCGTACTTCCAGTACGACTCCAAGAAGACCGGCGGCGTCACCGTGAGCCACCTGCGCTTTGGCGACAAGCCCATCAAGAGCCCCTACTACATCAACAAGGCCGACTTCGTGGCCTGCCACGTGCCTGCCTACATTCTCAAGGGCTTCCCCATGGTCCGCGACGTGAAGGACGGCGGCGTGTTCCTCATCAACTGCCAGTGGTCCGACGAGGAGCTGGATAAGCACATGCCCGCCGTGGCCAAGCGGTACATCGCGGAGCACAACATCCAGGTCTACACCATCAACGCCATCGACCTGGCCGCCCAGATCGGCATGGGCAAGCGCACCAACACCATCCTCCAGTCCGCCTTCTTCAAGCTGGCCAAGGTCATGCCCGAGGAAGAGGCCATCGGCTACATGAAGGACGCCGCCACCCACTCCTACCTGAAGAAGGGCCAGGACGTGGTGGACATGAACCACAAGGCCATTGACATCGGCGCCACCGCCTTTAAGAAGTTCGACGTGCCTGCCTCCTGGGCCACTGCCGAGGACAAGAAAGTGGAGGCCACCACTTCCGGCCGTCCCGCCACCGTCAAGATGGTCACCGAGATCCTGGACCCCGTGGACAAGATGGACGGCGACAGCCTGCCCGTCAGCGCGTTCCTCAACCATGTGGACGGCACCTTCGAGCTGGGTGCTGCCGCCTATGAGAAGCGCGGCGTGGCTGTGAACGTGCCCGTGTGGGACAGCGCCAAGTGCATCCAGTGCGGCCAGTGTGCCTATGTCTGCCCCCACGCCACCATCCGCACCTTCGCCCTGGACGACGCCGAGGCCAAGGCGGCTCCCGCCAACGCCAAGCTTGTGGACTTCAAGGCGGGCGCAGGCAAGGATAAGTATAAGTTCGCCGTCTCCATCAGCCCGCTGGATTGCATGGGCTGTACCGTCTGCGTGGGCGTCTGCCCCGTGGGCGCGCTGACCATGGTGCCCCAGGAGTCTCAGGCTGCCGAGCAGGCCGTGTTTGACTACATGGTGGCGAAGGTCTCCGTCAAGGACGATGTGGCCGATGTTAAGACGGTCAAGGGTAGCCAGTTCAAGCAGCCCTACCTGGAGTTCTCCGGTTCCTGCGCGGGCTGTGCCGAGACCTCCTATGCCCGCCTGATCACCCAGGTCTGCGGCGAGCGGATGTACGTCTCCAACGCCACCGGCTGTTCCTCCATCTGGGGCGGCCCGGCGGCCACCAGCCCCTACACCGTGGACAAGACCGGCCGCGGTCCCGCCTGGGCCAACAGCCTGTTCGAGGACAACGCCGAGCACGGCCTGGGCGTCTACCTGGGCCAGAAGGCCATCCGCGACCAGCTCATCGCCAAGGTGGAGGAAATGGCGAAGAACTGCGCCGACCAGGGCCAGCCCAACGCGGTCCTCCAGGCGTACCTGGACACCAAGGACGACGGCGCGGCCAACGGCGAGGCCACTAAGGCCCTGATCGCCCTGCTGGAGCAGTGGGCGGCGGATGGCTGCGACGACTCCAAGGCCATCCTGAGCAAGAAGGAGTACCTCTCCAAGAAGTCCGTGTGGATCTTCGGCGGCGACGGCTGGGCCTACGACATCGGCTTCGGCGGTCTCGACCACGTGCTGGCCTCCGGCGAGGACATCAACGTCTTCGTCTTCGATACCGAGGTGTACTCCAACACCGGCGGCCAGGCCTCCAAGGCCACCAACTTCGGCGCTGTGGCGCAGTTTGCCGCCGCCGGCAAGGCCATGCCCAAGAAGTCCCTGGCCGAGATTGCCATGACCTACGGCTACGTCTACGTGGCCCAGGTGGCTATGGGCGCGAATCCCAACCAGACCCTGGCCGCCATCCGCGAGGCCGAGGCATATCACGGCCCGTCCCTCATCATCGGCTACTCCCCCTGCGAGATGCACTCCATCAAGGGCGGCATGGCCAACAGCCAGGTGGAGATGAAGCGCGCCGTGGAGTGCGGCTACTGGAACATGTTCCGCTTCCACCCCGAAGGCGAGCCGGGCAAGAAGTTTGTCCTGGATTCCAAGGCTCCCGCCGGTGGCTACCAGGAGTTCCTCCTGAACGAGGCCCGCTACTCCAGCCTCACCCGCTCCTTCCCCGACCGCGCCAAGGTCCTCTTCGCCAAGAACGAGGAATCCGCCAAGGCCCGGTACGAGCACCTGCTCAAGCTGGTGGAGATGTACAAGTAATTCCAAAGAACGCCAAGGAAGCCCCGGAAAACTCCGGGGCTTCCTTTTTTTCGGCGACGCACCTGCCCTTGCCGTCGTAGGGGTCGCCCTACATAGAAACCCGCCTGTTTCCCCCTTGACATTTATGGACAAGTGAGGTAGAATACCCCCATTGAGGGAGTAGTTGGCTCTTTCGGGAGCGGCAAGTCAACAGCCTCGGCGGGAAAATCTCGTCTGGCTTGTCTGAAATAACGAGACTCAAGTATGGCGCGGCTATGCTTGGGCGAAACTGTTCAGGTGCGGCGGCGCGCCTGAATTTTTTTATGGGAAGGGTCGAAGAACATGGAAGTGATCGCGATCAATCTGCTGGTGTTCGCCATCGGCGCGCTGATGATCATCAAGGGGGGAGATTGGTTTGTGGACGCGGCGAGCTGGATCGCCGGCGCGCTGCTCATCCCCACCTTTATCATCGGCGCGACCATCGTGTCCATCGCCACCACCCTGCCGGAAATGCTGGTTTCCCTGATGGCGGCGGCGGACGGCAAGGTGGACATGGCTATCGGCAACGCCGTCGGTTCGGTGACCGCCAACACCGCCCTCATCATGGCGGTGGCGATGCTGGGGATGAAGATCGTCTGCCCCCGAAAAGGCTACTGGAAGCAGTTTGCGCTGTTCATCGCGGCGGCGGCCGCCCTCTACGTCTTCAGCCTGCCCGGGGAGCTGAATTTCATCGGCTGCGCGGTCATGGCCCTCATTTTCGTGGTGTTTTTGGTGCAGAACGTTCGCGCCGCCAAGGCCCAGGGGGAGGCGGATGTTTCCCAGCGGGCGGAGGACATGGGAAAGCCGGGGAAGTACATTGCGCTGTTTGTTGTGGGCGCGGTGGGCCTTGCGGTGGGGAGCCAGCTTTTGGTGCGCTCAGGGAGCACGCTTGCTACGCTGTTCGGTGTGCCCGAGCGGGTCATTGCCGTGACGCTGGTGGCGGTGGGCACCTCTCTCCCCGAGTTGGTCACGACCATCACCGCCATTTTGAAGAAGCAATCCTCTCTCTCGGTGGGCAATATTCTGGGGGCGAACATCATCGACCTGTCGCTGATCCTGCCCCTGAGCGCGCTGGTGTCGGGGAAGGCCCTGCCCGTGGCGGGGAGCATTTTGACCCTGGACCTGCCCTTCTGCCTGGGGGTGACCCTGCTGGCCTCTGTGCCCATCCTCCTGCGGGAGAAGGCTCCCAAGGTCCAGGGTGCGGCTCTCCTGGCGGCGTATGCGGTGTATTTGTGGTTGGTGATCTTCTAAACGCAAGAAAACGCAAAAAACCGCCTCCCGAAGTATTTCGGGAGGCGGTTTGTCCTATTTTCAACTTTTTAATCCGCCAAGGCAGGACTGCCGCGCTCTGCCCAGGGAACCTTCCAGAGGTAAACGGTAAAGAGGATGGCGCTGGTGGACCAGGTGACGGGGTAGGCGGAGAAAACCACGGCAATGTCAGGGATATGGGCCACCATGAGGGTGACGTAGATGATGCGGCCCACGCACCAAATGGCCAGCATGATGCCCATGGGGATGACGGCCCGGCCCGCGCCCCGCAGCACGGCGGCGGCGGTGTGACTCAGTGCCAGGAAGCAGTAGAAGAAGCACTCCACCCGGGCCTGGCGTACGCCGAAGGCAATGACCTCCGGCTCCTTGTTGAACAGGCCGATCAGGAAGGGGGCGAACAGGAAAAACAGCGCGCCCAAAAACTCCGCCGCGGCCATGGCCATGCCCACGCCTAGCCGCGCGCCCCGCTTGGCCCGCTCCGGCTGGCCCGCTCCCAGATTTTGGCTTACAAAGGTGGTGAGGGCCAGGGTGAGACTGGTGATGGGGAGGAAGACGAAGCCTTCAATTTTAAAATAGCTCCCGCACCCCGCCATGGCGTTGTCCCCAAAGGCGTTAATGTTGCTCTGGATGACCACGTTGGCAATGGAGATCACGCTGTTCTGCACCCCGCTGGGCAGACCCAGGCGAAAGATGCGCACAAAGATAGATCTGTCCAGCCTTAGCTTTTTCAAGGAAAAGGTTACCGGGCACTTGCCGCTCATGAGCCGGGCGAAGCCCAGCAGAGCGCTGAGGGCCTGGCCGATGACGGTGGCCAGCGCCGCGCCGGTGACGCCCATTTGAAAGCCCGCCACAAAGACCAGGTCCAGCACCACGTTGATGACCGAGGCGGTGATGAGGTAGTAAAGGGGATGCTTGCTGTCCCCCATGGCCTGGAAAATGCCGTTGGCGGTGTTGTACAGCACCAGACCCAGCAGGCCCGCGCAGTAAATGCGAAAATAGGCCACCGAATTGGGCATCACGTTTTCCGGCGTGCCCATGAGCCGCAGGATGGTGGGGGTAAAGACAACGCCAAAAATCGACAGAATACTACCCAGCAGAAGGGAGAAGATGACGGTGGTGTGGACCGCCCGGTCCACGCCCTCGTTGTCCTGAGCGCCAAAATAACGGGAGATGATCACGCTGGCGCCGATAAAGACACCCTGGAAAAAGCCGATGACGAGAAAGCACAGGCTCCCCGAGGAGGTCACCGCCGCCAAAGCGGCCTTGCTGTCAAAATTGCCTACGACAAAAGCGTCCACTGCGTTGTAAAGCTGTTGGAATAGGTTGCCCAGCAGCAGCGGAAATGCAAAACGAAGCAAAATTTTCCAAATCGGTCCTTCTGTCATGCGGTTTTTTGTCTCGTCCATGGTCCCGGAACCTCCCATGAGAAATGGCAAAAAAATTGTCACTTTTCTCCTAGTTTACACCCAGGAATGATGAAAAGTCAAATGTATTTTCCAGTGTGTTTTTCGCGGCGCGGGTCATAGTAAAAAAGGCGCATAGTCGCCTGAAAAAGCTGGAAAACAAGAAAAACGCAAGACGATATCAGGGAAAAGGGGGAAGAACATGAAGCATACGCGCAAAACAAAGGGGGTATGGCGGATGGCCCTGGCGCTTGTGAGCGCGTTGGCGTTGGCGGCAGTGCCCGCGGCGGCCTTTGAGCTGCCTTGGGCACGTACGCCAAAGCCCGGCGTGACGACCGCGGCAAAGACGCTGGTGCCGGTAGGACACACGGTAGGGATCAAGTTGTTTTCCGACGGCGTTTTGGTGGTGGGACTGTCCCAGATCGACACCGCCGACGGCGCCGCCGAGCCCGCAAAAACCTGCGGGCTGAAAGAGGGGGATATCATCACCCACATCGACCGCCGGGAGGTGGACACCATCGAAGAGGTGCAGGCGGCCCTGGCCCGAAGCGACGGAGAGACCATGTCCATCCGCGCCCTGCGGGGAGACACTCCGGTGGAGCTCACCGCCAAGGCGGTGCAGTGCGGCGTCGACGGCAGCTATAAGTTGGGGGCGTGGATCCGGGACTCCATGGCGGGCATCGGGACGGTGACCTTTTATGACCCGGACACCGGGGTATTTGGCGCCCTGGGCCACGGGGTGAGCGACGTAGACACCCTGCGGCTCATGCCCTTGAGCCGGGGGGCGATCCTCCACTCGTCGGTGACGGGAGTGGAAAAGGGGCAGGTGGGCACGCCCGGCCAGCTGAGAGGGGCTTTTGACCTGTCCCAGGATCTGGGCCAGCTCTATGCCAACACCACCTCGGGAATTTTCGGGACCCTGCAGAATACCGGCGGTCTGCCTCTGGGCGAGGCGCTGCCGGTAGCCCGCAGAGACGAGGTCAAGGTGGGCGAGGTGACCATCCGCTCTAATATCCAGGGGGAAGAAGTCAAGGAGTATCAGGCGGAGATCGTGCGGATCTACCCGGAAAATGAGGAGGACACGCGTAACTTTCTCATTAAGGTGACCGACAAGGAGCTTCTGGACAAGACCGGCGGTATCGTCCAGGGGATGAGTGGAAGTCCCATTTTGCAGGACGGTAAGCTGGTGGGCGCAGTGACCCACGTTCTCTTGAATAATCCCTCTCAGGGCTACGGCATCCTGGCGGAGAATATGCTCAAGGCCGCAGGCGCGGCGTAACGGACAAAGAAAAAGCACGAAGGAAAAACACCGCCGGGTATCCTAAAATACCCGGCGGTGTTGCTTTGGAACAAGATAGAAACGGACCGGCTCAGCCCTTCTTCACCGCCAAGGCCTTGTGGACGTGCTCCACGATGCCCTGGGGGTTGAGGCCGAAGTAGTCCAGCACATCCATGGCGTTGCCCGAGCGGCCGAAACGGTCGGGCACGCCGTGGCGGATGACGGGGACGGGATAGGTTTCGCTCAAATAGGAGGCCACCGCCGCGCCCAGGCCGCCGATGACGCTGTGCTCCTCGGTGGTGACGATGCACCCGGTCTCCTTCGCGGCCTGAAGGATCAGCTCCCGGTCCAGGGGCTTGATGGTGCTGATGTTGAGCACCCGGGCGTCGATGCCCTGCTCTTGGAGCAACTTGGCCGCTTCCATAGCCATGCTCACCATCATGCCGGTGGCGGCGATAGTCACGTCCTTGCCGGGGCGGAGGGTGACCCCCTTGCCGATACGGAAGGTGTAGCCGGGGATGGCGTCGGTAAACTGCTCGGTAGCTAGACGGGCCATGCGGAGATAGGCGGGGCCGTTTTGCTCCAGCAGGGCCTTCACCGCCAGACGCATCTCAAAGCCGTCACAGGGACACAAAACGGTCATGTTGGGCAGGATGGACATGGTAGCCAGATCCTCACAGCACTGGTGGGTGGGGCCGTCCTCTCCCACGGACAGGCCGCCGTGAGAGCCGACCACTGTGACGTTCAGCTTGGGCAAAGCCACCGAGGTGCGCACCTGCTCAAAGGCCCGGCCGGTGGAGAACATGGCGAAGGAGGAGGCAAACACGTGCTTGCCGCAGGTAGCCAGGCCCGCCGCCACGCTGATCATGTTCTGCTCGGCGATGCCCAGGTCAAAAAAGCGGTCGGGGTAGGCGTTTCCGAAAACGGCGGCGTTGGTGGAGCCGGCCAGGTCGGCGTCCAGCACCACCAGCTCGGGGTGCTCCGGGGCAAACTCCAGAAGGGCCTTGCCGTAGGCCACGCGGGTGGCGATCTTTTCCGACATCTCAGCCCACCTCCTTTTCGATGGCGGCCAGCTGGGCCTCCAGCTCGGCGCGGGCGATGTGATACTGTTCCTCGTTGGGGGCCTTGCCGTGCCAGCCGGCATTATGCTCCATAAAGGAGACTCCCTTGCCCTTGACGGTGCTGGCCAGGATAACGGTGGGCTTGTCCGATGTCTGCTCCGCCGCGCGGAAGGCGGCGCGGAGAGAGTCGAAATCGTGACCGTCGCATTTGACCACATGCCAGCCAAAGGCTTCAAACTTTTTATCCAGCGGCTCAATGGGCATCACGTCGGCGGTGGGGCCGTCGATCTGCAGGCCGTTGACGTCTACGATGGCGCAGAGGTTGAAAAGGCCAAACTTGGCCGCCGCCATGGCCGCCTCCCACACCTGACCCTCGTCCAGCTCACCGTCGCCCAGCAGAGAGTAGACCCGGTAGTCCTTGCCGTCCATCTTCCCTGCCAGAGCCATGCCCACAGCGGCGGAGATGCCCTGGCCCAGAGAGCCGGTGGTCATGTCCACCCCGGGAACATAGCCCCTCTCCGGGTGGCCGGAGAGGTAGGAGTGCATGGCCCGGAAGGTCTTCAGATCCGCCACGGGAAAATAGCCCTTCATGGCCAGAAGCGGGTAGAGGGCAGGAGTGCAGTGGCCCTTGGAGAGGACGAACCGGTCCCGGTCGGGGTCGTCCGGGGCCTTGGGGTCCGCCCGCAGGATCTCGCCATAGAGCAGGGTGACAATGTCAATGGCGGAGAGGGAGCCGCCGGGGTGGCCGGACTGGGCGGTATACACCATGTCCAGAGCCATGAGCCGGGCGCGGGCGGCGGTGAGCCTGAGGTTTTCTGTCTGTTCCATGAGGGCCTCCTTAGTCCACATCCCGGTAACGGAAGTGGTGTTTGTCGTAATATTGGAGCCATTGATAGTCCCGGGAGAGGATTGCGCCCTCGCCGGTGAGCTCGCGGGTAAAGGCGCCGTTTTCCAGATACATCCCGGTCTGGTGTTGAACGCTCACCCGCTGTGCCACGTCATTGGTCGCTTGGAGATAGGCGGGGCCGTCCCAGCCGCAGAGCTCAAACAGGTGGTTCATCAGGAAGTAGGGGCCCAGGTCGGGACCGTCCCCCACAAAGGCGTTTCCGGTGGCTGCCTTGGCGGCGTCGTTGGCCCAGATGAGATAGCGGGTGGCGTAGTAGTTGCGGAAGCCCTCCTGGGTGCCCTGGTCCAGATCCAGGCCCATAGCGGTGTAGACGCTGTTACCGTCGCCCATCCAGGGGTTGTGGTCGCCAAAGAGGACCAGGACATAGGGCTCTTCCTGAGCGGCAAGGAAGTCGCGCAGCTCCAGAAGACAGCGGGAGGTGTCCTTCACCGAGCCAAAGTAGTTGGCCATGATGTTATAGGCCTCCGGGGAATAGGCTGCCTTCAGCTCCGGGGTAAGGATATCGTCGGCGTTCCCCCAGATGCAGGAATCGGTGGGGTAGGGACCGTGGCCCTGATAGGTCACAGAGAAGGAGAAGAGAGGAGCCCCTGTCTGACGGGCCTTCAGGTCCTCGATCAGGTCGGGGAAGAAGAGAGCGTCGGCGGTGGGGGTGGTCTCTGAATAGATGTTGAAGTGGTTTTCAATGAATTGGTAGTCCTCAAAACCCAGGTTTTCATTGATGTTCACCCGGTTGTAGAACCACTGGAAGCAGGGGTGCATCCCCGTGACCTGATAGCCCTGGGAGCGAAAATACCAGGGATAGGAATTGGTTTTGCCCCGGAAGTCGGGGAGGGAAGAGTACCCGGTGAGGAAGCACCGCTCGGTGTCCACCGTGCCTGCGGCGAAGATGTTGGTGATCAGATCTCCGCGGACGCTCTCCGCCTCAAGGGAGTGATAGTCGGCGTAAATGCCCTCGGGGAGGTCCAGCACATCGAACCGGGAGAAGTCCTGGAAGGCCTCCAGCATGATTCCAACCACGTTCACCTGCCGGTCCGTGGGGATGTCGGCGTCCTCACAGGCGTCCAGCAGGGCCGCGGCTTCCGCCTCCCGGTAGCCGTCAGGCGGGAACTGGGCGGTGGCGGCGGTGCTATTGAGGAAGGGATAGACAAAGCCGTGGGCGATATAGTGCTCGGTGGCGGACCAGAAATGGTCGATATAGCGGTAATCGGCGGCCTTTCCATTGTAGAGGACCGGGTCGGTACAGAAGAGATAGCTCAAAACGCAGCCCGCGGCGGCGGCCAGAGCCAGCACGTGGCGGAAACGCCCGCCCTTGGGGGGCCGTCCTTTGGCAAACACCACCAGAAGAAAGAAACCGAGGATCACTGCTGCCAGGGCAACAGCCAAACGCCGGCTCAGAAACAGCCGATAGCGACCCAGCATATTGGCGGCCTCCCGAACGATGGTAAGGTCGGCAAACATGAGGGGGTCGTCCCGGAACAGGAGCTTGAAATAGTTGGCGGTGGAAAAGCCCAGCACCACCGCGGCGGTGAGGGTGTAGCTCACCAGGACCCGGCGGGTGAGGCCGTAGAGCAGCAGGGCCAGACACACGCAGGGGGCAATGTTCAGCGCCAGCAAAACAGGGGTGGCAAAGAATCCCTGTACATAGCGGACCGGATAGGAGCCGATGGACAAAAACAGAGAGGTGAGCCCAATGCCAACAGCGGAGAGGGCAACCCAGAGGAACTGCCAAGACCAGAAGCCCAGGCGCGCCTTGGGCGTCCAGTGCTCAGGGGGCTGGCAAAGGCGGAAAAAAGGTTTCATTAAAACGCGATCCTCTGAGAGATATAATCTTTCACATCGGACATGGGGATGCGCACCTGGTCCATGGAATCCCGCTCCCGGATGGTGACACAGCCGTCGGCGGGCTCGGTGTCGCTGCCCACGGTCTGGAAGTCTACGGTGACACAGAAGGGGGTGCCGATCTCGTCCTGGCGGCGGTAACGTTTGCCGATGGAGCCGGCATCGTCAAAGTCCACCATGAAGTCCTTCGTCAGCTCCTCGCAGAGCTTGCGGGCGGGGTCGGACAGCTTCTTGGAAAGGGGGAGCACGGCGCACTTGAAGGGAGCCAGGGCAGGGTGGAGGCGAAGAACGGTACGCACGTCGTTCTTCTCGGCGTCTACCACCTCCTCGTCGTAGGCGTCGCAGAGGACGGAGAGCACCGTGCGCTCCACGCCCAGGGACGGCTCGATGACGTAGGGGAGGTAATGCTCGTTCTTCTCCTGGTCGAAGTAGGTCAGATCCTTGCCCGAGGTCTCCTGATGGCGGGTGAGGTCGTAGTTGGTGCGGTCGGCCACGCCCCACAGCTCGCCCCAACCGAAGGGGAAGAGGAACTCGAAGTCGGTGGTGGCCTTGGAATAGAAGGACAGCTCCTCCGGGTCGTGGTCCCGGAGGCGCAGGTTCTCCTCCTTCAGGCCGATGGACAGCAGCCACTGGTGGCAGAACTCCCTCCAGTAGGCAAACCACTCCAGGTCGGTGTCCGGCTCGCAGAAGAACTCCAGCTCCATCTGCTCAAACTCCCGCACCCGGAAAATGAAGTTGCCCGGGGTGATCTCGTTGCGGAAGGACTTGCCGATCTGGGCGATGCCGAAGGGAAGCTTCTTGCGGGTGGTGCGCTGGACGTTGACGAAGTTGGTGAAGATGCCCTGGGCGGTCTCGGG
>ERZ779633.306-NODE-306-length-14669-cov-6.667647_pt1 | contig 14669 bp, 11 predicted proteins | sample MGYA00514195_ERZ779633 | MGnify/ENA primary metagenome ERZ779633 (study PRJEB29562, sample SAMEA4376707) | mouse gut metagenome | isolation source: Cecum | study: EMG produced TPA metagenomics assembly of the A DSS colitis mouse model was used to assess the...
CTCTTACGGACTTTGCAGCAAGTGCTAAGTCCTGAGCTGAACTGTTACTCTCCGTAACTATTCAGTCTTCGGCTTCATAGTTACGGAATCCGGCCTATTCCTGTTTTGCCTTCGGCAAAGAGGCCGGATTCTTTTCAACCATTACATGCTCTTACGGACTTTGCAGCAAGTGCTAAGTCCTGAGCTGAACTGTTACTCTCCGTTCGCTGTCATTGCGCCGTCTGTCTCACTTTCAGTCGACGTCTCTGTACCGCCTGCCGCTATACCGGCCATCGTATCCGTACTGCCTGTCGCATCGTCTGTCACTGTGTCTGTACTGCCTGTCACATCATCTGCCGCTGTGTCTGTACCGCCTGTCTCACTCCCGGTTTTCATCTGCACGGACACTTCCGCGCCCTCTCTGAGATTTGCCGACCAGCTCGTAATCAAAGTATCCTCCGTGGAAAGACCGGAAAGCACCGTGATCGTATCCATATCAAAAATCCCGGTCTCCACGTCCTTACGCTTCGCTATTCCATTCTCCGCCACATAGACATAAGGCTGGCTGTCATCATAGTATACCGCGTCATAGGGAATCAGCAGGGCATCTGCCTGGCTGTAAGTCTCCGCCGTCACCTTCACGCTGCTGCCGGTCAGCAGGCTGGCATCCGGCGTGTTCACACAGGACTTAATCACAAACAGGCCGGTCGTCTGATCCACCATGCTGCCGATCTCTGTGATCACGGCATCATAGAACTTGCCGTTCCTGTCCACCTGAATTTTCTGTCCGATCCGCAGCGTGCCGCGAATGCCCTCGCTCACGCCGAAGGTGACCGTCATGGTATTTTTATTAGAAATAACGAAGGCCGGATTCTGCGGGGAGGCAAAATCATGTTCCTTCACGTTCACTGCCTCGATCACGCCGTCAATGGGCGCCGTCAGCGTGTACATGTCAAGCTGGTACTCGGCGCTTTCAATCCCCACCTGTGCGCCCGCCGCGCCGACCTTCGCGCTGTTCACCTGCGCCGCCGCGGAGTCCACGCCCAGAGCCGCCGTCCTCTTGCTGATATCCTGCACCGGCTGGGTATTGACATTGAGCTGCGCCTCCGTCAGATTTTTCACTGTCTCAGTCTGTTCCTTTGTTTTATAAGTATCGGAGAGGGAATCCTCCAGCTTTTCCTTACCGTCGTCTATGGCTTCGATGCCAGCCTTCGCCTGCTCGTAGGCCGCGCTTGTCTGGGAGGCTGCCGCCTGGGCCCCTTCATATGCCGCCTTGGCTGCCGCAAGCTGCTCCTTGGCCTGCTTTAAGGCATACTCATATGCATTTACATCTCCATTAAAAGGAGGACCTGCTATAATAGCCTGCTGCTCCTGATAATCCCCCGGTTCCAATGCCGTCACGGCTGCCTGCGCCGCCGCGTAAGCCTGAGATGCCTGTTTTAAACCGCTGTTCGCCCTGTCTCTCGCCTTCTTCAGATCATCCCGCTGATCTTTGGCATCCTCTCTGTCTTCCTCCAACTGGTAAATCTGCTCATTGATATCCTCTATCCCATCGCTGATCCCGTCGATCTGCATCTGCATCTGATACATGGTCAGATCTTTCTGCCTCTGGGTCTGTTCGTTCTGCATATCTATCTGCGCCACCGCGCTGTCGTACTGCGCCTGCGCGATCTCATATCCCACTTCGGCTGCCTGCACGCCCGCCGTCGCACTGTTGTACTGCGCCTGCGCGCTGGCAAGCTGTAATTCGGCGGCTTTCGTATCTAGTTTACATAACACTTGACCCGCCGTCACCGTATCGCCCACGCTGATATCCGTGCCGAGTACCTCCGCCGTCACCATGGGAATCACATACACCGACTCCTCCGGGCTGACAGTCCCCACAAATTCATTCTTAAGCGTAAGCGTCCCCGCCTCCGGCATCTGCGCCTCCACAGGAATCACCTCGCTCAGCGTCTCTTCCTCCTCTACCGCGGTATCCCCGCAACCCGCAAGCATCACGGAAACACATGCCACTGCCAGCAACAGCGCCACATTTCCGTGTCCGGACTTTATGTATCGTTTTTTCATAATTAACTCCTCCAAATTCTATGTCCCAATATCCGTTTTTCAGATTACACCAAATTATCTGCAAAAGTAAAGTATATCGGCCCACATTTAAGACTTTTTTTATCTTTCTTAAATATAGCAAAAATGCCGGCTCCCTATTTCTAAGGAACCGACACCGTTTATGCGTTTCTATTCTGCTTCGACAACCACCTTGCCAGCATCCGCTGAAGCTGGTCAATATCCAACGGTTTTGACATATGTTCGTTCATGCCGCAGGCTTTCGACTGCTGTATATCCTCCAAAAAGGCGTTCGCCGTCATCGCCACAATGGGAATCTTTCTGGCGTCCTCCCGCTCCATGGCACGCAGCGTTGTTGTCGCCTCATACCCGTTCATCACTGGCATCTGCAAATCCATGAGAATCAGATCATAGTAGCCTTCATCAGAGGCAAGCACCATGTCTACGGCTTCCTTGCCGTTCTCCGCCGTCTCAATCATCGCTCCCGTCATGGAGAGAATTTCCGTGGCAATTTCCCTGTTCAGGTCGTTGTCCTCCACCACGAGAATCCGTTTGTCTGAATAATCCGCTTCCCCGATTTGTTCAAGCGTTTCTTCCGGCTGCTTTACTGCCTCCCTTGGAATAAAGTTGCGGAATGCTGTCAGCAGTCTGGTCTTATCAAACGGTTTTCTGATAAATGCATTTACGCCCGCCATCCGCGCCTCCACTTCAATATCCACCCATTCATGGGCAGAGACGAGAATAACCGGAATTTCCACGCCTTCCTGTCTGCGTATCGCCTTCGCCGTCTCCATACCGTTCATGCCCGGCATGTTCACATCCAGCAGAATGGCAAAAACATCTTCCCCTTTCCGCCGTTTTTCCTTCATATAATCCAGCGCTTCTTCTCCGGACTGCACCCACTCGCCGCGTATCCCCAGATTGCTCAAAAGTACGCTGGTGGTCTCTCCGGCAAAAGGCGAGTCGTCCACCACCAGAACTGTTCTTCCGGCGAGATCCTTCCTGTTCACCACTCCCGGCACCTGATACTTTAAGGGCACGGTCACCGTCACAATCGTCCCAACCCCCGGCTCGCTCTCTATCCGGATATCTCCGCCCATCATCTGTATAATATTCCGGCTGATAGTCATGCCAAGTCCGGTGCCCTGAATCTTGCTGGTACGCACATCGTCCGCCCGCTCAAAGGGATCATAAATATGCTGCAGAAATTCCTCTGTCATGCCGATGCCATTATCTTTAAACACAAACTCATAACATCCGACATGCTCCTGCTGGGAGGGCTTCTCCGTAATTTCTATGCTGATTGCTCCGCCCTCTCCCGTATATTTGATGGAATTGCTTATCACATTCGCGAATATCTGTTGCAGCCGCCTCGCATCTCCCCGCACATTGGTATTTTGAACGCCGTGGGCGCGAAATTCTATCTTCTGCTTCTTTTCCCGTGCGGCATCAGAAAGCATATTCACCATGCTGTCTATAATATTCAGAAGGTTAAATTCCTCCTCGTCCAGAGTCAGCGCACCCGACTCGATCCTGCTCATGTCGAGCACCTCGTTTATGAGTGAGAGCAGATGTTTGCTCGCAGCCGAAACTTTCGCAAGGCATTCCTCCACCCCGTCAGGATCGTGAAGTTTCGTGCCTGCAATGGCTGTCATACCGATAATCGCGTTCATGGGCGTCCTGATATCATGGGACATTTTGGAGAGGAAATCTGTCTTGGCACAGTTTGCCCGATCCGCCGCTTCATAAGCGTCCAACAGCGCTTTCTTCGTCTCCCTGTCCTTTGCGCGGATATCTGTGATATCTTTGGCATTATTGAGAGCCAGAATATCGCCGCTGACAGCGTCCTTCGTAAGCAGAATCGTATGCCGCAGAACCATGGGCTGTTCCTCCGAACCGGAGGTCTCAACTTCTATAATCAGCTCGTTCTCTCCCCGTTCGTAAGCTTCCAACAGATGATTGGTATTGAGCGTCTGTACATAAACCTCCCTGTCCTCAGGAAAAACGCGCTCTTTGCTCCACTGAAGGAAGAAATCATCCGCATTACAGGGCACTTCAAAACCCATCCGGGAAAGCACCGGTTCCATCTGACCATCCGTGATCTCATAAAACTCTTCTTCTATCAGATTCTTCGTGACATTGACATTAAATACAAAAACGGCTTCTGAGACAATCGCCTGACGGTACTGTTCCTCAGCACTCAAACTACGGCGCAACATACGATTCGACTCCTTGATTTTTAAGTTCGCCTCTTCCAGTGCCTTCTGTGCCTGTACCAGCTCCGCGTTCGTCCGAAGCATTCGATCCGTCATCTCTGTCTCTCTTGCTTTTTCCTCAGTGATGTTTTTTACATACCACATCACTCTGGCGTTGTCTTCGCTGAAGTTTTCCACAGGTACCAGTTCCGTCCGCACCCACTTCCACTCGCCCTCCACCAGACGCAGATAGCTGAAATGAATCGGCGCGCCGCCGTTAATAAAGACTTTTCTCAGATTCTCCCCCGACATGATATTTTTAAAGTTCTCGCTGTCCTTTTTGTCCACATGGTTCTTGGCACAGGAAGCGACAGTCATCCGATAGTCGCCGTTCAGCCTCTCCAGCTCCAGCTCCTCGCTCTCCACAAACTTCAAATCCGAAATCGTATTCTTATTCAGATCTATGGCGCTGATCCTAAAATATGTATCCTGCAGCATACGAAACGCCTCGTGGGACATCTGGCTGTCACGGTGCTGCTCATCAATCAGCCGGATGGCCGAAATCCAGATTCTCCTGCCGTCCTCGGATGTGGATTCCATCCTGATTGCGCGCACCCAGACCGGCTCCCCCTGCCCGTTGATCACACGGTACTCCCGCTTCTCCTCCTCTCTGGAAAGAAAAACCTCCGTAAAAATACTGCGATCCGGCTCATATATGGCCTGCAGATAACTCCCGCCGGTTCTTTCCATAAACTGTTCATATGTCATTCCGATATTATTGAGTGCAAACGCACTGATAAAGTAGACCGGAAATCCTTCCTCATAAAATCCGCTGACGACGCCAACCGCCACATTTCTGCCCAGCAGCTCTATGATCTTATCCTGATTTTCTTCCCTGAGGCCTGTCTCTTCCGTCGTAAAAAACAGTTCCTCCTTATAAAACCAGCGCTTAGACATTCCCAATCCTCCCGCTATTCCACCTCGAATTTATAACCCATTCCCCAGATCGTCTTAATTAGCTCGCCCTTGTCCCCCATCTTACTGCGGAGTTTTTTCACATGGGTGTCAATCGTTCTGGCATCCCCGAAATAATCATAATTCCAGACACTGTTTAAAATCTTTTCCCGGGACAGGGCAATCCCCTTATTTTCCATAAAATAGGCGAGCAGTTCAAATTCTTTATAGCTTAAATCAATCGGTTTTCCCTCCACCGTTACGCTGTGCGCCTGCTTATCGAGCCGGATGCCGCCCGCTTCCACAATCATCTCCGCCGCCTGTCCGGTTCTGCGAAGGATCGCCTCCACCCGCGCCACAAGAATTTTCGGGCTGAAGGGTTTGGAAATATATTCATCCACCCCCAGCTCAAAGCCCAAAAGCTCATCTCTCTCATCTGATTTGGCTGTCAACATTATAATCGGCACCTTGGAGTACGCCCGTATTTCCCTGCATACCTGCCAGCCGTCCAGCTTAGGCATCATCACATCCAGGATTACAAGATCTATATTATTTTTTTCAAAAAAAAGATCAAGCGCCTGTTGCCCGTCCGCCGCCTCAACAACTTCATAATTATTCTTTACCAGAAAATCCCGAACCAGCTTACGCATACGGCTCTCATCGTCCACCACAAGGATCTTCGACTTATCCATATACCGCCCTGCCTCTCTTTCCCGTTACCGTGTAACGATTCAGCCTTCGGCTTCTAGATACGGAATCCGGCCTATTCCAGTCTTGCCTTCGGCAAAGAGGCCGGATTCTTCGGGGCCTCCACACATTCTCACGGACTTTGCCGCAAGTGCAAAGTCCTGAACTGAACTGTTACGTCATTGTTCATTTAACTGCTCTGCCTGCAGTTTGCGCTGCGCCTCCCGAACCGCCTGTTCCCTTTTGGTAAGCTCCTGCTCCCATTCCGAATATTCATTCACCACAGCCTGTCTGTAATTTACAATATTTGGCGTATCACTGTTCCAAGCAATCATCAGCATCGCCGCCACAAGAAATACCAGCACCACATTAATCAGCACGGAAGTCACAAAACGCCCCTGATACTCCGGGTGCCTGTTCGCAACGCTCATCCTGATCGAGCGGCTGTTCGCCGTCTTGTTGCTGAATGTTCCCCGGAGCGGCACCGGCTGTACCTTGTCCGCCGGCACGCCCCACTTCACCATCTCTTTCTGCATCTTCTGCAGATAGCTTAGCCCGATGGGGGTCAGAAACACCTGATTCTCCACAGCCCGATTATAGACAAGAAGTACGTTCTGGGGCTTACGATAATCGAGTCGCTGTTCCAGATTTTCTACTTTTTTTATTTCCATTCTGGCTGTCTCCGCATCCGCCACCGTGGCAAAACGGTAGCCGCCGACGACCAGATCATCCTCGCGCTTTTCCATAAATACCCCTCAAAGACATCCGTCAGATTTTGAAGATACTCATGCTCTGCTCCAGATGCTCAGCCACCTCTTTGAGCTTCGCCGCATTTTCGGAAATGTTGTACACTATGGTGCTCACCTCCGTCACGGAAGCGGAAGTCTCCTCCGTGCTCGCCGCATTTTCCTCTGCAATGGCCGTCAAGTTCTGCACCACATCCACCACGTTCACCCTGGCCGCATCCAGTCTCTTCGTCTTATCCGCAATCTGGCTTACCCCGTCAATGGACTGGGTAATACCGGCTCTGACCTGTGTAAAGCTCTCGTTCGTCCTGCCCACGCTCTCGCTCTGACTCTCCATAATCTTCTTCACATCCTCCATCGTCGCCACGGACTTCTGGGAATCCTCGATCAGAGAATCAATGATATTTTCAATCTGTCTGGCGGAATCATTGGACTGCTCAGCCAGCTTCTGGATCTGGCTTGCCACCACCGCAAACCCTCTGCCCTGCTCACCCGCTCTTGCCGCTTCTATACTTGCATTCAGGGATAGTAAATTCGTCTCCTCCGCAATGGAAGTAATGAGCGAAGTGGCCTCTCTGATCTTCATGGCGGATTCGTTCGTGTTGTTGGTCTGCTCATAGATCACGTCGATGGCCTCTCGGGCCCGCTCGTTAATTCTCTCCAAATTCTGCAGGGTGTCAAGCGCTTCGTCGCTCGACTTTCTCATATCGTTGGCATTGTCGGTAAGTTCCTCCACCTGTCTGGTGGTCTCCTCCACCATACTACCCATCAGAATCACGTTTTCCGTGGCTTTCTGCGTTTCGTCCGCTTGGGAGGACGCGCCGTCGGATATTTCCGAAACTGCCTTCTCTACCTGTTCCACCGTGGTCGCCGTCTCCGATGCGTTAACATTCAATACATCGGAAGCCTCGTACAGCTTTTCACTCTGCCCGCGCAGATCGCTCACTACCTCTACAAGCTGCCTTCGAAGTTCCGCCACGGCCCGGCTCATCTGCCCTGTCTCATCGGCCCGCGCCGTCAGCTTCTCCTGCCCTGCAATCTCCGTGAAATCCATATGGGCAAGCTGTCCCACCACATCCGTCACCGTGATAATGGGCTTTATAATCCTGCTTACAAAGAAGAAGGCGATAATGCTGGCAATAATCACCATGACAACCGTAAAGAATGTCCCTGTGAGCGTGACACGGTGAACCGTGCCCATCAGCTCGTCCTTATCCACGGAAACGACCAGAATACAATGCCCTCGCTCCGTCACATAGTAAGCCGCATACTTCGCGGCGCCATTGAAGGCATACTCCACAACAGTCGGTTCGGGAACCGTGCCTGCAGCAATCTCCGCCACCACATTCTTTACCACTTCATTTTCTACGGGCTGCCCTACCTTCTCCTTCGTCGGATGATAGAGCATAGTGCCGTCCGAAGAAACCAGATATGCGTAACTGGAGTCCACATTCTGCAGACCGACGCCGCCGATGGAATCCTTTAGATTGTTGTAGTGCGTCGCCGTATTGTAACCCTGCACCTCGATCTGAGACTGCAGCATTTCACCGTAAGCCACCGCCAGATCATAGAGATAGCACTGGTTCAAATCCATAAGCGGAATGCGCAGGTTCCTGATCAGCACCACCGACAGGCATATTGACAAAACAGCCATCGCAATCACCAGTGCCCCCACGATCTTCGTCCTCACGGAGTGCAATGCAGCGCTTTTGTCCTTCTTAATCGTCATTGTTTTTTCTTCCGCCATAATTTACCCTCTCTCCCCTTGGTAAAAGTACACCATATTTCCTTCTATTTTACAGCCAAATGGGAACGATGTCCAGTGAATTGTGTACCAACGCTTACCCGTATTTCACACGCACGCAAAGACCCATATAAAAAAGATTCCTAAAAAACCGGCAGCCCCCGGCGTTTTAAGAACCTTTTCAGTGGACCAGACGGGAGTCGAACCCGTGTCCAAAAGCCCATTCCCTGTCCTTCTACTATCATAGTCCGTCATTTCGGATCGCTCCTCATTCCCTCATCCGGCAGGAGACAGACACCCCACCGGGCTTGGTAGCCTCTGATACGCCCGCGGGATAGAGGCGTCACCCGCGTCGTTTCCTACAAAGTCGATGCCCGGATCTTAATGTGTAGGTGCACTAAGTCGGACAGCTGCCCTTAGGCAGCGTATGCTAAATTATCTTCAGCGTTTGTATTTAGGTTTGCGATTTAACGCATCAGCCTGCGGATAGCTTCTCCAGCTGCAAGACCCCTGTCGAAACCTTGACTGGCCCGTATTTGTTCTGCTATATAAATTATAGCACATTACTATATATCTATGCAATCACAGATTCTTGATTTTAAATTCCCGCTCATGCTCCCTGCGCAGATCCTTCTTCGCGATATCCTGCCGCTTGTCGTAGAGCTTTTTGCCTTTGGCAAGGCCGATCTCTATCTTTGCCCTGCCGTCTTTAAAGTACACCTGCAGGGGAACGATCGTATATCCCTGCTCCGCCATCCGTCCCGCCAGTTTACGGATTTCAAACTTATGCATCAGCTGTTTCCTTGTGCGCAGCGGGTCTTTGTTGAAGATATTTCCCTTCTCATAGGGGCTTACATTCATGCCGTAGACAAACGCCTCCCCGTTCTCAATCCGCACAAACGCCTCCTTGATGCTGCACTTTCCCAGGCGCAGGGACTTTACCTCCGTGCCGTGGAGCGCAAGACCTGCCTCGTATTTTTCCTCTATAAAATAGTCATGGTAGGCTTTCTTATTGTTCGCCACCAGCTTCATGGGTTCCTTCGCCATACTCTCACCTCCCTTTGATTTGCCTGTCAGATTCGGTCTGGCTGCTGTCCGTTCAGCACACGCCCATTCGCAAAATCGTGCCTTCGGCCCTCTCCGCTGCTTCGCAGCTTCTTTTGCTCATAAGCGGGCGTTCCCTCAGCCCTTCATCCGACCGTCAAATTCGTGCAAGCACGATTTGCCTGTCAGATTCGGTCTGGCTGAACTGGGAACACGAAATCCACCGTCCGCGCCAGCCTGTCCACGCCCTTCACCTGTATGGTGACGCGCTGCCCCAGCTTGTACGCGGCGCCGCTCTCCTTCCCCACCATCTCACAGGCTTCCTCGTCGTAATAGTAATAATCGCCCGCAAGCGAAGCCACATGAATCAGTCCCTCCACGGTATTTGGCAGCTCCACATAAATGCCCCACTGGGTAATGCCGCAGATCACGCCGTCATAGAGCTCCCCGATGCGCTCCTCCATATACTCCGCCTTTTTCAGTTTGTCGGTCTCCCGCTCCGCCTCCGCGGCCCGCCGTTCCATCCTGGAGGCGTGCTTCGCCACCTCCGGCAGTTTTTCCTCATAATGGCTGATGCGCTCCTCGGAAAGCTTTCCCCGAAGCTGTTCCTTGATGATGCGGTGAATCTGCAGATCCGGATAGCGTCTGATGGGCGAAGTAAAGTGACAGTAATACTGACACGCCAGCCCAAAATGCCCTGTACACTCCACGGTGTACTTTGCCTGCTTCATGCTCCGCAGCGTCAGACGGCTGATCAGCGTCTCTTCATCCGTGTCCGCAATCTTATCGAGAAGCTTCTGCAGCTCCTTGGGGTGGATTTCCTCCCCCGTCTGCTTGATATGGTAGCCAAAATTTCTGATAAACGTCGAAAGCTTCTTTATTTTATCCGGGTCAGGCTTCTCGTGGGTTCGATAGACAAAAGGCGTCTCCAGCCAGAAAAAATGCTGCGCCACCGTCTCGTTGGCGACCAGCATAAAATCCTCAATGATTTTTGTCGCCACATTTCGCTCGTAAGGCCTGATCTCCACAGGATGCCCTTCGTCATTCAGGAGAATCTTGCTCTCCGCAAAATCAAAGTCGATGGAACCGCGCTTATGCCTTTTCCTTCTGAGAAGAGCCGCCAATTCCTCCATCTCCTCAAACATAGGGACAAGCGTCTCGTACTCCTTCCGCTCTGTCTCGTCCTTATCCTCCAGAATCTTTCTGACGGAAGTATAAGACATTCTGCGATCCACCCGGATCACGGATTCCGCGATCCGGTAATCCGCCACCTCACCCTTTTCGTTGATCGTCATCAGGCAGCTCAAAGCGAGCCTGTCCACACCCTGATTCAATGAGCAGATGCCATTGGATAGTTTGTGGGGCAGCATGGGAATCACCCGATCCACGAGATAAACGCTGGTGCCCCTCTCCAGAGCCGCCCAGTCAAGGGCGGAGTTTTCCTGCACATAGTTTGCCACATCCGCGATGTGTACACCCAGATGGAAAAGCCCTGCCCCGTCCCGGTAAAGGCTGACCGCGTCGTCCAAATCCTTGGCGTCCTCCCCGTCTATGGTCACCATCTGCAGATCGCGCAGATCCATGCGCCCCGCACGATCCGCCTCCGACACTTCTTCCGGCGTTCGATTTGCCTGATTCAAAACTTTTTCACCAAATTCTGTGGGAAGTGCAAAGCCCCGCACAATGGACATGATATCCACGCCGGGATCATTGATATGCCCGAGGATTTCCACCACCCGGCCCTCCGGCTTATGGCTTTCATCCCCGTAAGAAGTCAGCTCCACTACAACTTTATGTCCCGTAACCGCCCCCTTGGAACGTTCCTTCGGCACAAACACATCGGTGCCGATCTTATTGTTATCCGGAATGACAAAACCAAAGTGCTGGGACTGTTCGTAGGTGCCCACAAGCTGCTTCGTGCCCCGCTCCAGAATGCGCACGACCTCCGCCTCACGCCTCTGGCCGCGCCGTCCGGGCAGGAACGCGATCTGCACCCTGTCCATGTGAAAAGCGCCGTTCGTCTTGTCCTCGGGAATATAAAAATCTTCCTCATCCCCCTCGACCTCCACAAAGCCGAAGCCTTTTGTGTGGCTGATAAAGGTTCCCACGGGACGGTTTTCGTCCGGCTTCACATATCTGCCCTGTCTCGTGAGCTGTATTTTTCCCTCTGACAAAAGGGTGTTAAGCACTTCCCGAAACAAGCCCCTGTCCGCCGGGGTTACCTGCATAAATGCAGCCAGCTCTTTTTCCTTCATCGGTACATACTGTTCGTCGGCTACCAGCTCGCATATTAAATTTTTTCGTTTTTCAAATTGTGTGTCTGTCATATTCATTCCCAATAATGATGAAAGCACCCTCACCACAGCCGTGCAAGAGTGCTTTTCGTTCTTTCTGCTTTAGAATAACGTTAGATTCAAAACAACCGCCAGTACCATGAACCCGACCGCAAGCCCCGTCGTGATCTTGACGAGTTTTCCTTCCATGGAGCGGCCCTTGTTCTTGCCCCAGTAGGTTTCCGCCGCGCCGCTGATCGCGCCAAGTCCGGCTGTCTTCCCCTCCTGCATCAGCACCAAAACCACCAATGCAATACATATTAAAATATAAATCACTGTCAGTATAATTCTCAATGCGCCCATCTTTATCCTCCATTCCGAAAAAACACGAAATAATCAAGCAGATTTCATAATACCATATAACCGGCTATTGTGCAAGCCCTAAATTTCACAGCGTAAACGCCTCAAAAGCATCCGCCGACATATGCTGTTCCGCATGATACTTCATCAGATACGCCTTCATCTCGGTGTGCGCCTGTCCCATATCCTCCATCATGGGCTGAAAGTTCTCCCTCGTGACGCCGCCGATCTGCGTCAGGAACTGATAATAGCGCAGGTCGTCCCCATACTCCTCCAGCACCACCCGCCACGTCTCCTCCGTCTCGCACCCCCTGATATGGGATAGAAGATACTGTTCCAGCTTTTCACGCACCGACTGCTCCAGTCCATAATCGTGCATGAGCCGCAGCATGGCAAGCCGCACCTTCTCCCGCCTGCGCTGCTCTGTGTAGTAGTCCAAATTGTTCTCCCTGCTGCCGTAATCCTCTTCCCCGCAGAGCAGCATTTTGGAGAACCCTTCCGCGTCCGCCCGCTCCATCAAAGTCTGCATCCGCCCGTCCCACCGCACAATCCATTCGGGCGTGCCCGCATTTTCAAAATCAAACAGATAAAAAGCATCAAGCCTGCTCATAACGGCCGCCAGAAGAAAAGCTGTGTCTGTGGTCTTTTTCTCCCCGGCATCTGCACCCTCATCCACAATCTGTTCCAGCAGGAAGCAGTCCCTGAAAATCCCCTGTCCGATCTCCATGCGGTGATAGGGCAGGATCACCCGCGCAAGTTTCGCACAGTAAGCGAAGGCCCAGTCGTCGATCCTGACTACCGACTCCGGCAGGGAAATCTCCTTCAGCAGCTTATTGCTCAAAAACGCTTTCTTCCCGATGCAGGTCACGGGACAGCCGCCTGCCACGGTCGGCACGGCAATCTCCGTATCCTTCCCCCGGTATCCCGTAATCTCCGCCGTCTCCCCGTCCGTCTTATAGGTCAGAACACCCTGCGGCATATCCAGTTCTCCATGCTTTATTTTATGTTCCATCGTTTTGTTCCCGCCACTTCATCCTTCGAAATCTCAAATCAATACGGAGAATGCCGCATTTCACAATTCCAGTTCCTCAATCCGGGCGGTCAGTTCGCTCCCCCGCTCGGTGAGCATCAGTTCCTCGTTGTGCCTCTGATAGTCCTCACATCCGTAAAGACTGATGAACTTCGCACAGTCTGCCTGCACCGTACACTCTGTCACCAGGATCAGCATTTCATTGCCGGAACCGAAGGTGTCCTCCACAAACTGAAAGAGAAAGTGCAGCCGCTCCTTCACCCACTCCGTGTCCTGTTTATATTTGGCCACTTTCGCGTCAAACTGTTCCTTCACACAACCAAATCCTTCCCGGCCGTCCTCCGTCTTTGCAAGACGCAGCGTCTTTTCACAGGCAAAAAGGAAACCGGCCGCCGCCTTGTTCAACCGCTTGTCCCTAACAGACAGGGCTCCCGCCTTCTGTAAGGACTCCATCGCCTTCTGCCTGCCCTGTGCCTGCTTCCCTGCAAGAACCGCCAGCTCCTGCGCCGTCTCTCCCGCTTCCGCCTTTGCCTTCAACACCCTTAAGGGATTCATCAGCTCGCTTAAAATTTGCGATTCCAGCATGTTTTCGCGAATATCCTGCTGTATTCTGTCAATCAGCATCCCCATCAGCGACAACCGCTCGTCGAAATCCGCCTTTCTTGCCTTGTCCTTCGCCTGCTCGCTGACTATGCCGGTCAGTATTTCTTCCGCCTTATAATCGTTCCGGTATTTCCGATACAGGTCATAGTATGCGGTAAACTCCCTGACCACCCGCTCATGCCGCAAATACTGCCCCACAAAGGATTCCTCCACCGCGATCTGCTCCTCCTCATAGAGCTTTAACATCTCGGATAAATCCTCCCAGCCTCTGGCCGTAATATAACATCTGCCCTTTACCGTAGTCTCTACCTGATAAAAATCCTCTTTCTTCATATCCAGATAGTTCAGGATTGCCGTGTGCACCCCCCGCTCTTTCGCATATTCCATGTATTCCATTCATTATCATTGATTTCTTCTAATTTTTTAATAATATATTTTCTTGAGAGTATTTTTGTTGTTCTTTATTTATTTTTTTTTTATTTTAACGTTTTCTTTTGTTGACTGCCGTGAGAAGTTCCTGTATTCAAACGTCCCGCCCACATGCCGGTTTCTCCGACGATCTGGACAGGACGTTAGAAAGATTATTTAAAGAACTGGTTCTATAGGGGAACAGCGTACTTCGCTTTCAGCTCCTCTACCCCCATTCCGGTAAAATAGTCTTCAATAAAATCCCAGCGCTTCACATCGTCCATTCCGTCCGTTCCGAAGAAGAAAGAAAACAGTTCGATCTGTTCCTGGAACACCTGTTCATTATTCTCGAGAATCAAATTGTGATATTCATCGGAAGATGCAATCTGCTGCAAACTCTCCGGATCATCGAAATATACCAGTACACAAGGTGTCCCCCCTCCTTCGACGCTGAATGAAAGACAATCGAGTATGGAAAGCAGGTTAAGCAACATATTCAGATCGGAGAATGGCGTACTGTAAAACAACAGACGATCTCCTTTTTTACCGACAATACGTTGACTGAATAGTTTCTGATAG
>ERZ779633.308-NODE-308-length-14629-cov-4.509606_pt1 | contig 14629 bp, 13 predicted proteins | sample MGYA00514195_ERZ779633 | MGnify/ENA primary metagenome ERZ779633 (study PRJEB29562, sample SAMEA4376707) | mouse gut metagenome | isolation source: Cecum | study: EMG produced TPA metagenomics assembly of the A DSS colitis mouse model was used to assess the...
AGGCACCCTGATCGACCCGCTGGTGAACATAGGGCTTACCCTGTCCCAGCTCATCGACGTCATGAAGGCGCTGGGCCTCAAGACCCTGCAGGGACTGACCGCGCAGCAGCTCCTCGAACTGCTGAAAAACGTGCTGCCAAAACTTGACCCCGCACTTCTCCCCGGTGCAGACCCTACGCCCATTGTCGTTGACCCGGCTGTTGACCCGGTTTATTACCCTGACCCGGACGCCCACCCGGACAAACCGCCCCGACCTGTCATCGATCCGGATCCAGGGAAGAAGCCGGATCCGGACCCCGGAACAGACCCAGACCCTAAGCCGGATCCGAAGCCAGACCCTGATCCCGGAACAGACCCAGACCCTAAGCCGGATCCAGACCCGGCACCCCTGCCGGATATGGACGCAGCGGATTACAAAGTGGAGCTGACGGGCGTCTTCCCTTTCTGCATTCCCTTCGATTTCATTGCGCTGCTGAAGACGCTTGATGCGGCGCCCCGGGCGCCATGCTTTGACTTCCCGGTGGTGATCCCGGCCCTGGACTACCGGGAGGACGTGAAGCTTGACCTCTCCATCTTTGACGACGTGGCAAGGGTAATCCGGCTGTGCGAAAAGGTCAGCTTCATCCTGTTTTTGATGTTCGTGACGTCAAAAGTGATAAGGTGGTGATGCTATGCTCGATATGAAGAACCTGCTCGACCAGTTCCTGCAGGCAGTCCTGTCCCTGTTCCCGCTTTCGCCATTCCGGGAAGTGATCCGGGAGCTGGGGAGCCTGCCCTATCTGGGATACATCAACTGGTTTGTGCCGGTTGGGGATTTTGTAAAAATAGGAACCGTCTGGCTGGCGGCCATTGCTGTCTACTACGCGTGGAGCATCATTGCCCGCTGGATCAAACTGATATCGTGAGGTGAAGTGATGATCGAACTATATTCAGGGACACCCGGAAGCGGGAAGAGCCTGCACACGGCAAAAGAGCTGCGCAGCAGGCTGCGGATGCACAAGCGCGTCATAATCGGAAACTTTTATGTCAACACAAAAGCGATCAAACGCTTCAGGGGGACCTATCTCTTTGTAATGAATGACAGACTTACACCGGATCGGCTGCTGCAGTTCTCCAGGAAGCTTTCAAACCACTTGGGAAGACGTCTGAAGGAAGGGGAAATCCTGCTGCTGATCGACGAGGCGCAGCTTCTGTTTAACAGCCGCGAATGGCAGAATATCAGCCGCCAGGGCTGGCTGTCCTTCTTCTCCCAGCACCGGCATTACGGGTATGACGTCATCCTCGTGGCACAGTTTGACCGGATGCTTGACAGACAGGTGCGCTGTCTGATCGAGTACGAGGAAGTGCACCGGAAGGTGAGCCGTTTCGGCTATATCGGATTCTTTGTGGGTCTGTTCACCGGTGACAACCTGTATGTGGCGGTGAAACGCTGGTACCCCATAAAAGAGAGAGTGGAGGGTAACTTTTTTGTCGGCAGCAAAAAGCTGTTCGCGATCTATGACTCTTACAACCACTTTGACACCCCGGGGCAGGGACAGCGTGTGAGTGGGGAAAAAAGGGGCCCCACGATCACGCTGCCACTGCCCGCAGAGGAACAAAAAGGGGAGAGGAAAGAGGAAGAAGATTCCGGCTTAGAGTTTATTGATCTGGATAAAAGCTGAACGGCCGCTCACCTCTTTTTCCTTGTCTGCCGCACGAAGTGCCCGTGTGTAAGTGGTCGGCGCATGTATTTCGCGCCGATTGCCCCCGGCGGGCCCCATGGGCGGTTTTATCTTGGGCCGGGGGCAAAACGCATTCCTGCGGTAAAGCGACGCATAAGTGAGAACGTGTGACGCTATCAACAAGGAAATCAAAGTCCCCCTCGGGGGATTTAGAGGGGACTAAATTGGCACCGCTGTGGCATAACGTGCGCATTTCCGCCGTTTGTCCTTTGCCAACGGGGAGAGGCTTGATGCGTGTAAACCATTCTGTGAAAGTAAATGCATGGAGAGGCGACCCTCGCCTTTCCATGGGCACAGCATAATAGCCCTTCCCAGGGAGGGGACTTGGCGGGGGTATTTCACGCCGCCTATGTCGGGCTGGGAAGGGTTGGGTTAGGGACGGAATGGTACACGACGTATCAGTCCGGTTTTGAAAAAACTGCACAATCCGGGCCAGAGCCATCCGGCCGGATCGGCGCCGTGGGGCACATTCTTTTTGGGCAGTTTTACCAGTTTCGAACGAAAAGACACCTGAGCAGGAAGGAGTTAAAACAGCATGAACTTGGATGAATGGATCGACCTCGGGATCAGCAACGGCGTCGTGAGCGTGCCGGAAATCGAGGAGAAGACCTTTGAGGAAATATACAGGCAGTGGTTCCTAATGAAAATAAATGTGATCAAGGCACAGAGCTGCGACCGGATCGAGGTGACTTATAACCGCTATTATGTTGGCAGCTGGTTCGTAAAGCAGAACGTTTCCGCGCTGGATGAGGCGGCGGTGATCCGTTTCCTGACCGGGGTAATCGTGGGCTGGGGCAATATCACGTCAAAGGAGTTTTCCCGTATCTACCAGATCGCAAACAACGTGCTTGTATATGCAAGGTTCCTGCAGCTTGGCGGCGTGCGGCTCTTTGACTGGGAGATGATCAGGAGATACGTGCCGGAAGGGAAGCTGGTGAAGGATCCCCATAAGGATTTCGCCGTGCCCAGGGCGGATATCGAGCGGCTCCTGCGCATGGTCGTTGAGCAGGACATTTATCCCGTCAAGAGGTCAGCCTGCCTGTGCCTCGTCATGAATTTCTATCTGGGGCTTCGGGTGGGTGAGCTGGCATCCCTGACATGGCAGGACGTGGATCTGGAAGACAGGGTGATCCGGATCTGCAAGACAGAGACCAAGGCATACAGAAGGGACGAGAACGGGGAACGCTGCGGCGCCATGGTATATGCGGTGGTGGAGGATGTCAAGACCGTCTATTCCGTCAGGGAAGTCCCCCTTCTTCCGGAGGCGGTCTACATACTGGAAAGGCTCCGGGAACATCATGCCAGGTGCGGGTATAAGAACCAGTACCTTGCGTATGATGGCAGGGACACGGTGCGGGTCAGGTCACTGGACAGGACGCTGCGAAAGCTCTGCAGGTACTGTGACGTGAAGTATTTCAACACCCATATGATAAGGAAGACATTTGCAACGATGCTGCACGAATCCGGGATGCCGACACGGTATATCAGCGACCTGATGGGGCACTCGGACATGGTGACGACGGAGCGCAACTATATCCTGAGCTGCCGGGACAACTATAATGCGCTGCTGGGATATATGCATAAGGGACTTGACTTTAGGCTGAAGGGAGGTGAAACGGATGAATTTGCAGGAGACACATAATGAGTACGATATGCTGAAGGGAAATGTGAACAGGATGTTTCTCACGGATGAGGTGGCGGAACTTGTGAAGATGTATGAATTTGCACAGAAGAGGCTTGAAAGAATCTATGAATACCATTATGCAAGATTGAATAACAACTGATATGTAACTGTAAACAAAAATATCCGGAAAACTTCCGGATATCGTTTAGGTCAGAGCGCGAGACGGGACTCGAACCCGCGGCCTCGACCTTGGCAAGGTCGCGCTCCACCAACTGAGCCACTCGCGCTTGTTGTCCGCTCTTATCGCTCGGACATCTATTACTATACTATAGGTGTTTTACTTTGTCAACCATAAAATTAAATTTTTTTAGAAAGATTTGACAAATGGGAAAAAAGGTGTATTATGTTGGTGTAAACGAAGCGTAGATGAGAAAAGGGAGGAAAAGAAAATGAAAGTAATGAACATCGATGATCCTGAAAAGTTTTTTGACGTGATTAACCAGTGCAAGGGCACAGTGGAGTTAGTGACAAAAGAGGGCGACAGACTGAACTTAAAGTCTCAGCTGACCAAGTATGTGGCGCTCACAAAGCTTTTTGCGGACAATGCGATCCCGGAGATGGAGCTTGTTGCGCATGATCCCGAGGATGTGAGCCGTCTGCTTGACTACATGGTAAATTCAAAATAAGAAGATGCATAACGAACTGACAAAACAGGATATCCGCAAGATGGAGGAGGAGATTGAATATCGCAAGCTGGTGGTTCGGCCGGCGGCTTTGGAGGATGTGAAGACAGCCAGGGCACACGGCGATCTGAGCGAAAATTTCGAGTATCATGCGGCGAAGAAAGTGAAAAACCAGAATGAGAGCCGCATCCGCTATCTGGAACGGATGATAAAAACTGCCGTAATTGTGTCCGATGAGTCCGCGGAGGACGAGGTTGGCATGAACAACACGGTGGAGGTCTTTTTCGAGGAGGATAACCTCACGGAAAAATACAAGCTGGTGACGACGGTGCGCGGCAATTCCCTTGAAGGGCTGATCAGCACGGAGTCACCGCTGGGAAAGGCTCTGCTCGGCCACAAGGTTGGAGACCGGGTTCATGTGGAATTGGCCGGGGGCGGAGGCTATTATGTGGTGGTGAAGTCCATCGAAAATACAATTGATGACGGAACGGATAAGTTGAGGAGCTTCTAGTATGGAGGCTCCTTTTCGTATGCAAGCATCCGGTTTGTACTTATTTACTTCTAACTCTGCTTATGCGCGCATATCTTTAAAAAGAAGTGACAAGCCCTTTAGGGGTAGGGTAAGGGCTGGTAACGGATAGGTTTTAGGAAATGGCGGGAGGACGGGCGTATGTATGAGAACAGAAGCGTATCGGAGACGATCCGGGCATTGGAGACAGACGCGGAGAGAGGGCTTGGCGCGGCCAAAATAGCGGAGCGCAGGACAAAGTACGGGCCGAACCGATTGAAGGATCAGGAAAAGAAGAGTCTTGCCGAACGGATTGCAGCACAGCTAAACGATCCGCTGATATTGATTTTGATGGTGGCCATGGCGATTTCCATGATGTTACACGAATTTGGGGATGCCATTATTATTGTGGCGGTGGTTGCACTGAATGCGGCGGTGGGTATCATGCAGGAGGGTAAAGCCGGGCGTGCGGTGGAGGCTTTGAAGCAGATATCGGAACCGAGAACGACGGTTCTTAGGGACGGCATGCATCACAGTATTCCGGCGCAGGAGCTGGTGCCGGGGGATATTGTGGTTTTGGAGTCGGGAAACCGTGTCCCGGCCGATTTGAGATTAATTGAAAGTATCGGGATTTCAGCAGAAGAGTCTACCCTAACAGGAGAGTCTGTGCCGGTAGAAAAGGAAGCGGGATATGTAGAAAAGGAGTCGGCGGATACGAGCAGTAAAAATATGGTATACATGTCTACCTATGTGACGAAAGGGCGGGGCTTAGGTGTGGTGACAGCCACGGGTATGGACACGAGGGTCGGCCATATAGCGGACATGCTGCACGGGCATAAAGAGAAGCTGACGCCGCTGCAGGTAAGGCTGGGAGAGCTTGGAAAGGTGTTGAGCGCCCTTGCGGTGGGGATTTGTGTGCTGCTCTTTGTTGTGGCTTTGCTGCAAAAGCGGGATGTGGGAGACATGCTTCTGACTTCCGTCTCCCTTGCGGTGGCGGCTGTGCCGGAGGGACTGCCTGCCATTGTGACGATTGTGCTTGCTCTGAGCGTGTCCCGCATGGTAAAGGCGAAAACCATTGTGCGCAGGCTTTCGGCGGTGGAGACGCTGGGGGCGGTGGAGGTGGTCTGCTCGGACAAGACCGGGACGCTGACCCAGAACAAGATGACTGTGACAGAGTGTTATCTGGATGGAAAGCTTACGGAAAAAGCCGGATTTGCGGAGCTTTTTGAGTCGGCTTTCAGCGATGGAACGAATCGCTCCTGTGCGGATTATTTCCTTTTGGGATGTGTGCTCTGCAACGACGCGCAGATCGACGAGGAGGGGACGGGAGATCCCACGGAGCTGGCGCTTCTCCATATGGCGCAGGATTGCGGCATCAAGGCAGCGAGGCTCAGGGAACGGCATCCGCGCATAAACGAGGTGGGGTTTGATTCCGAACGAAAAATGATGACCACGCTGCATCGGGAGGGAAGCGGACAGACTGCCTATACGAAAGGCGCGGCGGAGCGGATTCTGGAAAACTGCGGGCGCTGTTTCCGGGGCGGCTGTATGACGACGCTCACAGTGACGGAGCGCGAGCGGCTGCTTAGCATACAGAAGCGTCTGATGGGGGAGGGAAGGCGTGTGCTTGCGCTGGCCATGGAACCTGAGGGCAGTATGAAGGAGAGGGACATGGTATTTCTCGGCTTTGTCAGTATGCAGGATCCGGTCAGACCGGAGGCGCAGGCGGCGGTGCAGGGGTTTGCGCAGGCGGGGGTTTCCACGGTGATGATTACGGGAGATCATCCGGACACAGCGTTTTCCATCGCCAGACAGCTTGGGATCGCAAGCCGTGCGGAGGAATGTATCACGGGCCGGGAGCTGGATCACCTGAAAGAGCAGACTTTTTTGCAGAGGCTGCCGCAGCTCAAGGTTTTTGCACGGGTGACGCCGGAGCATAAGGTACGGATTGTGGAGGGGTATAGAAGTTTACATAAAACAGTAGCCATGACCGGAGACGGGGTCAACGACGCGCCTTCTCTGCAGGCGGCGGATATCGGAATCGCCATGGGACAGGGCGGAACAGATGTGGCCAGAGGGGCGGCGGACTTTGTGCTGATGGATGACAATGTGGCGACGATCCATACGGCCATACGGGAAGGCAGGGGCATCTACGAGAATATACGCAAATCGGTGCTGTTCCTCCTTTCCTCCAATCTGGGAGAAATCCTCACCATGCTTCTGACCATTGTGGCGGGGCTGCCTGTGCCTTTGACCGCAGGATTTATCCTTTGGATTAATCTGATCACGGACTCTCTGCCCGCGCTTGCGCTGGGTGTGGACGACAACGACACGGAAAGTCTCATGCGGGAACCGCCAAGAAAAGGCGATGAGTCGCTGTTTGCCAGAGGCGGGCTTATGTGTGTGATCTGCTATGGACTGGTAATCGGAGGAATCAGTCTGGCGGCGTTTTTGAAGGTTCCCTATGACCGCATTGTAATGGAAGGTCTGCCTGTAAGTTTACATAATATATTAGAGGGGCTGAAAATTTCAGCCGTTTTGGCAAAAGCGCAGACCCATGCATTCACGGTGCTTGGTATCAGCCAGCTTTTCCATGCCATCGGTATGCGGGATGTGAACCGCTCCGTGTTCCGAATGGATCACAGGAGCAACCCGCAGATGCTGCTTGCGCTGGCGGTGGGTATTGCGCTGCAGGCGGCGGTGACGGAGATCCCTTTTCTGGTCACGCTCTTTGGCACGGTGCGTCTGCGTATGGAAGAGTGGCTTAGGCTGCTGGCGCTTTCCGTCACACCGCTTTTTGTGCATGAGCTGCTGGTGCTTGTGGGGATGGCGGGCATTTCTGTACGGCATCCGTCATGCCGGCACGCGGAAAGCCGGGAGCAGGAGGCATAGACCGAGAAACGCAGGCATGGTCATACCGGCATGTGAAGATCCGGGAACAGGGAGCATAGACCGGGAGGCGCGGGCGTGGTCATTCCGGTATGCAGAGATTCGGGCGCAGGAGGCATAGACCGGGGGGGGGGGAGAGGCGCGGGTGTGGTCATGCCAGGGCGCGGAAGGCCAGAAGTAAAAGGCATAGGCCGGCGCGCCAGGAAAGGTCAATACGCACCATGCGGAAGAGAAGACGGCCAAAGAGGCAGCCGGCGACGAAGAGAAGCAGATTGAAGAGCGCAGCGGAGAAAAACAGGGCCAGCCGGGGGATGTCGGCGGCCGGGAAAGCCATTCCCACCAGGACGCTGTCGAGGGAGAGGGCAAGGCTTAGGAGCAGCGCCTCCTTTGCGCTCAGAACCTGCAGATCTTTGCGGTTTGCCTCCTCCGGCGAGAGATAGACGGTGAAGATAATGTTGATCTGTTTGATCTGACAGCCCCAGTTTCCCATGAGACTGGGGTGTTTTTTTGCTATGCTGCGAATCAGGCTTTCCAGCAGTTTGGCGATGCCGATGGCAGCCAGCATAAAAAAGGACAGAAAGGGGAGAACGACGGGCGGCAGCAGAGAGCCGACGATCTCGCTAAGCCCGCCCGCGGCGGTGATGAAAAGAGCCGGAACACAAGCTAAGAAAAACAGGGAGAGGGCTTTGATGTGCACCCGTCCGGCGCCGTAGGAGAATCCGGCCGTCAGAGAATCCAGAGAAACCGCCACCAGAAAGAGCAGGAGGGAAGAAATCGAGAAGGACATGGGAGTTACCTCATTACGGATTTATTATATTGTATGGGGGAGGAATCGGATGTTGAAGAAAAGAATCCGGTAACAGTTCAGCTCAGGACTTTGCACTTGCCAAAGGCTGAACTGCTGCAGAATCTGAAAAAGATATCCACGAAAAGATTTACGCTTGCCGGAAAAAATGTTATAGTATACGTGATAGCAATGAGCAGTGCGCAGGCGGAAGATGGGGAAATGGCAGCTTGCTGACAATTTTCCCGGATTACGAATGCATAGGGGCGCTAAGCGCCAGTGGCGTTTGTTTAGCACGAACCGAAGCGGAGCTGAGACTAGTTCGCGAACGAGGGAAACCGAAGGCTTTTCGAGTACGCACTGCGGAGAGCAGGGGGGGAACTGTATGGAGCTTATGTTTATCGGGGCAGACCATGAGGTGACAGGGAGCTGCCATTATCTGAGGGTAGGCGATAAGAATATTTTGGTGGACTACGGTATGGAGCAGGGAGCGAATGTGTTTGAGAACTGCGAACTGCCTGTGGAGGAAGCGCTGATAGATTATGTGTTCCTGACCCACGCGCATGTAGACCATTCGGGTCTTCTGCCGCTCTTGTATGCGAGGGGATTCCGCGGTCAGATTTTTGCGACGGCGCCCACCTGCGATCTGTGCAGCATTATGCTGCGTGACTGTGCGCATATCCAGATGCAGGAGGCGGAGTGGAAAAACCGCAAGGCGAAGCGAAGCGCCGAGAATGCGGTGGTGGAGCCGCTCTATTCCATGGAGGACGCGGACGGGGCGATCCGGCGTCTCATTCCCTGCGATTATGACAGTGAAGTGACGGTAAATGAAAATATAAAGATCCGCTTTACGGATATCGGGCATCTGCTCGGTTCTTCCAGCATCGAGGTCTGGGCGACAGAAGGGAATGTGACGAAAAAGCTGGTGTTTTCCGGCGATATCGGAAACAGTGACCAGCCTCTCATCAAAGACCCGAAAAACACGGCGGAAGCGGATTATGTGGTGATGGAATCCACTTACGGCGACAGGCTGCATTCCACGGAGAAAGTGGACTATGTGGGAGAGTTGACGAAGATTTTGCAGACCACTTTTGATCGTGGCGGCAATGTGGTGATTCCTTCTTTTGCAGTGGGCAGGACGCAGGAGATGCTCTATTTCCTGCGGCAGATTAAGGATGAGCGGCTGGTAAAAGGTCACGAGAATTTCCCGGTTTATGTGGACAGCCCGCTGGCGGTGGAGGCCACCGGGATTTTCCATAAAAATGAGGCAAGGTGTTTTGACGAAGAGGCGATGGCTTTGGTCAGAAAGGGGATCAATCCGATTACGTTCCCGGGACTTCGCCTTGCCATTACAAGCGACGAATCCAAGGCGATCAACTTCGAGCATACGCCGAAGGTTATCATATCCGCTTCCGGGATGTGTGAGGCGGGACGTATCAGGCATCATTTGAAACATAATCTGTGGCGGCCGGAGTGTACGATTCTCTTCGTGGGTTATCAGGCTGTTGGGACGCTTGGCAGAATGCTTGTGGAAGGCGCGAAAGAGGTGAAGCTTTTCGGTGAGCCGATCGAGATCCGTGCCGATATCGCGAAGCTGGTCGGCATGAGCGGTCACGCGGATAAGAACGGGCTTTTACAGTGGGTGGACGGCTTTGAAAAGAAGCCGGACAAAGTTTTTGTGGTACACGGCGAGGACGGCGTCTGCAAACTCTTTACGGAGTGCCTGAAGGTGGAGCACGGGCTGGATGCCTATGCGCCTTACAGCGGCACCCGCTATGATCTGATCAGCGGTGCGTTTATCCATGAGGCGGAGCCTGTGGCGATCAAGAAGAAAGCGCGCGGCATCTCCGACGTCTTTGCAAGGCTTTTGGCAAGCGGGCAGAGGCTTATCGCCGTTATACATAAGAACGAGGGAGGCGCAAACAAAGATCTGGCGCGGTTTGCGGATCAGATCAATTCGCTTTGCGACAAGTGGGATCGGACATGAAGATGCGCTAGTGCATCTAAACATGTCCAGAAGAATGCGAAGAGCACGCATTCTTCCTGAATGATATACACAGTGAATCATAGAATGCAGGTCTGGGGATCTGATAGAGCAGTTTACATAATGTGAGAACGGGAGAACGAAGGGTGAGCTACGCAGATCACATTTTCATAGAAATGTGTAAGGATATATTAGAGAACGGGACGAGCACGGAAGGGGAGAAGGTGAGGCCCCACTGGGCGGACGGGGAGAGCGCGTATACCGTGAAGAAATTTGGGGTGGTGAACCGCTACGATCTGTCGGAGGAGTTCCCGATTATGACGCTTCGCAGGACGGCTTTAAAAAGCGCCACGGACGAGATGCTTTGGATCTGGCAGCAGAAGTCCAACAACATCAACGATTTACACAGCCATATCTGGGACGAGTGGGCGGATGCGGACGGCAGTATCGGCAAGGCATACGGGTATCAGATGGGCGTGAAGCATCAGTATAAAGAGGGCATGATGGATCAGGTGGATCGGGTGATTTATGATCTGAAAAACAACCCGTTCAGCCGCCGGATTATGACGAATCTTTATGTGCATCAGGATCTGCACGAGATGAATCTGTACCCCTGCGCTTACAGCATGACCTTCAATGTAACGCAGAAGAAGGGGCATGAAAAGCTGACGCTCAACGCGGTTTTGAACCAGCGCTCGCAGGACGTGCTGACGGCAAACAACTGGAATGTGGTGCAGTACGCGGTGCTCGTGCATATGCTGGCGCAGGTGTGCGGCATGGAGGCGGGAGAACTTGTCCATGTGATCGCGGACGCGCACATTTATGACAGACATATACCTATTATAAGGGAACTGATTGAGAGACCCGTTTACGACGCGCCGACATTCCGGCTGAATCCTGAGATTACGGACTTCTATCAGTTTACGCGGGACGACGTGAAGGTGGAGAACTACGTTACGGGCCCGCAGGTCACGGATATACCTGTGGCGATCTAGCAACTGCGCGAGGGAAACAAAGCATTGTCGCGAATAAAGCGTCTGCGGTGGGAGCGGCATTTGGTTCCCGGCAGCGTTAACGGGCAAACGTCCGACGAAGGCGGACATAGAGCGCAAAGCGCGGGGGTGCGAGTCTAAGAAAGGAAATGTACAGTATGAATGCAATCGTAGCCGTTGACAACAACTGGGCGATCGGCTGTAAAAACAGTCTGCTTGTGAGGATCCCGGCAGATCACAAGAATTTCAGACAGGAAACCACGGGCAAGGTGGTAGTGCTTGGCAGAAAGACGCTGGAGACATTTCCACAGGGGATGCCGCTCCAGAACAGGACGAACATTATTTTGTCCACGAACCCGGATTATCGGGTGAAAGACGCTGTGGTGGTGCACAGTAAGGAGGAACTGGACGCGGAGCTAAAAAAATACCCCACGGAGGATGTGTATATCATCGGCGGGGAGAGCGTTTACCGTATGATGCTCCCGGCGTGTGATGTGGTGCATGTGACGAAGATCGACCACGACTATGAGGCGGACGCGTATTTCCCGAATCTGGATAACGATGACGCATGGGAAATTACTGCGGAGAGTGAGGAGCAGACGTACTTTGATCTGCCGTATTATTTTGTAAAATATGAAAGAAAGCAATAAAGAATAATGCGATTGGGGAGTCTGTTAAGGGCGGACGGGAAAAGGCAGCATAAAGGAAGGATACGCAGGTATGGGGCAGGAGACAAAGAAAACGACGGCGAAAAAGGGGACGGAGCTTTCCCAGGCAAAGGAAGCATTACAGCAGAAGAGTGTGGAGCTGGAGGCGGCCAGAAGTGCGGTGGAGAAGGCGGAGTATGCCAGAGATATTTTCCTGGCGAATATGTCCCATGAATTGAGGACGCCGATCAACACGATTCTGGGACTGAATGAACTGATTCTGCGGGAGAGTCAGGAGGAGGCGGTCAAGGAGTACGCAAGAGATATCAGGCAGGCGGGCAACATTCTGTTGGCGCTGGTCAGCGATATTTTGGATTTCTCCAAACTGGAGGCGGATAAGATGGAGCTGACGGAGGGGATCTATGATGTCAGCAGCCTTCTGAATGACTTGATCAACAGCATATCGGTGCAGCTGCGCCGCAAAAAATTGGATCTGGTTCTGGAGATCGCACAGGATATCCCCTATAAACTGTTTGGCGACGAGATACATATCAGACAGATTATCGGTAATCTCTTGTCGAACGCTGTGCGCTATACGGAGAAGGGCAGGATTACACTGCATCTGAGCTGGAAGGAGCTGCCGAAGGATTCCATAGAGATTTACGTGATTGTGAAGGATACGGGAATCGGCATCAAGGACGAGGATATTCCGAAGCTCTTCAAGGCATTTCAGCGGATGGACTCCACAGTCCGCAGCAAGGACGACAGGACAGGGCTGGGACTTGCCATCACACAGCGTTTGATTGAGATGATGGGCGGCAGGCTGGAGGTGCAGAGCGTATACGGGAAGGGTTCCGCCTTTTCTTTCAAAATTGTGCAGAAGGTAGTGGACAGAGAGCCGCTTGGCGATTTTGAGAAGCAGTACAAGGACAGCCTGCGAAGCATCGAGGATTACCACGAAAAGTTTATTGCGCCCATGGGAAGAATCCTGATTGTGGACGACAATTCCATGAACCTGGCGGTGGCACAGGGACTTTTGAAGGGCACCAGAATGCAGATCGACGTGGCGGCCAGCGGCGAGGAATGTCTGGAACTGATTAAGAGAAAGACATATCACCTGATCTGCATGGATCACATGATGCCGGTGATGGACGGCGTCCAGACGCTTCATGCCATCCGTGCGCTGGAGGGAAATCCGTCCAGAGACATTCCGGTGATTGCCCTGACGGCGAATGCGGTGGCAGGCGCCAGGGAGCTCTATCTGAAAGAGGGATTTCAGGATTACCTGACGAAGCCGATTGACGCGGATAAGTTTGAAAACATGCTGATCGAGTATCTGCCGAGCAATGTGGTTTACCTGACCAACAACAGGAATATCAGCGATGAGTATGAAGAAACGCAGGAAGAGGGAGAGTTCGATATCAGGGAGAGCCAGCTTTATCTGATGGGCTTTAACCTGAGAAACGGTCTTCGCTATATGGGCGGTGACAAGGCGCTTTACGGCAAGGTGCTTCGCGATTTCCATTCCATTTTGCAGGAGAAGGAGACAGCCCTCAAGGACTTTTTGCAGAAGGGGGATATGCCCGGCTATACGATTATTGTGCATTCATTGAAAGGAAATGCCAGAAACGTGGGAGCGGATGATCTGGCGGATGAGGCATTTGAGCTGGAGAAGATGGCGAAAGCGGGGCAGCTTGAGGATGTGACAGTGCGTTCTCCAATTCTGTTTGGTATGATGAACACCATGAGAAACAGTCTGCGGGTGTATCTGGAAACGGAGGATGCGGGCGAGAAGGCGGAGCAGACGACGGAGGAGGAGAGCATCGGAAAGATCACGGAGGAAGAGTGGACCAGGGCTTTGCAGGAGCTGGCGGCAAGACTGGATGATTTTGACGGGGAGAGTGCGGCGGTTAAGATAAGAGAGCTAAAGTGTTATGATCGGCCGGAGTCGGATAAGAAGATGCTCAGGCTCTGCGAAAAGGCGGTTAAGGATTACGCTTACGATATTGCCCTTGAGGTGGTCAACGCCGTTCTCTAAACGGGCTTGACTTTTGGGGACAAAGGTATATGATATAAAAAAGAAACGACAGAGGAACTGACTGAGGGAGAGGAGTTGGCTATTATGGAAAAAAGGAATCTGGATTGGGCGAATATCGGTTTCGGCTACCATGAGACGGACAAGCGATTCGTGGCGAATTACAAAAACGGCGCATGGGATGACGGCGCGCTTGTGGATGACGCCAACATTGTGATGAATGAGTGTGCGGGCGTTCTGCAGTATGCGCAGACCTGTTTCGAGGGAATGAAAGCTTACACCACAGAGGACGGACGTATCGTGACTTTTCGTCCTGACCTGAATGCACAGCGAATGGAAGATTCCTGCAAGCGGCTGGAGATGCCGGTATTTCCGCAGGAGCGTTTCATTCAGGCCGTGACGGATGTGGTGGCTGCGAACGAGGCTTATGTGCCGCCCTACGGTTCCGGCGCAACCCTCTATATCAGACCTTATATGTTCGGTATCTCTCCGGTGATCGGTGTGAAGCCCGCGGATGAGTACCAGTTCAGAGTGTTTACCACACCGGTGGGTCCTTACTTTAAGGGCGGCGTGAAGCCGATCACGATCAAGGTGAGTGATTTTGACCGTGCCGCGCCGCATGGAACGGGACATATCAAAGCTGGTTTGAATTACGCGATGAGCCTTCATGCCATTGTGACGGCACACGCGGAAGGGTATGATGAGAATATGTATCTGGATGCGGGCAGCAGGACGCATGTGGAGGAAACGGGCGGTGCAAAC
>ERZ779633.314-NODE-314-length-14514-cov-10.810775_pt1 | contig 14514 bp, 11 predicted proteins | sample MGYA00514195_ERZ779633 | MGnify/ENA primary metagenome ERZ779633 (study PRJEB29562, sample SAMEA4376707) | mouse gut metagenome | isolation source: Cecum | study: EMG produced TPA metagenomics assembly of the A DSS colitis mouse model was used to assess the...
GGCTGTCGCCGAAGTAGTCAAAGCCCCACACCTCGTCCAGCAGCTGGTTCCGGGTGAATACCCGGTTGGGGGAGGAGGCCAGGTGGAACAGCAGCTCCAGCTCCTTGGGCGGGGTGTCCACCCGCTGGCCGTCCACCAGCAGCTCATAGGAGTCCAGGTTGATGACCAGCTTGTCGAAGGACAGCTTCTTCTCCCCCGTCTCCTCCTCCACGCCGCTGCGGCGCAGAACGGCGTGGATACGGGCCAGCACCTCCTTCATCTCAAAGGGCTTGACAATGTAGTCGTCCGCCCCCTGCTCCAGGCCGGACACCTTGTCCTCCGTCTCCCCCTTGGCGGTGAGCATGATGACGGGGGTCTTGTCCCCCTCCCGGATTTTTTTCAGCACAGACCAGCCGTCCATAATGGGCAGCATCAGGTCCAGCAGCACCAGGTCGGGCTGGAAGGAGCGGAACAGCTCCACCCCCTTGCCCCCGTCCTTGGCCACCTGGGTCTCAAAGCCCTCCTTCTCCAGGTAGAGGTGGAGCAGCTCGGCGATGTTGGCGTCGTCCTCGACGATCAGGACCTTTTTGGGCATAAACGGCACCTCTTTTTCCTTGCGTGTAGGGGCGCGCACCGCGCGCCCGTTCCCGGATATGATTGGGGCAGAGCGGGCGGACAATGTCCGCCCCTACAGTTTTGCTGTCTTTATTATATCGCAAAATAAATCACTTGGGTGAATAATTTGTAAACTGGCGGGCAAAAATGCCGCCAAATCAGGCCTTTTGCTCCTCCACATAGGAGTGGTCCACCTGAATTACGGGAAAATACCGGTCGGACAGCCCCTTGATCCCCCCGGCCAGGGCGGAGCGCAGCTGGCTGTCAGACAGGCGGAAGCCGTAGGGCACCACAACGTCAAAGAGGAGGTTGGTATGGATGGGCCCGGCGGTGATGCGGAAGTCGTGGATGGTGAGGACGGGGTCCACCCCCCTGGCAATGTCCGCCACCTGCTCCCGGAGGGCCTCGGTGCGCCCGTCCCGCACCACCGGGTCCATATGGATGCAGGTCTCCACGTGGTGCCTGGCTTTCAGCTCCCGCTCGATGTGGTCAATCACGTCGTGGAGCTCCAGAAAGTCGCCGTCGGCGGGTACCTCGGCGTGGAGGGACATCATGGCCCGGCCCGGGCCGTAGTCGTGGTACACCAAGTCGTGGATGCCCAGGATATTGTCGTGGCCCAGCACGATTCGGTCGATGTCGGCAGCCAGCTCCCGGTCCATGGGCCGGCCCAGCAGGGGGTCCACGGTGTCCCTGGCCGCCTCCCAGCCGGTGCGCAGGATAAACAGGGCCACCGCCAGCCCCAGCCAGCCGTCCAGGGGCAGGGCGAAGAAGCGCCCGGCCAGCAGTCCCAGCAGCAGAATGCCGGTGCCCGCCGCGTCAGACAGGGAATCGGCGGCGGTGGCGGCCAGGGCGGCGGAGTCAATCAGCCGGGACAATCCCCGGTTGAACCAGAACATCCACAGCTTTACCGCCACAGAGACAGCCAGGATGACCGCCGACAGGGTGGAAAACACCACCGGCTCCGGGCGGAGAATCTTTTGGACGGAGGACTGGACCAGCTCCACCCCCACCAGCAGAATCAGCATGGCCACCACCAGGCCGGCCAGATACTCCATCCGCCCGTGGCCGAAGGGGTGCTCCCCGTCGGCCTCCTGCCCGGACAGGCGGAAGCCCACCAGAGTGACCACCGAGGAGGCCGCGTCAGACAGGTTGTTGAAGGCGTCGGCCATAATGGCGATGGACGCAGTGGCAATCCCCGCCAGGAGCTTTCCCAGAAAGAGCAGCAGGTTCAGCCCAATGCCGATTCCCCCGGACAGGGCCCCGCACTGCTGCCGGGTCTCCGGCGCCTGGGGGTCTCTGCCGCGGAGGCAAAAACGGATAAAAACGTCCATAATAATGATACACCTCTATAGCTTCTGCCCCCGCCGGGAGCGGAAACACGAAAAAGAATTGGGAGTTATTATTTTCTCATAGAGGATATCATTTGTCAAGATTTCCCCACGGCGGGGAGCGTGCCCTGACGCGCAGTTTGTCCGGAGGTAAGCGGTAGGGGCCGCCCCGGGCGGCCCGAAGCCAGGGGAGGTGGTGCATTTGGATGGCCGCCGGGGGCGGCGACAGTCAAAGGGGACCGAATTTCGGGGAAACAAGGAAAATCGTCCGGGAATGTTTACAAAATGTTCATGTCACCGTCATGATTTAGCCGCATTCGTATTTTATGATGGTACCGTAGTCAAGTGAATGAAATGAATGTATCTCCTTTCTCTCTCCTTTACAACACACAGGCAGACCGCCCTGGCCGAAAGCCAGGGCGGTTTGCCGTCTGCTTCGGAGCGGCCCGGCTTGCGGTTTGCCGTTTAGGGATAAATGCTGGAGTTTACAAAAAGTTCACGTGCATGTCACGAAATTGCCGTATTTGTATTTTATGATGTCATCGTAGCCAAGCTACAGCATGTATCTCCCATTTCTCCCTCTCCTTTTACAACACACACAGGCAAACCGCCCCGGCCAAAGGCCGGGGCGGTTTGCTGTCTGTTATGGGAGACGCCCGGCCTTTGGCCGGGGCGGTTTGCTGTCTCCCCCGATTTTAGGATTGTATTTCCCGTTGAAATGCGGTATTCTATACTCCATGGAGGGAATGCAATGGACTATGACAAGCTGCTGAATATCTCTGTGGAGCTGGGCTGCCGGCTGATGTCCAGTGGGGCGGAAATTTACCGGGTAGAGGAGTCGGTGCGCCGGCTGCTCCAGGCCTACGGGCTGGACTCCCCGGAGGTATTCGCCATCCCCAACTGTGTAATCGTCAGCATCACCACGCCGGCGGGCCACCCCATCACCCGGATGCGCCGGATTGGCGGCCACGGGACGGACATCGAACTGCTGGAGCGGTGCAATGCGCTGTGCCGCCGGCTCTGCGCCCAGCCTCCCCCGGTGGAGGAGGCCCAGCGCCAGCTGTCCGCCCTGTTGGACCGCGCCCCTCAGTACGCCCCCTGGCAGGTGCTGCTGGGCTACGGGATTGCCCCCGCCTTCTTCTCCCCGCTGTTCGGTGGAGGCGCCGCAGACAGCCTGTGCGCCTTTATCGGCGGTCTGGCAGTGGGCCTGTGCCTGCTGTACGGCGGGCGCTTTCTGGGGTCCAACAGCTTTTTCCGCACCGCCGCGTGCAGCACAGTGGCCTCTCTGGCCTCCCTGACGCTGGTCCGCCTGGGCCTGGGGCACAGCGCGGACACCGTGACCATCAGCGTACTGATGGTGCTGGTCCCCGGCGTGGCCCTGACCAACGCCATGCGGGAGATCATGGCCGGTGACATCATCTCCGGCCTGAGCCGCGCCGCCGATTCGATTCTGACGGCGGCCGCCATTGCCATCGGCTCCGCCGCGGGCCTGGGGATTGTGGGAATGCTGTAAAGGAGGAGCACTATGCTTGCAGTCTGGAACGGATACATACTGCCCTGCGTCTGCGCCTTTTTGGCCTGCCTGGGCTTTACCCTGGTGTTTAACATCCACGGCGTGGGTAAGCTGATCTGCGGCGTGGGCGGGGCCCTGGGCTGGCTGATTTATCTGCTGGGGGGCAGCACGATTTTTGCCGCCTTTCTGGCCTCGGCGGCCATTGGGCTGTTCGCCGAGATTATGGCCCGGCTGCGCCGCTGTCCGGTCACCGGCTATCTGCTGGTGGCCCTGCTGCCCCTGGTGCCCGGCGGCGGCATCTACTACGCCATGAGCTACTGTATGGCCGGAGACACCCAGCGCTTTCTGGACACCCTGCTCCATACCTTCGGCATGGCGGCGGCGCTGGCCGTGGGCGCCATGCTCACCGCCTCCCTGTTCCGGGCGGCCTATCTCCACCTGCACCGGCCCAAACCGGCGAAAACATAAGAACCGGCCATCCGGACGTGCTCCGTCGGGATGGCCGGTTTTTTGCTGTCTCAGTTTACCCTCCCAGGGCCGGACGAAGGGCGAGGTACTCCTCAAAGGTGATTCCCTGGTCCATAATGGCCTGGGCGGCCTCCTCCCCCACATACCGGTAGTGCCAGGGCTCAAAGCGGTAGCCGGTAAGGGTCTCCTTCCCCTGGTCATAGCGGAGGATAAAGCCGTACTCGGCGCAGTGCTCCTTCAGCCAGGCAAAGGCGGGAGTCCGCTCAAAATGGGCCCTGGTGCTGGCCACGTTGATGTCCAGAGCCAGGCCGGTCTGGTGCTCGGAGTGGCCGGGCCGGGCGGAAAAGGTGTCCACCGTGGCCTGCCTGTACTGCTTCAGATAGCGGTTATAGGTGCTGTTCTGCGTTTTGTAGGACCGGTAGGCCGACACGCTGCGCAGGGCGATGCCGTCCTTTTTGGCCGCGTCGGCCATGGCCCGGAAGGCCTGGGCGGCCTCGGGCCGCAGGGAGCCCGAGCCGTAGCCCTTGCCCAGGGCCTCCAGCTCAGGGACATAGCCGGCGGGCAGGGTGTAATGCTTGTTCACCAGAACGCTCAGGCTGTCCGGGTCGGCTGTCTCCCAGATCAGGCTGTAAAAAGGCTGGTCCTGGTCGATGTTGACCTGAAGGACTGCGTTTTCCCTGCTGTCCTCCGGGTGGGCCTCCATCCAGGCGTCATAGCGGTCCAGCCGGTCGGGCCGGGCGTTGGGCAGCCCCAGCCAGGCCAGCTCCGCCCTGCTCAGTTCGCCCCCCTCCAGTTTTTGGAACAGGGCGGCGTCGGCTCCCATGCGGGCGGACAGCGTCTCCCGCTGCTCACGGGTCAGCCCATACCGGGCCAGCAGGCCGGAGGCCCGCCGCCGGCGGCTCTCCGCCTCTTTCGCCGCCTGGAGGGCCTGCTCCGGAGTCTGTGCGGCCGGCTCTTCGACAGACGGCCCGGCAGCCGGCTCCGGGGCGGCGGCGCCGGTTTTCACCTCCTGGCTCAGGCTGAGGCCGGTCTCCGGCGGGCTGGCCGGCTCCTCCTGGCTCACGGCCCCGGAGGTGGCCAACGTTCCCAGGCAGAGCCCGCCCACCAGCAGCAGCTGGATCCAGCGGCGAATGGTAAACTTATGCATTGCGATTGGTCCTTTCTTTATGTAGGTTCTGCGGTAATTACAGCAGGGGAAGTCCGGGCCGCTGGAAAAAGGCGGCGGTGTCCCCCTGGCAGGCGCTGATAAACCAGGAAAAAATGGCGGAGCCGTCCACGGCGTCCAGCCGGCGGCGGCCAAAGGACATCCGTTCCGGGTGGAACTGGACGCCCAGCACATGGCCTCCGGGTAGGTCAAACGCCTCGGCAAAGCCGCTTTCCGCCCAGGCTATGGCCCGCAGGTCCCGGCCCAGCTGGTCCACCGCCTGGTGGTGGGCGCTGTTCACAGAGAACACCGGCCCATAGAGCCTGTGGAGAAGCGAGCCCTCCAGGCTCCGCACCGGGTGAACCATATCCCCCTTTCCGCCTCCGTGGAAGGGGCGCTGTCCCTCAGGCAGGTCCTGAATCAGCGTCCCCCCAAGGGCAACGTTGATGACCTGCATCCCCCGGCAGATGCCCAGAACAGGCTTGTCTGCCTCCAGAAAGGCGTGAACAAGGGCCAGCTCCGCCCGGTCCCGCTCCCGGTCCGGGGGCTGTGAACCCCGGTCCTCCTGGCCGTACAGGGTGCTCTCAATGTCGCCGCCGCCGCACAGCAGCAGGCCGGCGCAGCTCAGGTCCGGTGTGGGGCAGTAGCCGGCCACGGGCTCGCCTCCCGCCCCGCGAAGGGCGGCGCAGTAGTTGGTGGTATAGCCGGTCTCGCCGGACACCTGTATTCTCAGCCGGTCCATAGGCGTCACTGGCCGTCCTGGGCGGCCCGGGCTTTCACCAGGGCGATGATCAGGTTGACCGCCCCCTCCACCCCGATGATGCCGGAGTTGAGGGTCAGGTCATACCGGCGCATGTCGCCCCAGATGTGGCCGGTGTAGTAGTTGTAGTAGTTGGCCCTCCCCTTGTCCATCTGGACGATCCGCCGCTCCATATCGTCAGAGGGGATGTGGTACTCCTCCACGCACCGCTCCACCCGGCTGGCCATATCGGCGTGGATAAACACCTTCAGGCACTCGGGCCGTTCCCCCAGCACGTAGTCAGAGCACCGGCCCACGATGACGCAGGGGCCCTCGGCGGCCAGCTCCCGGATGACCTCCGCCTGGGCGAAAAAGGCCTGATGGCTCACCGGGACCCCCTGGTGGGCCAGGGCGGGGGTGCCGATGCCCGCCGGGGCGATGGACAGGTGGAAGCGGCTGCGGGCCCGCTCCTCCGCCCGGGCGATGAAGTCGGGGGACAGCCCGCTCTTCTCCGAGGTCTTCTGGATGATGGTCCGGTCGTAGCAGGGGATGCCCAGCTGGGCGGCCAGCCGCTTGCCAATCAGGCGGCCGCCGCTGCCAAATTCCCGGCTGATGGAAATGACGTAGTTGCTCATGGAATACACCTCCCTGTGGGATGGAACAAAATATACAGTTACAGTCTGAGGAAATCCTCCCCCATATATAGTATAATACAACATCCGAAAAATGACAACCATAAATCTGATATTCCTGCGGAGGTTTCTCTTTGGCAGAAATCCCCGCGCCCAAGGCTTGCGCATCGGCCCGGAATGTGCTAAAATCGTCCCACCATCAATGAACGAAAAGGGTGAGTTCATCATGAGAAAAGCGGGAATCCTGATGCCCATCTCCTCCCTGCCCTCTCCCTGGGGGATTGGAACCTTGGGGGCGGAGGCCCGGAAATTTGTGGACTTTTTGTCGGCGGGGGGCCAGTCCTGCTGGCAGGTCCTGCCCCTGGGCCCCACCAGCTACGGCGACTCCCCCTACCAGTCCTTCTCCTCCTTCGCCGGCAATCCCTACTTCATCGACCTGGACCTGCTGGCAGAGGACGGACTGCTGGAGCGGTCCGAGTTTGAAAACCTCAACTGGGGGGAGAACCCCGAATATGTGGACTACGGGCGGATGTATGAGCAGCGCTACCCCGTCCTCCGCAGGGCCTGCGGCCGCCTGCTGGCCCAGAACCGGCCCGGTTTTGCCGCCTTCTGCCAGGAGCAGAAGGACTGGCTGGAGGACTACGCCCTGTTTATGGCCCTGAAAAGCAAGTACGGCGGGGTCTCCTGGCTGGAGTGGCCGGAGGATGTCCGCCTGCGGCGGCCCCAGGCGCTGGAGGACGCCCGGAAGGAGCTCCGGGAGGAGGTCAATTTCTGGCGGGGGGTGCAGTACCTCTTCTTCTCCCAGTGGTGGGATTTGAAGGCGTACGCCAACAGCCGGGGGGTGGCCATCATCGGCGACCTGCCCATCTATGTGGCCCTGGACAGCGCCGGCGTGTGGGCCAACCCCAGCCAGTTTCAGCTGGACGAGAGCGGCCGGCCCACCGGGGTGGCCGGCTGTCCCCCCGACGGCTTTACCGCCGACGGCCAGCTGTGGGGCAACCCCCTGTTCAACTGGGAGCGGATGAAGGAGGACAGCTATTCCTGGTGGCTCAAGCGGATTGCCTTCCAGTTCAAGCTGTACGACACCCTGCGCATCGACCACTTCCGGGGCTTTGACGAGTACTACGCCATCCCCTATGGGGACAAGACCGCCCGCAACGGCGCATGGAAGCCCGGCCCGGGCATCGCCTTCTTCAAGGCGGTGAACAGGGCCCTAGGCAAAAAGGACATCATCGCCGAGGACCTGGGCTTTCTCACCCCGTCGGTGCGCAAGCTGCTGAAGAACTCGGGTTATCCCGGCATGAAGGTGCTGGAGTTCGCCTTTGACAGCCGGGACGGGGAGAGCGACTATCTGCCCCACCGCTACCCCGCCCACTGCGTGGTGTATACCGGCACCCACGACAACGACACCATCCAGGGCTGGATGTCCTCCGCCCCCAAAAAGGACGTGTCCTTCGCCAAGGCCTACCTGCGCCTGTCCAAGCGGGAGGGCTACCACTGGGGGATGATGCGCGCAGCCTGGGCCTCCGCCGCCGAGCTGGCGGTGATGCAGTTCCAGGACCTGCTGGGCCTGGGCAGCGAGGCCCGGATGAATACTCCGTCCACCCTGGGGAATAACTGGAAATGGCGGACCCTGCCCGGCACCTTCGATGAGAAGCTGGCCAGGCGCCTGTACCGGGAGACCCGGGTGTATCAGAGATTACCCAAGGCGAAGAGAGGCAGGAACGCCAAATAAAGACGCCTGTAGGGGCGCACATTGTGCGCCCGATGAGGTCTTTACGATTTTGCGGGCGGACAATGTCCGCCCCTACACACGGGATTTCCAAAAAATCTCACAACAAGGAGATGTATCTCATGCAGTTAAAAGAACAGCTCTTCCAGACCACCCAGGCCCGCTTTGGCTGCTCCCCCGACCAGTGCGACGACCACCAGCTCTACGAGGCCCTGCTCATCCTCACCCGGACCATGGCCCAGAACCGCCCTGCCCCCAAGGGAGACCGGAAGCTCTACTACTTCTCCGCCGAGTTTCTCATGGGCAAGCTGCTGTCCAACAACCTGCTGGCCCTGGGCCTCTACGGAGAGGTGAAGGACCTGCTGGCCGACCTGGGCCGGGACCTGGGGATTATCGAGTCCATGGAGCCCGAGCCCTCCCTGGGCAACGGCGGGCTGGGCCGTCTGGCCGCCTGCTTCCTGGACTCCATCGCCGCCCTGGGCCTGCCCGGCGACGGCGTAGGGCTGAATTACCACTACGGCCTGTTCCGTCAGAAGTTCGACCAGGGCCGCCAGACCGAGGTCCCCGACCCCTGGATTGAGGCGGACAGCTGGCTCATCCCCACCGGCGTCAGCTTTGACGTTCCCTTCGGCGGCTTTGACCTGAAGGCGGTGCTCTATGACATTGCCATCCCCGGAGCCAACAACCAGTGCGCCAACCGTCTCCACCTCTTCGACGTGGCCGAGCCTGCCGCCGCACCCTGGGTGGGCATCGACTTTGACAAGGGGGACATTGCCCACCGGCTCACCTCCTTCCTCTACCCCGACGACAGCGACGACGCCGGCCGGCTGCTCCGGGTGTATCAGCAGTACTTCATGGTGTCCGCCGGGGCCCAGCTCATTTTGTCCGAGCTGGAGAGCCGGGGCTATTCCCTGAATACCCTGGCCGATCACGTGGTGGTCCAGATCAACGACACCCACCCCTCCATGGTCATCCCCGAGCTCATACGCCTGCTGACGGCAAAGGGGCTGTCCTTCGATGAGGCCTTCGATCAGGTCCGCCGCACCTGTGCCTACACCAACCACACCATCCTGGCCGAGGCGCTGGAAAAGTGGCCCCTGTCCTTTATCGAAAAGGTGGCCCCCCAGCTGGTGCCCGTCATCCAGGAGCTGGACAGGCGTATGAAGGAGGCCCACCCCGACCCCAGGGTGGCCATCATCGACGGACAGAACCGGGTCCACATGGCCCACATGGACATCCACTGCGGCTTCTCCGTCAACGGCGTGGCCGCCCTGCACACCGAGATTTTGAAGAACTCCGAGTTAAAACCCTTCTATGACCTGTACCCGGAGAAGTTCAACAATAAAACCAACGGGGTCACCTTCCGCCGGTGGCTGGAGGCCTGCAACCCGGAGCTGGCCGCCCTCATTGACAGCTGTATCGGCTCCGGCTGGCGGCAGGACGCCAAACAGCTGGAGAAGCTGCTGCCCTTCCAGGAGGACGAGGCCGTCCTGGACCGGCTGCTGGAGGTGAAACAGCACAGCAAAGACCAGCTGTGCCGGGTGCTGTGGGCCACCCAGGGCATCGAAATTGACCCCCAGTCGGTCTTTGACATCCAGGTCAAGCGCCTTCACGAGTACAAACGGCAGCAGATGAACGCCCTGTATATCATCCACAAATATCTGGAGATCAAGCAGGGAAAACTGCCCGAACAGCCTGTGACGGTCCTCTTTGGGGCCAAGGCCGCCCCCGCCTATATCATGGCCAAGCGGATTATCCACCTGATTCTCTGCCTGCAAAAGCTCATCGACCAGGACCCCCAGGTCCGGCCCTGGCTGCGGGTGGCCATGGTGGAGAACTACAACGTCACCTGGGCGGAGCGGCTGATCCCTGCCTGCGACATCTCCGAGCAGATTTCCCTGGCCTCCAAGGAGGCCAGCGGCACCGGCAATATGAAATTCATGGCCAACGGCGCCGTCACGCTGGGAACCCTGGACGGGGCCAACGTGGAGATTGCCCAGCTGGTGGGAGAGGAGAATATTTACACATTTGGGCAAAAAAGTGACGCGGTTATTGAACTTTATAAGGGAAATGAACCCGATGGGCGGGGTTACCGGCCCCTGGACTGCTACCACCGTCCGGGGGTGGAGCGGCTGGTGGACTTTATCGTCTCCCCTGAGCTGCTGGCCATCGGAAACCCGGCGGAGCTGTCCGAATTGTGGAGGGATATGAAGAATAAGGACTGGTTTATGGCCCTTTTGGACGTGGAAGACTATATTTCTGCCAAGGACCGGGCTGTAAAGGACTACGGCGGCCGCCGGGCCTGGGCAAAGAAGATGCTGGTCAACATCGCCAAGTCCGGGTATTTCTCTTCCGACCGGACCATCGAGCAGTACAATGAGGATATTTGGAAGTTGAAATAACAGATTGTATTTTCAAGGGACGGCAAAAAGGTCGTCCCTTGAACTTTTTCTTGACACAGGGGCGGATCTTATCCCCCTGACAGGCGGGGTGCCGAGGGCGGCGCCCCCTACAGGCAATTTTGAGGAGGAGGTACATATGAACTGGATGGAAGAATTTATCAGTCAATGTCTGGAGGGTATCCCCGATGGGAAATACCGGACGCGGACAGAGAAGGAGCTGCAAGACCACCTGCTGTCCCTGCGCCATGACCTGGAGGAGGCGGGATGCCCGACCGAGGAGGCCCGCGCCCTGGCAGTGGAGCGGATGGGCGACCCGGCGGAGCTGGCCCGGAACTACATCCGGGAGTGGCGGCGGCGGTCTTTGGGGCTGCGGGCGCTGGCAGGGGCGGAGATATTGCTGGTGGGCCTGTGCATCGCGGTGATGAGCGTGCTTTATGCCACAAATACCCGGAATTTCGGGAAGCAGTACCCGGCCCATTGGGGGATCGTGGCGACCCTAGCGGCGGCCCTTCTGCTGTGCGCCTTCCTTTTCAGAGGCTGGACGCTGGCCCGCCTGTCCTGCCAGGTCCTGGCCGTGATCCAGGGGCCGCCCATCTTCTTCTGGGTCGTCCTTCAAAGCGCCTTTGAGTTTACCGGGGTGATGATGCTCCCCTGGTGGCTGGGCTCTTCCATCCACACGCTCCTCCTGCTCTGGGCCTTGGGCAATTACAGTCTGCTGACCCGCTTCCAGCAGGAGGACGACTTTTTGATTCAGGCCCGCCGGAGTACATAAAAAAGCCTCCCTTCGCAAAGGGAGGGGGACCACCGCCGCAAGGCGGTGGTGGAGGGTTTTCCTGCCCCCACCCGGCTTCGCCGGGAGCCCCCTTTGCGAAGGGGGCCTTTTTTCGCCGCGGCGGGACGGAGCGGTTACGCGAGGCAGCTTAAAACGGCCCAGGCCGCGCCCTCTTCCCCGTTGGAGGGGGCGAGCCGGGCGGCGGCCTCCCTCACATTCTCCGGGGCGCTGCCCATGACAATGGGCATACCCACCACCTGGAGAACGCTCAAATCGTTCTCGCTGTCTCCCACGGCGGCACACTGGTCCAGGGGGACGCCGTACAGGGAAGCGATGACGGCCAGGGCCGTCCCCTTGTCCGCGCCCCCGGCGGTGAGCTCAAAGTCGTGGGGGCTGGAGGTGGTGAGCGTTACGTCGGGCAGGGCGGCCAGCTCCTCCGCGGGGCAGCGGCCGGGGCCCTTCTCCCCGTGGATTTTCACAAGGGACAGGTTATGTTCCTCCATGTATCCGAAAAAATCTTCCGCTACAACAGCGGCCCTATGGAAGGCGGGGAAGGGGTAGTGGACCTCCAGATATTTCTTATAGGCGGCGTTTACCAGGATGTCCCGCTGGGTGAAGATCATCAGCTGGGCGTCCCAGCTCAGGCACAGCTCCAGCGCCCGGCGGGCGGAGGGCTGGGGCACCTCCCAGCGGCGGAGGATGCGCTCCCCGTCCGCAACCAGGCCGCCCCCGGCCCCGGCCACAAGGGTGTCGCACCCCGCCTCACGGGCAAAGAAGACCCCCTCCTGAACGGGACGGCCGGTATTGATGACCACCCGCACCCCGGCGTCTCTTGCCTTTGCGATGGCCGCTTTGGATGCGGCGGTGATGCGGCCCCGGGGGTCCAGGAGCGTGCCGTCCAGGTCCAGGGAAATGAGCTTTATCATACGAAATCAGTCCGTTTCTATTGCTTTTGTGGGACCCGCCGCCTTCGGCGGGTCATTTTATTGGGAATAGCCCGCCCAGGGGGGCGGGCTCCACATCCTTTTTATCTCCAGTTCCCGTTTTTGTCAAAATTTCTCTTTAAGGTTCGCTCGGTGACTGCGATGGAGCCCAGCATGACCGCAAGCTGCACTCCGCAGGCGACCATACCTGTCATGCCCACAATTCCCACGTCCCGGCCCAGCACAAACAGCAGGGGCAGGACGGAGGGGACCAGCAGGACGCGGCCCGCTTTGTACCAGACCTTGCCCATGTATCTCTGGGCAAAGTCCCAGGTCTCCTGGCTTTTTGAGGACATGGTCGTGCGGTAGCCGTAGCCGGGATTGATTTCCTTGGGCGGATTTTTCATAAATTCCCTGCCGAAGCCCATCATCACGCCGGGGAGCAGCAGGTCAAAGGCCAGCACAAAGAACCAGAACAGGATGTTTACCATGGTGCCTCCTTCCTGTAGGGGCGGATGATATCCGCCCCTACATAAAATCCACCGTTACAGAATCAAGCTCCCAATTTGATACACCAGCAGAGACATGACATAGGCGCAGCCGATCTGCCAGGCGATGGAGAACCAGGCCCATTTGCGGCTCTGCATCTCCTTAAAGAGGGTGGACACCGCCGCCACGCAGGGGACGTAGAGCAGGATGAACACCAGCATGGAGAAGGCGGACAGGGGGGTGAAGCCCGCCATGGCGGCGGCTACCTCGCCGCTGGCGGCGGTGAGGGAGAAGCCGTAGAACATGGACAGAGAGGACACCACCATCTCCTTGGCAATCAGTCCGGTGAGCAGGGCCACCGCCGCCTGCCAGTATCCGAAGCCGCAGGGGGCGAAGACGGGGGCCAGCACATTGCCCAGAGCCCCCAGCATACTGTGGGTGGGGTCGTCCACCATGCGGAGGGTGAAGTCGAAGGATTGCAGCAGCCAGAGAACCATGGACATGAGGAGAATCAGGGTCCCGGCCTTCACCAGAAAGCCCTTCACCTTCTGCCACACGTGGGTGAGCATGTTGCCCAGGGAGGGCAGGCGGTAGGGGGGCAGCTCCAGCACAAAGGGGGCGGGCTCCCCGGAGAAGAGGGTTTTCTTGAAGAACAGCCCGGAGGCGATGCCCACCAGCATGCCGGTGACGTACAGCCCGAAGACCACCAGCCCCGCCCAGGGGCCGAAGAAGGCGGCGGAGATGAGGCCGTAGACGGGCAGCTTGGCCGAGCAGGACATGAAGGGCACCAGGAGGATGGTCATCCTCCGGTCCTTCTCGTTCTCCATGGTCCGGGCCCCCATAATGGCGGGGACGGAGCAGCCAAAGCCCATGAGCATGGGGATGAACGCCTTGCCGCTCAGTCCGAACCGGCGCAGGGCCCGGTCCATGATAAAGGCCGCCCGGGACATATACCCCGAGTCCTCCAGGAAGGACAGGAACAAAAACAGCAGGGCGATCTGGGGCAGGAAGGTGAGCACGCCCCCCACCCCGGCGATGATGCCGTCGCATACCAGGGAGATGAGGACGTGGGACACCCCCAGCCCTGTCAGGGTGAGGGCCAGCCAGGCGGACAGGGCGTCCATTCCCGCCCCCACCCCGTCGGACAGCCAGGAGCCGAAGGGGCCGAAGGTGACCACGAACATCACCAGCATGGTACACAGGAACAGGGGGATGGCGAAAACCCGGTGGGTGACCACCTTGTCAATCTTCTCGCTGAAGGTGAGCGCTCCGGGCACGCCCCCCCGCTCCACCGAGGCGGACACCACCCTCTGGATGTACTGGTAGCGGCTGTCGGCGATGAGGGTCTCCCGGTCCCCCAGGTCGCTGGAGTTCTCATACTCCGCAACCAGGGCGTCCAGCTTCTTTTTTACCTCCTGGGGGAGGTTCAGGGTCTGCTCCACGATGGAGTCCCCCTCCAGCAGCTTGATGGAGGCCCAGTGGGCGGGGAGGTTGGCCCCGTAGGCGTAGTCGTGGAGCAGCTCGCCCATGCGGTGGTGGATGTCGTGGGTGTAGTCGTCGTAGAGGTCGTCGGGCTCGATGGTCACTCCCAGGTGCATCTGCCGGTGGGCGGTATGCATCAGCCCCTCCACCCCTGCGCCGGTGCGGGCGGTGATGGGAATCACCGGCACCCCCAGCTCCTTGGACAGTCGGTCCACGTCAATTTTGTCCCCCCGCTTGACCACCTCGTCCATAAAGTTCAGGGCCACCACCGTGGGCCGCTCCAGCTCCAGCAGCTG
>ERZ779633.315-NODE-315-length-14514-cov-7.169583_pt1 | contig 14514 bp, 10 predicted proteins | sample MGYA00514195_ERZ779633 | MGnify/ENA primary metagenome ERZ779633 (study PRJEB29562, sample SAMEA4376707) | mouse gut metagenome | isolation source: Cecum | study: EMG produced TPA metagenomics assembly of the A DSS colitis mouse model was used to assess the...
GAAGCCATGTAACAGATAGTTTTTGATATGGTTATTAAAGCGCGAAAGGCAAAAGCCCCGCGCTTTTTTATGCTCTTAATAATGTGCGGGGCGGATACTTTGCGCGTCGATACGAAGCAGTCGATTTGTTGTCGACTGTATATCGATGTTGCGGGATTTATCAGTTCAATCTGTAGCAGTCGACGATTTCTCCGACGAACAGCGTGTGCGAGGTCTCGTCTATAACAAGTCCGTCCGCAAGCGTGTTTACGGCTTTAGGCGGAATGGCAGCTATCACGTTGTATTCGACGATCAGACCGCACTCGCCGAGTATGTACGCGTCGATCGACTTTGCGCGTTTCGGATGCAATCCCAAAGTTTCGAACTTATTGCACTTGAATCCGGATATGCTGTCGCAAAGCGCGATCTCGCTGCGCATGTCCCGAGATACGGGAACATTGAGCGCAAAGCTTTTGGACTCCGAAATTATGCGGTATGAATACTTGCCGCTTTTTACGGGGAGCATAAACACGTTGCGTCCCCACAGTTTGCCCAACGCGCCCGTGTGCGTTACCATAACATTGGGAGTTTTACGTCCGCAAGTGACGAATACGCCCGTCGAGTTTAGGTTGTTGAGCACTGCTGCGCGGTCCTTGTCGTTAAGAATGGAATGACCCATATCGCCCCCTGCGACTTTGTTAAATGTGATTACAGTATATCACAAGAATTTTCGCGTTTCAAAACGTCTGTTAAAATTCGTCGTGATTTTTCATTTTTGCGGTCAAAGCTTTTGCAAACTGCGGTTTCTTTCGGCTGTATGCGGAACAATTTGTTGACTGTCTTTACATAAAAGTGATATACTTATATCGAGGTGGTTTATGAGGATAGGAATACTCACGTCCGGCGGCGACTGTCCGGGACTGAACGCTGTTATTCGCGGATTCGGCAAATACGCGTTCGAAAACATTAAAAACGTAGAACTTTTCGGTATAGCCGACGGTTACGGCGGATTGATTCGCGGCGAGTGCCGAGAAATGAAAAAGTCCGATTTTACGGGCATTTTGACGTTGGGCGGCACGATACTCGGCACGAGCAGACAGCCGTTCAAGCTCATGACGGTAGAGGACGAAAACAGCGTCACGCGGCTCGACCTCATGAAAAAGAATTACAAAAAAATGGGGCTTGACTGTTTGCTTACGCTCGGCGGCGCAGGAACGCACAAGACGGCGGCGCTGTTGTCTGCGGAGGGCTGTAACGTAATAGGACTGCCCAAAACGATAGACAACGATATTTGGGGCACGGACGTTACGTTCGGGTTTCATACCGCAGTAGATATCGCTACCGAATGTATCGACCGTATCCATACCACTGCGGCAAGTCACGGCCGCACAATGCTGGTCGAGATAATGGGCAATAAGGCGGGCTGGCTGACGCTGTACGCAGGCATCGCCGGAGGCGCGGACGTTATACTTTTGCCCGAAATCCCGTTCTCGCCCGAAAAGGTGGCGCGAGCCGTCGGTAAACGCGCCGACGCAGGCAAAGCGTTCAGCATCGTGGCGATAGCCGAAGGCGCGATGACCGCCGAAGAAAGCAAGATGAAAAAGAAAGAACGCGCGCAATCGCGCGGCGGCGACGTGACCGCGACCAATGCGCTCGCAAAATACATCGCCGAAAAAGCCGACGTGGAAACGCGCGTCGTTGTACCCGGACATATACAGCGCGGCGGCAGTCCGTCCGCATACGACAGAGTGCTGTCCACCGAGTTCGGCAGTTTTGCGGGCAAGCTTGCGCAGGACGGAAAGTTCGGCGTGACGGTCGCTATGGTCGACGGTAAGGTCACATATAACGCGCTTGCGGAGATAGCCGGCAAGGCGAAGCTCGTGCCGCCCGACTGTCAAGAAGTAAAGACGGCGGAAAGCATCGGCGTTTCGTTCGGCAGATAGTTTTGTAATATCGGAGGAGATATGAAATTCGCTGTAATAGATTTGAGTTCGACGGGCGTGTCCACCGTCGTTGCGGAAGGCGATAAAGACACCGGTTTGTTTACGTCCGTTTATAAGGACAGGACGAACATCGCGGTCGCCGATTATTTCGACGGTCGATCGATCTCGCGGCGCGGCATAGAAAAACTCATCGACGCATTGATCTTGGCGCGGTCGGCGTGCAAGGCGATGGGCGTGGACGAATGCTATTGCATTTCGACCGCCGCATTGCGCAATATCGACAATATCGAAGAAGTCGCGGAAAACATACGCATGCGCACAGGCATCGTGATCAATTATCTCGACGGCGAGACCGAAGCGTATTGCGATTTCGTGTCCAACCGCAAGTATGCGGCGTACGACAGAGTGATACTCATAGACGTGGGCGGCGGCAGCGTCGAGCTGTGCGATTTTTCCAAAGAGCGCAAGGACGAGATGATCTGTCTGGATTTCGGACCTATCAAGCTGCGCAATAAGTACGTTACCGATATTTATCCTACGGAAGATCAAGCCAAGCATATCAAGAAATATGTGCGCAAAAAATCGGACGAGTGCAAGCTCGCAGGCAAGAGCAAGTTCAGTACTGCCGTACTCGTAGGGTCTATCAACGACGCTATTTACGCCGTGTACCGCGAATTCTGCGAAAAGGAAAAACTCGGCACGGAATTCGATTACGCCAAGTTTAAACAGTTTTCGAAATGGTTGGCGACCTCGTCCGATCGCACCCGGCTTATTATGAAAGTCGCGCCCGAAAAGATACATGTGTTGCCTGTGGCTACGCTCGTGTTGAAAGAGCTGTTGCGCAGGTTCAAGCCCGACAACGTTGTAGTAAGCGACTGCGGAGTTAAGGAGGGATATATGTCGTTAATCGCCACCGGCGTGGAAAAAGGCGTACCCGTCGATCTCGATTTCAGCGTTCCCAAGCGCGAGCCTTCCGCCGCGCCGCAACGTTCGGGAAAAAAGAAAAAGTCGTGATAAACGAAGCTTGCGGCATATTATAAGCGTAAACACCGTAACGGAGATAATAATGGCAGACGGCAATATCCAGTTTATAAAAGACGTGTACATGAACCGCGAATATTCGTGGTTGGCGTTTAATAAGCGCGTGCTCGACCAAGCTACGGACACGACCAATCCCATTTTGGAGCGATGCAAGTTCCTGTCGATTTTCCATTCCAATTTCGACGAGTTTTTTATGGTGCGCATAGGCAGCCTGCTAAACGACGCGCAGGTCAACGCAAGCGCAAAAGAGAATAAAACGGGATTGACCGCACGCGAACAGGTGGACGGGATTTTGCGGCTTGCAAAAAGTTGCTATCGCGCCGCCGACGGCGTTTACTCCGCGCTCAAGAAGGAGCTTGCCAAAAACGGGTTGCGGATCAAAACGGGCGCGGAGCTTTCGCAAAAGCAGTACGCAAAATGCAAACAGTATTTTCAAACGCAGGTTTTGCCGTTGCTGTCGCCGATGGTACTCGACGCGAAACATCCCATGATACGCTTCGAGAACATGAATAGTTATATGATGTTCGAGCTGACAAAGGCAGACAGACTTATGTACGGCGTAATGGCGATAAGCCCCAAGCTGCCGCGACTTTACCGCATTGACGGCGGTAAAAAAGTCAACGTTATTACCGTCGAGGAGCTTATAAAGACTTTCGGCGGAACGGCGTTCGACGGCTACCGTATTCAAAGCCAAGCGATGTTGAGACTTACGCGCAACGCGGATTTCGATGCGAATATTGACGACGCGGACATCGAACGCGATTTCGACTTTTCCAAGTTTTTAAAACACAAAGTGGAGATGCGCGGCATGCAGGACGCCGTAAGATTGCAGATAGGCGACGGCGCCGACGGGATCAAGGCGTTTTTGCTTAAAATGCTTAACGTGAAAAAGCAGTTTTGTTTTACGGTAAAACATGCGTTCGATTACAAGTTTTTGTCGTCGCTCGGAAGCCTTATGCCGCCGAGCGATCTTCCGGCAATGAAGTATAAACCGCCGCGTCCGCTCGCGCCGCCCGTTCCTCAGGGCGCGTCCGTTGTCGAAAGCGTGCTTAAAAAGGATTTGTTTTTGGCGTATCCGTTCGACAGTATGGATACTCTTGTGCGGCTTTTGGACGAGTGCGCGGAGGACCGTCGCGTCGCGTCGATCAAGATAACCATATATCGGCTCGATCACCGTTCGCGCATTGTGGACGCGCTAAAAAAGGCGAGCGAGAACGGCAAAGAAGTTACGGTCGTGATCGAGCTGTGCGCGCGCTTCGACGAGGAAAACAATCTGTATTTTTCGGAGATACTCAAAGACGCGGGCTGCACCATAATTTACGGCATGGGCAATTACAAGGTTCATTCTAAAATAATTTCAGTAGTAATGACCGACGGCGAAAAACTGCGGTATATAACGCATCTCGGCACGGGGAATTATAACGAGCAGACATCCAAGCTTTATACCGATCTTAATATAATAACATCCGACGACGCGATCGGCAGGGACGCTGTGGCGTTTTTCCGAAACATTGCGATCTGCAATACGGATCACGTTTACGAGCGGTTGCTCATTGCGCCTAAATCGCTGAAAAGCGGTTTGATAAAGTTTATCGAACGCGAAACCGAAAAGGCGAAAGCGGGATTGCCCGTGTTCATTTACGCGAAAATGAACAGCCTTACCGACAAGACGATCATAGATAAACTGATCGCGGCGAGTTGCGCGGGCGTGACAGTCAAGCTCGTCATACGCGGCATTTGCTGTCTTGTGCCGGAAGTCAAAGGCAAGACCGAAAATATAACGGTCAAGAGCATAGTCGGAAGACTGTTGGAACATTCGCGTATATATTGCTTCGGCAGCGGCGCCGATCGAAAGATGTTTATTTCGAGCGCGGACCTCATGACGCGCAATACGGACAAACGCGTCGAAATCGCCACGCCCGTGCTTGACGACGCGATCGCGGATAAGATTTACGGAATGTTGCAGGTAATGCTGTCCGATAACGTAAAGGCGCGGCGACTGACCTGCGAAGGCGCGTACGTTTTGCCCGATATGGAGGGCGAGCCTATAAACAGTCAGGAACAATTTCTAAAGGGCAAGTTCTCCGTTTAACGGCGCGAGCTTATTGTCGGGAATAACATTCAAGATACTGTTCGTCGGAAATCATATTGCGACGGACAGTATTTTTTTGCGCGTGACTTCGTCGAATTCCGACAGCCCTTTGACTGATTCGGACAGCGCTCGGGCGTTTTGTTCGGGGGTCAAGCCGTACTGAGACCGCACAAACGTTTCGCCGAATACGTCTTCGGGGCGGCACAGCAGCGCGGTACCCATCGCGCTTTTTTTGAAGTTGAGACACAGATACGTTTTATTCTGCAACGACGCAACCGCGCCATCGAAACCTTTCATGGCGAGCGATTTGCCGAGATTGTAAGACGGCGTAGGTTCGCATCCGACCGCGTTCATAATTTCGATCTCGCGGCGCGGCGCTCTGCCTTCGTCGGCAAGCGAATCGAAGTCGTATCCGTCGCGGCGCAATGCGACAAGGTGCGGAAAGACTTTCAGCGATACGAACGTCGCTTTTTTATTGACAAATCGCCCGTACGCTATTGTGAGCGTGTTTACGGCGTGTTCGCGCACGCTCCAAAGCGTGTTAAAGTCCACCGCGCTCATCTGCCAGGCGGAAAAGCCTTCTGCCGTCCAAAACGGCAATATCCCGTATTCGTCGACGCAAGCGATCAGATCGTCAGGTGTGTGTATTCTTTTCATAGCCATATTGTAAATTATTTGTCTTTTTTTGTCAACCCGTGCAAAAGCGTGTCGAACGCGCCGCCGCCGGCCGAAATTACCGTTGACAAGCCTTGCGTTGCGGTGTTATACTTAGTTAAGTATGGACGATATGTGGTTGCGTTATAAATCGATCTCCGTGTTCGCAAAAACCGCGCGCGCGGTCGCTCCGCTTGCGGAGCTTTCCGTGTGTTCGGACGCGGCGCGGCGGGCGGAGCTTGCTTCGGAAGTGTTCCGCGCGGTCGCGGAATGCGGTTGCGATTCGACGGGCGAGTGGATGCGCACGCTTATGCTTACCGACGATAACGTTTTCAGTCGTGCGGCGGCGAGCGGCGAACGCATATCGGACCGAATTAAAGCGCAGGTCAGAGCGGAACTTTTGACTTTTAAACAGCTGTCGCTCATCAGACCCGACGACTTCGCGTCCGAAGATACGGTCGCGTTTTTTCCGAAATTCGGGTTCGGCGGGTTTTCTGTCGCTTACGACAGGCTGGTCGCGTTTTACGCGGCAAACGGGTGCGGAAAGCTGGCTTCGGGGAATGCGTTCGTGTGCCGCGACGGGACGCTGTTATCGGCGGGAAACAACGACGCGCGCCTGTCCGACCTCAAAGATTACGAGGAAGAAAAAGCGGAGATCGTGCGCAATACCGAAAACTTTATCGCGGGACTGCCCGCGTTTCATACCTTGCTGTACGGCGATCGCGGTACGGGTAAGTCCACGACTGTGCGTGCGATAGCGCATGAGTACCGCGACAAGCTTAAGGTCATCGAAATAGCGCGCGGCGAGCTGAAAAGACTGCCCGCGCTTCAGAGCGAGCTTACGGGACTGAAACAGAAATTCATACTGTTTATCGACGATCTTTCGTTCGACGAGAACGACGGCGACGCGGACGGATTCAAGACCGCGCTCGAGGGTTCGCTCGACGCGCCGACGCGCAACACGTTGCTTTATTGCACGTCCAATCGCAGGCATTTGTATAAAGAGACGGATAAAACGGGCATGCGGCACAAAAGCGACGAGGTGCAAGCCGAGCTCGCGCTTTTCGATCGATTCGGGCTTGTTATTACCTATATAAATCCGGACAGAGAACGTTTTGTAGATATACTTAAGCAAATACTTCGCTCGCGCGGGATCAAGTGGCGCGACGAATATTCGGCGGTCGCGGAGCTTGCCGCGCTTAAAAAGGGCGGTCGTACGCCGCGCGCGGCAAAGCAGATAGCGGACCTTATCGAATCCACATACGCGGAAAACAGAGGCGAATAATGGGCGACGTATTTCTCGACGCGTTTTTGGATACATTGAAGATATTGCCTTTTCTGCTTGCTATGAACTTTGCGATCGAGCTTTTGGAATACGGCTCGAAAGGGTTCAAAGCCAACGGCATACTGAAAGGCGGTTTTGCGCCGCTCATAGGCACTGCTGTCGGCATAGTGCCGCAGTGCGGGTTTTCGGTCGTTGCGACCGAGCTGTACGGTAAACGCAGGATCGCGCTCGGCACGCTGTTGGCTGTGTATATAGCGACTTCGGACGAGGCGCTTCCCATCATGCTGTCGAGCTATGCAGGACTGACTAAAGTTTTACCCGTGATATTGATCAAGGTATGCTTCGCGCTTACGGTAGGGTATGCGGCGTTCTGTATCGAAAAAGGACGTGCCGCATACATTTCGAAAAAATCCGGGCGGCGGAACGCTCTTTCGTCGAATGAGCGCATGATAAACAGCGACGATTCGTCGGCCGGGCTTGCCGCAGAAAAGGACGGAGCGGAGAAAATATCCGAAAATACGCGCGCAAACTCAAACGTGCGCACATGCGAATATGTTCAAGCGAGCGAAACCGAGCATGAACGCGAGCATGACGGCGACGGCGCGCACGCGCATATTCACGGTTGTCACCGTCACGCGCTCGACGGCGACGAAGCTCCGCCGCTCCCCGCAGACGCGACGAAAAAGCAGAAAGCGGCGCGCGTATGGAATTTGTATCTGAAGCATCCTTTGTTGCATACCGCGACAGTTATACTCTATATATTAATAGTCAACGTAGCATTCGGCATTACCGTTTATTATGTGGGAGAAAAGCGGCTCGCGCAGTTCATAGGCTCGACGGGATACTTGCAGCCGTTGCTTGCGGCGGCGGTGGGGCTTATACCAAACTGTGCGAGTTCGGTAGTGATAACCGAGCTGTATATAGTGGGCGGACTTAATCTCGGCGGCGCGGTCGCCGGATTGTGCGTAAGCGCGGGTATAGGCTATGCGGTTTTGATCAAGCAGAACCGACCCGTCAAAAACACTGTGCTTATAATAGCGCTCATGTACGCGCTGTCTGCGGTACTCGGCGTGTGCGTCAATCTCGTATATTGAATCGCGCCGTGCGACGGATATTGCGTGCGCGGGCAATCCCTTGACAAAATGCGTCGAGTGATTTATAATTGAATCATGGCAACACTTTACAGGAAATACAGATCGCAGAGGTTTGAGGACGTGATCGGTCAAGACCCGATCATTACTACGCTTACCAATCAGATCAAGCTGAACCGTATCGGTCACGCGTATTTATTTACGGGCAGTCGAGGAGTGGGAAAAACAACGTGCGCGAGAATTTTCGCGCGTGCCGTCAACTGTACCGATCCCGTAAACGGAAGTCCGTGCGGCAAGTGCGAAGCGTGTAAAAATCTCGCTGCGGATAATGTGGACGTGATCGAAATGGACGCCGCGTCCAATAACGGTGTCGACGATGCGCGCGACATAAGAGAAAAGGTCAAGTATTTACCCGTCGCTTGCCGTTACAAAGTATATATTATCGACGAGGTTCACATGCTTACGGGCGGAGCGTTTAACGCATTGCTCAAAACCATAGAAGAACCGCCCGAACACGTCATATTCATACTTGCGACTACCGAGCCGCAAAAGCTTCCGCAGACCATTCTTTCGCGGTGCATAAGGTTCGACTTTAAATTGGTGCCGACGGATATTTTATCCAAGCATATCGCGCGGATCTACGACGCCGAAGGCATTAAATACACTCAAGACGCTGTCGAGGAGATCGCGCGATTGGGCGAAGGCAGCGTGCGCGACGCGCTGTCCGTAGCGGATACGCTCGCCTCAGCCGCAGAGACGGTGACTGCGGACGTAGTGCTTACGCTTACGGGCGCGGGCGACAGCGGCGCTGTGGCAAAGCTGTTCGATCGGGTCGCATCGCGCGATCTGTCGGGCGCGTTATCCGCAGTAGACGAGTTTGCCAAAAACGGCAAGTCCATGCCTGCGGTATGCCGTCAGCTTATCGACTATGCGCGAAACGTGCTCGTTGCGAAATCGGTCGGCAAGGAAAAGGCGGTGAGCGGCGGGTTGATAAACGCGGACCGCGCTTCGGTAGAACGCATTGCCGCCGCGTCGGAGCAATACTCCATGACGGATATTTCGCGTATACTCGAAGAACTCGGCGCTGCCGAAAACGGGCTTAAATATTCGGTTAATCCGCGCGTATACTTGGAAACCGCATTGGTCAAGCTGGTTTGCGGCGCACAGCGCGAGGACGATATTTTGCGGCGGATCGCCGCGCTCGAGAAAAACTCCGCAGGCGTTGCTGCGGAGCAAAAAAAAAATAACGTAACCGCGCGTTCTGCGGATGCGCATGCGGCGCGGCGCTTTCCGCCGCCGGAGCTTGCTCCGCCCCCGCCCGAACCCGACGATTATGTTCCGCCTCCGCCCCCGCCGCCGGAAAGCGCGCCTTCGGGATATGCGGCGCAAAACGCTCCACCTCCGCCTAAGTTTGCCGCGCCTGTAAAACGCGGCGGTTCGGTCGGATGCAAATCGAGCGACGAATTGAAAGTTATAAGCGCGGACGAGGGCGAGTTCATGCATTTGCGCGCGACCGCAGAGACGGGACGCGAATTGCTCGGCAGGATAGCCATCGCTTTGCGTAAAGCGGGTACGCCAGCCGCAGAAAGAGTAAGGCGCGTGCTTGCTCGCGGCGTCGCCGTTAAAGAACGCGACGACGCGATAGGGTTCGTGACGCCGGACGAGAGCTTTCTCGCCATGAACGAACCTGCCGTTACGGAAACGATAAACGGCATACTCGTTGCGCTCGGCATAAATAAGCGTATGCGAGTGGAGCGCACCGAAGACGATTTGTATCAAGACGATCTTGCGCGCGCGTTCGAACTGTTCGGGCGCGACGGCGTTGTTCCGAAAGATGTTTAGTGCATGACGCGCGGCGGTTCGAGCATTGCGGACGGCGCGCGACGCTACGGGAGTTATCATGAAATTCGGTATGGTGAAAGCGGCGGCGGTCACGCCCGAAATAAAGACGGGCGATCCCGAATACAACTCGCGCGAGATAATCGCGCGTTTAGCCGAACTCGCAAAGCTCGGCGCAGAGCTTGCGGTGTTTCCCGAAATGTGCGTTACCGGGTATACTGCGGCGGACTTGCTGTTTACACGCGAGCTTTTGGACGAAACCGCAGCCGCAGTCAAGGCTATAGCGGCGGCGACGCCCGATAATATGCTGGCGTTCGTCGGCGCGCCGATCGCGCAAGGCGGCAAGCTGTATAACTGCGCGGTCGCCGTGAGCGCGGGAAAGGTGCTTGGCGTAGTTCCCAAGACCGAGCTGCCCGATTACGGCGAATTTTACGAAAAGAGATATTTTACGCCCGCATTCGACGGAGTAGAACAGTGCGAAAGCCTGTGCGCGCCGATGGGCAACTTATTGTTTAAATGTTCGACCGAGCCGTTGCTCACGGTCGGTTGTGAAATTTGCGAGGATATGTGGTCGGACGCGCCGCCGAGCATCGATCTGTGTCGGGCGGGCGCAACCGTGATCGTCAACCTTTCTGCGTCGAACGAGGTCATAGGCAAGTCCGAATACAGAAAGCTGCTCGTGCAAAGCGCGTCGGGCAGACTGCATTGCGGATATATTTACGCGGACGCCGGCATGGGCGAATCGACAGGCGACACAGTGTTTTCCGCGCATAATATTATAGCCGAAAACGGATCGGTTATAGCCGAAAGCGAGCCGTTCGGCAACGGTCTTGCCGTAACTGAGATCGACGTACAGATATTGGACGCGGAAAGGCGGAAGGTCGGCGTTAAACCCACCGACAAAAAGTTCGAGGCAGTGCCGTTCAAGCTCGGCGGAAAATTGGAACGTACGAGAAAAATAAACGGATACCCGTTTGTGCCGAGCGGCGAAGCCGCGCCGCGCCGCGTGGAATTGATTTTGTCTATGCAGGCGCGCGGACTCAAAACGCGCTATGACGCGGTGCAAGCGCGATCGGCAGTCATAGGCGTTTCGGGCGGACTCGATTCCGCGCTGGCGCTGTTGGTATGCAAGCGCGCCGTTGCCGTCGAACAGATCGCGGCGGTCACTATGCCGTGTTTCGGAACTTCTCAAAAAACATTGAATAACGCGCATGCGCTCTGCGACGCGCTCGGTATTCGGCTCGAAACCATAGATATAAAATCGACCGTTCAAAGTCATCTAAACGATATTTCGCACACGGCAAAGGACGCGGCGTACGAAAACGCGCAAGCGCGCACGCGCACGATGACCCTGTTCGATCTCGCCAATAAAACAAACGGGTTAGTTATCGGTACCGGCGACATGAGCGAACTTGCGTTAGGTTGGGCAACATACAACGGCGATCATATGTCGTCGTACGGGGTCAATGCCGGAGCGCCTAAAACGCTTGTCAAGTATCTCGTTCGGTACGAAGCGGACAGACTGGGCGGAAAGGTAAAGACGGCGCTTTACGATATCCTCGACACCGAGATATCGCCCGAGCTGTTGCCGCCCGAAAACGGCAAGATAGCGCAAAAAACTGAGGACATTCTCGGTAAATACGATCTGCACGATTTTATTATGTATTATTTCTGCCGATACGGGTTTACGCGCGAAAAAATCGGGTTTTTGCTCCGAGCGGCTTTCCCGGAAGTCGACGGCGAAAAGCTCGACGGCACGCTCGAAACATTTTTTAAACGGTTTTTCGCAAATCAGTTTAAAAGATCGTGTTTGCCCGACGGAGTTAAAATAGGCTCGGTATCGTTTTCGCCGCGCTCCGATTGGCGCATGCCGAGCGATGCGAGCAACATATATAAAAAGCGGGATAACTGAATACTATTTGTTTCGAACCGACTTTTAGCGCGCGACGGCATAAGCGTCGCGCGCTTTTGCGTGTTCGCCGTTGTTGCTCGCGCCTGCCGCCGACGCCATCGTATAACGATTTTCGGCCCAAATTTTTGCGACGGCGATATTGCGCTTGCTATTAGCTTTTGCGATATGTTACAATATTCAAGCTATGGCAAAACTTTATTACGACGCGATCGTTATAGGCGCGGGGCATGCGGGCATTGAGGCCGCGCTCGCTCTTGCCAAAACGGGCGCGAAAACGCTTACGGTTTCCATAACCGTCGATAACGTAGGATACATGGCGTGCAATCCGTCCATAGGCGGAACGGGCAAGGGACACCTCGTGCGCGAACTCGATGCGCTCGGCGGGTTTATGGGCATTGCCGCCGACGCGTGCGCCACTCAGATACGAATGCTCAATTCGTCCAAAGGCCTTGCCGTGCGATCGTTGCGCGCGCAAGAGGATAAGTACAAATATCACGCGTTCGCCAAGCGCGCGTTGGAGTCCGCCGAAAATCTCACCATGCGGCAGGACGAAATAAAATCTATAGAACGCGACGGAAAGGATTTCGTCGTCGAGTGCGTAACGGGCAACATATACTGCGCGCGCGCGGTCGTAGTCGCTACGGGCGTGTATATGGACAGCACGATAATATGCGGTTCGTCCGTGCAAAAACGCGGACCCGTTTGTTTTTCGCGCAGCGATCATCTTGCGAGTTCGCTCGCGGCGCTCGGTTTCGGACTGCGGAGGTTCAAGACGGGCACGCCCGCGCGCTTGCTCGGCAGGACCATAGATTTTGACAAGCTCGAAGTTCAATACGGCGACGCCGTGCCGTACACGTTTTCGGCAATGACGAGCAAGCGCCCCAAAAACACTGCGGTGTGCTATCTCGGATATACTAACGCACAAACGCACGATATAATCAGAGCCGCGCTCGAATTGTCGCCGCGAAAGCTCGGATTGATAACGGGTACGGGCGCGAGATATTGCCCGTCGATAGAGGACAAGATCGTGCGGTTTGCGGATAAACCGCGCCATACGTTCTTTCTCGAACCCGAAGGCTACGGCACGGACGAATGGTACATTCAAGGCATATCGACGTCGTTGCCGCCGCAGGTCCAGCGCGACATGTACAGATCGATAGTCGGACTGGAAAACGTTGAGATCGTGCGCGACGCGTACGCAATAGAATACGAATGCATAGACGCCAGAGAATTGTTCCCGAGCATGATGTCCAAGCGCATCGCGGGTCTGTTCTTTGCCGGACAGGTCAACGGCACGAGCGGATACGAGGAGGCGGCTGCGCAGGGCATGCTTGCGGGCATTAACGCATCGGCGTATCTTCGGGACGTGCCGCCTTTGATACTCGATCGCACAAACAGTTATTTGGGCGTAATGACAGACGATCTCGTCACCGTCGGCAGCGACGAGCCTTACCGCATGCTTACGGGCAGAGCGGAGTGCAGACTGAGCCTGCGGCAGGACAACGCCGATCTCAGACTTACCGAGCTTGCGGAGCCGTACGGCACGGTGTCGGAGGCGCGGAGCAGGCTTCTCCGCAAAAAACGCGCGCAAATACAAAAGTGCGAAAAGCTGTTGCAAACGCAGCTTCCGATCCAAACGGTGCGGGCGTTGTTTGCGGCGGCGGGCGAGGATAATCCCAAGCCGATGACTGCGGCGGAAGCGTTAAAGCGTCCCAACATAACGCTCGAAATATTCGACGAACACACAGATATCCTCAAGGGCATAAGTTCTGCGGCAAAGCTCGAAGCGTATGCCGCTATACGGTATGACAGTTACTTAAAGCGTCAGAGCGCGGAACTCAAAGAAAAATCTCGGCTCGAAAACATGCGGCTTTCGCCCGATCTCGATTATACTGCGGTGGGGGGACTTAGGCTGGAGGCGCGCGAAAAACTCAACGCGGCCAAGCCGTTGTCGATAGGTCAAGCTTCGCGCGTAGCGGGAGTGACCCCCGCAGACGTGTGGGTGCTTATAAGCCGTTTCCGCGCGCCGCAGGAAGAATGACCGAGCCGATCGTATAAAAACGAGACGCGTTGCGGCGCGGATCACGCGTTTTACAGCCGATAATCATACGTTATGCGGCGATTGTGTAATTTTGTTTCGTTATATGTAAATACAGGTAAATTATAAAAAACATTCAAAAAAACGCTTGACAACCGCATAATTTAAGTATATAATACCCAAAATCAAACCTCTTTGAGCGACAAAGACGTCGCGCAAAGGGGTTTTTGCGTTTTTTTATTTGTTTTGGCACACTATAAAAGTAGTGTTACTAACATTATCGGTAATTACACATTTCGGAGGTGTTTTATGAAAAAAGGAATGCGCAAGCTTATAGCGATCGCAAGCATCGTCACCACGCTTTGCGGAATGACAGGGGGGGGGCTTATTGCGTGCGGCGACCCCGACAAAGAATCGGATAAGCCCGGCGGTACGACGGAAAAGCAAGACGTCTACACGCTCAACTCAATATTCTCCCTCACGCCCACAAAGTGGAGCCCGCACACATGGGAAACGGACGATGATAGTACTATACTCCAATATACTACTATGGGATTTTACGACGTTCAATTGAACGCGGACGGAACGGGATACGAATGGGTGAGCGAAATGGCTTCGGACTTCCCGAAAGACGTAACGT
>ERZ779633.317-NODE-317-length-14468-cov-7.212378_pt1 | contig 14468 bp, 12 predicted proteins | sample MGYA00514195_ERZ779633 | MGnify/ENA primary metagenome ERZ779633 (study PRJEB29562, sample SAMEA4376707) | mouse gut metagenome | isolation source: Cecum | study: EMG produced TPA metagenomics assembly of the A DSS colitis mouse model was used to assess the...
TATTTGAGAGTCGCGGTTGGACGGTAATTCGCATTTGGGAGTGTGAATTTTTTTGACAATACTCTGCGTTATCAGAAGGGCGCGTATTTCTGCAGTCGTGTCCGTGCCAAAAGCAACCGTCAACAAATATTATGCTTAATTATGTTGTTGAGCAATGGAATGAAATATGGGTTAAGATATATTTGACATTAACGATTTGTTTATTAAATACTATGGATATGACAAACGTATTGATTGGGACACTTATGTAGTTTGTACGGGTAAAATGTTAGAAGAGAATTTTTTAAAAAAAGGTTTGCACTCGCAAGCCATAGGTTTTATGACTTTTAAATAAAATTTAGTAACAAAAATTAGTAACAAAATACAGATAAATGTACGTCAATACAGATAAATACAGATAAAATATTGCCAAAAACAAGCAAAAAACCGCCATTTTCGGCGGTTTTTTGTACTTGGTGGAGATAGTGGGACTCGAACCCATGACCTATGCGTTGCGAACGCATCGCTCTACCAACTGAGCTATATCCCCATAGTGTGGGTATTCGGGCTGTTTCGTGGAAAGCCGTCGCACCCATGTGGTGGGCAATGGGGGGTTCGAACCCTCGACTTCCACCATGTGAAGGTGGCACTCTCCCGCTGAGTTAATTGCCCGTCGGGTTCGCTTGAAACCCATTGCCACTGCGAATAACGATGCTCGTCACCCACAGCGCGTATTTAATTTTATCACGATATTTATTGCATGTCAAGCAATTTAACGCAGTTGTTGTCGGGCGAATTTTGTTGACGCAAAACGACATGCCGTTTGGAAAAAACCGCAGTTCCGCGCAGATATAACTAACCCCCGCAAACTTCCGTCGGCGAGGGTAGGTCATGACGTTGGATTTTGTTACAGCACTTCGAGATCGGCGGGTACGGTAACGACCGTTGTGCCAAAATTGTCGTACACAGCGGTGGTCGTCGCTTTGATGTTGCCTGTCGCGCCCAAGATCGACATTTTTGCGGATACCGTCGCGGTCGTTTTATACATTATCCCGTTATTGACGAAGAACTCGGCGTTGGCTTTGATTGACGATAAATCGAGGTCTTGCATTATGTCTGACATTTCGTCCAATGCGGTCTCTATGTATTTGTCAAATTTATCGGAATTTATCTTAAAACCGCTATTCGTTTTTACAAAGTAAGAGTAATCGGTTTCGGGTCTTACCGATATTTTATCGCTCAAGTCTGTAGGCACGGCGCTTTGATACCATACGCCGTCGTGTTTGACGTAAGTATCGTATGGCGCGCCGTTTTGATTTTCGTTGCAAACCATGAAGATCTCCGCGTTTTGCGGCGCACTTTGGTAGACGCCGCTTGACGTCGTAATTAAAGTCGCATAAATGTATTTTTCGGTGATTTGTATATTTAACGATTGCGTCTGCGTGCCGCTTGCTTTATAGCCGCCAATAGATGCCGTAGATTTGGTAGTCATCTTTATGGCAGCCGTGCAATTGACGTACTGGGACGGTTCGAACACGGCGTCGAAATACGATTTGGTCAGAATGTCGCCATTGCTTAACGCAGGCGCGTAATATTTAAAGGAAGTTCCGATTCGGATCATGCAGACGTTTACCGATTTTGTATTCGATATAATCGCCGAAGCCGATACGGGGTCGGGGGTATCGCTTTCCGCATAATCGATCGCGCCTTTCTCTGCGGCGGTGATTGTTACTCTTACGTCGTCGGCTATGTCTAGCGCCGCGATTTCTTCATCCGTAAGATCGGCTTGTTTTTTGTAAACTCCCGATATGATCTCAGTGGCGTCGCCGGCGACTTCGTTTTCCAAAAACGCTTCTGCCGCCTCGTCGATCGATGCGTAGCTTTGCGCCGAAAGCGCGCCGACGAAAAATGTGTCGGCAGGGGGTGCGGGTTTTGAGTCGTCGCCGCACGCTACGAACATGCAGGCCGTCAACACCGCAGTTATTGCGGCGAGCGCGACGGAAATCAGTTTCTTCTTCATCTCATTCTCCTTTGCGGTCGCGCATATGCATATCTCGCAACCTTACGCTTTATTATAACGCAGTGAGCAATGAACTGTCAATATAATTTTACTCCGCTTTCGTTGCGCCTAACGTTTGCGCTCGCGCCTGCGCCGATCTCGATGCATTACAATAAAAAACACAGGCGCTATGCCTGTCGGTATGCTAAGTTTGTTTTGTTATGCTAATCCGCGTCGAAAACATTAATTATAAAGTTTTAGACAACGCTTGATTATGATTGTTTTTTATGATAAAATTGTTTACATCAATTAACCGCGACGGAGACACGCAACATGTCAAAGCCTAATTATAAATACATGCAGAGCATGGGAACGATACCCGCATGCAGTCACTGCTTGTCCGACTGTGCGGAAGCGCGCGACGGCAAACGCACCGTGCGAGTCAATGGCGCGATTTGTTTTTGCTTCGGCGAAAAGCGATAGCGGGGCGCGGCAATCATGTTTTTATCGGAATGCGATTACGAAGATTTGACGCATGAACAAATAGATAAGCTGTTGTTTTCGGCGGACTTGGAAAAGCCCGTCAAAAGCGATTACGCGCTGCTGCTCGGCACTGCGCCCGAGTTCGCGGCCGTCCGCGCCCGAATCGCCGCCGAGTATTACCGCGCGGGCGGCGCGGACAAAATAGTAACGACAGGCGGCGCGGTAAACGACAAGACCGTCACCGAAAGCGCGGTTATGCGCGCCAAGCTCGAACAGCTCGGCGTGCCGCGCGACTGTATTATCGATGAGCCGAACGCGCAAGACACCGTGCAGAATATGACGTGTTCGGTCACGGAAATTTGCAGGCGCTGCAATATTTTCGACGTAAGCACGGTTGCGATTATTTCCGAGCCGTTCCACATGCGCCGCGCGCTGTGCTTGGCGGACATGTTTTTGCCGAGTTTTATTAAAGCGGTCGGATACACTCGTGATATTGCGGCGCAGCGCGACGGGTGGAAAACGGACGACAGGCTCGCTCGGTGCGTGCGGACGGAAGTGGATTTGCTCAAATATTACATCTCGCGCAAAGCGATCGACGATATACGAATTTGATCTGCGGTAAAAACCGAAAATGCTCTTATCGAGATATACGATAAAAGCATTTTAGAGAATAAATCAAAGCACCGCGCCCGAAAAGACCCTTTTACGCTAAGACAACACTTTTTTCAATTATTATTATGATAGGCGGAGCTACACGCTCTCGAGCAACATTTTGTCGGCGACGAGCGCGATAAATTCGCCGTTTGTGGGCTTTTCGTTGTGATTGTACACGCGCACGCCGAACAGCGTGTTTATGTTTTCTATCTTGCCTCTGTTCCAAGCGACTTCTATAGCGTGGCGTATGGCGCGCTCGACCTTGCTCGGACTGGTGTTAAAATGCTCGGCGACTTCGGGATACAGTTTTTTTGTTATGGAATTTATTATTTCCGGACTGTCGATAGTCATTTTGATCGCTTCGCGCAGATATTGATAGCCTTTGATGTGCGCGGGTATACCGACGGTGATGAAGATGTTGCTTATCTTTTCGTCCATCGATCTGTTTTTTGCTGTCGGGCGTTTGGAATTGACGGCTTCGATTATGCGCTCGTCGAGCACGCCGAAAGACAACGGTTTCATCATATAAAAATCCGCGCCCAAGTTCATCGCTTTGGATATGAACGCATCTTGCGACAGCGCCGAGACGACTATTATCTTCATATTGCCTTTGTTTACGCGTTCGAGCACGGAGAACCCGTCGAGCGTGGGCATTACAAGGTCCAAAAGCAACACGTCGGGCCGCGCCGTGTCCAACCGTTCCAAAGCTTCTTTGCCGTTTGCCGCCGTTTCCACGAGTTCGATTCGGTCTGATACCGCAAAATGCGTTCTTGCGTTAGAAACAAATTCCTCGTTGTCGTCGCAGACCATAACACGGATTTTCATAGTATATCGTTAGCTCCTTTTTTCTCGCCGATTTATAAAAATTATACCATTTTCACCCATTATTTTCAAGTTTCGCATACATGCGGAAACGGACTGCTTTTGTCGCGTTGCGACTTATTTTGACGGAAAAACGCGAAACGCTTGCGCGGACGGTCGGAAAATTTCCGAAAACATGTATTTTTAAAAATGACACAATAACATCAAACAAGTGTATTATTTGGCGTTATTCTCCTTTACGGCGCGAATAAAAAGGAAAACGCTATGAAAAAGTGCGAAAATAATGTATAATACGAGTGTTCAAAGGAGGGTGCAAGCGTGAAATTTACGTTATCTACAGATACGGTCTGCGATATATTCAAGAGCGAGCTGACGGCGCGCGGGATCGAGTACATACCCACATACTATACGATAGAGGGCGTGGAGCATCGAGACGAGATAACTCGAGACGACGAGATCAAAGCGTTTTACGATAAGATACGCGGCGGCGAGATGCCTACGACTTCGCAAGTCACGCAAAACGACTACGAAGTGTTTTTCGCCGATATGATCGAAAAGTACGAAGGTGACATAGTGCATATCACGATCTCGTCGGGGATCACGACTTCGCCGTTATCGGCGCGTCAGGTTGCGAACGAGATATTCGAAAAAACGGGTCGGCGCATATATATAGTCGATTCGCTCGCGGCGTCGATCGCTACGCGGCATATAGTTGACGAGGCCGAGCGGTTGCGCGACGCCGACGTCTCGGCGGAAGATGCGGTCGCTCAGCTCGAGGACATAGTGAACCATATACATACCTGGTTCATGCCGACGGATCTGATGCATTTAAAACGCGGCGGCAGGGTGTCCGGTCCGTCGGCGTATATCGGAACGGCGCTCAATATAAAGCCGATATTGCAATTCGACAAAGCGGGCGCATTGGTCGTGCGTCAAAAGAAAATAGGCGCGGGCAAGGGCATTGCCGCAATGATCGATATCTTTAAGAACACGAGCGCGGCGGAACCGCACAAAGTATATATTGCAAGCGCGGACAGCGATCTGGCGGAAACCATGCTCAAGAAAGCGCAGGCGGCGCGGCCCGATTGCGAAATCGAGGTGGCATGGATCGGACCTGTCATCGGCTCGCATACCGGCGTAAACGCCGTAGGCATATCGTTCCTTTCCGACAGCGTGCGCGAATAATCGATCGAACCGATCGAAGATATATTTTAAGGAGAAACTGAAATGCGTTTTACGTTATCGACCGATACATCATGCGATATTTTTCGTGACGAACTGAAAGCGCGCGGTATAGAATACCGTCCGCTCGTATATACGATTGACGACGTTCCGAATTTCGACGAGCTTACGCATGATAAAGACTTTACGGAGTTTTACGACAAGATAAGAGCGGGCAAGATGCCCACGACCTCGCAGATCAACGTGACCGAACACGAAGAATTTTTCGAGGCGCTGATGCAGAAATACGGCGGAGACGTCGTGCATATCACGCTTTCGTCCGGACTGTCGAGTACTTACGCGAGCGCATGTTTGGCGGCGGAAACGGTCAATGCCAAATATTCCGGCAAGGTGTACGTTGTCGACTCGTTGGGCGCGACGATCGCCACGCGACACGTCGTGGACAAAGCGCAGCAATACCGCGACGAAGGACTCGACGCTGCGGAGACGACGGAAAAGCTCAAAGAGTTTACGCGGCACCTGCACACCTGGTTCATGCCGACCGATTTGATGCATTTGAAACGCGGCGGCAGAGTTTCGGGACCTGCGGCATATATCGGCACGGCGCTCAAGATCAAACCCATACTTTATATCAATAAGGTGGGCGGATTGTCGGTAGTCGACAAAAAGATCGGAGTTGCCAAAGCGCTCGCGGCGATGACCGCCGTGTTCAAGCGCGACGTATCCGATGAACCGCAAAAGATCTACATAGCGAGCGCGGACAGCGAGTACGCGGAAGAACTGCGGGGTAAGATAAAAGAAGCGCGGCCCGATTGCGACGTCGAGATCGGTTGGATAGGACCTGTGATCGGCGCGCATACCGGTTGCGGCGCGGTCGGCGTGAGTTTTCTTTCCGACAAAGAACGCGATATTTAACCTCGCGCCGCGACGGCGGCGCATGGCAATAATCGAAAAACAAAAGCGAACTGTGTTCGCTTTTTAATATTTTATCGATTTATTAAACTTCAACGTCTGTTTGTTAGTCAAAAAGGCGGTATAAAGCGTCTTAATACACGAAGAGGAGAGAGACGAACAATTCAGGTTACATAGGCAAGTGTGTAGGCAAGTATTTGGTATGCGAAGTCTCTTTCTTCTTTCTATTACCGTCGCGTCCGAAACGAATTAAAAGTCGTATCGGACGCGACGGCTTTTTGATGGAGTGTTTTCGGCGTTGATGCGAAAACGCTTGTGTTTGAAAAAACGTAATGATATGATATATCAAACGCGCGCAGCGCGTATCGTTTCGCACGTTAACGGTAAAACGCGGGACGTAAGAATACACTGTTGCGCATTGCGGAGAAGTGCCGATGAACGACGGCGGTAAAGGCGACGGAGATTACCGAGCTCGCGCCGAACGCGAACTCGACAAGCGTTTGGCGGAGTTAAAAAAATTGCTGGACGGCGAAAGCGCGTCCGAACGTGAGTGTGCGGCGGTCGGAATAACGGCCGACGCGGTTTTGCGTTTTTCGGACGGAAGCGCGGACGATGCGCAACTTCAAGCGACGGATGTGCGCGGAACTTTGATAGAAAAGCTCGCTCGGGTCCGAGCGGCGTTGCCGGTCACGCATGACCGCCGAGTAAAACACCCGCACGGCGGTCATCGGGAAAGACTGCGCGAATCGGCGCGCAACGACGCAATGCTCGACGGGTTCAGCGACGTGGAATTGCTCGAGCTGCTGCTCGCTTTTGCGATACCGCGAAAAGACACCAATCCGACGGCGCATGCCTTGCTTGACAGGTACGGATCGGTTTTGGGCGTGTTGCGCGCGCCGAGCGCGGAGCTGGCGGAATTCCCCATGATGACGGTTCATGCTGCGACCGTTTTGCCGTTGATAGCGAGCGTTTGTCTGTTCGATCGCCGCCCGTGCATTAAAATATCCAATCCGTTCGACGCGGCGGATTTTTTCGGGTCGTTCTATCTCGGCGCCGAGCGCAGTGGCACGCACGTCGCGTATCTGGACGCGGATTTTCGCTTGATCTCTGTGGAAAAATACGACATAAACGATCTTTTGCCTATACGATCGATAGTCGGCGCGGCATTGAAACGTCATGCGAGATACGTTATTCCCGTAAGGCGCGACGCGGAGATATTTCCCGACGCTTTCGGATTGACCGACGGCGTGCGCAAGCTTACCGATGTGCTGTCGCGCGCCGAAGTTACGTTGCTCGATTTTTTGATGTTTACCGATTACGGATATTATACGCTCGGCACGCCGCCGAAAACGGGCGAATGGTATCCGCAATATGTGTTCGTTCCCGTCAGGGCGTACGCAAGCGCGCCCGATGCGGTAGAAAAGCTGTACGGCGTAGGCTACGGTGCGGACGACTTGCGTTCGCAACTGTCTGAGTGGGCTGCCGAACGCGCCGCCGTCGATAATTCGCAAACGATTGACAAAAAATAACGACGCGTGGTATAATTCAACGCGAAAGGAGATTTTTTATTATGGCAAACAAAGTTACACCCGATATGACTATTTACGACGTATTGTGCCTGTCGCCCGAAAACGAAAAGGTAGCGCAAGTATTTTTCGATATGGGCATGCATTGTTTGGGCTGTCCCATTTCGCGCGGCGAGACCGTAGCGGAAGCGGCTGCGGCGCACGGCAACGACGTGGACGAGCTTGTCGCAAAGCTTAACGCCGTTATCGATTGATTGCGTAAGTAATATGAAATTAGTGGTCGGATTGGGCAATCCGGGCAACGATTACCGCGACACATATCACAATATAGGTTTCAACGCGCTCGACTTGCTTGCGGCGCGTTTCGGTGCGCGCCCGTTTGCGTATGACAGAAAAAGCAATTCCGAGCTGACCGACGCAGACGTCGGCGGCAAGGTTTTGCTGTGCAAGCCTCAGACGTACATGAACCTTTCCGGCGACGCCGTTTCATATCTTTCGCGGTATTACAAAGTGCAGCCGAAAGACATTACGGTAGTTTACGACGACATAGACATCGCAAAGGGGACCGTCCGCGCGCGGCTTTGCGGCTCCGCAGGAACGCACAACGGCATGCGCGATATCGTCGCTAAACTCGGCAGTACCGATTTTGCGCGCGTGCGCATAGGCACGGGATTCAAGCCCGACTATATGGCGCTTGCGGATTATGTGCTTTCGCGTTTTTCGAGCGCCGAACGCTCGACGCTCGACGCGGCGTGCGGGGCGGCGTGCGACTTTATCGAACGTCGGCTCAAGGGCGAGGAATGGAAGGAGCTTACCGTAGACGTCAGACGGTCATGAGAAATATCAAAGAAGTTATCGGCGCAATGGGCGGCGCGATCGGAGAAGCGATCGCGGCTGTCCGTAACGGGGAAAAGACGTCCGTATTCGGCATGACGCGATCGGACGCCTTGTTGTTTTGTTGCGCGTTCGACAGGTTTATGCTCGTGTGCGCCGACGTCGTGTCCGCGCGTCAGGCTTTCGTCGAGCTGTCGTTGCATTTCCCGACGGCGGAGCTTCTTTTGCCCAAAAACAACGTGCTTTTGATCTCGGGCGCGGAACGCGCGGGTAAGCGCGCTCGCGCGCTGTACAATATTGCCGTAGGGAAATGCGACGTAGTCGTTACTACGTCCGAAGCTTTGATGCAGATAGTCCCGCCGCCGGAATATGTGCGCGACGCGGCTGTCGAATTCGAGATAGGAAAAAGAATGCGAACGGACGATGTTTTGTCGGCGCTGACAGCGGCGGGATATACGAGATGCGGGCATGTGGACGAGCCGTGCAGGTTTTCGATGCGCGGCGATATTCTCGACGTTTGCGCGCCGAGCGGCGAAGCGGCACGTATAGAATTTTTCGGCTATGAATGCGACAGCGTGCGCGCGCTCGACATAGCGTCGCAGAGCGCGGGCGAAAAGCTGTCGGGGTTCACGGCTTATCCCGTAACGGAAACCGTGTTTTCAGACAGGTCGAGCGCGATCGCGCGGCTTTTGGAAGCGGGCGAAAAGCGCAATACTCCGGGCGTTCCTATCGAGCATCGCATGGCGGAACGCCTGCGCGCGGGCGACTGCGACGGCGAGCAAACCGTGCTTCCGCTGTTTGCGCACACCACGCTCGATAAATTTTGCGGCATGCCCGTATTTATAGCGGACGCGAAAAGCGTATATGATTCGTGCGTATTCGCTTACCGAGAGCATGCGTCGCGCGCCAAGCGTCTCATCGACGCGGGAGAAGCGCCGTTTTGCGCAAGCGGCAATCTCGTGTCCGCGCCGCCTGCGAGCGGGTGCGTGTTGTGCTTTCACTCTATCGACAGCAACAACAGATTTTTTGCGCCCGACAGACTGTTCAAATTCAAAAGCCTCGATCTGCCGCTGTACGGGCGCAATCTTGCGGACTTGAAAAACGATATCGCGGCGTGGCTGTCGCGGGATATGTCGGTATTGATCGCGGCGGACGTAAGATCGGGTCTCGAACAGCTTGATTGTTTCGGCGTGGAATATATAGCGCCGACTGCGGACGGCGGTATTTTCTTCGACGGCAAAACGGTCATCATCGGCATGCGCAACGTCGGAATGAAGCGCGATCCGTTCGAGTCCGTGCGAAGAACGGGCATGGCGGAATTGCCCAAGCCCGGCGATTACGTCGTTCACGAAACGCACGGCATAGGGCTTTGCGAAGCGGTCGGCGCGGTAGATTTCGGCGGGTACGAGCGCGATTATATAACGGTTCGATATGCGGGCGGCGACACGCTGTACGTTCCCGTAGAAAACATGAGCCGACTGAGCAAGTACGATTTCAACGACACTCCGCCCAAACTGAACAAACTCGGCGGCGGCGAGTTCGAACGCGTCAAGTCTCGCGTAAAGTCGCGGCTCAAGGCGATGGCGTTCGACTTGTTGGAATTGTACGCAAAACGCGAGTCTGTAAAAGGCAAGGCGTACGGTACGGACGGCGAGGCGGAGGACGAGTTCGCGTCGGACTTCCCGTACTCCGAAACTCCCGATCAGCTTGCCGCGATCGACGCGTGCATGGGCGATCTTACAAGCGGCAAGATAATGGACAGGCTTATTTGCGGCGACGTGGGATTCGGAAAAACGGAAGTAGCGTTGCGCGTCGCGTTCAAAGTGGTGTCGCAAGGCGGTCAGGTCGCGTTCATGTCGCCGACGACGGTGCTGTGTCATCAGCACTTTAACACCACGAAATCGCGCATGGAAAAATTCGGCGTGAACGTGGCTGCGCTGTCTCGAGCCGAACAGGATACGGCGAAAACGCTCAAAGGCTTGGAAAGCGGCGCGATAGATATAGTCTGCGGTACGCATAAGCTGTTGGGCGGCGCGGTAAAATTCAAAAATTTGGAGCTGTTGATACTCGACGAGGAACAGAAGTTCGGAGTATCCGACAAGGAAAAAATAAAAAATTTAAAGACAGACGTCAACGTACTCACGCTGTCTGCAACGCCCATACCCAGAACTTTGCACATGGCAATGTCGGGCATACGCGACGTATCCATGCTCGAAACGCCGCCGACGGGCAGACTGCCGGCGCAGGTATATGTTACTGAGTATTCCGACGCGCTCGCTCAGGACGCCGTAACGCGCGAGGTGGCGCGCGGCGGGCAGGTTTTTATTGTATATAACTACGTTACTGGCGGTGCGGCGGGCAAAGGCATAGCGGAGTACGCGGGACGGCTTCAAGCGCTCATGCCCGATATAAAATTCACTTACGCGCACGGTCGAATGGATAAGCGCAGGCTTACCGCCGCAGTGGAGGATTTTGCCGCGCAAAAGGCGGACGTTCTCGTCGCCACGACGATCATCGAAAACGGGATCGACATTCCAAATGCCAATACGATGATCGTATACGGCGCGGAAAATATGGGCTTGAGCCAAATGTATCAATTGAAAGGTCGCGTCGGACGGTCCGACCGCGTGGCGCAAGTGTATTTCACTTACGGCAACGAAAGCAAACTGACGGGTGCGGCGCTGGAGCGGTTGGAGGCGGTTTCGCGCTATACGGAACTCGGCAGCGGCGTTAAGATCGCCGAACAGGACATGCGCATACGCGGCGTGGGCAACGTGTTCGGCGCAGAACAGCACGGACACATGGTAAGCGTCGGATATTCGATGTATTGCAAACTGCTGCAAGAGGCGGTGGCGGAGATCAAAGGTCAAACGTTGCGCGCGCACAAAGACCCCGTGATGAAAGTCGATTTCACGGCGGTCATACCGAAAGATTACTGCGACGGCACGATGCGTGTGGAGCTGTATCGCAGGATATCGTCGCTTAAAACGGAAAAGGAGCGCGACGAGCTGTTGGCGCGGCTGAAAGACGCTTACGAATCGGTGCCTGCCGAACTGAAAAATTTGACGAACGTGGGACTTATAAAAAATCTTGCGGCGGCTATGAATGCGACGACGGTCACGCTGTTGCGTTCCGGCGCGAAAATAGAGTTCGAAAACGTAAAAGACGTAAAGGCGGGGTTTGAAAAGCACGGCGGCGTGTTTAACGCCGTCAAATCGCCGCTTATAGTATTCGACAGCGTTAAATCGTTGATGAAATACTTGACGGCAGAGTGATCGCGCAGCCGCTTGTCCGACAATCCAAAGCGAATCCGCCGCCGAAAAATGCGGCGATGCCTGACGCGATGCGGGAGCGCGAACGCGGAAAAGAAAGAGATAGAAGCGATAATAGCTTAGAACACGGGAATAAATGAAAGGCGACGAGATATTTTGCGCGCGGGAAAATAACGGGAACGGAGCAAGCGCCGCGCAGCGGTTGTTACAGATATTTCGAAAGATCGAAGGTAGTACGCAAAATCGGGCGCAATGTAATAGTCGCGTGTGCTAACTTGAAAATTTCGAGCAACAAATTTCGACAAAAATTCTTAATTTATCGTCAAATAATTGCATAATGGATTTGTGTGTGATATAATCGAAGTAGTTTTTTAATTTTACTTACGGAGCTACCATGAATAACGATTTGCAAAGCGTCGTTTTAACCGAAGAACAGATACAGCAAAAGGTGAAAGCGGCGGCGGCATGGCTGGACGAACGGTTTGCGGGCAAAAATCCGCTTGCGGTCAGCGTGCTTAAAGGCAGCGTAATGTTTTTCTGCGACCTCGTTCGCGCAATGCAGACCCCCGTGCAGATCGATTTTATGACGGTATCGTCTTACGGCTCGTCGTCCGAAACGTCGGGGATGCCCAAGATCGTTATGGACCTTGCGGCGTCCGTAAAAGATCGGGACGTAATCCTTGTCGAGGATATAGTCGATTCGGGCTACACGCTACGGCGCATGCGCGATCTTTTGGTGGGGAGAGGCGCAAAGTCGTTTACTGTCGTCGCGCTGTTCGACAAACCGTCGCGGCGCAAGATAGATATAAAAGCCGATTATTCGTGCTTCGAGATCGGCGACGAATTTATCGTCGGTTACGGATTGGACTATGCGCAGCAATACCGCACGCTGCCTTACGTCGGCATACTCAAACGCGAGATCTACGAAAAGTAGACCGCGTTATATTTTTGGCAATAACCGAAAAATCGGTTAAATAAAACACAGAAGGAGTGTTTATGGAAGCAGAAGACAAGCAAACTGTCGAAACGCCCGAAGAGAGCGTCAGACAAGCCGACGTCAATGCCTACGCGACGGAACAAGCGGTGGAAGAACAGCCGCAAGTCCGTGACGACGGCACGGCGGTCGCACAAAAGCCGTACACGGGCTTTGCCGGAAAGCTCGATAAGTTTTTCGGTATTCGCAAGAATAAATCATCTCTCTCGACGGAAATTTTCGCGGGATTGACGACGTTCCTTGCGATGGTGTACATACTGACGGTCAACCCTACGCAGATCGTCGGCAGTACGGAAAGCCCTATGTGGTCGTCGGTGTTTATCGCCACTGCGCTCGGCGCGCTCATCGGAACGCTTCTCATGGCGCTCTTTGCGAAAATGCCGCTTGCGCAAGCGCCGGGTATGGGACTGAACGCGGCTTTAGGCGGAATCATAGGCGGAACGTCGTACGGCTCGGGTTGGTCGTTCGGCGCGGCGATGCTCATGGTTTTTATCAGCGGCGTTATATTCCTCATTCTTACCGTAGTGCCTTGCGGCAGGGATAAACAAACAGGCAGACTTATCGGTATCCGCGAAAAGATATTCGATTCCATTCCCGCCGGAATACGCGTTGCGATACCAGTAGGTATCGGTCTGTTCATCGCGTTTATCGGCTTCCAAAACTCCGGTTTGATCGTAACCAACGGATTTACTCAAGTCGATCTCGTCGACTTTACCAATTGGGGCAATCAAACAATGCAATGGGGTCTTAACGGCGCTATCTTGGCGGTCGCGGGACCGGCAGCCAAAACAGCGCTCGTCGCAATTGTCTCGTTGATCACCATTGCCATCCTTTCGCACTTCAAGGTCAAAGGCGCGGTTATTATCGGCATACTCGTTGCGACTTTGTTCGGTATGTGCTTCGGCAACAAAGTCGTAGTCGACTTCGATATTATCGCCGGCAGCAGCAACGGCGTGACTTGGAAGTTCTGGGAGAACTTCTCCGACTTCTTCTCGTTCGACGCGCAAAACGGCGGTTCGTTCTTTGCGGCGTTCCACGACATAAGCTTCCCCGCAGGCTCGGTACTGACCATAATCGTCATTATTATCTCGTTCTGCATGATCGACATGTTCGATACGATGGGCACGGTGCTCGGTTGCTGTGCAAAAGCCGATCTTTTGGACGAGAACGGCAAACCCATTCGTTTTAACAGAATGATGATTTCCGACGCGGTTGCGACTTGCACGGGCGCGATGCTCGGCACTTCTACCGTCACTACGTTTGTCGAATCCGGCACGGGCGTGGCGGCAGGCGGCAGAACGGGTCTTACCGCGTTGACTACGTCGCTGTTGTTCTTGCTTTCGATTTTCGTCTTGCCCGTATTCGCGTTTATTCCTCCGTCGGCTGCGGCAGGCGCGCTCATCTACGTCGGCGTCCTTATGATGTCGCAGGTAAAGGGAATCGACTTCCACGATCTGCGCGTTGCGGTGCCTGCGTTCTTGACGATAATCATGATGCCGCTTTCGTACTCGATCACCGACGGTATCGGCATAGGCATGATAACGTACGTCATCATAAACATAATAACTTACATAGTCGACGTGATCAAATACTCCGTTGCCAAAAAGAACGGCGCTGCCGAAGCGGTCAAACCCGTATGGCCCGTATCGGTCGTGCTTGCGATAATTACGGCGTTCTTCTTGCTGTATTTCTTCTTGCCGGCAAAGATCTGATCCGCTTTCTACGACGCATAGTCGCGGAATACATTTTGACAAGGGCGCCTGTCTGCAAGACGGGCGCTTTTGCAAAAGCGGAAAAAGCGACCGAGCGGA
>ERZ779633.319-NODE-319-length-14429-cov-8.203840_pt1 | contig 14429 bp, 13 predicted proteins | sample MGYA00514195_ERZ779633 | MGnify/ENA primary metagenome ERZ779633 (study PRJEB29562, sample SAMEA4376707) | mouse gut metagenome | isolation source: Cecum | study: EMG produced TPA metagenomics assembly of the A DSS colitis mouse model was used to assess the...
GAACGACTGGGAAGCACAAAGTTGATATGCGGGCATAGCTCATCTGGTAGAGCGCTCCTTGCAATGTGAGGTAGCGATATACAGCCGCTTGGTGAGCGAAGCGAATTTAGCGGCTGTTAATATCGGCGCAGCCGATGATTCGAGCTAAGGCTCGAACGACTGGGAAGCACAAAGTTGATATGCGGGCATAGCTCATCTGGTAGAGCGCCACCTTGCCAAGGTGGAGGTAGCGAGTTCGAGCCTCGTTGCCCGCTCCACAAAGTTCCGGGGTCCCCAAAAAGCGGTTTTTGCTTTTTGGGGAAAGGAAGAAAAACTTTGCGGCTATGGAGTTTTCGGCCGTACCACAGGCCGGAAACGGAATGAAGCAGAGTTTTTCTGACGTGGCGACGTAGCCAAGTGGTAAGGCAGAGGTCTGCAAAATCTCCACCAGCGGTTCGAGTCCGCTCGTCGCCTCCAAAAATAAGAGACCCTCAGCGAGGGTCTCTTATTTTTATATCGAGGGAGCAAGAAAGCCGAGGAGGGGCGTAAAAAATGAGCGATGCGATGAAGTTTTCCAGCAGAGAGGACTTTAGAAATTGGCTCTCCGAGAATTGCCGCTCCAGCGCCGGCATATGGCTCCTCTTCGGCAAGGCCGGCGGTGAGAAGACCATAACGGCGGAGGAGGCGCTGGAGGAAGCCCTTTGCTTCGGCTGGATCGATGGGCAGATGCGGAGCGTGGACGATAAGACTTATCAAAAGTATTTCTCCCAGCGCCGGGAAAAGAGCAAGTGGTCGGAGAAGAATAAGACTTTGGTCAAGAGCCTGGAGGAGCGGGGGCTGATGACCGATCTCGGCAGGGAAAAGATTGAGGCGGCGAAGAAAAACGGCCAGTGGGACGCCCCAGATCTCATGGCGGTGGGAGAAAAGGAGGTCGCCGTCTTATCCACGATCCTGGAAGGTCATGAGCCTGCCTTCACAAATTTTCAGGCCATGCCTTTATCTGTGAGAAAGACCTATACGCGGGCCTATTTCGACGCAAAAACAGACGCCGGACGAGAAAAGCGTCTTGCCTGGATCGTAGAAAGGCTCAACAAAAACTTAAAGCCAATGTAAACTAAGGGCCGTCCTTTTAGACGGCCCTTACTTTTTCTTTTATCGGGTGGCGCGGCGGAGAAGCTCCTCCAGCTCCGCCTTGTCAAATCCATATACCGCGTCGCAGAATTGGCAGGTCAGCTCCGCCCCTCCCTGCTCGGCGATGAGGCTCTCCATCTCTCCCCGGCCCATGCTGACAAGGGCCTGGGCCACCCGCTCTCGACTGCAATAACACTTATACTCTATCTCGTGGCGTTCCAGCGTCTCCAGGTCGAACCCGGACAAGGCCCGACGGAGCAGCCCTTCGGCGTCCATCCCATCCTCCCGGAGGGCCTTTGTCACTTCACCCAAAGCTTGTACTCCCTGCTCCACCCGGTCAATGACCTCGTCAGAGGCCCCCGGCAGAAGCTGGATAAGATAGCCTCCTGCCCGGAGGACGCTCTGGTCGGTATCCACCAGCACCCCCAGGGCGCAAGCGGTGGGGACCTGCTCACTGACGGCAAAATACGCCGTCACATCCTCGGCGATCTCGCCGGAGCTGAGGGGCACCGTGCCCACGTAAGGCTCCCGCATATCCAGGTCCTTGATAACGGTCAGGGTGCCGTTCTTCCCCACCGCGCCTCCCACATCCAGATGGCCATCGGCCCGGGAGGTCAAAATGACCGCGGGGTTTTGCACATAGCCCCTGGGGTTACCTTCGTTGTCGGAAACCACAGTGATGGAACCAAGAGGGCCGTCCCCCTTAAAGCGCAGGGTCACAGAGGCCCCCTCTCCCTTGAGCTGGTCGCCCAGCATGGCCCCCGCCATCAGAGACCGGCCCAGGGCGGCAGTAGCTACGGGGAAAGTCTTATGAATCTGCCGCGCCCGCTCCACCATCGCTCTGCCGGTGATGGCGCTGGCCTTGACCGGGGCGTCTTTAGCGATCACCCGCACGATCTCGTCCATGTCCATCCCTCCTTTACTGCGGCTTGACGGCGGTGAAAAATATTCTCTGCTCCCCCACCTTGGGAGAGCGGCGCTTCAGCTCGCCATACTGCTTGATCCGGGTAAACCCCGCCTCGCGCAGGTACTCCTCCAGCTCCGCCATGGTGTAGGCATACTCCCGGTGAAGCTCGCCGTACCGCCGCCAGTCTGATTGGCTCCGTTCAAATATATCCATCCAGAAGGAGCATACCCGCTTTTTCTCGCTGTACTCCCCCCGCCACACACAAAACACGTCCTCGGTCTCATCCAGAAAGATCTGGCCGTCCATACTCTTCAGCTTCTCTGGAGTATCGGCGTCGAAGAGGAACAATCCCCCCGGCTCCAGCGCGTCGAAGACCCGCCGGAAGGCCCGCCTTAGCTTTTCCGGCTTCAGAACATAGTTGACGCTGTCCAGACAGCACACGCAGGCATCCACCCGTTCAGGTAGGCGGAGGTCCTCCATAGCCTGACAGAAAAACCGGGGCCTGGGCTTCAGGTCCCGGCACTTTTCCTCGGCCAGAGAGAGCATCTCGCTGGACAGGTCTACCCCCGTCATCTGATAACCCCGCCGGGCCAGCTCCCAGGTGAGGCTTCCGGTACCGCAGGCCAGATCCAGCACATTCTTTATCGGACGGCCCAGTCTGGCAAAATGCCCTTCGATATACTCCCGCCAACGGGGGTAGTCTACGTCCTGGGTCAGCGCGTCGTAGCTGGGGGCCAGAAAATCATAGCTTGCCATCGGCCTTCAGCTTCTCCTTCACCCTGGGAAGCACATCCTGATAACCGTTGGCCCCGTAATGGAGGGAACGGTTGACTCGGCTAATGGTGGCGCTGGAAGCCCCGGTGCGCTCCAAAATATCATTGTAGATCATTCCCTCGCTGAGTAGGAGTGCTACCTCGAAGCGCTGGATCATGGCACGCAGCTCGGATACGGTACACAGGTCCTGGAAGAACTTCTTGCACTCGTCCATGCTTTTCAGGGAAAGAATGGCCTCATAAAGGCTCTCGCGCTCTTCCGGCTTTTCCTTTGTCATTGGGATACCCTCCTTACAGAATGGGAAGCGCGGGGAAACTTTTCCGCCGCGCTATTATGTGTTATTTGTATTTTACCACTCTGAAGTGTGAAAGTAAAGCCCTGAACCGAAATTTTTTCCCGGCATAGACTGGTTTTAGAGGAAAGGGGGCATTTGCATGAAAAAGGCGCCTGTGGCTCCAAAGCTGGCCGAAGCGGGATACTGTGAACGCGTTCTTACGGACGGAGACGCCAAGCTGCTCCGTCTCCGGGCCAGGTGGCCCCGGCTGGAGGAGACCTCCCCCGGAATCCGCCGGGTCAACCGCTATTACGACGCCCTGGCTGACCGCTGGCTCAAGCGCTGGGAGGGTCCCCTCCAGGAACGGGCCAAGGCGGCCTTGGCCTCGGGAGGTCCTGAAATGGAAGGGCTTCCCTGGTCAGCCAGTCTGGATTTCACCGTCACCCACTTTCAGAACGGGGTGCTGAGCCTCTACATAGACGCAGTGGAGGACGTAGGCGCGCGGCGTCCCCGGCGGGTACGGCAGGGAGACGCTTGGCTCCTCCCCTCCGGGGTGCCGCTGACTCTCCGGGAGCTGTTGCCCCGGCAGCGGCGGTGGTGGCGAGGGCCGGTATTGGAGGCGGTTCGCCGTCAGGCAGGCAGCCGGCTCCAGGCCGGAGAAGCGGTCTTTTACGACGATTGGGTAAAACTGGTGTCTAAGCGGTTTTCTCCCAGACGATTCTACCTCACAGAGTCAGGGCCGGTGGTCTTCTACCCGGTGGAGTCTGTGGCCCCGGCCATGGAGGGCTTTCCCACCTTTCCGCTCTCCGAGCTGTTGCCGCAGACAGAGAGGTTGTCCCTTGACGAGGCCGTCCATGCTACCTGACAGTTTTGCCCCAGCCTGTGGCACCCCAATTGCCCGCCAAAAACACGGAAAATCTCACTTTTTGAAAAAAAGGGCTTGCATTTTCCTTTCGTCTCTGGTAAGATAATAGCCGATGTTCTGTGTACATCCTGACCAGCAAGGAGGGAAATCAAATGGCCAAGTGTGAATTCTGCGGCAAGGGCGTTGTCTTTGGCAACCAGGTGTCCCACTCCCACCGCCGCTCCAATCGTCCCTGGAAGCCCAATGTGAAGCGGGTCAAAGCCGTTGTGGCCGGCACGCCCAAGCATGTCTACGTCTGCACCCGGTGTCTGCGCTCCGGCAAAGTCACCCGTGCGGTGTAACATCACCCTTCAGGCAAAAAAGCCGTTGTCGAATGACAACGGCTTTTTTCATGTCCTTTTTCCAGGCTCTGCCTGTCATCATTTCTTGCTTTTCGGGCACACTCTCTTTTGGGGGTGACGGGATGAAAGAGAAAAAGACGGCCAAGACAAAGAAAACGGTCCGGCAAGCTGAGTGCCTCCGTCTGGATCCAGAGAAGCGCCTTTGTCCTCAGTTTGATTCCACAGGTATACGAATGTTCCCCGTGGCAAGCTGGGACCAAATGGGCTTTCAGGTCCTGGACAACTTTTGTCAGGAGCACATCATGTGACCCGGCTCCCCCCGCCGCCGCAGGGCGGCGTACATCGTCGAGACAAGCTCCGCATCCTTCGCCCCGCCGTAAAACGGCAGGACTCTCTCGCTCCGCTGTCTCTCCTCTCCCCAAAAAGCTGTAGACCGCTTTTGGGGGCCCCCTTGTTTATGCTCCGCATCCTTCGCCCCGCTGTCTCTCCTTTCCCCGGCTGGAAAACATTGTGCCTTGAAAGCCCCTTTTCTTCCCTGTAAAATAGTTGCAGAACATCTATTTTATCTCAGAGATGCGAAAGGAGCCGCCGGGATGAAAAAAGTGATCGCCGCCCTGACCCTGAGCGCTGCCCTCCTCATAAGTTCCGCACAAGGTGTGACCCTCACCCTGGACGGCACGCCGCTGGAGGCCCACGCCGCCGTCTATGAAAATACCACCTTTGTCTCCTTGCGTGCGGTGTCCCAGGCCATCCGCCCTGACGCGGCTGTCCAATGGGTCGACGGCAGAGCCATCGTTCAGGGCGAGGAGTTGTCCCTCTCCGCCCAGCCGGGGGATGACGCGTTTATTTATAATGGCCGCCGACTGCCCATTACCCTTCCCGTCCGCCTGGAGAATTGCCGCACTCTGGTGCCGGTGCGTCCCCTGGCCGCTCTTTTGGGCGCCAAGGTAGAGTGGGACGGCGAAACAGACTCGGTCTCCCTCACCACTGCCAACACTCTCCATGACGCTGGCGACGACCTCTATTGGCTCTCCCATATTATTTCCGCCGAGAGCCGGGGGGAGCCTATGGAGGGCAAGATCGCCGTTGGCAACGTGGTGCTCAACCGGGTGGCCTCCCCCGATTTTCCCAACACCATCTACGGCGTCATTTTTGACCCCCGCTGGGGCGGACAGTTTGAACCGGTCCGCAATGGCGCCATCTATGACGAACCCACCGCAGAGAGCGTTCAGGCTGCGGCGGCTTGCCTCAACGGAGCCAATACTGCCGGGGACAGCCTTTACTTTCTGGCTCCCGATCTCACTGACAATCACTGGACCATGGACAACCGCACCTATGTTACTACCATAGGCGTACATTGGTTCTATTATTGATTTTGTGCTTTTTGCCCAAAAAAGCGGCCTTTGAGGATACCTCGAAGGTCGCTTTTTCTTTTCCCCGCAATGTCTGAGAGGGTGTACAAGGATTTGCTGTGTCCCCTCTCCCCCACCGATTACCGCCAAAAGGCTTTGTATCCGTTTTGTAACTTTTTTATGTTACAGAAATGTGTCAAATGGTGTAATAATCCGTCATTTTGCCGTTTTTACAAAATAATTCTTGAATTCGCCGTTTGAAAGGGTTACAATACGGTTACAATTTGGTGAAGAAAAAGAACCGCCAAATCGTCACCACATTGTTCAGGAGGAAATCAATTTATCATGAAAAAGCTTTATACTCTGGCGCTGTGCGCGTGCCTGGTCCTTGCCATGGGCGCCCCCGCCACCGCCATCGGTGAGATGACTTCCAATGAAGTCTCTACCCAGGCTGCCGCTGAGAGTAACGGCTTGGAGATCGTGATCAACGACACCGTTATCTCTCTGGATGTTCCCGTCCAAGTTTGCGATCAGGTCACTTACGTCTCCTACTGGCCCGTAGTCCAGGCCCTCTATCCCGAGGCCACCGCTGAGTGGACCAATGACCGTGCGGTTGTCACCGCCCCCGGTCTCACCATGGAGATCCAGCCCGGTCTGCCCTACTTTATCGCCAATGGCCGGTATCTCTATCTGCCTCAGGGCATCAAGTTCTCCGGCAGCGTGATCCTACTCCCGGTACGCACCCTGTGCGCCGCTCTGGGCGCCGACGTATCCTGGGACGCCATCGGCAACCGGGTGGTCATCACCGCCGGGTATGCCCCCATCACCTCTGGCGAGGTGGCCTATCAGGCCGACGTACTCTACTGGCTCAGCCACATTATCAACGCTGAAAGCGGCAACCAGCCCCTCAGCGGTAAGATCGCCGTAGGCAACGTGGTGCTCAACCGGGTCGCCAATCCCCGTTTCCCCAACACGGTATATGAGGTCATTCACCAGCGCAACCAGTTTACTCCGGTCTCCAACGGCTCTATCAAGCTTACTCCCAACGCCGAGAGCATCGCAGCCGCCAAGCTCTGCCTGGATGGCGCCAACACCGTGGGCAACGCCCTCTACTTTCTCAACCCCCGCACTGCCTCCAACAGCTGGGCCTCCCGAAACCGCCCCTATGTGGCCACCATCGGCGCCCACGCTTTTTACGCCTAAGCGCGAATTCTTTCCCGCAAACACTCAGACCGCCTCAAGCGCTGACACTCACAAGAATGGGTGTCGCCCCTTGAGGCGGTCTTTCCTTTTTCTCCCGGTTCGACAAATTTCTTGCACAGGGGCGCCTCAGGGGCTATAATGTAGGTAGTGTTTCCGCCCTGCCCTTTTTTCAAGGGGTTTCCCGCTGGACCCGGTCATGGCATGTCCAATTTTTTGAAAGGAGGCGGTCCTGTGAAAGCGTTTCATTCCCTTTGCGCCTTGGCGCTGACGGCTGCGCTGTTGTGCCCAAACGTTGCAAAAGCCGCCTCCCCCTGGCCCGACCTGCCTGACGACCATTGGGCCTACGGCGCCATCACCTCCGCTTTGGACCGGGGCATCCTTACTGGCTTTAACGACGGCACCATTGCCCCGTCGGGAGAGTTGACCTGGGGTCAGTATCTGGTGATGCTGGACCGGGCCTTTTTTCCCACCTTCTATGCCAACGCCCTCTCCTCCGGCCTGCCTTGGGACCAGGGCGGTTATTGGGCCGCCCGGGATAACGGTCTGCTCTACGACGGCGACTTTCTCCCGGTACTCCCCGGCAATCTGTCCCAGCCTATCCAGCGCCGGGACGCGGCGATACTGCTCTACCGCGCCATTACCAACGCCGCCCCGGAGCGGCTGGCAAACAGGGTAGCCGTCGGAGCGGAGACCTTTCCCGACTGGGACAGCCTTCCCCTGTCCTATCAGACGGCGGTAGGACAGCTATATAGCCTGGGCATCGTCAAGGGACGGCTGGACGGCTCCTTTGACGGCTCCGCCGTCATCCAGCGCGCCGACGGCGTGGTGCTGCTGATGCGGGTCATCAATTTTTTAGAGGCTCCCGTGGAACCGGGATCCCCTGACCCCGCCCCCCCTTGGGACGGCGACCCTCAGCTATGCGAACTGGGGGAGAATCAGGCCAAGTATCAGCTCCTCTTCGGCAGTGTTTCCAAACGCCGCTTTGTCAATGAGGCGGAGGCGGAGGCCGCCATGACCGAGGTGGAGGTACCCTGCTGGAAGCTCTCCAGCGGAGAAAAGGTCTCCTCCGCCATGACTCTCACCATTCACGCCGCCGTGGCCGAAGATGTTCTGGCCATCTTTACGGAGATCTATAACGATCCCGAGCAGTTTCCATTTTTGGACGCGGGGGGCTACGACTGGCGGGGAGACAAGGCCACCGGGGAGCACAACTGCGGCACCGCCATCGACCTGAACTGGCGGCAGAATTACCAGGTCCGTTCGGGCAAGGCCCAGGCCGGGGACCACTGGCTCCCCGGCGAGGACCCCTACTCGATCCCGGCGGACGGCTCGGTAGTGCGCATCTTCAAGGCCCACGGCTGGGCCTGGGGGGGCGACGCCTGGGCGGAAAGCTCCGACGCCGGCAGCGGTTATCACGATTATATGCATTTTTCCTATATGGGGATGTGAGACCCCTTTTCTCTATTTTCCGCCCGCGCGAAAAGCCGGGAAGCTGCCCTATGGGCGAGCTTCCCGGCTTTTTCACACCGCTTTATTCCACGAGTTCTCCTTGGAGGACCTGTCGGCTCTCCACCGCCAGTTCCCCATCCTTCACATCCACCGTCAAGGTGTCTCCCTCAGAGACCTCCCCGGCGATGATGGCTCGGCTCACCAAGGTCTCCACCGTATGCTGGAGATACCGCCGCAGAGGCCGGGCGCCGTAGAGTGGGTCATAGGCTTTTTCTATAATGAGCTCCTTTGCCCGGTCCGTCAGCTCGCACCGCAGCTCCCGCCGGGCCAGTCGGGCGTTCAGGCTGTCCAGCATCAACCCTACGATATGGCTCACATTGTCCCTTGTGAGGGGCTTGTAGAAGACGATCTCATCCAATCGGTTCAGGAACTCAGGCCGGAAGGACTGCTTCAGCATTGCCCCCACCCGTTCTCTGGCCTCCAGGGTGATCTCCCCATCCTCACCAATGCCCTCCAGCAAATACTGGCTGCCCAGGTTAGAGGTAAGAATAATAATGGTATTTTTAAAGTCCACCGTCCGCCCCTGGCCGTCGGTGATCCGCCCGTCATCCAACACCTGAAGCAACACATTGAATACGTCCGGGTGAGCCTTTTCCACCTCATCAAAGAGAATGACCGAATAGGGGCTTCGCCGTACCGCCTCGGTGAGCTGTCCGCCCTCCTCATAGCCCACATACCCCGGTGGGGCGCCGATGAGCCGGGTAACGGCGAACTTCTCCATGTACTCCGACATATCGATACGCACCAGATTCTTCTCACTATCAAAAAGGGCGGCGGCCAGGGTCTTGGCCAGTTCGGTCTTGCCCACGCCCGTGGGGCCCAGGAACAGGAAGGACCCAATGGGCTTGTCCGGGTCAGACACCCCCGCCCGGCTTCTCAGAATGGACTCGCTCACCAGCCGGACAGCCTCGTCCTGGCCCACGACCCGCCGGTGGAGGATCTCCTCCAGCTGGAGCAGCTTCTCCCGTTCCCCTTCCATGAGACGGGCTACGGGGATCCCCGTCCACCGCTCCACGATGCGGGCTACCTCCTCCTCCGTGACCTTATCCCGAAGGAGGCTGCCATCCCGGTCCTGATTGGCTATGGCCTCCTGGACCTCCAACTCCTTCTGAAGCTGGGGGATACGGCCATATTGCAGCTCGGCGGCCTTATTCAGGTCATATTGCCGCTGGGCCTGGGTCAACTCGGCGTTGGCGCTCTCCAGCTCCTCCCGGAGCTTTTGGACGCGGCTGATGACTCCCTTTTCATTCTCCCACTGGGCCTTTTTCGCCTTGAACTCCTCCCCCAGGTCGCCCAGTTCCCTGCGGATATCAGCCAAATGCTCCCGGGAGAGCTTATCGGTCTCCTTGACCAGAGCGTGCTCCTCGATCTCCAGCTGAGTCATTTTCCCCTGGAGTATATCCAACTCCGTGGGCATGGAATCGATCTCGGTCCGCACAGTGGCGCAGGCTTCGTCGATGAGGTCGATGGCCTTATCGGGAAGAAATCGATCCGTAATATACCTGTTGGACAGGGTCGCGGCGGCAATGATGGCCGCGTCGGTGATCTTCACCCCGTGGAAAACCTGATAACGCTCCTTCAGTCCACGGAGAATGGCCACTGTGTCCTCCACGGTAGGCTCCTTCACCAGCACCGGCTGAAACCGCCGCTCCAGAGCGGCATCCTTCTCTATATACTGTCGATACTCATTGAGGGTGGTGGCTCCTATACAGTGGAGTTCTCCCCGGGCCAGCATGGGCTTCAGGAGGTTCCCGGCATCCATGCTGCCCTCGGTCTTCCCTGCCCCCACAATGGTATGGAGTTCGTCGATGAACAGCAATATCCGCCCCTCCGAGCGCCTGACCTCATTCAAAACGGCCTTCAGCCGCTCCTCAAACTCTCCCCGGTACTTGGCCCCTGCAATGAGAGCGCCCATGTCCAGGTTGAAGATGGTCTTATCCTTGAGAGAGGCGGGCACATCTCCCTTTACGATCCGCTGGGCCAGCCCCTCCGCGATGGCCGTCTTGCCCACTCCGGGTTCCCCGATCAGCACAGGGTTATTCTTGCTCTTTCGGGAGAGAATGCGAATGACGTTTCGAATCTCCTCATCCCGCCCGATCACCGGGTCCAGCTTGTTCTGTCTGGCCCGTTCCACCAGGTCGGTGCCGTACTTTTTCAATGCGTCATAGGTCTCCTCCGGGTTGTCCGAGGTCACCCGCTGGTCCCCCCGGACCGAAGCAAGGGCGGCCAGCACACCTTCCTCAGTGACCCGATAGGTCCGCAGCAGCTCCGCCAGCTCCCGCTCAGCAGTCTTGCACAGAGCCAGCAGCAGATGCTCCACCGAGACATACTCGTCCCGCATTTGTTTGGCGGCCTCCTCGGCGGCGCCCAGGGTGCGCTCTGTCCCCGGAGAAATATAGATCTTTCCGATCTCACGGCCTGGGCCGGAGACCCTGGGCTGCCGCTCCACCAGGGCCGCTACCGCGGCGCGGAAGCTGGGCACCGTAAGCCCCATTCCCACCAAAAGCTGAGGGACCAGGCCGCTCTCCGCTTCCAAAAGGGCCAACAGCAGATGGCACTGCTCGATCTGCTGGCTGCCATACTGGGTGGCAAGGGCCTGGGCCGACTGGACGGCCTCAAGGGTCTTTTGAGTATAATTATTTGAATTCATGGATAGTCACTTCCCTTCTATCAGAGAAAGAGGCCGGTCAGCCTCCGCTGACCGGCCCCCCTCCCGTCTGCTTATTGAATTATGATCTTTTTGCTCTCCGGCTCCGTGGGCTTGGCCTTGGGCAGAGTCAGGGCCAGCACGCCATTCTGATAGGCGGCGGTAATGGCGCTCTCATCGATGCCGGTAACGTCAAAGCTGCGCTGGAAGGAACCATACCGTCGCTCCCGGCGGATGTAGCTGCCATCGTCGCCTTTCTTTTCACTGGTCTCGGAATGGGCGGCAGTGATGGTGAGAATGCCGTCCTTCAGGTCCAGGGTGATATCCTCCTTGTTGAAGCCGGGCAACTCGGCCTCCAGCAAGTAGCCGTCTCCGGTGTCCCGGATGTCGGTGCGGAAGGCGGGCAGATCAGTGTTGCTGCGGCGGAAGAAATCCCGGGCAAAGCTGTCGAAGGTGTCAAACACATTGTTGTCACTGCGATCAAAGGGGATCATTCCAAACATAATACTTACTCCTTTTTGAATGTGATTTTTGTCGGTTTTGTTTTGGCAGTCTTTTGTTTTGATTGCTAGCTTTTTTGGAGTTCCATGGGCTTCATCTTCCTTCTGGGAGGGAGTTCTTTTTGCTTTCCCCTCCGCTTCTGTTTTCTGAAACCAAGTATAATCAACGACTATGAACAAATATATCTCAAATTGTGTCCAAATTGTAAACATTAGCACTCTTAATTATTAAGTGCTAATTCCAGGGTAAAAAGCACCCCGGGCCATAGAACTGGCCCGGGGCGGTTTTGCGTTCTCTCTTAGTACTTGCCCAGGTTCGCGGAATCGTGGCTGTCGTCCTTACCGAACTCGTAGTCGTTGCCGGGGAGGATGGCGTTGAGGGCGATACCGGCGATGGCGGCGATGGCCAGGCCGGTGAGGGTGATGGAGGCGCCGCCCACGTTGAAAGTCAGGCCGCTGGAGAAGCCCAGGCCACAGACCAGGATGACGGCGGCGATGATGAGGTTGCGGGAGTTGGTGAAGTCCACCTTATTCTCCACCACGTTGCGCACGCCGATGGCGGAGATCATGCCGTAGAGGATAAAGCTGACGCCGCCGATGATGGCGGAGGGCAGGGAGCCGATGACCGCGGCGAACTTGGGACTGAAGGAGAGCACCAGGGCGTAGATGGCGGCCAGACGGACGACCTTGGGATCGTAGACCCGGCTGAGGACCAGCACGCCGGTATTCTCACCGTAGGTGGTGTTGGCGGGGCCGCCGACCAGGCCGGCCATGGCGGTGGCGATGCCGTCACCGATCAGAGTGCGGTGGAGGCCGGGGTTATCCAGGAAGTTCTCGCCCACCGTGGCGGAGATGGCGGACATATCGCCGATGTGCTCCATCATGGAGGCGATGGCGATGGGGGCCATGACCAGGACGGCGGAGACGTCAAACTTGGCAACGCTGCCGCCGAAGTCATTGATGAAGGGCTGGAAGCCGAACCAGGCGGCCTCCTTCACGCTGGTGAAGTCCACCTGCTTGGTGATGACGGCCACGATGTAAGCGCCCACAACGCCCAGGAGAATGGGGATGATCTTGATCATGCCCTTGCCCCAGATGTTGCACACGATGATGATGGCCATCGCCACCAGGGCCAGCCACCAGCAGGTAGAGGCGTTGCTTACGGCGGAGGGAGCCAGGTTCAGACCGATGCAGATGATGATGGGGCCGGTGACTACCGGGGGCAGAAACCGCATGACCTTATGCACGCCCACCACCTTGACAAGCAACGCCAGCACCAGGTAGAGCAGGCCGGCCACTACGATGCCACCGCAGGCGTACTGGAGCTTCTCAGCGGGAGCCATGTTGGCGTAGATGCCGGTATTCATAGCGCCCATGGCGGCAAAGCCACCCAGGAAGGCAAAGGAGGAGCCAAGGAAGGCAGGCACCTTCAGCTTGGTGCAGACGTGGAAGACCAGAGTGCCCAGGCCGGCAAAGAACAGGGTGGTCTGAATGCTCAGGGGCAGGGGGAACTCCTGGGAGTTGACCAGGATGGGCACCAGGATGGTGGCTCCGAACATGGCAAACATGTGCTGGAGGCCCAGGATGAGCATCTTGGGCACGCCCAACTGACGGGCGTCGCGGATGGGTTCGTTCTGATTCATTGAAAACTCTCCTTTCAATTTTTCCTCTCGCTGTTTGAAAACGGGCAAAAAAAGAGACAATCACAAAAGTGATTGTCTGACAAAAAAGGAAATAACAGGCCCTTTGGTCTTCAACCGGCTCAGTCGGCTATCCATGGCCTATCAACTCCTCTCATTGGGCAAGATAATACCAGATATTGTGGTAAAAGGCAAGAGGAAATTTCTTCATTTTTGATTTTTTGCGCTTTTCCACAAATCTCTCCCGGCTTCTTCGCCAAACATTGACATTTTATCCTTCATGGGATACTATGTTGATTCGGAAATCTGAAAATTAAGGATGTGACCGTCCCCATGAAAAAGCCCTTCGTCACCGCTCAACAGCTCCAGGCCATCACTCAGCAATACCCCACCCCGTTCCACCTATATAATGAGAAAGGCATCCGGGAAACCGCCCGGGCCCTCAAGGCCGCCTTTGCCTGGAACCCAGGGTTCAAGGAATATTTTGCCGTGAAAGCCACTCCCACCCCCACCATCCTGAAGATTCTCCAGGAGGAGGGCTGCGGCACCGACTGCTCCTCCCTCACCGAGCTGATGCTCTCGGACAAGTGCGGGTTTTCAGGCAGCGAGATCATGTTCTCCTCCAATGAGACTCCGGCAGAGGAATACGCCCTGGCCGCCAAGCTGGGGGCCACCATCAATCTGGACGACTTCACTCACATCGACTTTCTGAAGGATACCATCGGGTATATCCCCGAGACCATCTCCTGCCGCTTCAACCCCGGCGGGGTGTTCCAGCTTGGGGAGAGCAAGGAGGGCTTCCAGGTCATGGATACCCCCGGCGACTCCAAGTACGGCTTCACCCGGGAACAGCTTTTCGAGGGCTTCCGCAAGCTGAAGTCCATGGGGGCCAATCGGTTCGGCATTCACGCCTTTCTGGCCTCCAACACCCTCTCCGACGAGTATTACCCCGCCTTAGCCGGCATCCTCTTCCGGCTGGCTGCCGACCTCCAGAAGGAGACCGGCTGTCATGTGTGCTTTATCAACCTCTCCGGCGGCGTGGGCATTCCCTACCGCCCCGACCAGAGAGCCAATGATATTGCCGCCATCGGCGCGGGGGTGAAGGAGCAGTATGAAAAGATCCTGGTCCCCGCCGGGATGGACGATGTGGCCATCTTCACCGAGCTTGGGCGGTATATGCTGGGTCCCAACGGGTGCCTTGTCACCAAGGTCCTCCACTTCAAGCACACCTATAAGGAATATGTGGGGGTGGACGCCTGCGCCGCCAACCTGATGCGCCCCGCCATGTACGGGGCCTACCACCACAT
>ERZ779633.321-NODE-321-length-14393-cov-10.707002_pt1 | contig 14393 bp, 16 predicted proteins | sample MGYA00514195_ERZ779633 | MGnify/ENA primary metagenome ERZ779633 (study PRJEB29562, sample SAMEA4376707) | mouse gut metagenome | isolation source: Cecum | study: EMG produced TPA metagenomics assembly of the A DSS colitis mouse model was used to assess the...
GGTTGTATGTGCCGGAAAGCAGCGGGTAATCATAGGAAACCGCATCCCGCCCCTCCATGTAATCGTACACATGAGGGAGCGCCCACGGCACCTTGTCGTAGTCATCCCAATAGGCCACGATGGGGATGAAGGGCTGCGGCGGCTTGTCATCCGTGAAGTTGTAGCCGCCCTTCATCCATAGCTGCGCCGCATAGTAGGTGTTGGAAGTCCCCCGGTAGGTCACGCCCATGTTCTTTGGCGTATCGTGTATCCGCCAGTTCCACCCATAGGCTGGCATCCCCAAAAACACCTTATCCGGATTCATGACCTTCACGGCGTAATTATAGATGCCCTCCAGCCACGAGCGTGGGGAAACCGGTCCCGGCGCGCTGCCCGCCCATGCCATGCCGTAGCTCATGATGGAAGCCGTGTCGCAGTAATTGTTGAGGTCGCCGTAGACGCACCAGTTCTCCCCGCCCACGGAGCCGTTGATGCTGTCCATACCCGGCAGGCAGATGTTCATCAGCTTTGCGGGGTTATAATTCTTCACAGTGTTATAAATATTGCGGAACATGGCCGTGGACTTCGCCGCCGTGGAGTAATCGTCCCCTTTTTCCATGTCGATGTCCACGCCGTCACACCACGGGTATTTCTCCATGATCCGCACAAGCTCCGAGAGAAACTTATCCTGCGCCCCGCCCGTGTTCTCACGCAGCGCCTTGAAGATGCTGTTCGTGCCGTCATTCGCCACGGTCAGCAGCCACTTGATGTGCGGCCATTTCCGGATATATGTCCGCATGGTAGAGCCTTCCGCAATGGAAACGCCGCTCTCGTAAATTTCCCCGCTTGCCCTGACTTTGAATGAAAAAAGACCGATCTGGCTGATGCGGTCGCCATAATCCCGGAGCGCCTGATACATCCTCGTATTGCCCATGAACGTCCAGACCATGATCTGTTTCCCTTTCAGTGTGTCCATCAGAATGTCCCGCCCCCTTCCTGCATCTCCTGCATGGAAAATAAAAGCCTCGCCGTTTTCCCGCTTTCCAGCGTTACCTTGTGCTTGGAATCCCATGTGGCGCTGTACTGGTAGAATCCCTCTTTCTTAAATGCTGCACCGTTCCGTGTACACTCCCTGCTTTCGGCAAGCAGTGCGATGTCATCCTCCGCTTCCACGGCATCCGGGAACACCGCCCTCTGGCCGCCCACGCCCTGGGCAAGCCGCACCGTCCCCGCCGCCATATCGGATTTCGGGTAGATGTGGATATCCAGCGGAGCAGATGTTTTTCCCATATTGAAAAGGACCACCGTTTCTTCCGAGCGCACCACGCCGTTGAACCATACGGGAGCATTTCCCGATTTTTTCAGACAGATTTCGGTGTGCGGGGCATAGCCGCTTAACGCAGAGCCTTCCTGCAGTTGGAGGTCGGTAAACCAGATACGCCCGGAGCAGTCGGCAATGGTGGGGACCACCGTCACGCTCACGATGCACATATCCTTTTTCTTATTGACCACTTCCGCAAGCCGGACAAACTCAGCCATCCAGCGTCCACCTCAGTTCCGAGGGATGCCCCACCCATCCCATTGCCACCGGCCCGCCCTGCAGGAGGATGTCCGTGATGTAGAATTCGCCCGTGCAGTCTGTGATGCAGACGCGGACGGTGACAGATTTCAGCCGTTCGGATGAGAAGTTTTCCGGGGTAATCTTTGCGATTGTCCGTGAAAAATATGCCAAAATAATCCCTCCCATCAATACAAATCAATGAACCTTGATTCCGTGCTGCCGTCCTCATATTCCAACACGATCTCAATGCCGACCTGCGAGTTGCCGCTCAGTTTCTTTAAATTCTCGGATGCGATCTGTGCCGAGATGGTATAGCTGTCCCGGTTAGCAGGGTACACTGTCTGCGACAGGCTCTTGGTCATCCCCGCCACTCCTTCCGCCTTGAAGGATGCCGTGCCGCTTGCCCCGTTTTCCCCGTCCGCCTCGAAGCCGGAAGACACCCAATAGGCAAGCCCGTCATCAGCACGGGAGTTTCTAAGGAGATTGAACGGCACCAGCTCCGCGATATCCTCGCTGGACACCACGCTGACGCCCTCCAGGGAATCGGCGGCATTGTCCCACTTGCTCGTGGAGCTGCCCAGGTTCTTCAGCACCGTGGAAAGCTCCAGCACCGTGTTCCACGGCTCCTGCAGGTTGTATTCCCTCCGCACAATCCTCGTGGTGACCGAAAGCCCCAAATCCTTATCCTCCACCCGCACATAATCCCCAAGCTCCCACGCCTCATGCTCATATCCCGTCAGCACAGACAAATCCATGGCGTTCAGCACATAGGAGACGGTCGGTTTGCAGTAATCCGCAAGCCTCATGCGGGTAAATTCAAGCATCTGGTAAGGATTGGTGAATGCGGAGCAGTCCAGGGAAGATACACGGATTTCCTTGGAATAGGTGAAATCCTCCACGTAAGGCTTCCCGCCGTTGATGCTGGCAAAGGTCATGCCGTCTGCGCCGACAGCATACAGCCTCGTGACAAGCCCCGTGGTGTCCACCGTCCGCTCAATGTCCTTCATGTTTTTCCCATACATGAACAGTGCGCCGCTGTCCTTCCCATTCAGAATCAGCAGATGCACCAAACGGTTCGGGCAGTCAAAAACTAAATCCCCACCATGTAAATCTGCTACATTGCGGAGGATGGAGAGTGCGTTCTTCTCCGTGGAAGTCCATGTGCGCTTCGTCGTGACCGTAACCGTCCCGACCTTCCACTCCGTGCCGGAAAGGGCGTAGGCCATGGCCGCATCCGCCGTCTCTGCGTCAAAGGCTTTCTCCTCCTTCCGGACGGAATAGGCAAGGTTGTAAAACTCCGCCTCGGCGTACACCTCTGTCACGGCGTTGCCGGAGGCGTCCTTGCTGTCCGTGACCGTGCGGATGATGTATATGTCATCCACGATCTGGATTTTCTTCTCATTGTCGATATACTTCCGCTTGGCGTCAGCAAAGGGGATGGAGAAGGAAAGCGTATCCTCGCCGTTGATTTCCCCAGTCACAATAATGTTATAGGCGTTCTCCAGCACCGCCTCCCATGCCCCGCTTGAATCCAGCACCACAGGGCGGGCATAGCCGATTTTGTCATAAGGCGACTTCGGTATGTCAAAAATCTGGATGTCCGTCAGCTTCGGCGTCCTCACCGCATCCGCTGTCGTAAGCGTCACCCGGAAACGGATATAGGCACGGGCAGGGGACGGCATCTTCCCGTCCGCGCCCACCGCCGCCCAATCGCTCCAGCTAATGAGGTCATTGCTTGTGGAGGTTTCCACAAGGGAAATGTCCGTCACACCGGGGATGCCCTCACTGGAAACAGATATTTTTCCAGCACCGGACAGCCCGTATTCCACGGCACGGGCATACAGCACACCGCTTTCCGGGTATGCACCGTCACTGCCCTTCCGGAGCGTCACGCACCCCGGCTCTGTCAGGGCATCCACTTCTCCCACAGTATCGCCGCCGTTGGCAAAAATCGTGGCACGGAAATAATCCGCCAAATCATCTGCTGTTAGTTCTGAATCACAGTCTAAAAACCAGTCGTCAAAACCGCCCGCAAACCAGTAGGAGCCGGCGTGCATCCCCATGATAAGGTCTGCCGTGCAGGAACGGTTCAGCTCCCCCGTAAAGGACATCTCTGCCGATACCCATATTTCCCCGCTTTCCCGGTCGCCAACGACATACTGTGCCTTTTTATTGTCCGGCTCTATCACGCAGGCAATGAAATACCACCCGTTGTTCACAAAGGAAAAAGGCGGCGTCACCGACTCATCCAGTATCAGGGAGCCGGCGGAATTATACAGCATAATCCTCGGCTTCCCACGGATGAGGGAGAGATAGAAAATCGGCTGCCCCGGCCCTTGCCTGGTGTTAAAAATCGGCGTGTAGGTATTTCCCACGGAATAGGTGGTGGGGTTCATCCAGCCGCCCACAATAATCCGCTCCCCAAGGTTCTGAAAGATGGAGCCGTCATTCTCCGCCTTCAGATAAGTTTTCTCCGAGGCAGGGTTTGTGATGTTCATGCGGAAATGCCGCCCCTTCTGCCCGCCCCGGAAGCCGGCGCTCGTACCCGACCAGCCGGAAACAAACATCTTCCTGCCTTTCCCGGAGGAATCAGCGAGCATGGTGTCCGCATCCGGGGCATTCTCATTGAAGCGCCATAATCCGTCCTTTGCATATTCCACCGGGAACTCCCCCGTGAAATCCGTCTGTGTGTTTAAGACTGCCTGCAAGCCCATAAAAAATCACCTCCACCAGCTCTTTGCCTGTATTTCAAGTTCCGTAAATGCGGCGTTTGCTGCCGCCACCTCCACCGTGTTCAGCCCCGCCCCAAGCGTGGGGAAGTTCAGCTCTCCGATATACGGCAGGGCGTTGCGGAGCGTGTTCCCCTCCGCATCCTCCACCCATGCCGTCATTTTCGTCGTATCGATTACCAGCGTTTCCCCTTCCGAAAGCGTGGCGTTTGCTATTTTCAGCTCCGCCCCGTTTGTGGTGATGCTGATGTATCTGCCCGCCCCGGATGCCAGGACGCCTTTCAGCCGGTAGACGGGATTGGAGTATAAATTCCCAAGCCTCCGCCTCACCGTATGGTTTCCAGCCTCCGTGATGATAAAAATTTCATCATCCGCAGCGTAGCCGAAGGGGTCCGGGCAGAAAAAGGCAAGGTCGAAGGCCGCCGCAAGCCGCACCACCCGTTCAAAGGTAACGCCGCTCTGGAGCCTTGCGTAATACACCCGCCCCGGCTCCGTGTCCAGTTTCAGCTCGCACACCCCTTTGTCCGGGCTTAACCAGCTTACAATCTCATCCTTGCATTCCAGAAGCGCCGCCATCGTCCGCTTGGGAGGGATGAAGCAGGATATCTCTATCACCCGCTCGGAAAGGGACGCGCCAAGGTCAATCAGACCGTCCCTTCCCGCCATGGAAATGGTGCGGTTTTTCAGCTCCGGCACCCGGTTCTCCGTTGTCATACGGCTTGCGATACCCATGCTCTTTGATGTGACGCCGTCAAAAGAAAATCCCATCCATGCATCCCTCCTTTACGAATACCCGTTTGCCCGCCGCCCCTGCTGGAGCTGCCGGTAAAGCTGCTGTGAGATTTTGCGGATGTCCTCCTCGCTCCTCACGTTCATTTCCTTCACCTCGATCAGCGGGCCGTTTATGGAGCTTCCCTGCGGGGAGCCTCCAGTTCCATCTCCGGATACGTTAATCTCCTGCACGGCTGCGGAAGGGTTCAGGATCATGTCTGCCGCCACGCCGTCCATTGCCCTTGCCACCATGCTCTTGCTGTCCTCGATGCCCTTTGCCAGCCCCTTCATGAAATCCGGCATCCAGCTCTCATAATCGGTCAGCGGTCCTTCGTCCGGCACGGAGAAGTGGAGGAAAGACTTGATCTTATTCGCCACGCTGCTCACGGCATCGCCCACAGCGGAGATACAGCTTTTTATGCCGTTCACGATTCCCATAATGATGTCCTTGCCCCACTGCAGGGCTTTGGACGGCAGGCTTGTGATGAAGGAGATTGCATTGTTAAATCCTGTTTTTATCACATTTACAATGTTGCCCATCGTGCCGCTGATAGCGGACTTGATGTTATTGAACACCGTGGAAACCGTATTTTTAATCCCATTGACCACTGTGCTGACCGTGTTCTTTATCCCGTTCCAGACTGTGGAAATCACATTCTTTATGGCATTTACCACAGTCGTAACGGCGGTTTTGATTCCGTTCCATACCGTGGTGATGACCGTCTTTATGGCATTCAGGACGGTCGTGACTGTATTTTTGATGGCGTTCCATGCCGTGGTGATAAAGGTCTGGATTGCCGTCACCACCGTGGTGACCACGGTTTTTATCCCATTCCAAATGGTCGTGAAAACCGTCTTTATTGCATTCAAGACCGTGGTGATGATGGTCTTGTAAATATTAAAATAAGTGGTGATAATGGTCTTAATCACTTCCACCACTGTGCTGAATATCGTTTTTATCCCTTCCCACAGCCCGGAAAAGAAATCTTTTATCCCGTTCCACACCGCCTGTGCCGTGGACGAGATGGCCTCCCATGCCGCCGAAAAGAAGTTTTTGATTGCTTCCCATACGGCAATGGCAACTTCTTTCACATTCTCCCAGAGGTTGATCCAGAACTGCCGGAAATCCTCATTCGTGTTCCACAGATAGATGAACGCCGCCACCAGCGCCGTGATTGCCGCTATGATGAGGAAAATAGGGTTCGCAAGCATGGTGGTGTTTAAGGCTGCAAAAGCGGTCTTTACTGTATTGATGACTCCCGCCACTTTCGGCACAATCGTCATAATCGTGCCGACCGCAGACACCACTTTCCCAATGACAATCAGCACAGGACCGAGTGCCGCCGCAAGGAGCGCAATGGTGGCCACCACCTTCTTCGTCCCCTCATCCATGCCGTTCAGCCAGTCCACGAACTGCTGTACCCACCCGACAATCATTTTTATTGCGGGCATCAGAAGCTCGCCAAAAGAAATAGCCAGCCCCTCCAAAGCTGACTTTAAAATGGTGATCTGCCCCTGCAGGTTGTCAAGCTGTGTGTCCGCCATCTGCTGCACCGCGCCGCCGCTGTCGATGATGGACTGCTGCAGGTCATCCCATGTAGTGCCTGTGTTGGCAAGCAGGGCGTTCACGGAGGACAAGTCGGTCTTGTTGAAAATCTGCCCGATGATGTTGGACTTCTCCGCCGCCGTCATGCCGTCCATGCTCGTGTTCAAATCGCCCAGGATGTCATTGAGGGAGCGCATATTCCCCTCGGAATCGTAGACATCCAGCCCAAGCTGCTCCATGCAGGCGGCCGCCTTGTCGGTCGGATTCTGCAATGACAGAATGACGTTTCGGAGGTGTGTGCCGCCCTCTGCGCCCTTGATGCCGTTGTTGGCGAGGATGCCAAGGGCCGTGTTCAACTCCGCCGTGCCGCCCTTCACGGTCTTTGCGGTCGCGCCGATGGTAAGGATTCCCTCGCCAAGCTGTGCCACGGATGTGTTGGTGGTGGAGGCGGTCTTCGCCATCTGGTCCACCATCGTCCCCGCCTCATCCACGCCCATGCCAAGGGCGGACATGGCATCCGTCACCATGTCAGACGCAGAGGCAAGGTCAATGCCGCCCGCCGCCGCAAGGTTTAGGACGGTGGGGAGCGTATCGCACATCTGCTGCGTGTCGTACCCTGCTAGTGCAAGGTAATTCAAAGCCTCCGCACACTCCGAAGCGGAAAAGGCCGTCTCGCTGCCCATCTTTTTTGCCAGTGCGGAAAGCGTATCCATTGTGTTGACGCTCTCGCCGTTGACTGTGGACATGGCGTCCTTCGTGATTCCCATGGTCGCCTGCACCTGCGACATGGACGATTCAAAGTTTGCCGCCGTGCTGACCGCCGCCGTTCCCAAAGCCGTAACGCCTGCCGTGACGGGGAGCAGCTTTTTCCCCGCGGAGGAAATGTTGTCCCCCACAGTCTTCAGCTTTTCCCCCGTGGCGGAGATTTTCTGCAATGCCACAGCGGACTGCCCTGCCTGCCGCTCCAGGTCACGCAGGTTATTTTCCGTTTCGATGATTTCCCTCTGGAGGGCATCGTACTGGTCCTGCGAGATTTCTCCGTTGGCAAGGGCCGTGTTTGCCTGCTCTGCGGCGGTCTTTAAGGTTTCCAGCTTTTCCTTCGTCCCCGCCACTGCCTCGCCCAAAAGCCGGTGCTTCTGCGCCAGCAGCTCCGTATTTCCGGGGTCTAATTTCAGCAGTTTCTCCACATCCCTGAGTGCGGACTGCGTGTTCCTGATTTCTCCGTTCACGCCCTTCAGAGCGGTCTGTAGCTTGGTGGTATCCCCGCCGATCTCAACAGTGATACCTTTGATTCTGTTCGCCACGGCGGACACCCCTTCCTGTTAAAATGCAAAAATATGCCCAGGGGGACGCCGCCTAAAAGCGGTCGAAATCCTCCTGGGTGGCGATTTCCTTATAGCCCTTGTATTCGTCATTCCTGCTCTCCGCGAACATATCGTTGACCATGCCAATGGTAAGCAGGTCAAGGTCACGGATGGAAAGCCCAAGCTGCACACACCGGAGCAGGAACAGCGGCGTTGTCATTTCCCGGTCAGTCGGGCGAAGTTTTTTTTAGACTGGACGTCCGTCTGCACGTTCAGCCCCCAGAGCTGTATCAGCTTCGGAAGCACCTGGTAGATGGAAAAGGTGTTGAATTCGTCCAGCCATTCCTCCGGGCTGTCCGGGATGCCGGGGTCTGCGTGCTTCGCCATCACATAGGCGATGTTCTCGAACATCTCCAAAGAGAACAGGTCGAGGTTGGAACTCTCCTCGTCCCCGTCGCCGATGGATTTCTCAAGGCTCCTTAAATCCTTATAGATATCCCGGTGGAACTTCATCCGGTAAATGCGCGGGATGGCTGCGGATGCCTTGAACGGCACCTGCTTCCCGTCAATCTCGATATTCTGTTTCATGCTCATGGATTATCCCTCCCCTGCTTCCGTATCAATATTTCCGCCATTTTCTGTATCACCGCCTGCTGCCGCATCCGGCAGGTACACGCTCTTGTACCAGTTCTGGTAAACTTCATCCGTAGTGCTGTCCCCGGTCTTTGCCTTCACATAGCCGCTCGCCAGGGGCGCCGCCGTGATGGACAGCGTCTCGGTCTGCACCTCGATCTCGTCCTCGTTGGTCTGGGACTCAATGGTCGGGCGGGCCGCCGAGCAGTTGTACAGCACATGGCGGATTTTCCGCACATCGCCGTCAAACTCGAACAGCAGGGCAAAGTTCTCCGTCTCCGCGTTGGCGTTCTCTAACAACACCTTGTTCTCATCCAGCGACTCTTTCAGCACGTCGGTGCGGAAGCTCTCCGGCACCATGGCAAGCTCCAGGTCGCCCTCGTAGCCCATGTTGTTGCTGACCGTGTAATAGGCGTAGCCGTCAGCGTAAAAGTTGCTCGGCTCGCCGTTGGGGTCCAGGGAAAGGGAAACGGCGCCGGGCATCGCAACGGGCGTGCCAAAGGACACCGCCCCGTCCACACCCAGCGTCAGCAGCGCGTAATGCACGTTGCAGATATTGAATTTCACTTTATTCTTCTTCGGCATCGCAAACCACCTCCATATCGAATTGGTAGAGGACCTCGTACAGTTTCTCGCTGTCAATCCAGACCTCCGACTTATTGTAGAAGATGCGCCGCTTATCCAGTGCGTCCTCCAGCTTCTTTTCCACCGACAGGTCTTTGATGTCGGTGTACAGTTCTATCTTCACGCCGCTCGCTTTGAAGTACACCATGCCGTCAGCGGCGAAATTGTCGCTCTGCGGTAGGAGGTAGCAGACAAACGGCGGCTCCGGCGACTCGCCCTCCGCAAAATGGTCATAGGCGAAGGGGATGCCGGTCTCTTTCAAAATGGCTATCAATGTTTCCAAAGCCTATCCCTCCAATGCTTTCTGTATCTCTTTTTCAAGCTGCTCGATGCCGGCCTGCTCCGCCGCCGCGATATGCGGCTTTGCCGGGACGCGCCCGCCTCCCCGCTTGGCATGGCCGTGTTCCAAAAGGTGCGTCAGTTGGTAGCGGTTCCTGGAATGCACCGTCACCTCCAGCGAATTGGAGGTTTCCTTTGTGGTCTTCACCGCCCATGATTTCGCATACTTCCCGGTGTCCTTCGGTGCGTTGGCTTCGATATCCTTCCGCACCGCTGTCCCGGCTTTCTTCACCGCCTTTTTCACATCCTCCGTGGCAAGACCCGCATATTCCGCCAGCCCCTTCATGATCTCCTCCGCCATCCGGTCGATAGATACGCCGTTCGCCATCCTCACCGCCTCGCTTTCCTGCACTTGAATTTGATGCATTTCTTTTTATAATTCATGTGGTCGATGGCGAGGATATTGTACAGCTCCCCGCCAAATACCACACGGTATCCTGTGGAATCAATCATGGATGCCTTTTTACAGTACCTTACCGTGAAAGAAATATCCGATTCATCCACTACTGTGGCAGCCACATTTGCTTCACTGGTCTGCTTTCCCGCCTCGCCGCCTGCCGTGGCATGACAGGAATAATAATCCGCCCATGTGTTCTTATGGTTGCCGATGCCGTCCACCGCCACATCATTCTTCTGGAAGGTGATGCGGACATTCAAAAGGGAAACCTCCATCAGAACACCTCCTTCCGGCTGCCGGAAAGGAGCGCCCGCAGGGTAAGCGTGAGGGCATGGTGATCGGCATCCTCCCGGTGTTCATACAGATAGGCGGCCGTATACTGCACGGCTATCTCTGCGTTTTCCACTGCCGCAAACTTCCCTGCATCATCCATCCGTGCCACATCCATGCAGATTTTTTCCGATGCCCGGATAATGCTTTCAATCAGGGCATCATCGTCATTGTAATCCACACGGAGATAATTTTTCATTTCTTCCAGTGTCACCACCATGCCCGCCGCCCCCTTCCATTAGCCTGCGGATGCCGCTTTCTGCACCAACACCTTCACCGCTTCCGCAAGGATCATCTTCCCGTCCACACGCTGCGAGGCAAGGAATCCAACCTGCCCGGTGGCTGCGAACAGCTCGTTCAGGCGTTTGAAGCTGCGCCCCTGCCGGTCGGCAATCCAATAGTAGCTGAAATCACCGAAAGCGATGGTTTTTGCACCTGCGGCAATGGCCGGCATATACGCAGAAGTCTTCACTGGCCTTCCAAGGATGGTATCCGGCGTTCCTGCCACCAAAGACGGCTGCCATAAATACTGCCCGTTGTTATCCTTCAGCTTGCGGATGGCCTTGATGGTGGAATCGTTCAGCACCCACACGGATTTTTTGCGGTACGGGGATTTCAGCGAATAATATAAATCCATCAGCTCATCCGCCGTCACAGCCGTGGCGGACGCGGCGGTCACGCCTGTTTCTGCGCCGCCCGTGGCCGCAAGCACACCTAACGGCTTGCCCTTGCCGTCCCCCGTGAAGAACGCCTCCTCTTCCTTCGCCCCGATGCGGCGGGCAAACTCGCGGGAGATATAGGACTGCAGGTCAAAGACGCTGTCGTTTAACAGTTCCTCGGAAACCTTGATCATGGTGCCCAGCTTATACGCCCCGATGGAAACCTGCCCGAAGGAGTCGTCGCTCTCCGGGTATGCGCCCTCCTCGTCAATCCAGGATGCCGTGCCTTTGGATGCCACCACGGGAATCTTGCGGTCGCCGCTGGAGGTCTTGATGACCTTCGCCATCTGCCGGAAGATGTTCTCCTCCTCCAGTGCCTCCACAAGCGTCCTCTCGTATTCATCCGGCACCAGGTAGCCGCCCTCGGAGTCCGTGCCAATCTGCAGGGCATTGGTCACACCCGGCATCGGAACCTTGGAGCGCATGGCGTTCCAGAAGTTCTTCCTGTAATCGTCGGAGGCGCGCCCGGTCTTATCCTCCCCGCCGTCTGCGTCCGCCCTGCCGCCCGGCTTCCCCGTGAGGGGCTTGTTTACCGGGCGGTTCAGCTCCGCGTCCAATGCCTCCTGCCGCTCCAGCCTTGCAATCTCTTTCCCAAGGTCGGTGATCTCCTGCTCCATCTTTGTGTATGCGGCATCATCCTCCGCGGAAAGGACTCCGTTCTCCTTCCTGTGGGAATCCAGGAACGCCTTCGCCGCCTCCCATGCCTTTGTGCGTTTCTCACGCAGTTCCAGAATCGTCATAATGAAATCCTCCTTCTTATCGCTTTAATAAATTAAGCCGCTCCATGAGTGCGTCCACGGAACGGCCGGTTTCTGTATCCGCAGCAGGGATTTTTGCCTGCGCCTGGATATCTGCTTTTGTTTTTTCCCCGCCATATTTGGCGGCCAGTTTATTTAAAAGGGCGTTGTTCGCCGCCCTGCGGGAAAACAGCATGGAACTCGCGGAAGGCGGGAATTTCTTTTCCTCCTCATCCTCTTCGGAAGTGCCTCTCTCTGTGTCCTCATCCGGCTCCTTTTCCGGCTCCGCCTTTGCCCGCGTCATGATCTCATCCGCAAAGCCAAGCTCCACCGCCTTGTTCGCGCCCATCCACGTTTCCGCATCCATGAGGTGCGACAGCTTCGGACGGGAAAGCCCCGTCTTTAGCACATAGGCATTGATGATGGACTCCTTCACTTCGGAGAGCATATCAATGGCCTTCTGCATCTCGGCATGGTCGCCCCAGGCGATGGTGGCGGGATTGTGGATCATCAGCATGGAAACCGGGGATACCAGGACGGTGTCGCCCGCCATGGCAATCACACTGGCGGCACTTGCGGCGATGCCGTCAATCTTTACAGTCACCTTGCCTTTATAGTTGGTGAGCATATTATAAATCTGTGCCGCCGCCACGCAGTCGCCGCCCGGTGAATTGATCCACACGGTAATGTCGCCCGTGCCGCTGTTCAGCTCATCCTTGAAAAGCTGCGGCGTGATGTCATCGTCAAACCAGCTTTCCTCTGCGATGGTGCCGTTCAGAAACAGAGTCCTCTCCTCCGGAGCCGTCCCCGCCTCCGCCTGGTTCCTCCACTTCCAGAACTTCTTCGTTTTCATTGGATTCCTCCTTCCCTTTCTGGTATGCCGCCCCTGACATGGAAAGCGGCATCATGTTCCCATTGATAAGGTATAAGTCGCCGCCCAATTCCTCCGGGATGCGGTCAAGGTTCTCCAGCTCCCGGATGTCATTTGCGGACATCCACCCGTTCTGCCGCCCCACGGCATACCCGTTCATGCGGCTCTGGTAGTCGCCACGGAGCAGGCCGTCCACGTTAAACTTCACAAAATACTGCTTCTTTTCCTCCGGCGTCAGCAAAGACCGCGCCATGGACTGCTCCCATCTTGACACCCACGGGTCGAGGGTGTATTTCACGAACTCAAGGCTCTGCTGCTCGATATTGGAGAAGCTGCTCTTTTCCAGGTCGCCCACCATATGCGGAGGCACACGGAAAATCCTCGCTATCTCATTGATCTGGAACTTCCGCGTCTCAAGGAACTGCGCCTGTTCCGGGGAAATGGAAATTGGAGTGTACTTCATCCCCTCCTCCAAAACGGCCACCTTGTTGGCATTGTGGCTGCCGCCGAAGGTGGACTGCCAGCTCTCCCTCACCCTTGACGGGTCTTTCAGCGTCCCCGGATGCTCCAGCACGCCGCTCGGCTGTGCGCCGTTGGCGAAGAACTTCGCCCCGTATTCCTCGCAGGCAATCGCCATGCCGATGGCGTTCTTTGCCATGGCAATGGGGGAATAGCCCACCAGCCCGTCAAAGCCAAGGCCGGGGATGTGCAGCACCTCCGTGGGCGGCAGGACGACCGTGCTGCCCTTTACCGTAGGCGCATCATCCATGCTTACCGTGTATTCGTAATAGAGCTGCCCCTTGGAATCCCGCTCCACATTCATCCTGTCCGGCATCAAAGGGTACAGTGCGATAACCTCCCCCTTGCCGTTGCGTATGATCTGCGAGTAGGCGTTGCCCCAAAGGAGCAGGTGCGTCATCAGCGTTTCCCGGAACACGAAGGAAGTCATCTCCGGGTTCGGCTCGTCATGGAGTAAAAAATACAGCGGGTGGTCCGCCGCCTTTTCCTTCCCGCCGTTATCCGTATATCTGTAAAAATGCAGCGGCAGCCCCGCCACCGCTTCCGAAAGGATACGGACGCAGGAATACACCGCCGTCATCTGCATGGAGGAACGCTCGTTGACACGCTTGCCGCTTGTACTTCCGCCCATGAAAAAGCTGTAGGCGCTGCCTGATGTGCGGTTCGTGGGCACATCCCTCGCCCTGAACAATCCGCTGAATAATCCCATAGGAACCACGCTCCTTTCCAAAAAGCAGACAGACAAAAGACACCGCCGAAGCGATGCCCTCTGCCTGCCCGAAAATGTATTTTTATTTTTCTTCCTTGAACTGTTTTACCCATCTGTCAAGGTTTATCCCGTCCCGGAATCCTGCCCGGTAGTAATATTCGTTTTCCCTTGTTGCTTCCGAATTTGCCACATCCTCGCACAGCTCCATCATTTCCCGCTGCTCCGCGCTTAACTGCTCAAACAGCAGCTCGTGTGCCTGGTCTGCCTTTTCCGCTTCCGCCGCCTGCTCCTCCGTAAGGGGATATTCCTTTTTAAAGGCGTCATGGTGCATCCCCATCCGTTCCGAAATGATAAGCTCAAGGAAACCCTTCTCATCCATCCTTCCAGCTCCTTCGCCAGACAGCATAAAGGAACATGGGAAAAATAGCCATATAAGGAACCGACAAAGATAATGTGTACAGACTGGTGAAAAATCAAAAAACAAGCAGCCCCCGGCTGTCATAGACGGAAGCCCCCGCATCGTTCCCGCAGCGGATGGCGCGGTCAAGCCCCATGATCGTGGCCACAGCCCCGTCAATCTTCTCCGTGGATTTTTCCTTGTCCGCCTTGATGTTCCCCGCAGGGT
>ERZ779633.326-NODE-326-length-14257-cov-9.603718_pt1 | contig 14257 bp, 12 predicted proteins | sample MGYA00514195_ERZ779633 | MGnify/ENA primary metagenome ERZ779633 (study PRJEB29562, sample SAMEA4376707) | mouse gut metagenome | isolation source: Cecum | study: EMG produced TPA metagenomics assembly of the A DSS colitis mouse model was used to assess the...
CCAAGGACAAGAACCTCTGGCACCTGAGCCACGAGGGCCTGGACCTGGAGGACCCGGCCAACGAGCCCCAGTACGACAAGCCCGGCTTCCTGGAGATGAGCGTATCCCCCGCCATGGCCCCTGACGAGCCCACCTATGTCACCCTGGACTTTGAGAAGGGCTGGCCCGTGGCCATCGACGGCGAGAAAATGAAAGCCAGCGACATCATCCGCAAGCTCAACGACCTGGGCGGCAAGAACGGCATCGGCCTGCTGGACATCGTGGAAAACCGGCTGGTGGGCATGAAGGACCGGGGCGTGTATGAGACCCCCGGCGGCACCATCCTTTACCGGGCCCACGAGGTGCTGGAGATGATCACCATCGACAAGGACACCAAGCACATGAAGACCAAGCTGGCGGTGGACTTTGCCGACCTGATCTACAACGGCAAGTGGTTCACCCCCCTGCGGGAGGCCCTCCAGGCTTTCGCGGTGGACACCCAGAAGCACGTCACCGGCACCGTAAAGCTCAAGCTCTACAAGGGCAATATCATCACCGCCTCCGTCACCTCCCCTGAGACCCTGTACTCCGAGAATCTGGTCACCTTTGAGGAGAGCGACTACGACCAGAAGGACTCCCAGGGCTTCATCAACCTGTGGGGGCTGCCCGACAAGGTCCAGGCCCTGCGGGAGCAGGGGAAGCTGTAAGGAATGCTGTGGGGATGCCCCTCTGGGCGGGTCATTCCCTCTACCGTTGACCCGCCGAGGGCGGCGGGTCCCACATGCCGTGTAGGGGCGGCCTTTGGCCGCCCGTATATTCCGCACCGAATCGTTCGGGCGGCCAAAGGCCGCCCCTACAAACCAACAAGGAGCGATTGCTATGAAACTCTGGGCCGGACGGTTCCAAAAGGAAACCGACACCCTTGTCAACGACTTCAACTCCTCCATCGGCTTCGACGCCCGGCTGTACCAGCAGGACATCGCCGGCTCCATCGCCCACGCCCAGATGCTGGGCAAATGCGGCATCATCGAGGCCCACGAGGCGGAGACCATCGTCAGCGGCCTGAAGGCCATCCTGGCCGACATTGAGGCCGGGGGCGTGGAATTTACCCTGGAGAACGAGGACATCCACATGAACATCGAGGCCGAGCTCACCCAGCGGGTGGGGGAGGCCGGCAAGCGGCTGCACACCGCCCGGTCCCGCAACGACCAGGTGGCGGTGGACACCCGGCTGTATGTGAAGCAGGAGATTCCCGTCCTCATCGGCCAGGTGCTGGACCTGGAGGATGTGCTGGTCAAGAAGGCCAGGGCCAACCTGGACACCGTCATGCCCGGCTACACCCACCTCCAGCGGGCCCAGCCCACCACCTTTGGCCACTACATGATGGCCTACGCCAACATGTTCAAGCGGGATGTTACCCGCCTGGAGGACTGCCTGGAGCGGCTGGACGAGTGCCCCCTGGGGGCGGGCGCCCTGGCCACCTCCACCTACCCGGTGGACCGCTTTGAAACGGCCTCCGCCCTGGGCTTTGCCAAGCCCACCGACAACTCCATGGACTCGGTGTCCGACCGGGACTACGCCATTGAACTGCTGTCCGCCCTGTCTATCCTGATGATGCACCTGTCCCGGTTCTCCGAGGAGATCATCCTGTGGTGCTCCTGGGAGTTCAAGTTTGTGGACCTGGATGACGCCTACTCCACCGGCTCCTCCATCATGCCCCAGAAGAAAAACCCCGACGTGGCCGAGCTGGTGCGGGGCAAGACGGGCCGGGTGTACGGCAGTCTTGTCACCCTGCTCACGGTAATGAAAGCCCTCCCTCTGGCCTACAACAAGGATATGCAGGAGGACAAGGAGGCCATTTTCGACGCCATCGACACGGTAGAGCTGTGCCTGCCCGTCTTCGCCGCCATGGTGGACACCCTCACCGTCCGCCCCCGGGATATGGCCAAGGCGGCCGCCGGCGGCTTCATCAACGCCACCGACTGCGCCGACTATCTGGTGAAGAAGGGCCTGCCCTTCCGGGAGGCCTACATGATCGTGGGCCGGCTGGTCAACCTGTGCATCAAGACGGGGGACACCCTGGACACCCTCACCCTCCGGGACTTCCGGGCCATCTCCGGGCTGTTCGACACCGATGTGTATCAGGCCCTGGCCCTGAAGACCTGCGTCAACGGCCGCAAGGTCTACGGCGGCCCGGCCAGGGAGAGTGTGGAGAAGCAGATTGACCTGATTGAAGCGTTTACAGCATCCAGAAGAGCGTAAAAAGCCTCCCTTCGCAAAGGGAGGTGGCACCGCCGAAGGCGGTGACGGAGGGTTTTCCCTATCAAAGCGCATCTGCTTGTCCGGAACCCCCCACCCGGCTTCGCCGGGAGCCCCCTTTGTGAAGGGGGCCTTTAGGAAGGAGTAACGCATATGTTCAACGAAATCACCGGCGGCGTGTGCGCCGCCACCGGCTTTACGGCCAACGCTGCCCACTGCGGAGTGAAGGGCAAGGGGCCGGAGAAGCCCGATGTGGCCCTGATCCTGTCTGAGCAGGAGTGTGCGGCGGCGGCGGTGTACACCCTGAACCGGGTGAAGGCCGCCCCCCTGTATGTGACCATGGAGCATCTGGAGAACGGCTCCGCCTGGGGCATTGTTGTCAACAGCGGCTGTGCCAACGCTTGCTGTCCCAGGGGACATGAGAGCGCCCAGGCCATGTGCGCTGCCGCCGCCCAGGCCACCGGCCGGGAGGCGGAGGACTTCGTGGTGGCCTCCACCGGCGTGGTAGGCCAGCCCCTGAACATCGCCGTCATCGAGAAGGGCATCCCCGGTATCGCGGCGGGGCTGTCCAACGCAAATTCCGGCCTGGCGGCAGAGGCCATCATGACCACCGACCGCTCCAGAAAGGAGATCGCCCTCTCCCTGGAGCTGGGGGGCAAAACGGTCAAGCTGGGGGCTATTGCCAAGGGCTCCTCCATGATCCACCCCAATATGGGGACCATGCTGTGCTTCATCACCACGGACTGCGCCATCACCCCCCAGATGCTGGAGGAGGCCCTGCGGGAGGTGACCGCCAAGACCTTCAACCGCGTGGTGGTGGACGGAGATTCCTCCAGCAACGACATGTGTGTGGCCCTGGCCAACGGCATGGCGGGCAATCCCCTCATTGAGTGGAAGGATGAGGACTACCAGACCTTCTACCAGGCCCTGGAGGCGGTGTGCACCTATATGGCCCGGGCCATCGCCGCAGACGGCACCGGCTCCACAAAGCTGATTACCTGCCAGGTCCGCAGCGCCCGCAGCGAGGAGTGGGCTGAGCGGCTGGCCCGGTCGGTGGTGTCCTCCGACCTCATCAAGGCCTCCATGTTCAGCTGTGACCCCCACTGGGGCCGGGTGATGATCGCCATGGGCTGCTCCAAGGCCCCCTTCCGGCCCGAGCATGTGGACATCTACTTCCGCTCCGCGGCGGGTGAGGTGCTGGCCTGTATCCGAGGGGAGGCGGCCCCCCTGGACATGGACAAGGCCAGGGAGATTCTGAACCAGCCCGAAGTGGTTATCGACGTGGACCTCCACGAGGGGGACCAGCAGGCCGTCTGCTGGGGCTGCGACCTCACCGCCGAGTACGTCCAAATCAACGGGAATTACCGGAAATAAACCGAACAGGAGGAACCGCATATGTCCTTCAACGAGCAGGATCGGGCTCAGGTGCTGGCTGAGGCCCTGCCCTATATACAACAATTTAACGGCAAGACCATTGTGATTAAATATGACAGCAGCGCCGTCCCTGAGATGATGTGTGATGATGTCCTCTCCGACATTATTACGCTGTCCCTGGTGGGCATTCGGGTGGTGCTGGTACACGGCGGCAGAGTGGAAATCAACAGTATGCTGGCCCGTCTGGGGAAGGAACCCCATTTTGAGGACGGCCTGCGCTGCACCGACAAGGAGACCATGTCCATTGTGCAGCAAGTGCTGTGCGGCCAGGTGAACAAGGACCTGGTGACCAGGATCAACTGGCAGGGGGGGACCGCTGTGGGTCTGAGCGGCCTGGACGGAATCACCTTCCAGGCCAGGCAGCTGGATGAAAAGTACGGCTGCGTGGGCAGCATTTCCCACGTGGACGCCTCTATTGTGGCCTCTGCCCTGGACAAGGGCTATATCCCCGTGGTGGCCCCCGTGGCCTCGTCAGTGGACGGGGCGGCCGCCTGCAATATAGACGCCGATACCGCCGCCTACAAGCTGGCGGTGGCCCTGGAGGCGGAGAAGCTCATCGTCCTGGCCGGCGTCCGGGGCCTGCTCCGCACCCCCGGCGATGAGAGCTCCCTGCTCCACGAGATTCAGCTCTCCTCTGTCCCCGCCCTGGTGCGGGAGGGGGTTATCGCCGGCGAGATGGTCCACAAGGTGGACTGCTGTGTCAACGCCGTCCGCTCCGGTGTGGGCTCCGCCGTCATTCTGGACGGCCGTGTGTCCCACTCCCTGCTGATGGAGCTGCTCACCGATGCCGGCGTGGGCACCATGCTCACCAATTAAGGGGGACTGTCCAATGAAAAAAGACCTGTTGAAGCTGCTGGACCTGTCCGGGGAGGACATCGTGTCCATCCTGAACACGGCGGACCAGCTGAAATATGAGACCAAGCACAACATCCACAAGGACTATCTCAAGGGCAAGACCCTGGCCATGATTTTTGAGAAGAACTCCACCCGTACCCGCGTTTCCTTCGAGACGGGGATGTACCAGCTGGGGGGCCACGCCCTGTTCCTCTCCGGCAAGGAGAGCCAGATTGGCCGTGGGGAGCCCATTGAGGACACCGCCCGGGTGCTGGACCGCTACTGCAACGGCATCATGATCCGCACCTTCGCCCAGGAGGAGGTGGAGACTCTGGCCCGGTATACCCAGATTCCCGTTATCAACGGCCTGACCGACTTCTGCCACCCCTGCCAGGTGCTGGCCGACCTGCTCACCATCCGGGAGCACCGGGCGGTGCTGGAGGGCCTGAAGATGTGTTACATCGGCGACGGCAACAACATGGCCAACTCCCTTATCGTGGGCGGCCTGAAAACGGGGATGGAGGTCTCGGTGGCCTGTCCCCAGGGCTACGACCCCGACCCCCAGGTGCTGGACTTTGCCAAGAGCGACCCCGCCCACAAGTTCTCCCTGTTCCGTACCCCCCAGGAGGCCGCCGTGGGCGCCGACGTGATGATTACCGATGTGTGGGCCTCCATGGGCCAGGAGGAGGAGAAGGCCGTCCGGGTGAAAGCCTTCCAGGGCTACCAGATCAACGCAGAGCTGATGGCCCTGACCAACGAGGGCTGTATGGTGCAGCACTGCCTGCCCGCCCACCGGGGGGAGGAGATCACCGCCGATGTTTTCGAGGCCCACGCTCAGGAGATTTTCGACGAGGCGGAGAACCGCCTCCACGCCCAGAAGGCGGTCATGTACCTGCTGATGAAGGAAGCGGACCAATAAGCAAGGCATCGAACTGAACTGCGCCCCATTTGTCAGATGAGTGTGTTACGCGATCTGACAAATGGGGCGCTTCATTGTTGTTCACTTTTGCGGGGCATTATGAGATGGAGTAGCTTCCCCGCACCAGGATTTTTACATCACCGGAGGCGGTGAGGGTGCGGTCAGCGATGGTAGCCATGTACAGGTGGTTTTTCGTCAGAGCCGCCCCGCTGTCCACGGTGCCGCCGGTGGACAGGTCAATCAAAGCGGGGGAGGTGTTGGCCCTGACGGTGACAGTACCAATCCGCGGCAGCAGCTCGCAGCCCACCCCCAGGGACATAACCTGGCCGCCGGTCATGGACACCAGCGTGTAGGAGGCGGAGCCGCCGGATGGATTTCCCGCATTCTGTCCCGCCTGGGCCAGATACTGGCTGATTTGAACAGCCAGGGCCTGCTCCAGTTCTTTCTGCTTGGCGGCGGTCTTCTCCTCCACCTGCCTGACGATCTGGGGGATGGCGGTCTGGTTCAGGTAGCTCAGGGTAATCAGGGGGTCGTTCTGACTGCCCCCGGCAGCCAAAGCCGCCACGGTGCCCAGCATCACGGCAGACAGGGCCAGAGCGCCCAGGCGGATGGTCCAACGCTTGTCCGGTTTTTTCATGCTCTTTCTCCTCTTATGTAGGGGCCGCCGCCCTCGGCGGCCCAGCTTTGTGGGACCCGGCCCCCAGGCCGGGTCATATGATCGGGGCATGACCCGCCGAGGGCGGCGGGTCCCACAGTTACACCATCGTCTCCGGATGGAGGCCAAAGCTCACCGCGATGGCGGCGTCCACCTGGCGCATCACGCCGTCGTCCAGACGGCCCATCTTCTCACGCAGGCGGCGCTTATCCAGAGTGCGCACCTGCTCCAACAAAATCACTGACTCCTTGGGCAGGCCGCAGCTGAGAGGCGCCACTGAGATATGGGTGGGCAGCCGGGCTTTGCCCGTCTGGGATGTGATGGCTGCGGCAATTACCGTGGGGCTGTGCCGGTTGCCGGTGTCGTTCTGCACGATAAGGACTGGGCGCACGCCCCCCTGTTCACTGCCCACCACGGGGCTCAGATCGGCGTAGAAGATGTCGCCTCGTTTTACGCTGTTATCCAAGTACACTCACACTCCGCTGGAAGATAGCACCGCGTTACAGCCGAAGTAGTCGTATGTAACGCTGTACTATGATTCTCCCACGGGGCGGCGGGCATTATACCAGAAATGCGTAAGTTTTTTTGAGCCGTCAAATGACCGTAGCGGTCCCGGCCCACTCCAAAAGCCCGCCGCGCCCTGCAACCCCAGGGGAGCGAAGCGCCCCTGTGCTCCAACTCATCCTATGCGGGGACAGGCCGGGCGGTCACGGAAGACTTTCTGCTCAGGGCAGCCGGACGCCGTTTTCCCAGTAGACCCGGGGCACCCGGGAGGAGACGCGGCAAACCAGCTCGTCGGTGATGGTACCGGCCAGCTCGGCAATGCGGTTCAGGTCCTTGTCGTAGATCACCGCCGTGTCACCCACCCGCACCTGGGGCAGGGCGGTAACGTCGGCCATGCACATGTCCATGCAGATCCGGCCCAGAACAGGGCAGGGAGTGCCGTGGAGCTTCACCTTCAGCTTGTTGGACAGGGACCGGGGCAGGCCGTCGGCGTAGCCGATGGACAGCACAGCCACCCGGGATTCCCGCTCCAGCACAGCGGTGCAGCCGTAACCCAGCTTGGCCCCCAGAGGCATGGTGCGCACTGAGGTCACCCGGGCTTTCAGGGTCATCACCGGGCGCAGGTCGGGGGCGCCCCGGATTTCGCTGGCCGGGTCGGGGTAGTGGCCGTAGAGGGCGATGCCGGGCCGGACCATGTTCATATGGGTCCAAGGATAGTTTAGCACAGCGGCGCTGGAGGCGCAATGGTAATTTTCAAACACGATGCCAGCCTGTTCCAGCACCTTGCGGGCCTCGGAGAAGCGACGGCCCTGTAGCTCGGTGTAGTCGATTTCCTCGTCGGCGGCGGCAAAGTGGGTGAACAGGCCCTCCGCCCGCAGTGAGGGCAGGGCGCACAGCTGGCGGATCTGTTCCACCGTCTCCTCCTGGCTGCCCTCCCGCCACATAAAGCCCAGCCGGCCCATGCCGGTGTCCAGCTTGATGTGGATGGGCAGCTCCTTCCCGGCAGCCACAGCCGCGGCGGACAGGGCCCGGCCCAGCTCCAAGTCGCCCACCGTCTGGGTGACGTTGTACTCCATCAGGTCGTCTGCCAGCTCCACCGGGGTCTGGCCCAGGCACAGGATGGGGATGGCCACCCCCGCTTTCCGGAGCTGGATCGCCTCGTCCAGACAGGCCACTGCCAGCATCTCCGCCCCCAGCTCCTGGAGCTTTTTCCCGATGGCCGGGGCCCCGTGGCCGTAGGCGTTGGCCTTTACCATGCCCAGCAGCTTTACCGGCTCGCCGGGCTTTTCGCTCATCCGGACCCAGTTGCGCAGGGACTGGTAGTTGTGGGCCAGGGCGTCCAGATCGATGTCCACCCAGGCGCGGGTCTCTCTTTTGTCTGTCATTGGTATATCCCTCTCTTACGTCGATTTTATCTGTAGGGGCCGCCGCCTTCGGTGGCCCGAGGTGATAATTGGAAACAGCGGCCCACCCAGGGAGGCGGGCCCCACAAACAGGACGCACGTGGGACCCGCCCCCTTGGGCGGGTCATTTTACGTGTCATCCAGCCGTAAATCCGGAAAACTCACATAAAATCACCCGGAACCCGTCCACACTTACCTCGCCCCGCACCAGGGCGTGGGCGGAGGCGTCGAACCACAGAACAATTTCGGTCCCCGTTCCGGGGGAGCCTGCCGGGTCGCCGCAGTCCATCCGCAGGAGGGTTCCGTCCTCTTCCAGGGCGCAGGCGGTGATGTAGCCGGACCTGGCCGCCTCCAGCAGGGCGGGCAGGGCGGAGACAGGGGTAAGCCCGTCGCCGTCCAGGGGGCCGGTCTCCACCGAGACACCGTCAAACTCCAGCAGGTTTTCCTCCCCGGACAGCCGGGCGGTGAGGCCCGCCACCGTCTCCGGGGCGGAGAGGGTGAGGGAAGTCTCCTCGCCGTTCACCGACACGGCCATCTCATACTGGTACACCCGCTGGCCGTAGTCGGCGGTAACTGCCGCCTGGACTGCACAGCGGTCCATGGCCAGATACTCCCCCCGGATGGTCAGGGCCAGCTCCTCCGCCTCGCTTACCCCCGCTGTTCCGCAGCCGGCCAGCAGGAGGGTTGTCATTAGTACGCAAATTACACATTTGCGCACAGCGGTACCTCCAACAACAGCATTCACTCCTCCGTCCACTGTCTCAGGACTTCCGGAAGGGCTTCCATCAAATCGGTGGGCAGCATGGCGTACTCCCCGAATTTTTGGGCGCACAGGTCCCCCGCCAGGCCGTGGAAGCAGACGGCGGCTGTCACCAGCTCCGGGGTGTTGTCCCCTTGCCTCCGCTCCCGACGCAGGTGCTTCTGGCCCAGCAGGGCGGCAATCATCCCGGCCAGCACATCCCCGGAGCCCCCCTTGGCCATGCCGGGGTTGCCGGTGGCGTTGATCCGGGCGGAGCCGTCCGGGGAGGCGGTAATCGTCCCCTGGCCCTTGAGAACCAGGATGCAGCCGTGGGCTTGGGCGAAAGCTCGGGCCGCGGACAGCCGGTCCCTGACGGGCAGCCCGCACTCCGTCAGCCGGGCGAACTCCCCCTCGTGGGGGGTAAGGACGGTAAGGCGCTTCCGCCTGTCCAGTACATCTATATGCCCTGCCAGGGCGTTTATGCCATCGGCGTCCAGGACAACGGGGAGGGCCAGGTCCTCCAGCAGGGAGAGGACCAGCTTTTCCGCACCAGGGCTGCGCCCCAGGCCGAGGCCAATCACCGCCACGTCACAGGACCTGGCCCGCTCCAAAATGGCGGAGTAGTCATCCGGGAGAGGGAAGGGCATGGCCTCGTCGCACTTGACGGCGATGATGGGGTAGATTTCCTGGGGAACGCCTAAGTACACCAGTCCCGCCCCGGTCCGCAGGGCAGCCTTTGCCGCCAAAACCGGGGCACCGGTATAGCCCTGGGACCCGGCCAGAATAAACAGCTTGCCAAAATCCCCCTTGTGGGCGTTCCGGGGACGGCGGGGGAGCTGGAAATCGGGCTGGTGCATTACCTCCAGCCGGGGCAGCGTCCGGAACATCTCATACTCCAGGTCGCGGGGGATGCCGATGTCCACGATGCGGACCTCCCCGGCGCGGGAGGCTCCCTCCCCGGAGTACAGCCCCGGCTTGCCTCTGGTAAAGGTGATGGTCACTTTGGCCTGGACCGCCTCCCCCAGGATTTCCCCGGTATCGGCGTTTACCCCGGAGGGGATGTCACAGGCCACCACGGGGCAGCGCAGCCGGCTCTGCATTTGCAGAACGGCGGTGCGGAACACCCCCGCCACCGGGCGGGTGAGGCCGATGCCGAAGAGGGCGTCCACCATCACGTCGCAGGTGGAAATCCAGGTCAGCAGCTTCTGCTGCTCATAGTCCATAGTGGCCTCCAGGGTGGAGCGGCTGGTCATGTCCACCGAAAAATCCTCCAGCCGGCCCCCGGCGGCCAGGAGCTTCTCCTCCATGGCCTTCTCGTCGGGGGTCATTTTGGCCCGGTCCCCCACAAAGAAGGCCCGGACATGACAGGGGCCCATCCCCATCAGCAGGCGGGCAGCGGCCACCCCGTCCCCGCCGTTGTTGCCGGGACCGCAGAAGACGGCAATCCGGGGGGTGGGGTCGGTGTTCTTAGACTCCACAATGGCCCGAATTTCGTCCATCTGGGCCTGTTCCTCATCAGTGGGGGCCTCGCCCTTTTTGGTCATGAACATAACTGACGAAAAGCTGCCTCCGATGGGGCCAGACTCGTCCTCTTCGGGATGGAGTTGTTCCCAAACCGTATCCGCCACGGCCTGGGCGGCCCGCTCCATCAGCTCCAGGGAGGACACCCCCCGCTCCTCAATGGCCCGGCGGTCCAGCTCCTTCATCTGCGCGGCGGTGGCGAGTGAGAACATATTGGTGCTCCTCTCTGTAGGGGGCGGCGCCCTCGCCGCCCCGCTTTTTTTGAACGTCCAGAAACGGGCCGCCGAGGGCGGCGGCCCCTACATAATTATTTCAAAAACCCGTTGACAATCTGCTCCTCGGCCTCCTTCTCGGTGAGGCCCAGGGTCATGAGCTTGGTGAGCTGCTCCCCGGCGATCTTGCCGATGGCGGCCTCGTGGACCAGCTGGGCGTCCAGGCAGTTGGCGGTGACCTCCGGGATGGCGGACACCACCCCCTCGTCCATGATGATGGCGTCGCACTCAGAGTGGCCGTAGCAGGCGGCGTTGCCGTTGATGCGGGCCAGGAAGATCTGCCTGGACTGGTCCCGGGCCACCGAGCGGGAGATCACATTGGTGTGGCAGCCCTCGCCGTCCAGGTCCACGGTGAAGTCGGACTTGGCCAGCTGCCTGCCGTGGGTCATCACCTTCTCCTTGATAATCAGGGTGGCGTTGGGGCCCAGCTTGGCCTGGGTGGTGCGGACGGTGGAGTCCACCCCCTTGATTTGGGTGGTCTCCATCTCCATGTAGCTGCCCTCGTCCATCTCCACAACGGTGGTGGGGTTCATGATGTTCTCCCCGGAGCCGTCCCCCTCGCCGTAGTGCTTTTCTACATAGCGCACCCGGGCGTTTTTGCCCACGTGGAAGGTGTGGATGCCCGAGTGCTCCGACGCCTGCACCCCGCAGTTGTGGATGCCGCAGCCGGCCACGATGATGACATCGCTGTCCTCCCCGATGAAAAAGTCGTTGTACACCATATCTTTCAGGCCGCTCATGCTGAGGACCACGGGGATGTGGACCGACTCGTTTCTGGTGCCGGGGCGGATGTGTATGTCTATGCCGTCCTTGTCCGTCTTGGTGACGATGTCGATGTTGGCGGTGGTGTTCCGCCCCGCCTTCTGGCCGTTGGCCCGGATGTTGTAGGCCCCCTCGGGGACCTCGTGGAGCCCGGCCACCTGCTCTAATAAGCTCTTTTGAATTGCGTCCATGTTTACTCCTCCTTGGGAACATTATCTGTGGGGCCCGCCCCCCTGGGCGGGCCATTAAAAAGGTCTAACATCTTGTTGTAGGGATGACCCGGCCAGGGGGCCGGGTCCCACATTTTTTATTTCATCTTATCCGTCAGCGCGGAGCACACCCCCGGCGCGCCCCCCAGCAGGGTGGGCAGCACGTCCTTCCGAGGGCCGTCGTTGACCACCCTGCCGCCTGACAGGACGATGATCCGGTCGGCGATGTTCAAAATCCGCTCCTGGTGGGAGATAATCAGGATGGAGCCGTTGATTTTCTTGTGCAGCTGTTCAAAAACCTGAATCAGGTTGGAGAAGGACCACAGGTCGATGCCCGCCTCCGGCTCGTCGAAGACGGACAGGCTTGTCCCTCGGGCCATGATGGTGGCGATCTCAATGCGTTTCAGCTCGCCGCCGGACAGGGAGGCGTCTACCTCCCGGTCGATGTAGTCCTTGGCGCACAGGCCCACCTCTGACAGGTAGTTGCACGCCTCGGGCACGCCGATGTTTTTGCCGCTGGCCAGGGTAATCAGGTCCTTCACCGTCAGCCCCTTGAAGCGCACCGGCTGCTGGAAGGCGAAGCTGATGCCCTTGCGGGCCCGGTCGGTGATGGACAGGTCCGTGATATCCTCCCCGTTGAAGAGGATTTTTCCCTGGGTAGGGGTGTAGATGCCGGCGATTACCTTGGCCAGGGTGGACTTGCCGCCCCCGTTGGGGCCGGTGATGGCTACGAACCGCTCGCTGATGGTTAAGTCGATGTCATGCAGGATGCCCTTGTTGTCGCCGTCCTGCTCCACGTCGTAGCTGATGTGCTGTAATTCAAGCATGGGGGAACCCTCCCTGTATTTTTTCATATGACAGCGCAGTTATTGTAACATAGAGTACTGATTTTGTCCAGATTGCTCTCCTGTTTTTTCGGTAAGAAATATGAAATTCTACTTTTCTCGAATTATACCCCTTTTCCTCTTGCATTACAAGAATATTTGTGGTATAAATACGGGTGTTCAAATGTGTGGAACGGGAAAATAGCGGAACACACTCACCAGAGAGGGGCGGCCATCGGCTGAAAGCCGCCCTGGAGACAGGTCCGCTTGGTTCGCCCGGGAGCGGCCCCTGAGAGGGGGACGGTTTGCCGCCGTTACAGGGCTTTGAGCGCGCGCCTTGGGCGCGAATGCGGGTGGTACCGCGGAAGGGTTTGCCTTTCGTCCCAGCGACAGGGGCGGAGGGCGTTTTTCTTTGCTGAAAAGGAGGGATTTACAGTGAAATGGTTTATTTCCACCTTTCTGCTCCTGTTCAACACACTGATTGCCCCCAACGTGGGCCCTCCTCCAGTGTCTGAGGAAAAGCCGCTTCCGGAGCCGCCCTCCATCTGCGTCCCTGCACCTGAGCAGGAGGCTGAACCGGCCAACACCAGGCTGTACGTGCTGATGTACCACCACTTTGTCCCGGAGGGAACGCCCTGCAACGCCTGGATGGTGACGGATACCCGCTTCCGGGAGGACCTGGAATGGATGGCCGGCCACGGCTGGACCACTGTGCTGCCCAGCCAGCTGGCCAACCGGGAGCCCCTGCCGGAAAAGGCTGTGCTGCTCACCTTCGACGACGGATATGGCAGCAACTACACCCTGGCCTATCCCCTTCTCCAGGAGTTCCAGGCCAAAGCGGTGATCTCTGTCATCGCCGGCTATGTGGACGACCCCGCCCTGGACTACCTCACCTGGGACATGTGCCGGGAGATGGCCCAGTCCGGGCTGGTGGAGATCGGCTCCCACACCTACCGCTGCCACGAGGGAGAGACCGGCATCAGGCGGCTCAAGGGGGAGAGCCGGGCGGACTACGAGGCCAGGGTCCTCTCCGACCTCCAGACCAGCATCAGCTTGATTGAGGAGAACGTGGGGACCGCGCCCCTGTTTTTCGCCTACCCCAACGGCCTCACCGACAAGTGGGCCTCCGCCTTTATCCGGGAGCACTTTACCGTCACCGCCATCACCCGCCACGGTGCCTGGGATGTCTCCGACGGGCTGTATGGCATGAAGCGGTGCAACGTGGAGATGGGCAAGCCGGTGAGCAAGCTTTTACCATCCTAACAATAAAGGAGTTTTACCGATGAAAGAACAGTTAGCAAAAATCAAAAGCGAGGCACTGTCCGCCTTTGAGGGGGTGGCCTCACCCGCCGCTCTGGACGAGCTGCGGGTGAAATACCTGGGCAAGAAAGGGGAGCTCACCGCCGTCCTCAAGCAGATGGGCCGGCTGTCCGCCGAGGAGCGGCCCGCCATGGGTGCCCTGGCCAACGAGGTCCGCTCCGCCCTGGAGAGCGCCATCGAGACCGCCGGCAAAAAGCTGGAGTCCGCCGCCATGGAGGCCCGGCTCAAGGCCGAAACCCTGGATGTTACCGTCCCCGGCAAGACCGTGAAAATGGGCCACAAGCACCCCATGTACAGCGCCCTGGACGAGATCAAGGACATCTTCGTAGGCATGGGCTTCACCGTACTGGACGGCCCCGAGGTGGAGCTGGCCGAGCTGAACTTCGACCGCCTCAACGCCGAGGAGGGCCACCCCTCCCGGGACTGGTCCGACACCTTCTACTTCGACGAGGACAGCCGGGTAATGCTCCGGTCCCAGACCTCCCCCATGCAGGTCCGGGCCATGGACACCATGTCCCTGCCCATCCGCATCATCGCCCCCGGCCGGGTGTACCGCAAGGACGAGGTGGACGCCACCCACTCCCCCATGTTCCACCAGGTGGAGGGGATGGTCATCGACAAGC